>Ga0209777_10006754_pt1 | contig 12858 bp, 9 predicted proteins | sample FrelakmetHBP12HB_FD_187147 | JGI IMG/M metagenome (GOLD analysis project Ga0209777, IMG submission 187147) | Freshwater lake sediment microbial communities from the University of Notre Dame, USA, for methane emissions studies -HBP12 HB (SPAdes)... | ecosystem: Environmental > Aquatic >...
GCTCACGGGCGTCTTTCCGCCCGATTCAGGAGAAATCCGCATCCACGGCCGATCCTTTGCCCGGCTCACGACCACAATCTCCCGGCAGCTGGGTATCGCGTGCGTCCACCAGCATTCGCAATTGGTGCCGACCCTGAGCATCGCGGAGAACGTGTTCTGCGGCAGCCTGCCCACGACCCGGCTCGGTCTCGTGGACTGGAGCGCGGTCTACTCTCAGACCGCGCAGCGCCTCGGAAGCATGGGCCTCGAGATTGATGTGCGGCGGAAAGTCGAGGGGCTCTCCGTCGCGGAGCGCCAGATCATCGAAATCGCCAAGGCGCTCTTTGCCGACGCCCGCATCGTCATTCTGGACGAGGCCACGGCACCGCTGCCGAAGAACGACGTGGAGATGCTTTTCGGCTTCGTCCGCCGCCAGCGCGAACAGGGCACCGCGTTCGTGTACATTTCGCACTACCTGGAGGAGATCTTCGAACTGTGCGAGACCGTCACGGTGATGAAAGACGGAAGGAACATCGGGGACCATGTCGTCTCGGATTTGAGCCCGGCAGAACTCATCCGCCAGATCAGCGGCGCGGAGGTCGAGCGCTTCCACCACGAGGCCCGGGTTCATACCGGCGGCGTGCTGCTGGAAGTCCGGAACCTGGACCGGCCGGGATACTACGCAGGGCTCTCGCTTGCGCTTCAGCGGGGGGAGATCGTCGGCCTGACGGGCCTGGAAGGCTGCGGCAAGGATTCCCTTGCGCGGGGCCTGTTCGGCATGGAACCGCTGGGCACCGGCGAGGTCGTGCTGGAAGGCCGGCGGTACCAGGCACGGAGCCCTCGGGAAGCGCTCAACCAGGGCGTCGCGTACCTCCCCCGTGACAGGCACGGGCACGGAATCATCGGGCTGCGGTCGGTACGAGAGAACGTGACTCTCCCGATACTTTCACGGCTCGCAAGCCGCCTGGGTCTCATTTCCCGCAGGAGAGAACACGCCCTCGTCCGTGACCTGATTCAAAAGCTGAACATCGTGACGCCCTCGATGCTGCAAGCGGTGCAGTTTCTCAGCGGAGGAAACCAGCAGAAGGTCGTATTTGCAAAGCTGGTGAGTGTCGACCCCAGAGTCCTGTTTCTGGACGAGCCCACGCAGGGCGTCGATGTCCAGGCGAAAACCGAAATCCTGAGGATCATCGACCAGCTCGCCCGGGAAAAGCACGTCGCCGTGGTCGTCATCTCCGAAGAGATCCGCGAGCTCCTGGACATCTGCGACCGTATCCTGGTCATGTTCAAGGGAAGGATCGTCCGTGACTTCCCCACGCACGATCCCCAGACGACCGTGGAATCCATTCTTCATGCCGTGGAAGGGGCCAGCCAACAATGAGAACGAGATCACGCGCGTTTGTTCCCGTTCTCCTGGACAACCTCATCTGGGTACTGCTCCTTCTGGCGCTGATCGTTTTCTCCGCGCTCACGGGCCGGTTTCTCACCGTGAACAATATCACGAACATCCTGGTGCACTCTGCGGTCCTGGGAATCATGGTCATTGGCCAGAGCTTCACGCTGGTCACCGGGAACTTCGACCTGAGCGCGGAGTCCAACCTTGGACTCATTGCCGTGCTGGGAGCATTTCTCATGACCGGTTCCGGGGAACCGTTCAACGGGAGCGGGGCTCTGCTGTCACCCGTGCTCACCCTGCTCGTCATGTTCGGTGTCGGCCTCCTCATCGGGACCCTGAACGGCCAGCTCATCACGCGGCTGAAGATGAACAACTTCATCGTCACCCTCTCCATGCTGATCATCGTTCGCGGGCTGGCGTTCCTCGTCACGCACGGCAAGACCGTGACGGGCATCCCGTCGGGCTTCAAAGCGCTTGGTCATGCATCGCTCGGCCCGATCCCGATCAGCGTCATTGTGCTGTTCGCTGCATTCGCCGTGGCGTTCTTCATCACACGCTCCACGCGCTTCGGCCGCGACCTGTACGCGGTCGGCGGCAACGTCGATGCCGCCACCGTCTCCGGGATCGACGCGCAGAAGAGAATCCGCCAGGTCTACCTCATCAGCGGGGCAATGGCAGCCTTTGCCGCATGGGTGGAGCTCGGAAGGCTCGGCGTGGGGGCAACGCGCATCGGGGAGAACATGATCTTCGAAATTCAGGCGGCGGCCGTCATTGGCGGCATCAGTCTCTTCGGGGGCCGCGGCACGATGCTCGGCGCCCTCGGCGGGGTCCTGCTCCTGTCATCCATTAATTCGGGGCTGAACCTCCTTCAGGTGTCCGGGTTCGCCATCGACATGGTCCGCGGGATCGTGATCCTCGCCGCGATGATGATCGACGCCCAGAAAGCAAGGTACGCAAGCCTGTCCATGCAGGGCGCCGCCGGGAACAGGGGATGAACATGAGACCCACCTCATCGACACCCTTTGTGCTGAGAAATCTCATCTGGTTCCTGGTGGGAGCAATCGTCATTTTTTTCACGCTCACGACTCGCAACTTCCTGAGCGTGGGGAACTTCATCAACATTCTCTTCAACGCTTCCGTCCTGGGTGTTCTCGTCATTGGCCAGAGCTGCACGCTCTTGACGGGGAACTTCGACCTGTCCATCGAATCGACAATGGGTCTCTCCGGGCTGCTCGGTATCTGGTTCATTACCGCCTCCGGCCCTCCCCTGTACGGCAGCGGGTTGATGCTCTCACCGGTGTTCTCGATCATTCTCATCCATCTCATTGGCCTCTGCATCGGGATGGTCAACGGGCTGCTGATCACGAAGATGAAGGTGAACAACTTCGTGGTCACCCTCGCCATGCTGATCACGATCCGCGGCCTCACCCTCCTGGTCAACAACGGCCAGACGGCGTACAGCGTCTCTTCTGCCTACAACTGGATCGGTCTCGGCAAGCTGGGGCCGATCCCCGTCCCCGTGATTGCCTTCCTTCTCCTGTTTGCCATCGGGTACGTGGTGACCACCTTCACCCCCTTCGGCCGGGAGCTCTATGCCATTGGCGCGAACCGCAACGCAGCCTTCGCGTCCGGCGTCAAACCCGAGACGAGAATCATCCAGGTGTACATGATCGCCGGCCTGCTGGCGGCGTTTGCCGGCTGGATGCTCTCCGCGCGGCTGACCAACGCCATGAGCTCCATGGGCCAGGGATCCGTCTTTGAAGTGTTCGCCGCCGCCGTCATCGGGGGCATCAGCCTGAAGGGCGGCCAGGGATCCCTGATCGGCGCCCTCGGCGGGGTGCTTCTCCTCACCACCATCGGATCGGGGCTCAACCTGATGAACGTTTCAGTGTACTGGATCCAGGCCATCCGCGGCTTCATCATCCTGGTTGCCATGCTCGTCGAGGCCCAGAAGGTGCGCTACACGGGAGCGACAGGCGCGGCGACCAAAAAAGCTTCCTGACAATTACGCAGACAGCTGCAATTCGCCGGGAACCTGCACAAGGGCGTCTTGGTTCGATCCTGAGGCCGGGCGGGGAAGGGGGGGGCGATGCGTGCAGTGCATTTTCCTGGCGGCGGGCGCGTCGAAATCACGGAGGTGCCGACCCCGAGACCGCGAGGAACCGAGGTCCTTGTGCGAATGAAGTCTGCCTCGATCTGCGGGACGGATCGCGAGAACCTCATGGGAAAGGGACAGCCGACCGTCCCGGGCCACGAGAACGCGGGTGAAGTTGTCGCAGTGGACGCTGCCACACGCGTCCGGGTCGGAGACCGTGTGGCGATCAACTGTCACGTGACCTGCGGGACATGCGAGCACTGCAGGAAGGGCGATTTGCATCTCTGTGATCAGCTTCGCGTCATCGGGTTCGATCGGGACGGCGGCTACGCCGACTACCTGGTCGTCCCCGAGTCCTGCTGCATGCCCATCCCGGATGCAATCAGTTTCGAACAGGCATCACTGACGGTCGACATGCTGGGAACGCCCTTCCAGGCATTCAAGCGGTCCGGGTCCCGAGCCGGGGAGCAAATCGCGATCTGGGGGGCCGGTCCAATCGGGCTGGGGCTGCTCATGACCGCGGTGCAGGCCGGTGTCCGCACGGCCCTCATCGACATGAGCGAATACAGGCTGAAGCTGGCGCGCGAGCTTCAGCCCGAGATCGTCATCAATCCTGCAGCCGATGTCGTTGCCGACAGGCTTCGCGAATGGACCGCAGGCCGCGGGGTGCAAACGGCCTTCGACTGCGTTGGCAATGAAAAGGTCTGCCTCCAGGCGCTCTCCAGCCTGGCGAAAAAGGGAACGCTCGTTGTTGTCGGCGTGAGCCACCACCTGACGATCAATCCCTGGGAACATCTCATCTGCCGAGAGGTGAGCATCCTCGGCACACGCAACTTCAATACCGGGCTTTTCCCCGAGATGGCCCGGTTGATCGAGGCCGGTCTTCCCGTGCTGAAGACCGTCACGCACCGCTTTTCTCTCCAAAAGGCCGACGAAGCGTTTTCCCTGTTCGCCTCCGGCGAGTGCGGGAAGATTCTCATCGTTGACCCGGCGGCTCTCCCCTGATCCGGAGAGTCAGCTCGTCGGAACCGCTGATCTGACCTGCCCGGGCCAGGATCTCCTCCAGGTCCCGCGTTGCGAGGAAATACTTCCCGGAGAGCATGTCAGCTCTTCCGCTGACGAGCTGAAGAACGAGGTCCGAGACGATCCGGGGCGGATAGTCCTTCTTTTCATCGAATATGTCCTGCAGGCCCGGTCGCCATTTCTTCGCATTTGCGTCTTCGAGCAGGAACCTGGTCATGTCACTCATCACGGCGGGGGGGCCGATGGAGAAGACCTTGATGCCGTGGCTCTTCAGCTCAATGGCGAGAGCCTCGGAGAACCGCACTATCCCCACCTTGGAGCTGGAGTAGTTCGAGGCGAAGGCATGCGGTTCGATGACCCCGCCCGAGCTCGCCATATTGATGAGATACCCGCTTCCTGCCTCGACCATCGCAGGCAGGAATGCGCGGCAGACGAGGAACGTGCCGTAGAGGTTCACCCTGATGTCCCGGAACCACAGCTCGGGATCGACTTCCCACGCAGGACCGACAACCGAGAACGTGCCCGCGTTGTTCACCAGGATGTCGGTGCGGCCGAACTTCTCTCGAAAAAACCGCGCAGCCTCTTCTGCCTGGATCCTGTTGGTGACATCCACGGCACGGGTGAGAACTCGTGCGCCGGCCGCCCCGAGGACCTTCGCGGTTTCTTCCAGGTCTGCCTCCCTCAGGTCGATGAGCCCGAGATTCGATCCCTGGGCCGCAAAGGCCTCTGCTATGGTCCTGCCGATCCCGCGTGCGGCGCCGGTGACGACGACAGTCGCGCCCGACAAAATCATTTGTAGTGCTCCACCTCCATTCGCTTCACGAACTCCAGACCTTCGCGGAGGCTTTCCTCCGTGCTCGCGCCAAAACGCCTCCAGAGATGAAAGAGCACCCGGAAGTCGAGGGGCGCATCCGCGAATGCTTCAAGCGTGGCCGTGCCGGTGTAGTTGCCTTCCGCCAGGGCCCTGTACACGCCGTGCCAATCCACGGTCCCCTTTCCCACCTGGCCGCGGTTTCCTTCCGCGAAATGGTAGTGGCAGCAGTACGGAAGCGCCTTTTTTGTCGCTTCGTACAGGCTCTCTTCCTCGAGGTTCATGTGAAACGTGTCGAGGTGGATCATGAGGTTGGGCTCACCGACCATCTCGCGGAATTTGATGGCCTGGTCCACCGTGTTGTTGATGATGGTTTCATAGTGGTTCACCGTCTCGAACCCGAGCGTGAGCTTGCATTGCCGTGCATGGATGGCCACTTCTTTCAGGCCTTCGGCGGCCCACCGCGCGTACCTCTCATCCGGCAGAGTCTTGAGGGTCCGGCCGGCGGTGGAGTACAGGAGGCCGACCATGTGGGATGCGCCGAGCTCCGCGGTGGCGTCCACGCACATCTTCATGAAATCCACGCCTTTTCTGCGTGCCTTCGAGTCTTCGGATGTGAGGTCCTTGTCCGCAGGGCAGCCGGTGGAGGCAATGACGCCGAGGCCGGCATCCTCGAGCCGACGGCGGAGCTCCTTCGGGTTGTCCGGCGTCTTTTCTCCCACTGAAACTTCCAGGAGGTCGAACCCCATCTCCTTCACGGCCTTGATCACCTCGATGGGTTTTTTGTTGAAGCCCCCTGCATATGCTCCGTATCGAATTCGCGACATATGATCCTCCTTTCACTTCTTCTGGATCAACAGGAGAGAATCCTTGCCCTCCGGTGCCCGAAACGTCATACGCCCGGAGCGGATTGGCCCGAGCTCCTCCGTCCCTCCGTTCTCCGGATGCCACCGTGATGCCTGCGCGCCGGGTGCCAGACCGGACGTATCCAGCTCGATGTACCCCCAAGTCTGCGGCATCCGGGGGAAATAAGCGAGCAGAAGCGAGCCGTCGGGGGAGTCCGCCACCGACACGTGCCGCGCCGGGATCTCCAGCAGCCGCTGGGGCGCAGGGCGCAGCCTCGACCAGCCGACCTTCACGAGCAATTCTTTTGCACGGACCAGGTCCCCTGCCCCCGGGAGGTCCAGGGACTGCCGCCACGTGGAGAAAGAATCAGCTTCCCTGCCGCGGAGCGTGTCACCTTCCCGGATCCACGGCCAGATGCCGTCCGCCCCGTAGGTTACGCCGCCAAACGCTCCGTCGAGAACGGTCCACCAGAAGGCCCTGCGGACGTCCATCCTGTCGAACCGGTGTCCATAGTCGAAGCCCGGGTGCTCCTCGTAACAGATCTCCCCGTTCACGATGGGGCGCGGCGGCTGCCTCTGCCACTCCTGGCTGACAAGCTCGTGCGCGCTGTTCTGGTAGGCGTCGAAGTGCGAGCTCTGCACCATCACGACGTCGAGCCAATCTTCGGTGTGGAACCAGGGCCCCGCGATCCTGGCCGGGTGCACGGTGATGAGCCGCTTGTCCGGGTCCGCCTTTTTCAAGGCCGCGCCGAGCGCCTTCGTGTATTCCGGTACCCCTTCCCCCAGGTAGGTATCGTCACCCGTGAGGACCCACACGACCTGGAGACCCTTGAGAAGGTCAGCCAGGAAAGCGGCGTAACGCCTGCCTTCTTCAAGATTCATGTCCGGTCTGGGGTCCGGCACCGTCCAGAGCCGCGCGCGGGGAACGTAGTTGAACCACAGAACCACCACCGCGACGACGAGCCCCTCCGTGTTCGCGTGTTCGATCATGCGCCGAAGGAAGTCGAAGTACTCCTTCTGCGGCTGGTCGAAGTCCCAGAGGCCGTTCGGCTTGAGGGGAAAAGGGAACCGGGATTCCCATCCCGGTTGGACTGTGTCGTACTGGGGGAGAGAGTTGAGCTGGAGAACCGTGAACCCCTGCTGTGCCCTGGCCTTGACGTACAACTCCCACTCGTCCCAGCGGGCCCGTCCGGGGCAGGACCAGCACGTGTCGCCGAGCCAGAAGAACGGGGTCCCGTCATTCCATTGAAGCGATCTTTTTCCGGGAGCAACCACCAGTCCTTGTTTCTTCATCCCCCCTCCATATACAGATTGCCCGCCCAGAATCTATACGGGAATTCGGTGGATAATCAACCGCAATTTTCAATTCATGAGAAAAAAATTGAATATTGGGGAGGGGAATGCTCAGAAAGTTCAAGGAAATGATAATCCTGTGCAAGCGCCGGAGTACCGGCTGTGGTTTGATGGGGTTCCTTGGACGGCAAAACGCGTGCCGAAGCAGAAAAACATCAACGGGTCTGTGACTGCTGTGAGGGCAACGGTCCTTCGTTTCAACCTCACCACTTCGGAACTCTGGCCGTCCCAAAACCATGAGAAAGGGGGTCAGGGGCCGCATCCGGTTTCTATTTGACTTTGCTCAATAAGAAAATGAAATTCTTATTGATATGGTCATATGTCTGATGTACAAGACATGGAGCGCCAAGAGCGCAGAAAACTAAGGAGGAGAGAGAGATGAGGAAGAGCTTTCGTGGTTTCATGATCCTTGTCCTGCTGCTGGCCGCAAGTGGTCTCGTGTTTGCCGCCGGGCCGAACATCAGGTTCTCGAACTTCTGGACGGATGCAACCGACACGGGCAAGCTGTTCGCATCCGGCTTCAAGGCGTTCGCGGACAAGAATAAGGATCTGGCGAACTACACTATGGAGATCGCGCAGTTCGACGACCAGAGGGCAAAGATCAAGGTCGACCTTGCCGCAAACAACCTGCCTGACGTGTTCATCTACTGGGACTACGGCTCGTACAGCACCATGGCGGACGCCGGGCTGCTCCTGGAAGTGCATGACTACCTCAAGGCGACAAAGAACCTGAAGTGGGGAGACATGCCCCAGGGTGCGTGGGACTCGAACACGCCGGACGGCAAGAACTACTACGGAATCCCAATGAAAGGGTTTGTCGACTACTTCGTTGCCAACAGGGACATCTTCAAGAAGTACAACCTGAAATACCCGCAGACGCTTGACGACCTGTATGCCGTGGGGAAGGTGCTTTCAAAGAATGGCATCATCCCGCTGGCAATCGGGTCCAAGGGAGGAAACGCCGGCCACTTCCTTCACGCGGAAATCCTCCAGCAGTACGTCGACATGAACTGGATGAAGGGCCTGACGACGGGCAAAGTGAAGTTCGACAGCCCCGAGATGCTGAAAGCATCCCAGCTCTGTCTTGACATGGCAAAGGCCGGGCTCTTCCCGAAGGACACCGTGGGAAGCGGCGACTTCGCACCCCCAGCCTCCCTCATGAACCAGGAGCAGGCGGCCATGATCAACGCCCAGACCTGGATGATCAACATGTTCAAGAACGACATCGCCAAGAAGTTCGACTACATGGCCATCCCGAAGATGCCGGGAGCCAAGCGTGACCCGTCGACCTTCCGCATCGCAGTTGCGAACAATTCCTGGCTGATCAACAAGACGTCCTTCAACGATCCCAAGAAGCAGAAGGCCATGATCGCCCTGCTGGATTGGGCGAACTCCGACCAGGTGATCGGGTACATCGCGCAGGGCGGAGACTGGATCGTGAAGAGCATGAAGCTTGATCCGACAAAGCTCCTCCCGTTCTATACGCAGGTCCAGACATGGGAGCAGGCGAAGCCGAAGGAAGCCGCCACTATGGTGTACTCAGTGCTGCCGGACCCTGTCGTCCAGGAGGCCTACGTCTCCGCGCTGGACGAGCTCTGGGCGCAGTCCATCACTGCAGAGGCGTTCGTGAAGAAGGTCCAGGCTGCACTGGACAAGTTCTTCAACGGGTAGGTAATCTTCCCGGTACGTTCGTGTTGAGGGGGCCGTCGCCGGCATACCGACGACGAGCCCTCTCGTTCTCTCAAGCGCGCGGAGAGGGGCAGGCATGAGGTCAAAGCTGCACAGGGGCGACAATCTCTTCAGCGCGGTTTTCGTTTCTCCCGCGTTCGTTTTCTACACCGTCTTCGTTATCTACGCGATCGGGCTCTCGTTTTTCTACACGATGACGAAGTGGAAAGGGGTGGGAACGCCGGTCTTCGTGTGGTTCCGCAACTATGTGAATCTTGTAAAGGACGCTGAGTACTGGCAGGTCGCGGGAAACAGCTTCACCCTCGTGCTCCTCGCGCTGTTCATCCAGAACCCGGTGGCCCTCGTCCTCGCCTACCTTACCTCCCGGATCAAGTTTGCCTTCAAACCGATCCGCTCCGTCATTTTCCTGCCCTGCGTCATTTCCGCCGCGACCACGGGACTGATGTTCCAGCTCCTGTTCAACGCCGACATCGGGATCTTCAACGGGATCCTGAAGGCGATCGGGCTGGGGTTCTTCCAGCATGTGTGGCTCTCCGATTCCAAGACGGTCCTCTTTGCCGTCGCGCTGCCCCAGGTGTGGCAGTACCTCGGGATCCAGTTCATCATCTTCCTCGCGGCAATCCAGTCGATCCCCCAGGAGATCATCGAAAGCGCGAGGATCGACGGCGCCACGGGCGGGAATCTCATCCTTCGGATCATCGTTCCCCTGCTCTGGGAAGTGATCGCGATCTGCATCATCCTCACCGTCACCGGCTCCCTGAAAGCGTTCGACATGTCCTGGATCATGACCTGGGGGGGGCCGGGGCTCAACTCGGCATACATCTCGGTTCTCATGTACCGGCACGCCTTCAAAGGCTTCAATTTCAGCTACGGCACCACGATCGCAATGACGATCCTCCTGTGGTCCGTGCTGTTCATCGTCGTGTTTCGAGGGATATTCCGCAAGCGCGGGGTCGCGTACTAGGAGGAAGGCGGGAATGGCACTTCGGCCAGGTTTTTACGCGCTGAAGGAAGGATTCTTCCGTTCGCTGATCTACGCGTTCCTCATTGGATACGCCCTCGTGAGCCTGGTGCCCTTTTTCTGGGCGCTCATCAGCTCGCTGAAGGACAACGATTCGATCCTCCGCCAGCCCTTCAGCCTGCCGAAGGTCTTTCTCTGGGGCAACTACCCCCGTGCGTGGCTGGAAGCTCACATGGGACTGTACACGTTCAATACCGCTCTGTACGCGATCATCTCTACCGTCACCATACTCGTCACGTCGGCCATGGCGGCGTACGTCATCGCCCGGGTGAGGAAGGGGAATCTCCTCTACCTGTACTTCACCCTCGGCATCATGATCCCCATCCACACTGTGCTGCTGCCCTCCTTCATCCTGATCCGTAATTTCGGGCTCTTCAACTCCCGGCTGAGTGTCATCCTCCTCTACATCGCGTTCAACATGTCGCTGAGCATCTTCATCATGGTCGGGTTCCTCAAGGGAATCCCGCACGAGCTGGAAGAGGCAGCTTTCATGGACGGGGCCACCCGGACGCAGACCTTCTTCCGGATCATCTTCCCCATTTCGCAGCCCGCGCTTGCAACGACGGGCGTGCTCACGTTCCTCGGCGTGTGGAACGAGTTCCTGATACCCCTCATCCTGCTCACCAACCGCGCGCTGAAGGTGCTGACGAACGGTATCAATGACCTGAGGGAACAGTACGGGCAGAACTATGGCCTCATCGGCGCGGGCCTGTGCATCTCGTTCCTTCCCATGATCCTGCTGTACATCGCCTTCCAGGAGCAGGTCATTGCCGGGATGACGGCCGGCGCGGTGAAGGGCTGACCGTGGGCGGCAGCACGCCCCGCTGGTACGAGAGGTCTGTCCGACGCCACCTCCTTGATTTCCACATCCCCGACTGGCACCCGGATTTTCTTGCGAAGTTCGACCCGGCAGAGTTCGCCACGTGCGTTGCCACGGAAAACGCGACCGCGGCGACGTTCTTTGCCAATAGCCACACCGGGCTCTGTAACTACCCGACCCGGGCAGGACAAATGCACGGGAACCTGAAGGGGAGAGACATTCTCGGGGAAACGATTCGGGAGCTGCACGCACGGGGGATTGACGCCGTTGTCTATTACTGCGTGATCTACACGGACTGGTACTGGGAGCGCCATCCCGAGTCGAGGATCGTGGACGCCCAGGGAAGGTCGGACAAGCTCTTCATGCCCGCGCTGGTGCGCCGTCGCCGATTCTCCGTGATCTGTCCGAATGATGCGGCGTACCGGCAGTTCGTCGTCGCACAGCTGCAGGAAATCTGTGGGGGGTACGACTTCGAGGGAATGTACCCGGACATGACATTCTGGCCCATGGTGTGCTACTGCCGGTCCTGCAGAGATCGATACGCCGGGGAAACGGGAGGCGAAGAGTTGCCCCGGGTGGTGGACTGGGAGGATCCCGCGTGGGTCCGGTTCCAGCGTGCTCGGGAAAGATGGATGCTCGAGTTCGCCACCCTGATCACGGACACGATCAGGAAAAGCAAACCGGGGCTGTCTGTCAGCCACCAGTCCCACACGTTCCTCGGGGACTGGAGGTTCGGGGCGTCGATTGATCTCTCCCGGACCATGGACTGGCTCTGCGCGGACTTGTACTGGGGGCGGCATGGGCTCTCGTTTTATGCGAAGCTCTTCCACGAGCTCTCCGAGACGAAGCCCTTCGAGCACATCAATTCCTGGACCTGGCCGGATTACTTCGATCACACCACCGCGCGGACGGAGGACCACATGAGGATGTCCTCCTTCGCCTCTCTCATGAACAACGGGGCGATGGTGTTTCTGGACGCCGTCGATCCCGCTGGCACGGTGAGAACGAGGAATTACCCTCTCGTCGGGAAGGTCTATGAGGATCTCGCGCGGTACGAGGGGGAAATTCGCGGCCGGTTCTGCCAGGACGTGGGAATTTACCTCAGCTACGAGTCATGCATCGACCTCAGGGAGAATGGGACGCCCGTTGCGGAGTATGGCCACAATTTCGAGCCGGGACGCAAGTCCATGGGGGACAATCCCCATCGCGCGGGCTGCGCGAACCTGGCGAAGACTCTCATCGAGCACCACATCCCGTTCGGCGTGGTGACGAAGAAAAGCCTCGGCCGGCTTTCGGACTACCAGGTGATCCTCGTCCCGAACGCGGCGATGCTCGACGACGCGGAGATCGCGTCTCTGCGCAGCTTCGTTCGGGACGGCGGGGGCTTGTACGCGAGCAAGAACACGTCGATCCTCCAGCCGGACGGACGAAGGCGTGCTGATTTCGCGCTCTCCGACCTCTTCGGTGCATCCTGGGCCGGCGAAACACGGGACTGCGTTACGTATTTTATGCCCGCGGCTGCCCACGGGGAGCTCTTTCCCTATTTCCACCCCGGGCTCCCGATTCCCCTGTTCGAAACCCAGGTTCTCGTTGCCGCCCGTCCCGGCGTCGACGTCCTGGCGACCCTCAGCCTGCCCTACACGGACCCCGCCGGCACGACGTACGCGAGCATCCTGAGCGATCCTCCCGGAATCCACACCGATTCGCCGTCAATGATCTTCAACAACTTCGGGGAGGGGAGGGTGATCTATGCGGCGGGCATGTTCGAGTCCCGCGAGCACGACCGGCACCGCCGGATCATGGCGAACCTCGTCAGGATGCTTTCC
>Ga0209777_10006755_pt1 | contig 12857 bp, 11 predicted proteins | sample FrelakmetHBP12HB_FD_187147 | JGI IMG/M metagenome (GOLD analysis project Ga0209777, IMG submission 187147) | Freshwater lake sediment microbial communities from the University of Notre Dame, USA, for methane emissions studies -HBP12 HB (SPAdes)... | ecosystem: Environmental > Aquatic >...
AAGCCGGTGAAGAAGCTCACCATCTATTCCTCAGACAAGAGGAGCCTAGACAACATCCGCCTCGGCGACACCGACATCCGTGAGACCCTGAAAATAGGAGAGACTGAGTACAGTGTTGGCTCAGGGCAGGTAAATGTCACTGGATACGAGGGACTGAGCATCACTCTAACGATCGAGTAAAGTGAATGATAAGTTTCCTAGAACTTTCCAGTTATTCTTCCTATGTTCATTACGCGCGCGCAATTGCAGATGATTAATCAGACAAATGATCTCGGTCCTTTTTTTCCCTTATTTCCACGGTCCCTAAGAAAACCCTCTCTCCAACTCCTCTCTCAAGCATATTCTTGACCCAGTTCTCTGCTCTGTTTCTCCCAAGAAATGCCCCAATTGAGAAGTCTATACTGAACCCTATCATGGCCGGGATCACGAAGTGGTAGTAGTGTGGGCCCTGGCCCATCCAGAGTGTATTATATAGGAAGCCCATCAGAGTCAGAAGCAAACTCAACCCAGTAAAGGCCCCAACCACCGTGAATAAGAAATCGAGTTGGAAGGGTCCACCATTAACTCCCGTCACCTTGAACTTTCTGAAGTAGGGGAGAACCATCGCCGGGGTGAATCCAGCTATTGCCAAGAGAAGCATAATCACGGGTATGATCTCAATCGAGTACGTAATGGAGTTCACACTCAACGGTTTAGAAAAAACGTCTAAGATTTGCAATGCTGCATGAAGATCTGTTACGGTACCTGCCTGGATGGTATGTATGTCCCATGCCAGAGTCACTAAGGTGAGGAAGATGAGGGACGGTATGAGTATTAGAGCGTATTTCGTTATTACAATGCCAGTGGACATGGGCTTGTCCTCCACCACTTCTATAACGTGCCTTGAATTATTTAGGCGAGAAATAAATTCTGTTAGTTGGAGGGACAATCTGCCACCGATCAGAATCACAAAAATGTAGCCTAGGACTAACGATCCGAAACCTCCGATGATCGTCAAACCAAGTGTCCTCCAGAAGACTATGTTTGTGGGGGAGAGAATCCTGAATGCCGATAAAATAGCGTAGATGTAGAATACGATGCCTAGTCCAAATGATAGAGCAACTCTCAGTAGCAGATTCTTAGTGATCAAGACTGGCAGATTATGCTTCTCATGAAGCCGTTGGTTATATTTTTTTCTAACACAACACCCGTTAATTTTTAGACTTTGAGTTGATTGCAAGAATTAAATGAAATATTATTATTTCGCGCACGCAACTGTTTCTCAACAAATCTCAATTTGGAGGAGTCTCGATTAATCCATGGATTTTGATTTATTGGATGACCAAAAGCTCCTCGACGCCGTTAAGATCCTAGCGGACCGGGATCCCGATCTTGCATTGGTGGTGGAGCGCTATGGTCCACCACCATTATGGTCAAGACCTCAGGGCTTCGCCTCTCTAATCCAGATCATTCTAGAGCAGCAAGTATCTCTATCCTCGGCGCATGCTGCCTTAAACCGCCTAAAAGCTGCGACGAGTGAACTCACGCCACGAAGCTTCCTTGAACTCGACGACCGTGAACTGAAGGAAATTGGATTCAGCCACCAGAAAACGCACTATGGTCGCCTTTTAGCAAAAAGCCTTTTGGATGGATCTCTGGATCTGGCAAGCCTAGAAAACCTCGCGGATGAGGGGGTTCGATCTAGACTTATTCAGCTCAAAGGCATCGGCCGCTGGAGTGCTGACATCTATCTGTTGATGGCCCTGCGACGCCCAGATATCTGGCCTCGCAACGACTTGGCCCTGGTGAGCGCGATCACACGCATCAAAAGGCTGAATGCACCACTGTCACCTAAGGAGTTTGATGCCATCGGAGAAACTTGGCGTCCCTGGCGATCGGTAGCTGCGCGTCTCGCTTGGTTCGATTACCTCGGCGGAAAGCGGTAGTTATCGCGCGCGCAACTCCTAGATGTCTTGCTGATTACCTGGTCATGTTCCTCTTGAAGAGCGGGATCGCGATGGCTGTGAAGACTACCCCGAATGCGGCAAGCACAGCGATCTCGGATGATATGTCGGGAATGCCTGCCCCGAGCACTAAGACCTTCCTCAGAGCTGTGGTCGCGTAGGACAGGGGGATCAACTTGGAGACATCCTGCATGTACCAGGGCATCTGCTGTACGGGGAAGAATACGCCGCTAAGGAACATCATCGGGAACATTATCGTCATCATCATCATCGTCGCGGTCTCCTGGTCCTTTGCGAAGGAGGTTATCACGATGCCTATTCCGACGAAGCTGAAGACGTCGAGTAGCAGTAAGCCGAAGATGAGAGGCAGACTCCCCTGTATGGTGACCCCAAACAGCGTCACAGCCATGATGAGGATGAGTGTACCTTGTAATAAGCCCCTCATGGTCTGAGCGAGGGTCTTTCCGAGTATTATTGATAGGCGATTAATCGGTGCCACCATCATGCCGTCCAGGGTACCGATCTCCCTCTCGTGGCTGATGGCAGCGGGTAGCCCCGTCATTACACTCATCATGACGTTCATAGCCATGATACCGGGAGCCATGAACTCGAAGTAGCTGAAGTTCCCCGGGACTGCCCCCTGGGTATTAACCGTGAGTGGTTGTATAACGGCGAGTGGGTTCTTTATCGTCGGGATGAGCGACTCGATCTTCTGTTCGGCAAAGGATGCCCCAATCTGATGGAAGATGGCTGTCATTGCGCCTTGGAGGAGTGCAGACATTTGAGGGTTCGACTGGTCAGTCACAACTATCAATGTTCCCTGCCGCCCCGCAGCGAGGCTGGCTGTGAAGTTTGCCGGTATAACTATTCCACCCTCGACCTCGCCACGCTGGATCATTCCTCTGACATCATCCATTGACGATACCTGAGTGATGGTGAAGTTGTCCATCCGGTTTAGGTATGTGACAAGTAAACCGCTCGTGCTGACCTGGCCTTTTTGGAGACCGTACGCCTGGTCCTCGTTCGCGACAGCGAGGGTGACCTTACCTAGGCTTTGGTTGGAGGGGAAGATGAAGCCCACCATGCCCATCATGAATATCGGCATGATGATCAGCATCGCCAAACCGAGTCTATTCCTGAAAAGTTCCGTGAGGTCCTTCCTCGCGACGAGGTAGACATGATACATTGTCAGTTTAACAGCCATTCATTTCACCTTACTCGCGACCTTGCCCCCCCACCCATGAATCCGCGTCTTCGGACGGCTATCTTCTGGGTCGCCGAGTCACGCACTTCATGACCTGTTATCTGGAGGAAGACATCCTCAAGTGTAGGTTCTCGGCTGCTCACCGATGTGATCTTGCCATTTTGTGCCCTTACGGAGTCGATGATTATGTCGAAGGCGTCCGCGCCGATGGCGTGAACCATGATGTGAGTCGGATCCTCTTGAGAGACTCCTGTCACACAGCTCAGGGACTTTAAAGTTGTCAGGATTCCGGAGTCGAGGTTGGGGATCACAAACTCCAATACCGTCCCCTCGCCTCCTGAGACGAGTTTTTTAAGATTCGAGGAGGTATCAAGGGCAGCGACTTTCCCATGATCCACGATGCCTATGTGTTTACAGAGCATGTCCGCTTCGGCCATCATGTGAGTAGTTAAAATAACGGTCATCCCATTCTCCTTGTTTATTTTTCTGATGAATTCCCTGATCTCGACCGTGGTCTGTGGATCTAGCCCCAGTGTTGGCTCGTCGAGAAATAGCACCCTCGGTTTGTTCAGGAGGGCCCTGATTATGTTCACCCTCTGCCTCATTCCCGTGGAGAATGTGCCGACCTGGACGTCCTTCCACCTAGTCATCTGAACCAACTCAAGGAGTTCTACGATGCTTTTCTTCATCTGGTCCTCGGGAACCCCATAGAGTTTCCCGAAGAACCGGAGGTTTTCCTCTGCGGTGAGACGCTCGTACATTATTAGCTTCTCAGATACGAGACCGATTAGGGTTCTGACCTTTGAGTCCTCCTTCACTATGTCGTATCCGCCTATAGTTGCTGTGCCCGATGTGGGTCTTGATAATGTTGCGAGCATCCTGATAAGTGTCGACTTACCCGCCCCGTTTGGGCCAAGGAGGCCGAATATCTCTCCCTCCTCAACATCGAAGGAGATGTGATCCACTGCAGTGAAATCGCCGAATTTCTTTACTATGTCATTCACTTGGATTTCGCTCATTCGCATTCAGACTCCTGGCTGATTTTGTAGGCTCGGAGGAGCAACCCGTTCTCGACCATGAGTCTCGCTCCAGTCAGCATCGATGTCTTCCTTCTTCCTTCTCGTCTTTACCTGAATCTATTTAATATACGTGCGATTTCCGTTAGCCCATCCCGAGCAGGTGTCGGAGCCAACCCCAGAAGTCAGTTCCGATTGTGGCAACCGGCTTCGTGATCGAGATCGGGTAGCTCAGGATCTGTTGCCTAGAGATGTTTAGGTTGTCCAGATAGCTTATCTGTAGCTTGACGGTTGTGTCCCCAAGTGTGGCGTTTGATGCAACATTGAACTTCACTGTAAAGGTCACTGGGCTGTCGGGGTATACGGCGCCTACGTAGTAGCTGCTTTCAGGGATCGTCTGGATACCTGAGTTGGAGACAACGTCCATAGTTGTGAATTGGACACGACTTGTTCCCTTGAGCACTATTGTCCCATCGATCTTACCGGTGCTGCCCTGATCGATTGTGACGAGCTTCGGATCCATTATCTGGAATTTAACGATCTCCCCTACGGGGACCGTTAATATCTCAGTTGTTGTCCTCTGGATGCCTTTGGAGTCGGTGTAGAGGAGAGTTAGAGTTGTGGGGATCTGGGAAGCCGGTGCAGCTCCGTCGACTATGACGTCGTAGCTTAGGGTTCGAGTATCTCCGGGTTTCATATCCCCGAGGCTACTTGTTGTTGGGCTCAGCGGCTTGAGTAGACCCTGGGCGTCGAGTGTGAGTGTCGCTTTTGTATTGTAAGTATTGGCGTCGTTGCAGTCAACCCGAGCTTGAATAGTGAATCTCTCACCAGGTATAGCGGTGGTTGTGTTTAGGTTCGTGACCGTCAGGACGGGGACCTTGTTTATGACTGGTGATGTTACCTCGAGGGGTAGAGTTGCGGTCTGCCTTAGGTTGTTGCCTGAGGCATCGGAGTAGGAGATAGAGGCTGTGAGGGCATAGGCTCCAAGAGGTGTGCTCTCGAGTGTGTAGACCTTGACATCGAAGCTCATCGAGTCACTAGAGTTTAATCCTGTGATATTGTAGTTGACAGGGCTTTCAATGGAGAGGAATGGTGACGCTGTCGATAGGACTAGAGCTACATTGTTTATGTTGGTGTCTGCGACATTGCTTACCTTCATAGTAATGTCGTTTATTCCGCTTACGGTCAACTTCTTGGGAGAGACTGTAACCTCGACCATCGGTAAGAACATGCGGTTGACGACTATTGTGATGGGTATCGTCACGGCAACTATACCGTGGCCGGCACGGAGATAGCTAAGTGTCATGGTAATTGGGTAGGCACCAACAGCGACACTCTGGTCGACAAGTACAGTCGCGTTGTAGGTCATTGACTTGTTCCTCTCGATCAGGTTCACGACCTTTTGGGCACCTGATAAGATCGAGACCCCGGGCGTCGCGGAGATCAGGAACGCCTCGACCTCAGTCGCGTCGTAGCTTCCACTATTGTTAATGGTTATTCCAATTACGCCGTGGGTTCCCGCGGCAATTGTTGTGTTTGTGACTGATACATCCAGGTGGGGGATGATATCATCCGCATAGGTGAATCCTATTTGTCCTGCCATAAGGCAGAGAAGCAATATGGGTATGAGATACCTCTTTTTTCCATTCATTTCTATCACTTAAAACTCTCGTGCGCGTATATACCATGAGCTTGGTTGACCCTTTGTCTGTAACTTCTCGACTGCTGGGGATGTATCCACCAGAATCTCTCGTAATGGGTTGCACTCGACAATGGTCATTAGGTTGACATCTACCTAGTTACCACCCTACAGCCCAGAGGTCTCTTAAAAAGATTATAGTTTTGTATCATAAGCGGCTCGTTTTTCATTATTTTTTGAGAAACGATAAATCCAGAGGAGAGCAGATCCAATAATAGGAAGTGGATTTCTTGTCTAAGATTTCGAGGGAGAAACAGACAGCTCTTGACTGGGTTGACTCGAACGAGAAGAGGATATCAAAGTTTGATAAGAGGATTTGGGGCTTCGCTGAGCCAGCATGGAGGGAGTACAAATCCGCAGCTGCTTACTGTAAATTGCTGAGAGAGGAGGGTTTCGAGGTAACAGAGGGTACTGGAGGTATGCCCACAGCCTTTATGGCCACCTATGGGAAGGGAAAGCCAGTACTAGCAACGTACGCTGAGTACGATGCTGTACCCGGGACATCTCAAAAGGCTGTAACACACCAAGAGCCGAGGGATGGACTCAATCAGTGGGCGGCGGGTCACACCGATCCGCACTCCGCTTTAGGGACGACGGCTCTCACTGGGATCCTCGCAGCGAAAGAGGCCATGGAGAAACACAAGCTGAAGGGGACTCTGAAGATCTTCGGGGAACCCGCTGAGAAGGTGTGTGGCTCAAAGCCAGTTCACGCGGCCTGGGGATACTTCGACGACCATGATGCCGCCATCTGTTATCACCCTTCGGGATATAACACAGCGCTGCTAGAGACCCAGAATGGTGCTTACTGGAGCGTGGTGTTTACCTTCGAATGCCTTGAGCCAGAGAAGTGGTTAAAGCCAATGGGGCTGATGAAGATGGGCGGTCACGCCGGTGGGAGGTGTCCAGCGGCGCTTGATGCGGTTTGCCTCATGTACACGACGACGAAGTATACGAAAGAGGCGATGCTCCCCCACAGTGCCTACTGGACATTGAACGAGTTCGTGATGGTAGCGGGGCAGTGCACCTCCGATAATTTGCCGCCGCGCATTGGGCAGATCCAGTACGCTTGGCGTGTCCCAACTTTAGAGATGGCTCAGCAGATCTACGATGTCTTAGAGAACAACGCCAAACATGTGGCTGAAATAGCCTTCTGTAAACTTTCGGTGAGGTGGGTGACGAAGACGAGGCTTGGTTTACCAAACAACGCTTTGACGGATGTCACTTACAGCAACTTCGAGATCGTTGGGCCGCCAAAGTATGGTGAGAAGGCGAGGAAAGTGGGGCGCGAGATCCAAGCGAACCTCGGCTTCGAGCAAATGGATGACCCTTTCACGGAGGCATGCCAGAAGCTGACAACTCCTAAGCAGTACGAGGAGGAGCAGAGGAAATCACTGGAACCCTGGCAGATGCATTTCGGCGCTGACGACTATGTTGACTACACTTGGCACTCCCCTGCTGTACGCCTCTTCTCAGCGAAGGCCATACTCAAAGCACCAAAGCCAGGATATACATACCCTCACTGGGCTGCGAACGCGATGGCGGGGATCCCTGAGACCATCGACCCGATGATATACAAGGGTGGGAAAGTGATTGGCGCAACCCTTGTAGATCTCCTTACGAACCCAGGTGAGCTGGCGAGGTGCCAGAAGGAGTTTAAGGAGAGGACCGGAGGCGGCATCGGTGGCTCCAAGTGGGTCGCTCCACTGCTGCCGAAGGACTTCAAGGCACCAGTGGACATGAGGTGGCCTGAATACGTCACGACGCAACGCGGCGAGGAGTGGTGGATACCAACGTCCTCGAAGTAAATATCCCAACCATTTTTAGTCAGGAAAAACCGGAAAGACTTGATCCATTTGCCTAGGAAGATGGTACCTCTCAGTGAGGCCGAGAATGAGGTTAAGGTAGTCACCCAGCGCCTCGCCCTACTTCACCTAGCCTATGCTAAGACTCTCGTCGAAGAGTTTGGCTGGGATAGGGGAAAACAACTGATCTTGAAGTCCATGAAGAAGTATGGAATCTATGTTGCTAATTGGACGAAGGCAGGTCACCAGGGGTTGCCTAAGTATGGATTCTGGGAGAGGAGGGAGGGAAAACCAGACCTCTGCGAGCTTGGGAAGGTCATGATCGAGATGGGAGAGCCGGAGCTCGGAGCCCTCTACTGCCTGATCGACCCAGCGAAGACGATGGCGGCGGACCCTGAGAAGAAGATGATCCACACAAAATGCATGATCCTGGGAGATGACGAGTGTCAATTCGCGATAATCCCAACCTCAGAGGAAGAGAGACGCGACTTCTCAAAGAACATGGATTGGGCTCATGTAGACCCGATCATAAACGAGTATCTGAAGAAGAAGCGAGGTTAGTAGGTTCGGTAGTTGGTGATCGCTGCAATCCCACCGAAACTACGGAGGAGCATATCACCCTCCTCAGTGTTGCCAGAAATTAGCTCCGCCCTCACGTTCGCAGTCTCCGCCATCTCTATCAGTACCTCTATAAGGTCCTCTTTGCTCAAGACCTCAACGTCTCCTCCGCATTTCTGACACTTTACTGAAGTAAGATTTGCCTCGAAATCAGCGACCTTGTCGTTGTCTACGACCCTGTTTTCGATGTGATTACAGGTCTTGCATTTGAGCTTGAACAAAGTTCTGCGAACCTCCTCACTGATGAGGAGTAGTTGTACGTTCATTCCCTTGAGGGCTTGAAATATCTCCTGCTCACCGTAAGTGCCGAGACCATCGTCTTCTCCGAGATGCTTGAGGAACTCCTGGACATTCTTCCTCTCCTCATAGTAGCGGGCGTCCTTCATGAGTTCTCGACTCCGGTTGACAAGCTCCTTGATACCCTCGGGACCAGTGTAACCTGTGTCGACCTGAGCAAGTATCTTGTCCTTGAGCTCATAGTGGAGGTAGTTGCCATTTAGGAAGTCGTCCTTCGTCGGACCAGGGCCGCCAACTATTATGCCCTTGAGACCGGGGACATTACGGAAGTGCTCCGTGAAGTAGCCCCCGAGACGTATATACCACTCGTTGAGGTACATATCGCGGAGGCGCTCGTAACGTCGGCTCGATTGGCCGCCCGCTCGGGTCTTGCCTGAGACTCCGCTGCTGTACGCCTTGATGACCTCTGTGCGGTTACCCTTAAGAAATCCGAAGGCAGCGTCCTTGGAGTCTATGACGACAAGGCCATAGACGTCCTTGGCGGCAAGCATGTTGAAGAGTGGCTCGAGTAGGAACTGGTGCTCGCAGCGGTAGTAGTAGATAGTGATAGGTTCAGGTGGTACAATGACAAAGGTCTGCATGTCGCCAACACCGAGTTGATCGCTGGCGATGTTGCCAGCAAATATGGCGAGACCTGTGGGCGGTATGGTTTTGAAGAGCTTGAGCCGCTCCATGACCTTTGTTAGGGCATCCTGGACATTTTTGCGTGTGGTCTTCGACTTTATGTTGACCGCGGTGCCATACTCATTGCGTAGGTCAGTCATCACCTCGCTCACAGCCTTCCCCGGCGGGACATAAACGCTGACGAGCTCGGTGCCGCGCCCCTGAAGGTTCTCCAGTTGCTCCAACATCCGCTGAGCGCGAAGTCGGTCTAGGGGTGCGTTTCCACTCATGTTTCAGCCACCTTGAACGCCTTCATAAAGAGATAATACCATATATACGTTACCGTGAGTCAGAAACGACTGTTCCATGGTGACTGCCTTCGACCGCTCGGATGATCTCCTCGGGATCGTTACCATCGACGAATATGACTGGAATGCCGAGTCGTGAAGCTAACCTTACAGCCTTGAGATCGAAGAGGCCATACTCGCCTGGGACCTGCTTGACATTGGCTTTGAGGATCGTTTCAAGCTCAATGAAGGTGAGTCTGTCTAGTCTTTTAGCGTCCTTGTTGGTCTTCGGATTTTTGTCGTAGACGCCGGCTACGTCTGTGGCGTTTATGATGAGGTCGGCATTCATGGCTTCAGCGAAGAGAGCTGCTCGGTAGTCAGTGCTGCTTCCCGGCTTGTAGCCTCCGCCTACGAGGATCTTGTCACCTAGGTGGCGCTTTACCTCCGAGGCTCGGAGATGTATGTGAGGGTCAGCGGAATTGCCTAGGGCGGCTATAAAGAGGAGGGCGTTAACATGGGTTGCGAGGATACCTAAGTTGTCTTGGAGGTAGCTGTTGCCTCCTAGTTCCTTGGCTATGCCAATGTATTGCCTCGCGGGGCGACCCCCACCGCAGACAACGACAATATCGTGGCCGGCCTCCCAGAGGCGCTTGACTACATCGGCGTATTTGAGGTAGGAGGAGGCGTCCATGCTCTTGGTTAGTAGGCTGCCGCCAAGGCTTATGGAGATCTTCATCTGTTTCATCCTCCGCTTTGTTTGTTAGAATAAAACAATTGCCGATCCGTTGAAAAATGGATCAGGTAAGAATGTTAGATCTGCACTTTTCCGCTACCGGGTAGCTCGGGGAAGGTGTCCTTCATCCTCCTCTCAGCTACAGCTGAGGCCTCCTCCAAGATCTTGGCGGAGTCCTCATTCGCAGACTGGAAGTTGATACTCATCCCCGATGTAGCTCCAGCATCCATGACTATGCCGCTGAGGATATTGCTGATGTCACCCATCTCCTTCGCTATCTGGGGGTTGACAGACGCCATGCCCCTCATCACATCGCGCATCACCCCGATAACAGGCAACAGCGTATAGGCGAGATCGCCCATCTCGCTGATGGCCTCCATACGCATCGCAATCTGGTCGAGAGCGAGCTTGGCATTGAGGGTGGTCTTCTGCATCTTACGGAGCTCGGCGAGCTCGTTAGCGTAGATGTTAGCGTGAGGGGTATCGTGCTTCTGGTACGAGTCGACGACCTTTGCGAATAGGCTCTTATCCCTCTCCGCCAATCGCTGCGACTCCTGCTCCAGCTTCTGTAACTGCCCCTGTACGCGCTTTGTTGCGTACTCCATTCGGGACTTAAGAGCACCCGGTGGATTTATTGCGTCTCTGACGGTCTTGCCTAGGGGCTGTTTGTCTCCCCCCTCCCATTGCTTGCCAAATGACATGATATATGCCTCTACAATTTAGTCAGTGCTACATGTGATAGGCATTCCATTTCCAATATGATCATCCGAATTATCTTTATTCTATGATTTAAGGCTAAATTAGCATCTTCTTGTAATTCTTTCTGGGACGAGTAATCAATTGTTTATACTTATCTTTAAATCGGAGTGAATTTAGGTAAATTATTTGCCATTTTTATGTCAACGGGAGATGATCTTGCTTCAAAATGATTCTCATCATCTCATCGTCTACCAGGATCTTAAATGAGCTACTAGACAAAAGATGAGCTTGACACAACATCATGTGCGATCGACTGATACTGAATAAACTCGCACAATCTAGATAGATGAGAAGGAGAAGATCGTTCAGACCGTTGTGAATAGGCTCCGAAACAGAGGAAGTAAGGATAGGGGAAGTTTCTCCCTTTTTTGGCTCGAAGCTGAACGTTTCTTTGCGCAACTGAGTAAATTCGAATAGGTTTTAAGGCGTCTGTCTCGTATTGTTGGCGGGGCGGGGGTTCCCAAGTGGCCAAAGGGGCGGGACTCAAGATCCCCTAGCTCAGGCTTTCGAGGGTTCGAATCCCTCCCCCCGCACCTTTAGACAAACCCCAGAAAATTTGATCGGGTTCGATGAATATCTGAAAAATAAGGGTCTCAGAGAATCCACAATCGAGACCAAGGTTAAGATTCTCAATATGCTCTCGAAGAGGATAAACCTCTGGGACTCTGACGAAGTTAGGAAACTCCTCAACGATTCAATCCTGAGTGGGAAGAGGAAGAACAACATTAGTTACGCCTATCAGGATTGGTGTCGATTGAAGGGCTTCGATTATGAAATCAAATATTTTGAGGAAGGGGAGCAGAGTTTGCCATATATTCCCAGAGAGGTCGAATTGGATCAACTGATTGCGGGGTCCAGCAAACCATACGCCTGTTTTATGCAGCTTCTGAAGGAAACGGGTTTCAGATTTGGTGAGGCTAAGAGCCTAACTCCGAATGACTTTGACTTGGAGAAAAAGATCGTGACCCTGAACAAACCAGCGAAGAGAAGCAATCCAAGGCAATTCAGGATTTCCGATAAATTGGTCCTGATGCTCACCCCCCTGATCCAGAAGACAAGCCCCAATCAGACAATCTGGAAACTGACAGATCAGGCTATGAGTCGGACATTCTGTTATCGGAGAAAAGTCATATCGGAAAAGCTGGGGAATCCAAAGCTACGAAAAATCTCGTTCAAAACCTTTAGACATTGGAAGGCTACAACTGAATACCACCGAACTAAGGATATCCTGTTTGTAAAGGAATTGTTGGGGCATAAGAGTATAAAAAATACGCTGATATATACCCATTTAGTGGATTTTTCAGAGGAAGACTCGTTCATCTGCAAAGTTGCCTCAAATATAGATGAGTTCACGGCTTTGTTAGAATCGGGTTTCGAGTTCGTTTCGCGCGCGCGCGCGAACGGTAGGAACCTCTTTGAACCTTCACTACCTCATCTGGTAATCCTTGAAGAACTTCCCTCACCCCTGCGGAGCTTGGAAGTAAGTATTTTTCAACGACTTTAGGTGAATTATGGAAGAAATCTTCAAGCGTCATTTAATCCAACAAAGTTCTTTTGTTCATTCTACCTCTAATAATTATCTATCAGATTTACTCTACACTAGAATGAAAGTCGTTAGGACAGAGGAGCCGATAGAGTGTGGGATGGGATTTGGAGTAAGCAGTTTAAACTCCGAACATGCCACATTTAGAGCTTACTTAGGTAGTTACAAAGGCTCCTACAAGCAATCTTGTCAAACCACGGATAAAGACTGTTCAAATTCAATCGGTAATACTTGTTTTTCTTAAGACGGTCCAACATTGGCGCTCCCAATAATATTTCAGGATCGATATCTTCCTCGTCTTTAGTCTCCTCTATATCTTCAACCGAAAAAAGGTAACCTAGTCCTTCATGGAC
>Ga0209777_10006757_pt1 | contig 12856 bp, 13 predicted proteins | sample FrelakmetHBP12HB_FD_187147 | JGI IMG/M metagenome (GOLD analysis project Ga0209777, IMG submission 187147) | Freshwater lake sediment microbial communities from the University of Notre Dame, USA, for methane emissions studies -HBP12 HB (SPAdes)... | ecosystem: Environmental > Aquatic >...
CAATGAGGATCTGCCCAGGATCTTGGACGAGCAGTTCCCAGAGGGGTCTCCGCATCTGGAGATGCTCTGGCAGCTTGACTGGCAGACGCTGTTTGACGACTATCCGAAGCACCACGTACTGACGTTGCTCGAGAAGATCACTTCCTATATACCATCGGCACCCGGTATACCATCGGCACGTGGCACTACCACGACCGTTCGCGAGTCCCCTGCCCAAGTGATCGACCGGCTCCGGAAGAAGAACAACTTTAAGACCATCGATGACTTGGCGGCCAAAGCGGGACTGAACATCAAACAGGTCTACCGCATCAAGAATGGTCAGAGCGTTACCACCGATACGCTGACGACGTTGGCAAAGACGTTGGGCTGTCCTCCGGGTGATCTACTCCCGTAGTCTGTTCCTACCCGAAAAAGGGAGTCATCCCTACCCTTCTCTGCGAGTGCGCTGACAACAGTTGTCCCTCACAATGATGATCGGAGGTTGTCCAAATGTTACTGGCACTGAAGACCGAAATATTGAGGCGTGGTATCCGTCAAACGCGCATGGCAATCCAACTCGGGTGGGACCCCTCGAAACTTTCGCGGATCGTCAACGAACTGGCCGTGCCGACGGCAGAGGATCGCAGGGTGATAGCGGGCTACCTGAAAGTTGCGGAGGTCGAGTTGTTCGAGGGGTCTTCGCGCACGGCGCAACAGGTCGAGGTGGCGACGGAAACAGGAGGTTAAGTTAACGACAGGCCCGCCGATTTCGGCGGCGGGCCAGTTACCGAAAGTAAGCACATGCAGACGATTACAGATTACTTCTTGTGGCTTGCAACAGTCAACTCCGGGTTGCCCGGTCGACCAAGAGGCTGGCCTGCTCCTATGTCTGCCGAAGCACTCCATGGGCCGGTCAGCGACTTCATCAACACCGTGGGGCCTCACACGGAGGCCGACGAAGCTGCGCTGGCGATCCAGTTCTTGGCGATGGCCGGTAACATGCTTGGCCGGAGCGCGTACTTTCCAGTAGGAGATGCACGGCACCACGTCAACCTGTTCACGGTCATAGTGGGCGATACTTCCAAGGCACGAAAGGGAACCGCGTGGGAACACGTAAAACGCATTGCCAGGGAGGTTGATTTGGACTACCAACGCCGAATCGTGAACGGCCTCTCGTCGGGTGAGGGCCTGATCTATGCGGTGCGCGACCCAGTGACGGTGCAGGAGGCGATCAGGAGGAACGGGCGAGTCACAGGGTACGAAGCAGTGATCCAGGACCACGGTGTCGATGACAAGCGTCTCCTCGTGGTTGAGGCGGAGTTCGTCTCGGTTCTGAAAGTCGCCAGTCGCGAGGGGAACACGTTGTCTCCAGTGTTGCGGCTGGCCTGGGACGGGGATGATCTTCAGATCTTGACTAAGAACTCACCGGCCCGTGCCACGGCTCCACATATCTCGATAATCGGCCATATCACAGCGCCCGAGTTGAAGCGGTCCCTCACCGTCACGGAGCAAGCTAATGGATTAGCGAATCGGTTTCTGTGGGCGATGGCGAGTCGATCAAAACTCATCCCAACTGCGCGCAGTATATCGTGCTTCGATCTGGCGGAGGTCATCATCGGACTGGTCAGCGCGAGGGATTATGCCGGGTCGGGAGGCGAAATGCGGCGCGACCCAGGTGCGGAGCAGTTCTGGCACGAGGTGTACCCTGCACTCTCGGCGGGCAGTCCGGGCCTACTGGGTGCGATGATAGCGCGGGCTGAGGCGCAGGTGATGCGGATCGCCTGTGTATACGCGTTGCTGGACTGTATGTCAGAGGTGCGCCTGGAGCACCTGTGCGCCGCATTGGCGGTGTGGAAGTACTGCGACGAATCAACTACCTACCTTTTTGGCGACGCACTGGGTGATCCTGTGGCTGACGAGTTGCTTCGCGCTCTCAGGCGCAATCCTGGCGGCATGACCCGGACTCAAATCAACCATTTGTTTCACCGAAATCGTACGGCTTCCGACATCGGACGTGCGTTGCTCGTGCTTCGGAAGGACGGCCTAGTGCAATCCCAAATCGACGACCGTGAAGGCAAGGCGGGTAGACCCGCTGAGTGCTGGATCGCTACTACCACCGAAGGAGGGCAGCCATGAGGGTTTTGTTCGTTTCATTCGTTTCTTTCGTACAGGCTCAATGCAAAACATGCTCTGTCCAGAGAGACACTCCTAATGGCTGTAGGGCCGAGGAACGAAAGAAACGAAGTAAACGAACAATCCCAGAGGCCGCAGGTACGCTGGCTCTTGCACTCCGAGAACGCCGGGCGAGTACCGCCGGGAATGACGCTGAGTTCGGATTCCGAAATGGCTGTTTGCAGGTCGAGGGTGCTGTTTAGGTAACAGGGATATTGGGTGAAATACCTCGCCAACAACACGCCACGGCATGTCGGCCCTGAGCGTGGTGTGTCTGGCGAGGCGAAACACCGGAGGAACGTGGCGGACGGCAGCCGCCGGAATGAGGCGATCCTGGAGGTTTCAGCCGACGCTTTGCCGGACAGGGCCATCCGAGGGGTGCTGGACGATTGGCTGATCCCGGCCATCGTCGAGCGCATTATCGAGGAGCGGGTACAGGCGGAGCACGAATCGTGATCTTGCATATTGACGCAATGAGTTGTTATGCGCATAATTAGTGTGGTCAAAGGACCACATCAAATGGCAAAGAAGACAGTGATGGGCCGCCCGCCAAAGCCCGCTCGACTGCGGCGGACGCGACGCTTACACCTGATGTTGACTCCGGCGGAGGACCGGGCGCTGCGGGCGCACTGTGCCGAACACAACGTGAGCGCAAGTGAAGTTCTTCGCGGATGCCTGAAGCGTCTTCTGGAAGCGGCAGCGGCACGGGCGGCTTCCGGAGGTCTGGGCAGAGGAGGTAATGCGCGATGACACGGAAATGCGGGATTTATGCGCGGTTCAGTTCGGACCTCCGACGCGACTCCTCCATCGACGATCAGATCCGACGGTGCCGGGAGTACGCGATGCGCCAGGGATGGTCCATCGCCGAAGACTACGTGATCGCCGACCGGGCGGTGTCGGCGGCGTCGGTCGCCGGGAGGGACGGTCTGCATCGACTCCTGGAAGCCTCCAAGCGCAAGCCCCAGCCGTTCGATTGCTTGTTGGTCGATGATACGTCGAGGCTGGCTCGTGACATTTCGGACGCCCTGAGGACTACCAGGATCCTGGAGTTCCGCAACGTTTCGGTAGTTGCCGTCAGTCAGGGTATCGACTCCTCGCAGGGCAACGCCCGGCCCCTCCTCGCGATGCACGGCATCATGGACGAACAGTACCTGACCGATCTGGCAAAGAAGGTCCACCGTGGCCAGGAAGGCCGTGCGCTGGCCGGACTTACCACTGGGGGCCGGGTGTATGGGTACGACAACGTCCCGATTGAAGACCCGAACCGCAGCGGCAAGTACGGACGCCCTGCTGTTCTGGGCGTCAAGTTGGAGGTAAACGCCACGCAAGCGGCGGTGGTCATGCGCATATTCAGGATGTACGCCGACGGCTTGGGACAGGGCGCTATCGCAATCCGGCTGAACTCTGAGTGCGTCCCAGGTCCCAACGGTCCGTGGTCGCGGTACACGATTCACGAGATGCTGCGGAACCAGCGGTACCGGGGAGTGTTCGTCTGGGGGCGCACGAAGAAGGATCGGGACCCCGAAAATGGCAAGAAAGTCAGCCGCGACGTTCCGGCGTCTGAGTGGCGGCGCGTGGACGTGCCGGAGTGGCGCATCATCCCGGAGGATCTGTGGGCAGCCGTCGAGGACCGGTGCAAACAGGCATCAGAAGACTTCCAGAAGCTGGGCGGCATGAGCCGTACCGAGAGCGGGCGATCATACCTGTTCAGCGGCATCTTGGTCTGCGGCAAGTGCGGCGGGAGCATGGTCATCTCTACCGGACGCGGCAAGCGGGGATACGTGAAATACGGCTGCCACCCGCACAAGTCCAAAGGTGTGTGCGACAACGGCATGATGATCCGCCAGGACCGACTGGAGGAGCAACTCCTCGCTACGTTCGAGCAGCGGCTGCCCAACCCATCCACGCTCGACTACGCCGTGAAACGCTGCGAGGAAGAGTTGAGGAAGCGGCTCGCCGAGATGGAGAGACAAGGGGCGATCACGACGCTGGACTCCCTGAAGAAGCAGCGCCACGACTTCGAGACCCGGCGAGGGCGACTCCTTGAAGCCGTCGAGGTGGGCGGAGAGAGCGTTTCGAGCCTGACGCAGCGGCTGGACGCGGTGGAGCGTGAGATCAGCCGACTGAACGATGCAATTGCGGCCCACCGGCCCGTGAGACTGGACGTGGCCGTGGGCGAGGTGCGCGAACACGTCCTGAGGTCACTGATGAGCCTCGGGGAGATGCTGAAATCCGGCGACATCTCGCGTGCGAAAGATGCACTTGCCAAGCACGTAGGCAAGCTGGTTTTGACTCCCGTCCTGCGCGACGGGCGTCCGGTCTACAAGGTGTCGGGAAACGTCAGCGTTCAGCCGGAAGCCGGGAAGTGTCGAATGCTGGTGGTGGCCAGGGACGGAATCGAACCGCCGACGCCGGCCTTTTCAGGGCCTTCTACCGATCGGGCTAAGTGGTTCGGAATCAACGGAAGCCATTGAGTAATTGGGTGTTCCCATCTCGCCTCTCTGGTACGGTGTAGTACCGTTTGGGCCCGTTTCGCCCCTACGATGTACCATTATTGTTCCATCGCTGGTGGCGCTCTCGTCTAGACCCGTTGAGAATTGCCCATGTAGCGCAAACGGTGCAACTCACGAACTGGTGACGTCCAGCTTGGGAAACTGAGCCTGGATTGAAAATACAGAATTTGGCGTCTTTGGCGTGTATCTGAGGCGATGGCAGGCACTGGAGTTTCAGCCGGTTGGCTCTGGCGGTTTCTTAATGGAGCCGTTTTGGAGCCAAGCGGTGACCGGTTCCTGGCTCCGGCCTTCCAGTCAGTCGTGGATGCTCGTGTCCCATTGCACCAGTTCGCCCCGGCAACTCCGCCGCGGCCGCCACACATGCACCCGTTTGGCCCGCCGCGGCTTCGCCCTCCACTGGCCCGCTTCGATCAGCCACTTTCGCAACGTCTCTTTGCTCACGCTGATCCCGTCTCGCTCCGCCAGATATTCCGCCGCCAGCGTCGGGCCGAAGTCGGCGTACTCGCGCCGGCACAACTTTACCGCCCGCTGCCGCACTGCCTCCGCCATGCGCCGGTTCGACCGCCGGCCGCGCAGCCCGTGCACCACCACTCGATCGCCCCGCTTGCCTATACGGCGCACCAGCTCTCGAACCCACCGCTCGCTCAGCCCCAGCTGCCGTGCGCCTGCTGCCTGCGTCAGGTCTCCTTGCTGGACCGCGTGCATCAGTCCCGCTGTTTCTGTGTCAGCAACAGCTCCTCCTATTCTTCGGCTACCCCTCAGGGTGCCTTCCTCAACAGGAACTTTCTACTTTGCCCATACCGGAACTTCTCATGTTGCTGCACAGCATCCGGCACACAGCCAGCGTGGGGACGGGCGTGATATGATCTCAACCGCAAACTGAGGACACGAATGGGAAAGACTTTCGAATGTGAAGTCGGTCGATTGGTTGATGGGCAGCCCAAGTGGGAAGTCATGTCGGTGGAAGAGGTGCTTTCGCTTCCGGATCCGTCTATCCGCTGCAAGGAGTGTCACGGGACGATCAGGCTCCACAGGGCCGGTCCGGGCGGAGTACCTCGCGCTCATGCAGAGCATCGACATCGACATAAGGGATGCTCGCTAGGTGACTGCTTTGACGGGGAACGCCGCGTTTCTCCGAATCCTGTCGAGCAACCGTAACGCTACATCACTGGATTCGCGCCCGTTCAATTCGTTATCGGAATCGGCCAGTTGGGCTGTCACTGATGCTGTGGTTCGGAGGAAAAGGCGAGAATCTTTGAGACCATCGGCGAGTTCCCGGCGAAGGACCGTCTCACCTCAAGATCAGCCTCTTCAAATCATGGACTGCATTTCCGCTTTGAAAACGCGACGATGTGTTCGCGCCTACGCGGGCGAGCCCGTTACGCGGGAGGTACTCACAGACCTCGTCGACTGCGGCCGCTTGGCCGCCACCGCCGTCAACATCCAGCCGTGGGAATTTGTGGTAGTGACGGCCCCGCCCATGCTCCGCGCGATTGCCGCGGCCACCGATTTCGGCAAGTTCATCGCGCAGGCCGCCGCTTGCATCGTGGTGCTGTGCCGCGATACGAAATACTACCTGGAAGACGGCTGCAACGCCAGCCAGAACATTCTCGTGGCGGCGCATGCGCACGGCCTCGGTAGCTGCTGGATAGCCGGCGACAAAAAGCCCTACGCCGAGACGGTCCGGCGCATGGTGGGCGCGCCGGAGGGCTGTCGGCTCGTCAGCTTGCTGGCTATCGGCCATCCCGCCGAGAAGCCCGAAAAAACGAAGCGGCCTCTTGCGGAACTCTTGCACTGGGAGAAGTTTTGACGAGTGGATGGGAATAGCGTTCGCGATAGCAGCCGGCCGGTCGTTCTTCCGGGCCTCGGGGTGGCCTGTGCGTTTCGCCCCGAGTTTCTGGATTTCCAGCGCGGCATTCACGTCGGAAATCTGAACGACCACGAGCGCATCACGCGCATCCTGAAACTGGCGCTCGAAGCGCGCTACGGCCAGCCGTTTGTTACCGAGCGGTGGGGGCGCGGCGTTTACTGGCAGTGGATCGGCTACCTGCCGCGAGCCAATCGCTTGGTCAAACCCATTTCCTCGGACGTGAGCTTCGGCTGCTCGAAGTTCTTCCTCCAGGTGGATACCAATGAGCGGGCTGCGGAGTTCGGCTTGCAGATCGAACGCGGCTACGAGAAAGCCCCGCGCGCGTATCGCCATTTTGAGTTGCGCCCGGATTGGGATTGGCACCGGCTCCTCGCGGCCCTAAAGCCCAGGAGCACCTTAGAGCGCGAACTTGAGCGGCTCGTGTGTCAGGAAGGCTTCCTGGTGCATGCTGGCAGTTGGGAAGAGGAGCGGGTGGCATTCTCCGGAGCTAACTATCCGGGCCCGCTCGAGCTTCGGCGGGCTCTCGAAAACGCACCGCAGAATCTCTGGGCCGGGTTCCAGATCTTTTGTCGCATGAGCGAAAGCGAAGTGCGAAGCGCCACGGGCCTGGACTTGGTCGAGTCAATGCTGGCTGTCTACCGCGAGGTTCTTCCTACCATGAACCTCTGCATGCAGATTGAGCTGGCGGATCAATACCTCAACCGCACCTCGGACCCTCGCTGAGCCGAAGAGTACCCGCTTCGAGAATACAACTGACCTCGAACGCCCCTTCCGGCTCTTGGGAAGCGCGTGGCAGGATTCCGCACTGATTGTCCCCCACTCGGAGAGTGGTCGAGTTTGCGGAGATCAGGAACGGCAGGTCGGCTTGCATTCGCGACCGCCGGTTGCCGCCCTGCCGAGATCTCACTCCTGGCCGGGAGTCAGCTTCCTCGAACCGGACTTCCGGCTCCCGTCGGCAGGTGCACATCTACGGGATGGGCGTTCGTCAAGTTGGGTGCGCCGATCACGGTCGCGGTGCCAATGCACTCCCGATACAACGGAAAGGACTTGTCGGTAGTAGTCCAGCCGACCCTCGCCGATCGCCGACTTTGGGGCCAGTCTCCATTGGCGCCACTCGAGGAGTCTGCACCATGAGAAGCACCTGGCCTCTACACGGACCGGGTATATGCGGGTATATGCAGGGGCGTTGCTTGTGGGTTATGGAAGCTGATAGTTGGGTTTGGGCAGCTGCCTTCATGTTCCCACCGCCGTGCACGTCGAAAGCGCCGAAAACCGGGGCGCGCCGGGGCGAGCAACGAGACAGTATTATGAGGCTCATGTGGAGTAGATCCTTCGCACGTCTCGCGCGTCTGGCGCCCACTTTTCTCTGTTTCCCGCTCGTCAGCCTGGCTCAGTTGGAAGACATGGGCAAGGTGATCGAGGCGGAACTCCGCGCAAACCTGCAGCACGCCGAAGCGCGGCCGGGCGCGCCTGCTCTCATAAAGTTCAAGCTCCGTCCCAGCACAATGGGCGGTGACTACATTCTGGTTGGAGTCACAGAAACCAGCGCAGTGGTTCGCCTGGTGCTCCCCACCGGCGCGGAGGTTGTTCAGCACGCCCTCGGCAACTCGGATTACCGCTGGGAATCCAAGACCGGCCTCGCCCTCGGCGAGCTGCCTGCTGAGTGGAAGGGAACCGTCCTCCTGTACACGATAGGTCTCCCCAGCCAGCAGCCCACTGGCATCTATGGGGTCAAGGTCGAAGTGCCGCCAGGCGCCAAAGCCGTACAGGTCCGCGTCTCGCACCTCAGCGTAGGTCTGGGCGTCGAGGGCGAAGACTACGAGGTCGTCGGCGATTCCGCGAAGACCGATCGCGAGTTCTACCAACTCGGCGACACGGTCGTCATCTCCGTTCCGGTCCTCGAGAATGGCAGTCCCGTTCGCGGCGCCGCGGTAACGGCCGAAGTCATCCCGCAAGAGGGTGCTCACCCCGGAGAACGAGTCGCCACGTTGACGATGAGCGATACGCGCGGGGACGGCTGGTACAGCACGACCTTCATCCCGAAGGACGCCTTGCGCTATTCCGTCACGGTGACCATCGCCGGCCGCAAGCGGCGCGAGAGTTGCCAGTTCTTTGTGATCCCCGCCTACGCCAAGCTGCTCGGCGTCACAGACCGCAGCGAGGATCAAGACAACAACGGTCTCATCGATCGGGTGTTGATTTCTCCCAAGCTTGACGTCAAGGTGCCGGGCGACTACGATATCCAGGTTCACATCGCAGGGGCAAACGGCCGCACGGCGTGGCAGAAAGTGCGACGCCACTTGGACCCGGGTATCGTGGACGTGCCGGCCGCATTCGACTCGAAGGAGTTGTTCGGGCTGGGCGTGGACGGCCCATTTGAGGTGAAGCGGGTCATTCTGATGCGGCGCCAGGCCGGCGAGGAAAAGTTCGCCGGCTCCTGGGAGCATGCCGGCAAGACCGCCGCCTACAAACGCTCATTGTTCGACCGTGGTGCCCTGTACCTGGACGAGCACATGCAGATCACGGCAGTGCCGGGGGCCACGGGATTATTCGAATCCCTGCGGGTGAGCCTTGGTGTGTTCTCGCCCGGCGGAGGATGCCAGTATTGGGCCGGATTGCGCAGCGCGCGCAACGATACGATTGCCGAGGCCAAAGAAGGCCAGACCCTGCCGAAAGGGAAGGCCAGGATCCAACTCGATTTCCCGGGCGCCAGGATTGCGCGTTCCGCGAAAGACGGTCCGTGGGACGTCGAGCTATCCTTCTCCTGCGGCGACATGCCCCCGGTTTCGCTGACCCAGACTACCGCGGCCTTCAAAGCGGCGCAGTTTATCGACCGGCCGGACGACTTTCAAGTGGTGTTGTTTCCCCCGCGGATCCGCGTCGCCCAAGGCGAGAAGGTCCAAATTCAGGTGCGCATCAAGCCGACCGGCGCGTTCGATGAGGACGTGTCGTTGGATATCACTGGCGTGCCGACCGGTGTGATGTCTGCATTTGTGAGTTCTGCCGAGCCCGGCCACCCCGGAGAACTCGAGCTGAGGGCTGGCCCGGAGGCCTGGTCCGGCACGTACCCGGTGACGATTACCGGCGAGGCCGGAGCTCTGAAGCGGAAGGCTCTGCTGACGGTGGAGGTGAGAGGCCGCGACCAGAAGGCCGAGAGCGCCCGCAGCGATAAGCTCAAAGCCGCCTTCGACGCGCTCGGAACCCGTTTGGCGGCCGGCGTGAAGCGCCGCGCCAACGTCGTCATGGTGCTGCATCGCGGCGGCACAGGCAACGCGGAGCAGTGCGCAACAGTAAGGGAGGCGGGTTCGCATGCCGCCGGCGTATTCCTGCAGGGCCGCGACGCGGTCGGTGGCATTTTCTACAGTGCATCCGCGTACTGGGCTCTGCCGCTGTCGCGGGACTTCGATCCATCTCAGCTTGCCCGCGGCGACGTGATGTGCAGTGGACCCACGAACCTCCCGCGCGCTCTCGCCGCCGCCTACCAGGCGCTCTCACGCCTGAATGACCGTGCCGCCGTAAACGCCGTGGTCCTGTTTACAGACAATGTGCCAGAGGGCCTCGACGCGGCGTGGCCCATCAAGACTCAGGCCGACCGCCGGCGATGTCCTGGACAGACGGGCGAATGCGCTTCGCCTCCCAGCAAATGCGCCAGTGCGAAGCCAGCCTCGTTCTATGCTGCCCCGATCGGGGCCATGGCGATGCTGTTCACAATCGATGACGCTTCACCCGTCATCCAGTGGGCCCTTCCGCCTGCCGGCTGTTCACGGTATTTCCTCATGCAAGATGCGGCGTACGTCCCGGACACCGACGCTTCAGGGACTCCGGTTGCCGGCAAGCAGCCCCTGGTCCGCTTCAGCGACGGGCCCTACGCAGGCGAGATTCGTCCCGACCTGTCCGATAATGTACGCAACGCCGCGCAGAATGCGGCCGAGCATCTGGCACGCACCGCTCGTGACCCTGCGACCCTCCCGATCACCACCTACGTGGTGGCACTTCACGCGCCTCCGGACACGTCGTCATTCTTCGCCTCGATTGCCAACGACCCGGCCGCGGAGAATTACGACAAGCGCACTCCCGCCGGGCTCGTCGTCCACGTCCGGGCGGTTACGGAGATTCAGGACGGTTTTCTCAAAGTGACGGAGGCGATTGTGGCCCGAATGGAGCGGACAGACAACTGACGCGTCCCATCCGCGCATCCACCGCCCCCCAGGGGCCTGGAATCCAGATGGACGGAAAGTCGCCATCCCGGACTTGTGCCGCCTGCGGTCCAGATACGGCGATCTGGGAAGCGTCGGCCAACCATGGCGTGGCATCGCGTAGCCCAATTTCCGGATGATCGTTATACGACCGGAAGGAGGGTGGTCGACTTCCCTAACCCGAGCTTCTGGCCCACGCGGCGCAGTCGGAAACGTCCCGTGAGAGCGATAGAGTCGAGAGGTCCGTCGGGCCTCGTCTCGACCGCCAGCGGCTGCCTCCGAACACAGCAAATCCTCCTTCACTTGCTACCCATCAATCGGCATCCAGATTTGCCTTTAACTGCAGTAGGTTGCGCGCCGTGGTGGGCCGCGGTCGAGGATGACAAACTAGTATATCCAGGAATCAATAAAGCCCGGTACTTATCATTTACTTTGCCGTCACTCGGGCGGCCAGCCATCCCTCCAGGTCCTTGGGGGTACTGTACCACCGCGCGTTCGAAGCCAGATAGACAAGGTCGAAACGGCCATTCATCTTTGTCATCCACGCCGCGCGGGCCGCCTGATCCTCCTCCGGCTTGCTGATCTGCATCATCATCCTTGGCGGGGCGACTTGCTTCTCGAAGGCATTGCCTGCGAAGAGCACGCGGTCGGCAGCGTTGAGCAAGCTCAGGTTCGCCACGCTGTCGGACTGGAACGAGGCAGCTTCCAGAGTGAGTGGCTGACCGGCATGATTGAGGCCGAGATCGATGGTTGTCCCGTCACGAAGCACGGTAGCCGGCACGCCATTGAGGACGTTCGATGCCGCTACGTAGACGTGGCGCGGGCGGAGTTGCGCAAGGCCGCCAGACTGGCGAGGGTCCCGATCGAGAATGGCTGCATCGAGCGGCAGATCACCGATGAGAGAATGGACGAACGCAGCGAGTCCCGGCCCACCGCCCCCGGTTCCGATCAATAGGGCGGATGTCGAGCCGCGGAGCAGGAAAAGAGTTTCGCCGGCGCTGTCTCGGATGAGATAGAAATCGGACTGGATTTTGGAAATGGCGTCGATCCGGGGGTCGAAGGAGCCCACACCTGTGTCGCGTTTGAAATTGCCGGGGATACGAACCGCGTGATAGGGCTCGCCGGCTTCCCCAGGCCGGTAGAGAGTGGACGGCGAGTAGACCATTTGAGCGGAGTCGTTCTTTGCCCAATACGCTTCCACGCCGGCGAAGAACGGCTCTCCTGTGATGTTCCCGGCGAGTAAGCCGTCGGCGAGGGCGGCCATATCCGTAATGTACTGGCGGTCGAGCGGCCGGCCGTTGAGAGGTGCACGGCCCCGGGCCCATGCCGCGGTCTGGTAGAAGTGGGCAGGAAGGACCGCAAGGTCGGGATAGGGCCGCGTAACCTCCTCGATATGGTGAACGCTCTGGTCATATCGCGAGAGCGGTCCGCCTTGGATATAGGGCCACGCGGAACCAATCGCATCTCCGGTGATGAAAAGCCGATTCTCCGCGTCAAGATAGGCGGTCGAGCCAGCCGAGTGGGGCGGAATTGCGACCGCGCTGATCAGCCGGTTGCCCAGGTCAATCTGACTCACTGCCATCCCATCACCGTGGTTCGTCGGGCCGCCGCCTTCCCGAATGGGAACGTAGTTCGGAGGGGCCTGTGCCGGCCAGTCCAGGTCAGGGTAGTAAATGGTCCGGTCTGACATTCGCCCGTTTTCACCGATATGGTCCGGATGATTGTGGGTAATGGCCACTACGAAGTCAAGCGGGTGGGCCCGCGGCTGGCCGTCGTTCTCGTGACCCAGCAAATGGCGCACCACGGTCTTCAGGTCGTTCACACCCTCAATCGCCTTGGCGGGATTGGCAGTATCGATCAGCAGAGCGCGGCTAGAGCCCTCGAGCAGGTACATGGTTGAACCCTGGGAGGTGTCTGGATCCGGTATGGAAACGTAAGGCCCACGGGTCCACGGAAGATAGTGCTCGATGCGCCAGGTACGTTGCCCCTGGGCATTAGTCCGAAGTTCCCGCTCTTTTGAACGCCATTTTCCTTGTAAGGTCTTGAAGGCCCTGTAGATCCGGGTTTTCATGGGTTGCAATATGTACCCATGTAATATCGCATATTTATCTTGCATTGATCGGTAT
>Ga0209777_10006758_pt1 | contig 12853 bp, 14 predicted proteins | sample FrelakmetHBP12HB_FD_187147 | JGI IMG/M metagenome (GOLD analysis project Ga0209777, IMG submission 187147) | Freshwater lake sediment microbial communities from the University of Notre Dame, USA, for methane emissions studies -HBP12 HB (SPAdes)... | ecosystem: Environmental > Aquatic >...
ATCAAATATTTATCATCACGCACAAGCCAAAAAGTAGATACCGGCACTTCGCCTACCGGCAGATTTAGACCCTTTGAGTAATTGATTAGCTTTGCAGCAAAACTTTGGAAGTTTTCCTTTGTTTCTATATATACTTCCGAATACGGGTTCTCGCCAGCTGCCGCATATTCTTGTACCATGGATAGGAATTCAGATTCCCATCCTGAATTTAGTTCGATTAGTTTAACATCTTCTCTGTTCATTTTTGCCAATCTTGTCTTGTTATTCGAAAAATGCTTTTTTTCATTTGTCTTTTGTACTTCTTGCTATAGACTGTTACTTCTTTTATTAATTTAAACCCATGTGTCTTAATCGAAAGCACTGAATTCGTGTTTTCTGACCAACATTCAGTCTCGATACAATCCGCAGACAGCTTGTTAAAGATATATTTGAAAACAAGACTCATCGCATCTTTATTGTGCCCTCTACGCCAATATGGTTTGGCAATTCTATTGCCCTCACCTGCTACTAATTGCCCATCTTTTCTTTCAAGGCAGATAAAGAACCTTCCGACAACTTTGCCGCTGAGCTTATCGACTATCATCCAAGTGATAATTTCATCTATGGCTTTCAGCCTTTCAAGTTCACGTCTTGCTTGTTCTACTGATTTCAGAACTTTATTACCTGTCCATAGGTGCATCTCAGGCTCAAGATTCATCTCGTAATAATCTTTCGCATCCTTTTCTGGTTCTATTGGCCGCAAAAGCACCAACTTACCTTCAAGAATAGGTATAGGTCTTGGCATTTTAAGTTCAGGCATTTTCCTTTTCCCGATGATTTTTCACTCACGATCAGTTTTTATTAAATTGCATAAGGGACTTTTTAATTGAACATTTCCGCCTCATTACACCATTAAAATTAAAATAACCAAAACCCCTTTTCTCGTCAATCATTTTCTGCGTAGAGAGAAAAAAACGCTAAAATTCTTGATTTTTCAAAATAGGTTTGATATTCTGCCTGTGGCAGAGCTATTGGAAATTAGGCTTAGCGGCGTAGCTGAGCAGGAATATACAAGGTTATATGGGAAATCCCAGATAAACGTTCAATTTAACTGGAGGTATAACTATGAGTTGGGTACTGTTCGGCCAAATAGTGTTATTGATAATCATCTTTGCCTTCGTTACGACTTGTATCAAATGCCTGCACGATACTTATTGCACCAAATGTAAAAAGTAATCGCCGGCTGATAGGGTAGGGTCCTTTATGGTGAGCTTGCCTGCACTGAGCTTGTCGAAGTGTCGAACCATTACATTACCCTACCATTTCTCTCAAAACTCTCTTCGTGCTTTATGCACTTGTGCTCCTGTGCACTTTTACCTCCCCGTGCCCTCGGCGAACTCTGCGGTTAAAATATTTTTGAATTTTTATATGCCATTTTTATTTTTTATCTCTTATTTTTGATATTGCTAAAATCTTTCCCAGCGTCTTCCTGACCCGGTATCTGCTGCATCTCTGATGCCTTGCAATTTCCCTCATTGATAATCCCGTAAGAAAATAATCTTTTGCAACAGCCATTTCGCAATCCGAAAATTTGTCTCTGTTACGCAGGCATGTTATGTATTCCCCGTCAAGCAGCCGTTTAATAATTTTATATATCCTGCGTGCGATTGTAACCTCATTTACCCCTGCCAGCCGGGCCATCTGGTAAAAGCTATTGCCGTTCTTTAGATACATAGTCATAAGCAATTTTTCTTTACCGCACAGCAGTTCGATTCTGCTTTCTAAAAGCTCAAGTCTCTTCCCATACTTTCTTTCATTACCCCCCCCGCCGGCCCAGCGCCTCTTCTTCAAACTCATCTAAACCCTTTTCTTCAACCTGACCATATTTCTTTCCCCCGACATCACCCAGCCTATCTTCTTTCTCTTCACTCAACATCTCTTCTTCAGACTCACCAAATACCCTTTCTTGAGTCTGGCCAAAAATCTTTTCATCAACCACACAAAAAGTTTTTTCATTGACCCCGCTCATACCCTATTCTCCTTGACTTAGTTCCCCTGTAAATAGGTTTAGTTATGTAATCACTTAACAAGGTGTGTATTTTAACATATTAAATAACAAAGTCAAGAGTTTTTTGTAATATTTTGTAAATTTTTTGCAAAGTTATGCTAATACATAACCACTTTGTGCCATTTTTTCACCCTTATACACCCACTACAATATACCTAATTATCCAACTCTTAATCTTAATAGTTAATTTAGAAAATATACGCTAACGGTAAGACCTGCTTAGTTAAAATGGGAAAAATTAACCTTTAGCTAAAACGATAAGGCCTAAGTGCCTATTCCACCGACCTTTGTTAAAAAAAGCTTGACAAAAAATATTGTTTCTCAAATAATAAGCCGATTATTATCGAGCCGGTTACAAATACCGCCGGCAATAGCGGTATTCGTAATCTGCTCGTGGAATTTTTTGGGCAGAAGCTTAAATGGACAAGGAAATACTGCAGCAAATAGAACAGCTTATCGGTTACAAATTTTCGGATATTTCCCTTTTTGCAATGACGTTTACTCATTCCTCCGCTGTTGACAGTCGTTCGTCAAGCAATGAAAGACTTGAGTTTCTGGGCGACTCAGTTTTAGGGCTGGTTGTCTGCAAAATTCTTTACGAGCGTTTCCCCCGCTACCTTGAAGGCGACTTGACAAAAATAAAAAGCATGTTAGTTTCCCGCAGGACCTGTGCTATAATCTCAAAAAACCTCGGCCTGCATAAACATCTCAAAGTAGGCAAGGGCATGACTTCGAGCCAGGCGCTGACCGGCTCTCTGGCAGCGGGACTATTGGAAGCAGTTATCGCAGCGATTTATATTGATGGCGGATTTGAGGCCGCTCAAAGTTTCATATTACGCAATTTTGGCTTCCTGATTGACCAGGCCGACGCTGAACAGTCCCAGGGTAATTTTAAATCGCTCCTGCAGCAATATGCTCAGCAACAGTTTAATACCACACCCATTTATTTAATGCTCGACGAGAAAGGTCCCGACCACAATAAGTGTTTCGAGACCGAGGTGGTTATCGGCGACCGCCATTTTCCAAGCGCATGGGGAACAAATAAAAAAGACGCCGAGCAAAAAGCGGCATTTAATGCCCTTGTCGAACTGGGAATAGTTGAGAATAATTCCGAAGAAGAGACCGACTAAAATCAGTGGTTCGACGGTTCGACCGTGCTCACCGCAGACAAGTTCACCACAGGAAGTTTTGTGGCGTGGATTCGACTTTTACACGTTCAATTATTCCGTGGCAAGCCGGGTAATCGCATATAAGACCAGGGCAGTTATGGCCATAAAAACCACAATTGAGCCTAATAAGCCTGCGACGTCTTTGATAAAGCTGCCGGCCTTAATCTCCGACAGTTTTGTTGCCTTATATCCGATGGATATCGCGGCAGCCAGAGGCAGAAGCCAAAACAGCGACTGCGGATTGGTGCCGATATTTTCCGGCGAGGTAAAAGTTGCTATTACGTAATCAATCATCGGCGACATTTTGACCTCCATCTGTTTCTATCCTGTACAGATGCGCCAAATAAACGGATTTTATAATGCACAGAAGATTAAGCAGACCCGCTATGCCGGTATATATCTGGCCGATTTCAGCAGGCCTGCCATACACAGGAAACCCACCTGCAGAAACGTAATGACCCAAAATCAGTACCAGCGGCGAAATCATAACCTGCGCAATATACCACGGCCAGGAACCATACGGGTCAATAACACCGATTGAGCCGATATACAACCCCGCGCCGAAAGTCAGCAACAGCGTTACGAATATTATTATCGCCCGTTTTTTTTCATTCAGAAAGAAAAATCCCGCTCCCGGTATCAGCCAACTCAGTAGTCCGACTATCAACAGAGTAAAAGTGTGATTGTTTTTTGAAAGCCGCGGCTTTGCCATTAAAAGTCCACCTCATCAGCCGGCGCCCGATACCTGACAGGACGGGCAGGTGCATTGGCATCTGTCTGCTTCTGCACGACAGGTTTGTAATTCATCCTGTTCAATATGTTTTCAGGGTTAAAATGTACGGCTGACATCGACTGCGACTGAACAATATCTTCCTTATAAACCTCTGCTGCCTTAATTTTCTCATATTCGCTCTGATCGATGCGATTAATTGAAATATTCTTGATAACATAGCAGCTCATATCAGGCAGGAATTCCATAACCGCAGGCACACTGACAAGAGTGTTGCCGTCCTGCGGGACAAGCGAATAAAGCTGGTCTATAAGCTGTCTGGTTTTTTTGGTCACATCGATTGAGAACCGGGCTGTGGGACTATCGGCAGTCTGTAAAGCGAACGTTTCCAGCCGGGCATTCGAAAATCTCTTGAGGTCTTTCAAATCCTGCAGCTTAAATGCGTTCGGCTCATCTTGTTTTTTATGGTCTGCCGGTTGGTATCTTTCATTGAATTTCTTTACTGCATCTTCCCAGCCGTCCTTTGCAATCTGTTTAATAAATTCCTGGGCGTTTGTTTTGGTGGTTTCCATTGCCGCAACTTTTTTCAGGTCTTCTGCAACTTTTTCTTTCACAGAATAAACTCCGTTTTCCGTTTCAGGCTCATTGGAATCGAGACTGATGGTTTTGCTGCTGAAACTCACATCAAGGCTGTTCGGCTCACAAGCCTTTTGTGCTTCTACTACCCTTATAAGAGCTGTTAAGCGGCCTGTCGCATCGTTAAACGGCCCGATATTTTCATACATCCTCGGCTTTGCTATATCAAACGGTCCGAGCTTGCTGATTCCAATCTCGTCGATTGCAAACACAACCTGAGACAATGAAACAACGCTCGATCGGTTATGCCCACTGACAAATAACATTGAAAGGTCTTTATCAGAGCGAATATCAGTTGCGCTAAGCAGACCTGTCTTGCCGGTATATACCTTGATTTTGTATTTTTCGCTCACCTGTTCGGCGGCGGTTTTATAATCGCCTGCCAATTTTGAAAACTGTTCGGAACTTAGCTTGGCAAGTTCAATGTCCGCTTTTTCAAGGCCGGCTTCTGTAAGCATCCTTGCTTCCTGAAGTATCTTTTCAGCCTTTGCATTTATTTTGTTTTGTTCAAGTTGTTTTAAGATGCCGCCTGCCATTTCCACATAGCTCTTCGTCCGCTCGGTCGCAGGCGAATTGGGGTCGTTAGGGTCGGAAGGCACCTGTTCGACAAACTGGTCCTTGTATTTCTGATAAAAATCTTCTGCCTCTTCCTGGGTTGGCGGCGGAACTATTTTTGAAACATCCTCGAGTTTGACTGCCATATATTCAAGACCGACCACGTCAGGCAGTTTATACCCGAAACCGCACGGATTGTCCGGACTGATAGAACCGGCAAAGGAATTTTTATATTTGTTAAACTGCTCAGTAATCTTTTCGTCGCTCGGCTGGGACTGTTGTTTGGCAAACACAGACGAATCGAATTTGATAAATTCAACATTCATCGTTTCCTGGTCGAAACTTGTATTAAGCATTACCTGCGAGCCGGTAACATCCTCGCTTGAGCAAATTGCATCGGCGTAGTTAATCACAGCCAGTAATTTTGCGAATATCGCCAGCACCTTTTCCTCAGGAATTCCCTGACGATTTACAATCGAGCCAATAACATGCGAATATGTTGCGCCCTTAAAAAGCTGAGGCAGTACCTTTGCCAGCAAACTGCCCGCCTCCTTGTCCGGCACTTTAATGCCGGCCTGTTGGGCCTCCCTTGACAGCAGCAGCCAGAGCACATCTTTTCCAGCAACAGATTCGGCATAAAAATCGTCGATTTGCCTGCTGCTGATTCGGTACTCATTGGAAGCTATCAACTGCTTTATATTCCTGACCATTTCAGGGGACATCCTTCTCTCGGAAAAAAGCAGTTCTCCAAGCATTAACGCCTTCAAATCAGGCGTACGCAGCATAGGCAGGGTGATATTTCTGAGCAGGAAGTCGGCCCTTAACTCCTGCAGGATTCCAAGTTCCTGCTGAGCGGCAGCTAAATCATCGTGGGTTATCCTTTTGTTGTCATCAAAATAAGCAAACGTATTGCTGGCATATTGGGGACCACGACTGAGCTGCTGAATCAGCGTACCCAGGACAAAGGCAATCATAATCAGGATGACCACGACGGCCATTATTTTGGTGTTGTATTTGCGAAGCCATTTTACCAAATTCATATTTTTACTCCGAATTTGTTGTTAATGCCGAATTTCAAAACTTTACAGTATAGGCAACTTGTTCGTCTTTGCAAGAAAAATAGCGGTTTTCTTGTACAATATGATAAGAAAGCATATAATTACCTTGCACTCATCAGACTTGCATGTTTATTATTCTGGTGTCGCCGACGCCGGCGATTATCAGTTTTGAGATAGTTACTTAGTGAAAGGGGACATGCAATGGCAAAGAAGAAAAAAGCCGCAAGGGGTAAAAAACAAGCGAAAGGTCTGTGGTCAAAAAGCGATATCAATCTGCTCAAAAGACTTTTTGCTGCAACTCCAACTGCCAAAATAGCTGCAAAGCTTGGACGCAAAACCGATGCGGTAAAAAAGAAGGCCTCCCGAATGAGGCTTTCAAAATCGAAAAGGTACCTTAAAACGCTTGGTCGAGGATAGAGGATTTTCGATTTGCAATTCCCCGCTGAGGATGCAGAAAAACCATGGGAAAATAGCGGCAGATGCCGGAATTTATGTACCCAGAGGTGTACGTAAGTCCTTATTCGGCAGGATGGGTAAGATAGGGGTTAATTTTGAGAGAAATTGCGTTTAGTCCTTTGCTGTAAAGGGGTTAGGACGTTTTTATCGCTTTGCAAAAAGTGACAAAAATTGACACGAATTGAGCATTTTTTGACAAAAATCGTTTATTTTTTAGCACTTTTTTACATTTTTTTACAAAAAAAATAAGCTTTTTGGCGGGGTCGTTAAAAAAAGACTGCCTGTGTTAAACCTGTTAAAATGGGAAAGATGGGAAGAAGATTTTTCACCGCAAAGTTCGCAGAGGGCGCGGAGGTGAAAGGGAAAAAACACGGAATTCGAAGCTCTAAATTCGAAATAAATTCAAATGACCAAAAACCAAAATTCGAAACTAACGACAGAAAAACAGATGCAAGACTAATAGACTTTTTTAGACGCAGATTGCGCAGAGGGTGCTGATTAACGCAGAAAAATTTTTGCAACGTTTTTGACTCCTGCGCATTTATAATAGCGATGATAGTTGATACGAAGGTGAAAACCGGAGTTAGTGAAATCGATAATCAGGGCAATAATTTTGAAAATGACGGCCAATTGATTTCAAATGCACGCAAGGATCCTGCGGCGTTTGCACAGTTGTATCGTCGTCACTATGAGGCGATATTCGGGTACTGCGTACACCGGCTATTCGAAAGACAGGCCGCAGAAGATGTTACCTCGACAATATTCCTGAGGGCGGTTGAAAACTTCTGGCGGTTCAGCGGCAACCACGAGAAGAGCTTTCGCAACTGGCTATATACAATCGCAAGCAATGCCGTTAATGACCATTTGAGAAGGTCCGCTCGGCGAAGAATCATATTTAAGACTGTTTTGGAAGAAGCCGGCAAAGAACTTTGTGAGTCGAACGAAGAATCGCCGGAGAACCTTTTGCTTTTGAAAGATGCGATGCTCTCTTTGAAGCCAAAGTATCAAACTATCATCACACTGCGTTTTTTTGAAAACTTAAAATTAACCGAAATTGCCGAGGTTCTGGGCAAAAGCCCAGGAACTGTTCGAAGCCAACTTGCGCGGGCGTTAGCGAAATTAGAAAGGAAACTATCCTTTGCCCGCCGGGAGGTTCAATAAAATGAATAATTACGAAAAAGAATTTGAAAGTTTTGCCCGCAAGGTAAACTTTGACGATACTGTTGATATTAAACACCGTGATAAGCTCGAACAACTCCTTTTGGAGAACTTTGCAAGCCCTAGACCTCAGCAGTCAAAAGTCTGGAGAATTATTATGAAAAGTTCATTTACAAAATTAGCCGCCGCGGCAGTGATAATTATCGCGGTACTCTTAGGTTTACATTATTTTGGTGGTTCTATTGATGGTGCGAGTGTGGTATGGGCAGACATAGCAGAAAAGGTACAGAAAATCCCAATGGTTGTCTACAAGATGAGGACAGAAATGACTGGCCTTTCCAACATGCCAAAAGACAAAGTGACTACCATGGAAACGGTTGTTTATAATTCACTGGAATTCGGCGAACGCCAGGACAGTGTAGCAGAAGGAAGAGTACTTTCGCAAAATTACAGGGATATGCCAAATAAACTAATCATCCTCGTGCAGCCACTTGCGAAACAATATATGAAGATGACATTAACCGATCAGCAGGTGAGCAAGTTTGCACAGAGCAATACTCGAGAGATTGTAAAGCATTATGTCGAATTCGGTTATACGAAACTTGGCCACAAAAACATAAATGGCATTGATGCCGAGGGCGTTGAGGTCAACGATGTGCGCGTTCTCGGTGGTACGTTTGAAACTTTGAAAGGCCAGTTGTGGGTAGATGCAAAAACTCAACTTCCCCTCTTAATGGAATTTGATTGTACCGCAGATGATAATTCTGTGCATACAAAGTTGACTATGTATGATTTCAAATGGAGTGAAGAATTGAACAGAAGCATTTTCGAACCCAACATTCCCTCTGATTACAAATTGACGGTTCAAGGGAAGATGCCGGATATGTATGATGAAGCAACGGTATTTACGGGATTAAAACTGTTTGCTCAAATGTCCGGAGGCAAATATCCAAGCAGTATGTCAATGATGACTATTGTTAAAGATTTGGGGCAATACATGAAGGATAAACATGCAGAGTCCAATCAACGCGATATGATGGATATTGGCGGGGCCGCCATGTTTTATGCGACGCTGGTCAAAGAAAAGAAAGATGCTGCCTATTATGGCAACAAAGTGACAGCGGCTGACAGCAACACGGTTTTAATGCGATGGAAAATTTCGGATAATGAGTACAGGGTAATATACGGCGATTTGACCGCCGAAAATGTCTCTGCGGAAAGATTGTCTAAATTGGAAGCAGCAATTTCCAAATAACAACAATATCAAAATAAACGTAAAAGGCCGGGCGCTATTTGGCTCGGCCTTTTTTATGTCTATTTGGTTGCCAAATTATTAAAATTGCAAAAATATTGCTTTTCTTTATACCCAAATCTTCATTTGAATCGTTATATAAGTAACGAACGTTCGATTTAGAGGGTCGGCTTAATGGAAGACAGGCTGCTTGTATTCAGATGTAAATGCGGAAATAAAAAGGCCCTACGCCGTATCTACGAAAAGTACAGGGATTATCTGCTCATCTTAGCGGTGGCTCTTTCACATGATGAAAGTTTTGCTGAAGATGCTGTTCAGGATACTTTCGTCAGCTTTACCGAAAAGCTGGAAAAATTCGAGTTGACGGGCAGTCTGAAAGCATACCTGGCAACGTGCGTTGCCAACCGCATCCGCGACAGGTTCAGAAACCGGCAAAATAAGACAGTCTCGCTGGAGCAGGATTGCCCGGCGGCTTTTGATTTAAATGAACCAGGCAGGGCGATAATATGCAACGAACAGTTACAACAGTTAAGTTCGGCATTAGCCGAGCTGCCGTATGAGCAAAGAGAAGTGATTGCACTTCATATCCACGGGCGGATGCGGTTTGGAGTTATAGCGAAATCATTAGGCATCCCGGCCAGTACGGCCAAAGGGCGATATCGGTATGGAATCAATAAACTGCGGTCTATATTAAATCATGAGGTGGAAAAATGAGCGCTGCAGAAAAGATAAAAAAGTTGTTTGTCAAATCAAATGTTACCGTTAGCCCGAAAGTGGATGACAGAATTATGGGCACTATTTTGCGGGCATTTGAAAAGTCTAAAAATAAAGAATCGGCTTTTGTGCCGAATATTGGGAGAATTATTATGAAAAGTTCATTTACAAAATTAGCCGCTGCGGCGGTGATTATTATTGCGGTTGTATTGGGAATAACTATTTTTGAAAAAACCACAAAACCTGTGTGGGCGATTGAGCAAACTATTGAAGCATTTGAGAAAGTCAATTCGGTTTACGTAGAAGAAATATTTCGCGAAAAAGGCACGTTACTGAATGCAAAGATGTGGGCTCGCCGAGGCAGCCATGGCAAATTCTTCTTTGGCGACTTTCGACAAGAAAGTGGTAACAACGGGTATACCATAGTTGTCAATGAAAGTGAAAATCGCACATACAACTATGACCCCTCTGCCAAGACAGTTCATGTTTACAAAGGATTAAATGTAACTATAGGCAACTTTTTGGACGTAGATTACTTTTTGCAATTACAGCAAGAAATGGAAAATGTGGAATTAGAGTACGGTAAAGACAAAATAACCGGTAAAGAAGTGGTCATTCTCAAATACAAAGTACCGATACCGAGCAAGTATGACAAAAGCGTTGCTAAATCCCAAGTAATCACGTTTGATTTAGAGACGAAGTTACCTATTCGCTGGACATCATGGGATAATTCTGATTTCAAAGGAGAGCCGTTTTCAGAGTGGACATTGATTGAGTATAATCCAGAATTGCCAGAAGATACATTCAAGTTTGAAATCCCCGATGGCGTGACAATGATCGAAAAATAGTAAAACTTGCCACCAATGGTAATAGGCTAAGGCCGAGCGATAGAATGCTCGGCCTTATTTATGCCCCGTAAAACATCCTTAATAATAATTTCAGTAAGAAAGAGCCGATACTGTGGTAATCCTATCTGAATTTGAACTTCTGGATTCCTGCTTTCGCAGGAATGACACCAACAAACAATCGGCTACTATTAACTTGTCTATTCGGCTGCCAAATCATTAAAATTGCAAAAAATAGAGAAGAAACCCCGTCATTCGTCAAATTAATCCTGCCACTCTCCAAGGGCGAAGATGGCAGGGCTAAATATATCACTTGCAAAACAAGTGAATTGGGGTGCAGGGTTTTGTCAGATTGTAAGTTCCTCTGCGATGGCGGCAAGGTAGTCGTTTATTTTGGCGTTGAGGGTATCGCTTAAAGCAGGCTGTGGTTCAATAATTTCCGGTTCGATGCCGAAGATAATGAGCTGCTTTGGGTACTGGCCGAACATTTTGGCTAAATTGATGACCTTGGTGATATCTGTTTCGTGGAGAGAGAGGTGGGCAAGTTTTTTTACAGTTTTTATTTCCTCGGGTTGGAATTTTTTGATAGCTCCCGGCTCCATCTCCATATAAGCACAGTCGATAACGATTGCCTTTTTGCGATTAGCGATTAAGTGGAGAACGGACATGCCACCGGTTCCAGCATCGACGAAATCGACGGACGGATATTTTTCCGCCTGGGCAAGGAAGCACTCGATAATACGGCAGCCGATGCCCTCATCGGCCATCAGCGGATTACCAATGCCCAGAACGATAATGTCCCTGGCAGGCGATTTATTTAATAAACTGCACATCGAGCATGTGGGTTGAGCAGGAAACGCACGGGTCGTAAGACCTGACGAGCATTTCCATTTTCAGGCGAACGGCGTCTTCGCCCTGGTCAATTATTTCGGGGACGAACTTTTCGAAATCCTTCTGGATATTTGCATGGTTCTGATTGGTCGGGATACAGATGTCGGCGGCGACACAGTTGCCCTTTTTGTCGAATTCGTACTCGTGGAAAAGTATGCCGCGAGGGGCTTCGACGCAGCCTGAGCCTTTGCCTGCCTTGGGAGATGTTTTGACTTTTTCGGTTTTCAATCCTTTTGTCAAAAGCTCATCAATCATCTGGATGCTTGTTTCGACAACGTGGACGGCCTCAGCGAGCTGGGCGACGGTGTTCATAAAGGGATTGCAGCAACCCTTTTCGAGGCTGAACATTTTGGCGACTTTTTTTGCGCCGTCGGTGAGAAGCTCAGCGTTATTGTTGAACCTGGCCAGAGCACCAACCGCATAAGCATCACGATGCCATTTGGCCCACTTGGCGGTCGATTGAGCAACGACATACTCGTTGGTTACCTTGTGCCAGTCTTTTATGGGGGTGGTTTTGCCCTTGCTGTCGTTTGAAACTATATCGCCGTGATAGAAGGTATAGGCAGAGGGATTTGTCTGCTTTAAGGATACGTACTCCGTATCGCGCTGGAAATTCGGGATATTGCCTGCAACGCTCAGGATGACGCCTGCGATTGTGCCGAGGTCTTTTAGAGTCTCTTTCAATGTCTCCTGAAGCTGACGGAACTCTTTTTCGGTGGGTATTTTAGTGAAGCCGCCCGGCTTAATCGTTACGGGGTGTGTGGTTCGTCCGCCGATAAGGTCCGACCAGGCATTTGCCACGCGGTGTGCCCTTATAATCGTCTTTACGGCATCGGGTGCTTTTGCAACCAGCGGCACCACAGATGGTGCTGCGAAAAAGTCCGGTGCAGCGAGATAGCCAATATGCAGAACATGGCTTTGAAGCTGCTCGGAATAATGCAGCAGTCTCCTGATGGCATCGGCCTGTTCTGAGACGGTTATGCCTAATGCCGCCTCAACCGCTTTTGTGGCGGCAAAGGAATGCGTAATCGAGCATATACCGCATATCCTGCTGACTATTACCTGGATATCCTCGTAGCTTCGGCCTCGAACCATCGCCTCAAAGAACCGCGGGGCTTCGGGCACCTGCCACTGCACTTTTTCGATTTTGCCGTTTTTGGCGTTGACGACTATGTTTCCGTGTCCTTCGACACGCGTTACATGATGGACGTTTATGTTTATATTTTTACTCATCTGTAGGCCTTTGCATACTTCCAAAAAGAACCATTTTGCTTTTTAAATCTTCCACTTTTAAACCATATTTTTCAATGACGTCTTTGGCGGCTGTTACATTCGGGGCATC
>Ga0209777_10006759_pt1 | contig 12853 bp, 15 predicted proteins | sample FrelakmetHBP12HB_FD_187147 | JGI IMG/M metagenome (GOLD analysis project Ga0209777, IMG submission 187147) | Freshwater lake sediment microbial communities from the University of Notre Dame, USA, for methane emissions studies -HBP12 HB (SPAdes)... | ecosystem: Environmental > Aquatic >...
CGATGAGCAGACTAATTTACCGCTGGTGTGCGACCTCTGCGGCGGGAACCCGATGTGCGCTCAGTTTTGCCATGTTCATCCCGCTAAACCCTATGCAGCTATCAATTTTGTCGCCTGCCAGGAAATGTCTGAGATCAGGAAGAAACCGGTTCCGCAATCATAATTTTGGTTTAATGATTATAAATGCCTTGAGGAATATTATTAGTGAAAAAACTGTTGATTCAATGTGATTTCGACGGTACGATTCTCGAAGAAGATATCAGTTTCCTGATACTGGAAAAATATGCCCGGGGAGACTGGCATGTATTCAACGATCTCTATAACGCCGGTAAAATAAATGTCGCCGAGTTTAACGAAAAAGCCTTTGGACTGGTAAAAGCTACATATGAAGAACAAATGGAATTCATTAAGGGTAAGGACCGGTTGCGTCCTGGTTTTAGAGAGTTGATCGTTTTGTGCAAAGATAAAAATATCAAATTTGTGGTGGTCAGTAACGGGTTTGAATACTATATTGAGTATATGTTTAAACATCTCGGTTTACCGGAAGTGGAATATCACGCCGGTAAGGTGAGGTTCAACGACGACCACATGCAAATAGATTATATAAGATATCACGGGCAAATCATGCGGAGTGGCTTTAAAGAGAGCTACACCGACGAATATCTACACGATGGATACGAAATTATTTATATCGGTGACGGTATGTCCGATTTTGCACCGGCGAAAAAATGCCGCACCGTATTTGCCTGTAAAAGCCTGGTAGAGCGCTGCCGTCAGGCCGGGTTGCCGTATTTCCCGTTTAACGATTTTCATGACGTTATCTCGTATCTAAAATCGCAGGGTATTTAATGAAAACTCTGTTGCATATCTGCTGCGGTATCTGCTCTGCCAGTGTCGGTGAACGTCTGATTTCCGAGGGTCACAGCGTCACCGGATATTTCTACAATCCTAATGTCCACCCCTCCGAAGAGTACGAACGTCGGTTAAAAGTAGCTCGGGATGTCGCGGAATGGCTCAAAATACCTCTGGTCATACCGGCGTATGAACCTGAGAGTTGGTTGGAACAAACCAGTGCTTTTACCGGAGAACCGGAAGGGGGCAAACGATGCTCTATATGTTTCAGAATCCGATTGCAGGCAACTTATGATTATTTACGTAATAGCGATTTTGAAGCATTTACTACCACATTGACAGTCAGCCCACACAAATCCGCCCCGATAGTGAATCAGATCGGGATGGAAATTGGAGGAGACAAATTCTTACCCCGCAATTTCAAGAAAAAAGACGGTTTCAAACGCTCCAACGAAATCGCTAAACAACTGGGACTGTACCACCAGCACTATTGCGGCTGTGTTTATAGCCTGAATGCTTCGTTAACGCGGACTAACGGACCCCATGGAGGACAGAATGATTAAGATAACGGATCGTATTTTCGCCGAAACTAATTACACCGGATGCAATATCGGATGGGTATTGACAGATGAGGGTATCGTGTTGATCGATACCCCGGCGCTGCCCGGGGATATAGCTGATTTAAAGAAGAAGATTAATGCTGAAGATATCGCTTATACAATTTTTACTCACGAACATTTCGACCATGTGCTCGGGGGAGGAGAATTCGGTAAACGTATAATCGCCCATGTTAACGTTATTCCTGAGATCGAGAGATTGAAAACCGCATTGCCTCAGGACATGAACAGTTTTTTTCCCGACCTTTACCGACAACACAAAGGCTATTTCAATAATGTAAAGTTGAAATTACCCCAGATTACCTATAACGACACGTTGAATTTAAAGCTGGGGAGTACGGAAATCCAGATGTTTCATGTTGGTGGGCATTCCACCGCCTCGACATTTGTATATCTGCCTCAGGATAAGGTACTTTTCTGCGGCGATAATATAAATATAGGTATGCCGTATCCCACCCCGATTTCCCAGTTCGATGAGTGGATCGGACTGTTGGAAAAAACAGAGAAAATGGATATCGATAAGATTATTCCCGGGCACGGCGATATTTGTAGCAAAAAACAAGCACACGATCTGCGGGTTTATTTTGAAGGACTGCGGGTACAGGTGACTGCCTTAATCAAGCAGCGAAAAACCAGGGATGAAGTGATCCGGAGCGTTAACCTGGCAAAATACCTGCCGGTACCTATGGATGAATCCTTGAAACCACAGACCGGGTATCATACCGGCATGATGTACGAACAGGTAAACAGGAAAACGCATCAAGCGTTTTCCTGAAATCCTTTACAGCCAATGGAGAATCGGTTAAAATAAAAGCGAACTAAGCGGGAGTAATTCAGTGGTAGAATGTTTGCTTCCCAAGCAAAAAGTCGCGAGTTCGAATCTCGTCTCCCGCTCCACTAAATTAGATACAATAAAGCCCTTATGTCAAGTAACGCATAAGGGCTTTATTGTTGATTTTGCCTTAATTTTGCCTTAATTGTAATTTGCCGTTCCTACTTCACACTCGGTGAAAGTATATCATCAAATTTATTAGCTGCAGCTTGCTGAAGTCCTGGGGAGACATGGCTATATAGGTCAAGAGTGAAAGCGATACTGGCATGGCCAAGCCTCTCTTGAACGATCTTTGGATGAATACCTTGCTTGAGCAGGAGTGAAGCATGACTATGACGGCTAGAATGCAGATTCATACCGGGCAAACCACAACGCCTTGCTAATCGACGCCAAGCCTGAGTCACACTATCCGGGAGCAGGGGACTACCATCCCAAGTACTTGAAACAAGGTCGCTATCCTCAATAGGAGCCAAATTTATGGCTTGTTTCTGTTTATTCTGAGCTTCTTTTATGTTCTCGTAAGACAGCCACTGTAGATGGCGATAGGGCAATTAACCTGCGTGACTTTTCAGTCTTGGGCTCTTTGAAGGTAATCCGATAATGTTGTGATGGATCTGTAAGGTGTTCCATACTTCTTGTTACCGATAATTGACATAATAACAGATCGACATTTGACCATCTGAGTGCCAGGGCTTCATTTCTCCGCATACCTGTAAAAAGTAGGGTGTAAAAGAGAGAGTAATATTCAGTATCTCGCGCCATTTCAAGGAATAGGTGTATGTCTGTTTCACTCATAACCTTTATTTCATGCCGAGTGTTTTTTGGGGCGTCAACGGCTTCAGATACATTCCTAGAGAGTAACCCTGTCTTAACAGCGTTTTTCAAGGCTTTGTGTAAAACGACATGTAGCAATTGTACGGTCCTGCTACTAAGTCCAGATGCTTTTTTCTCCGCATAGAACTTTTGTAAGTGCTGGGGCTTTAGATCAACCAATACGATATTACCCAGGGCGGGGAATATATGCTTTTTACATAGGAAGGCATAGAGGTTAAAGGTATTCCCGGCAAGGTTAGGCTTAACACTATCGGAGAGCCATGCACCTAAATACTTAGCTAGATTTGCCTTACCAGGTTTTATGAATATGCCCCTATCTTGTTCTGTGAGCATCTCCCGGAGCCTCTTTTCAGCCTGTTTGCGTGGTCCTTTGACCGTTTCACTTACCTGGGAATACTTTCCAGTAATGGCGTCCTTGCCTGTATTTACCCGGACGCGGTATGAGTTTTTAGACTGTGCGGTGTTGACCCTTTCATTTTTCACTCTCCTTTTTATATTGCTGTTTTATTTTCCTAGCGTCAGCTTTAAGTTGTTGGTTGACAGTCTCTGCTACAGTGATAAGGCCCGCATCAGTTAACCGGCGTTCAAAAATAGTTTTGAAGTAAAATTGAGAACCAGTAGGTGGTAAACCCAAAAGGTATAGATAATCCAACCCAGTAGAATCGAATGGACGCGGGATAGAGGCATATACTTTCTCCGAATCGGCGTAATTTTCCGCCGTAGTGCATAATTTTAAAGTGTCTGTTATTACTCCAGATAGTCTAGCTACCCATTTTGCCTTACGGATGGTAAAGGTATCTTCCCATTTTGCTTCAATACAGAACTTCCATACCCTTATTACTGCTGGGATAGTTTCAACTGGTATAGGGTGCTTGTCGAGAGTCCCCATGCACCATAGCTCGTCCTGCGGGTCGGGTGGTTTAGGTTTGCGAAGTTCCGCTAATTGCTTCTGAACAATACTGATGCCGGGAAAGGTAAGCGGTATTTTAGGGTCACGACCATGGATAATTGAAGCCACGTAATTTCGCACCTCCGGGGCTTTCCACTTCTTGTTTTTCTTGTAGGTATCGGCAATTAAAGCCTCGATGTCGGGTGTAACAATCAGTCCTTTTGCCATTTTTCCTTCCTTCCTTTGTATGCTACTTTTTGTAGCTAAATTCGTTAAATTGTATTATATTATATGCTAGGTTTATAGTAATTACATATATAGTTTAGACACAAATAAGTATGATAACTAACCTAACTATACCATAAGGTTTATTCAGGAGTCAACACGAACATAACAGTAGTTTGAGGTGGATTATGCAGACAGAAAACACAGTAATGACACCGTCCGATGTCGCAAAAGAAACACACTCGTCCTTAAGGTTCATCTACAAGCAGATGAAGGCCGGGGCTATTCCCCAAGTAAAGCTAGGAGATAAATACCTTATTGGTCGGGAAGCCTTCCTAAAATGGGTCAATTCTAATTCACGATAGAACAAACTTGGGAGGCGCAATGATGACTACAGGGACAATCACGCGACCTAGAAAAATAGAAGACATTCTGTTCAAACTTCGCAACGTCTGAATTGGATATCTTACTTAAGTGCTCACAAAAGTCCCAACTTATCTTGCCAATTTCACTAGAAAAAAGTCTATATAAAGCGAACGTAATGCGAGCAAAATGTTTGGTTACCATTTGTGTTACCTTTCAGGCTCCTGATTTTATAAACAGCAGCAAGCGACACAAGCGATTATATATGTTAATTAATGTTCTTAGCATAGTCGTATAAGATATTATTGTCAATCAGTATTAAAGAGGATGCCCTTATTTTGGGCTTAGAGAAGGATAGATTCTACTACCATACACATACCAGGTGGACTATACAATACTTTAGTCGATATCAATTTGTACGAAATCCCTATTTAAAACTAATGCTGTTTATTATATTTTAAGTTTGTGATGTTTTGGTAAATAGAACTTAATACCTTCCAATATTTCGTATAACGTGTAACTATATTGCTATAACATTGATAAAAGAGAGATAGAAATGGGGAATGATGGGAGCTCCGTTAGTGACTATTCTAACAAGATTGGAGAGAATTTAGTCGTTGATCTCCCTATTTGGTTACTAAAGGCCGTAGAACAAAAAAATCCGCGGCTTGAGGTAGCTTTGGCACATTCAATGTTGTTAGAGTATGACGAATTAGACAAGGCATTACTACTTATTTCTACCCTCAATTAACTGTTATATAATGATTTGTGAACTCCAATCTGATTAATGGTCTATTTTTAGCCTACAGAGAGGGTAACTCAGAATAGTCCTTCCTTTCCAATATTTCTTGATGAGTAGTGTTAAATCCCAACTTCGCAATAGCTTTGTCAACTGTATAGGCTTCCATCTCAGACGGATCATACGGTTTTAACAATGAATCTATTTCAGGAATCTGTAATAAACTGCCCAACCACCTTCTATCATCTTCCCTTTTAAATATTACTGGCATCCGCTGCTTGGTATTGTGTATTTGCGCCATTAATGGATTAGCAGATGTCGTAACGATGGAGAATGTGCTAATTACCTCGTTATTATCATGGCTGTGCCACCTGTCCCAGATACTAGCCAGGGCAAAAGGCTGGTGGTCATTCAGCCTAATGTAGTATGGATAACGCTTATTGTTGAAATGCCGCCATTCAAAAAAACCGTCTACTACCGCAAGACAGCGTTTTGATAGGATACTATGTCTAAACATCGGTTTCTCAAATATGGTCTCACAGCGAGCGTTTAACCCGTATTGCTTGATATGCAGGGCGGCTTCCGTATCCTTTACCCAGCTGGGGATCAAGCCCCACTGTAGAAGTGTCACTTGTTCCGGATCCTCGTCTGTTATCACAGGCATCTGGGGAACGGTAAAGGCTGAGGCACTATAGACGGGTTTGAAAGACTCGGTTTGTAGAAATCTGACCCCAAACCTGGTTTCAATTATCTTGAAGCCTACCGCGATGGAAGAATAGTAACACACAGTAAAACCTTTACTCTACCGGTATATTGAACTCCAGTAATTTCGCGGGTAATTTATCATCAAGGTTGGAGATGTCTTTTTCAAATAATTCAATAAGGTGAAAACCATTCTTCTTGTAGATATCTAACTTCCAGGCTTTCTTCGCGAGGTATTTTTCTTCGTCCAAACCCCAGTATTCGATATAGACCTTACCTGTGGGAATATAAAAATCACAGTACACCTCTTCCTCAATAGGAAGTTTTCTCTCATAGGCATGAACGATTTTCGAGACGTAAAGCCAGTTATCTATAATCAGTTCGGATTTTGATCTAACATAATGGCCATCTTGTGCACGATGTTCGGGCTTAAACTTTTCACGAAACTCTAATGAGGTAGTTTCTTTTGTCTCCTGCTGAGTTGCATCGATTACTTCGCCTTTTGATTCTTTTACGTTTGTGATTAATAGTTTGTTTGTAATTACATTTTCCGGCCAACGGACGAAGGATATCCCCGTAGCTTTGTATCTTGATTCAACTCCGCCCATTCTCTTTCCTAATTCAGTGATAAGCCACCCTTTTATTTCAGCTTTTTTTATCCATCCCATTTCTGAGAAAATGGAGTTAATTCTGTTTGCTGGGATATCTAGTTTTTCGCCAATGTATGTTGCGGTAACCAAACCACCTGCAGGTTTGTTTTGTGTATCATCAAGGTCAGACTTGATGGTTCTTGGCCATACGATGTACCTTCCGTATTTTTCGTGGTTCTCGTAAGCTCCACCCCTCATTTTGCCCATGGTGGTTAACTCCCAATTATCCCCTTGACGGGCAATCATGTCCATTTCAAGTAAATGTTCGAAGAGTTCTTTGGGGCTGATATTAAGTTCTTTTGCTAGGGTGGTGGTAGATATCTTTTTTCCATCATTCATTAATTTATCCTGCAAGTGGTTTTTTGAGAAATGCTAAATACTGGGTTCTTCTGTTAACCGGAACGGGACTCACGGCAACTGATACCAATTCCCAACCCTCCTTACCTTTAGCTTCCAATAAAGGAATCATATCCCCATCTGTCCCGCTTAATCGTACAACCTGATATTCCCACTTTTGCATAGCTTCCCTCCTCAGAACATTTCGTTGCGTCTTGATACATCCGCTAAAAATATATCACAAATGTTTTAATAAGCCAATGGCAAGGTTTGTATTTGCCGGGTATTGTATCTTAATAAACAAACGAATACAATAATTCAAAATAATAAGGAGGCAAACACAAGAAAATTACTGGACTTTTGATTGGCATTCTTGCGATTATCGTCGGTATTCTGGTTCTGGCTTTTCCTGACCTTATTAGATGGTTTATTGGAATTGGCCTTATTGCTATGGGTGCACTTTTAGTCGGGACGGTAACGAGTAAGACAACATAAGAGCTTGATTAAATATTAAGAGCCCCAACATTTGGTGCCGTAGGGGCTCTCTTGGTTGATTTTAGTAATTGATATTATTTGTATCTTAAATATGTTTCAGGATATTTCTCACTCGGGGAAGTAAAACCATCACCAAGTAACAATCCAATTACCTTACCGGTGGAGTAATGAATGCGTAAAGAATCGGTAACAAATGAGTAAACGTTTTGGTGGATGGCTTATTTTGGGCTTACAGAAAGAGGAAATTTTACTAACGGATTTGTTAAGGCTTTTTTTCAAGACCAAATAATTTGATGGGTGCCGCGAGACACCCCTTATTGTTTATTTTGCCTTTGGAGATATTCTGCTTTAGCTGCTTTACACATGGTTTCCCAACTATGGAAATCGGTCATATAGGTGCAGAAAATAGCGAACGGTGGGGTGAGGACATTCTTCATTTCTCCAACACCGCTTGCTTTAACCATTTCCTGAAGACTGTTGCACTGCGAGTGTCTTTGGATAAACTCATCTGGAAATAATTCGGTAATTTTCTTTGTGCAAATATTTTACTATAAATTGTCACAGAAATGGTCACGTCTTTTCACCCATAGGTCTTATTTTAACCTCGCCTTCTGTTGCTTGGGGTATGTCCTTATTTTGGCTTACAGAGAGTTATAAGCTTATTTTATCTGTGGCGAACACAATATTCTCGTTACTCGGGGCTAATAAACTCCCCAAGCACGAAAACCATAACTAACAGCCCTACCAGCATGGCTAAGAAGACAAGGACAGACCGCTCCTTGCTTTTTATGACACCAATCAGTCCAGTAATGAGCGAAGAGGTACTGCAAATCAGGGCAAGAAGCATCGGAATTGAAAGCAACGGATTATCAAATACTGTCTCACCGCCCTCCTGTCCTGACCTAATGAGCAAATTTACCGTCAAAATAAGCAAAACGAAAACAATAATCAACCCTACTGACCATTTTCCTAGGGTTGTTTTTGGGAGTATTGTAATTTTCATCAGGTACACCTCCCTCCGAGGGTTCCCTGAATATACTCCGGTCGTATCCGATTGTCAATGAAAATAAACGACTCAGGAGGATGACTTTCTTATAGCTTGCAGAACATCCTCATGATATAAGTTGATGCAAGGGTATATTCATTATTATTTTTATTTCAATAACGATTTTTCCCTTACTGTTTACCTATTAGTCTAGCCTTCGGATACGCCGAACCAACAATACCGCTAGAGTAGAAATGATGATTAGGGTCAGGGCTAACCCACCGAGCACAGACTGTACTGGTATTACTTCAGCCGTCAAGCCGACGGCAAAAGTACACAAGTTCATAATGCCCCACTGCATCATGAAGATGCTCATAACGCGTCCCATATACTCGGGTTGCGCATAAGATTGTAGTAAAGCACTACCAATCGTTCCTCGAATAGTCTGTCCCAACCCTATGAAAATTATTAAAATTAGAGATATCTCCCATGATTTAGAGAAGGAGAAAAATACAAGGGTAATTCCTGAGAGAATGCCGCTAGCGAGTAACATCATTCCTCGTTTCTTATTTGGTAAAGATGCCATGACCAAAGAGCCCACCAGAGCCCCAGCGCCCGAGACACCCATCAGTATGCCCAGTCCCTTGGCGCCCACTTTCAAGATATCATCCACATAGATGGGCAGAAATTGCTGGTAGGGCATGGATAAGACCACCACTATCAGAGTGAAAACCAAGACTAACAATACCGTCGTATCCTTGCGGATATATTGAAAGCCTTTAATAATATCGTCCAGCATATTGCCGGTCTGATTACTAATCCGGTAGTGAGTATGCTTCACGAAGAAGATGGTAATAGACGCATAAATGTTGAGCGCCGTCATAACATAATAAACCGATTGAAAATCAAGAACATCAATTAGGAAGCCTGCCACAGCGGGAGCGATTAGCCCCATGACATTCATGCCCAGCATGTTAAGGGCTACGGCATTCATTGCCTGCTCCCCTGGAACAATCTCAGGGATTATTGCCTGCCGTGCTGGTAACATCAATCCCATGACAGTCCCTTGACAAAAAGAGGAGACCATTAGAATCCACCAGGAGCCTTGGTGTGCCTTACTAAGGAGGCCAGTAGTAAGTGTAAGGGCTACGTATAAGGAAATAACTGCCGAGGCTAATAGTCCCAGTACAAGAACTCGTTTTTTATGTATCCTATCAGCCAGGGCACCTCCGAACATTGATACGAAAATCATTGGAATAGCAAAGGCTAGTGACATGGTCCCAAGTAAGGCTGATGAATCAGTAAGGCGGTAGATAAGCAAAGACCCCGTTACCATTTGCATGTTCATAGCGGCAAATTGCCCCAGCATTCCGAGGAAGTAAAGACGGTAAACCGGATTCCGCAGAGAACTGAATGTTCTGATACCATAAATGGATGTCATGAGACCACGGTATCGTGAGTTTTTCAAAAAACGAATCCTCGATTTTCTGGCTTCTAACCCGGCAAACATGGTTCATTTCTGAGAGTAATCTTATTATACATAGATTATATTTTATTGTCCCTACGTGCGGGAATAAGGTACCTTATTACAAAGGCTGACCTTATTTTGGCTTACAAAGAGATCATCCAAAAGAAAAACAAATTAAAAAGGCTAATCGTAGCTACTCGAATATAGGATTGTTTTAATCTTATGCAACCCGGGATTTTTTAGTACAAAAACTGTCACAGGTTCTAAAGCCACCTACGCCGACGGAAAAAAATAAACATTATTAAAGCCAATAATACCGAAACTAGAACTAACACTATAAAGGAAGTGTAAGTACCTAAGGGTCCAACCCACCCTCCGTTCTCTGTGCCCCAAGGAATGTTTACATGCATTCCGAAATAGGTTGAAAGAACTGTCGCAGGTAAACTAATTGTGAAAAGTATCGTGAGAACTGCCATAATCCTGTTAATTCTTTCTTGTCTCAGAAGCGAATAATTGTCTTTATAAATTTCAATGGTTTCATGACATTCCTCAATATCGTTCCAGAGATGATCTAGGTGATCGTTAATATCATCGAAATACACTTTAAGGTCAATTTGGGTGTAAGGACGCAATTTGGGTGACAGACCATTCATAACCTCTCTTACCATCCTGATAATGCGGCGCTGGGCAGCGATATCACGTCGGAGGATTGTAACATCTTGTGATGCATCTGATTTTGCGTCATTCAACTTGTCTCCTATCTTGTCTAAACTAGACAGGCTGCCATCAACAATCGGGAAACAATAATCGACAAGATCATCGAGAATCTGGTACAGCAAATAACACGAATCTTTTCCCAAATAATCACTGCAAATCCTATCGTCACTACGACAAGTTTGAGGCAAATTGTTAAGCGGTTTAAGATTACCGGAATGAACGCTTACCAAAAAATCTCTTCCTAAAAAAATAGAGACCTGACTGGGAATGGTTATTCGTTGAGATTTATCAAAGACCGGAAAGTGCAAAATGATGAAAATGTAGTTTTCGTAATCGTCAATTTTAGGTGAATGGACCTTGCTTAGGCAGTCATCTATATTTAGCGGATGAAATGAATAGTGCTGAGCAACCCACTGCATTGTTTCTTGATTGGGTTGTTTGATATCAACCCATGTTAAATTTTGCCATTTCACAATGTCTATTCCATGTATGAGCACATCTGAATTTTTACTGTTATTGTCCATAATTAGCTCCTTTAAGCTGGGTACGCTCACGTTAAGGTGACTTTTATGTCAAAAATATATCATAAATGTCCCAATAATCCAATGTATAAAAAGAAAGAGCCTCTAGAATCGACAATCGACCTAGAGGCTCTGGTTACTAGCTAACCGTTCTATCGGTTTAGGTGGTCAGTTAGAATGAGAGTGCATTGACTAATTGCTATTTGGCTAATTATGATGCAATTGCTTCAACTTGTGCCGTGGTAAGAGTTGTATTGGCTGGAGCGTGACGGGGAATGAATGCCTCAAGTTCAGTTTGAGTCATCTTGGTGCTGGGTTTTCCGTGATATTTTGTACAGTTAGTGGAGAAGAGTTTTGCTCCCTCTGACTTACTACATGCCCCAAGTGCTAATGATACTGCTAGCAATGAAAGTATTGCAGAGTAAAGCAGGGTTTTTTTCATCTTTCTACCTCTCCACATCTTTAATACGCAAATATATACCCACCGGAGAAAAGGATTACAATAATTCAACTTTGTTTGCCTTGTCAATGATACTCCCAGCGTCATAAATAGTGTCGGTTTTTTTGAATCCATTTCTCCAACCAGACTAGTAATAGTTAGAACTCCGAACATTGCCTTTGAGGTTCTTATTATTTGCTTACAACAATACAAAATAAATTCCGTTAATTCATTACGAAATTCTTAAAACGGAGTTCGTGTAAACTTCAATTTATCTTCGGATTTGACTAATTCCTTGTTTCTCATTCAAGGGAGAATGAAGGTAATTAACGTGATTTCCTAACAACTGAAACGAACTCGCTTAAATTAAGGACCATAAGTGTATTCCACGGGTATGTGAGCTTCAAAAAGTGTTTTAGTCTTTGCAGTATTTTGCATCAATAAGTAAATTTCATCGACTTTGACCGCACCACTCACTACCGTAAAGCTACGACTAATTGTTCCTCTGCCCGGGGGAAAGCTGGATCCCTCGTAGGAAATGTTTGGAGTGAATTTTCCGTTAGTCTGTGGAATTGCCCAAATATAAGCTCCATCTGGATTAATAATCACATAATCAAAAGTGATTTTTACCCAATCATTGAAATGTAGTGTGGCTGGAGAAGATGGCGTTATATTTGAGATGAAGATTACGCCCTCAGCTGGGATGACAACCTTGGTTGTGGTAACTGTAGTAGTGGTTACAGACGTAGCAGTAACAAATGCGGTCGCGGTTACAGTTGCCGTTATGGTAATGGCATTGGTTATGGTGGTAGGGATAGGAATTGTAGTCGGTACCGTTTTAGTTTGAGTTGCCGTCACGGTTGTGGTTACCGGGGTGGTTGCCTTAGGTGCGCATGATGCTAAAACTAATATCAAAGTGAATAGTACAAACCATAATGGCTTGATAGTATTGAGAAATCTATTTACCTTCTTCATGTTCTTTCACCGATTTTTACGGAACCCTCTGGGTACGCAAATTCTACCACTGCACTTGAATAGACGCAAGCGATAGTTTTGTCTAATACAAGATGAGCCTCTGGAGATACGGAGTCGTTTATGATTGGAACATGCAACTTATTATGGATGACAAAGAAGTTCGGACACTGGAACAAGTCAAGCAATTTGTGGATAGCAGTCAAGGAATTGAGTT
>Ga0209777_10006760_pt1 | contig 12852 bp, 9 predicted proteins | sample FrelakmetHBP12HB_FD_187147 | JGI IMG/M metagenome (GOLD analysis project Ga0209777, IMG submission 187147) | Freshwater lake sediment microbial communities from the University of Notre Dame, USA, for methane emissions studies -HBP12 HB (SPAdes)... | ecosystem: Environmental > Aquatic >...
CGATCTGCGTTCAGGCAGGCTCCGCAGCGGATGCAATAGAGCGATTCGGCCAGCGGCGAGTTTCGCAGGGCGGAGCGGCCATTGTCCAGCAGGATCAGGTGGCGCTCCTGGCCGGGGAGGGGGGAATTGATCAGGCTGGTGTAGACACTGAGTTTCTGTCCGGTAGCCGAGCGCGGTAGCAGTGACAGGAACAGGGCCAGGTCATCCAGCGTGGGGACCAGTCGCTCGATGCCCATCAGAGCCACATGAACCGGCGGGATGGTGGTGCACATGCGCCCGTTACCCTCGTTTGTAACAATGCACAATGTCCCGGTCTCGGCTACGCCAAAGTTGACCCCAGAAATGCCAATATCGGCGGTGAGGAAGACTTCACGTAAAACTTTTCGGGCAGTGTTGGTGAGTGTCGGGATGTGCTCGGTGTAAGGTATCCCGAGTTTTTCTTCAAAGAGTTTGCCCACATCGCTGCGGCGGAGGTGGACGGCGGGCGTGATGATGTGACTGGGACGTTCACCGCGTAGTTGGACGATGTACTCGCCTAGGTCGGTCTCAACTACGCGGATTCCGGCTGCTTCGAGGGCATGGTTGAAATTGATCTCCTCGGAGACCATGGATTTGGATTTGGCGACGAGCAGGGGCGAAGCATCTGTGCCCGAATGGTTATGCTTCGCCTCTACAGAACGGGCAATTTCCAGAAAGATGCGGATGGCTTCGCCGGCATCCGCGGCTTGATGGACAATGATGCCATTCTGCTTCACGTTGGCAATAAACTGGCTGAGATATTCGTCCAGGTTGGCAACCACGTCAGCTTTGATCGCATGGGCCCGCGAGCGGCGCTCCGGGGTGTCGGGGAGCGAGGCAAAGGCGTCCAGCCTCCCGTTCATGCGGCGCTCGGCATTGTTGTCCAGGGCGATTTGCAGGTTTTCGTCGGCTATGGACTGGCGGATGCGGGCGCGAAAGGTTTTAAGGCTCATCGGCTGTTCAATACCTCCGCAATGTGAACCACTCTCTGGCTCTTCCCCTGCCGCCTCAGCCCGCCCTGGATGTGCATCAGGCAGCCGGTATCGGCGACCACCAGCGTGGGAGATTCGGTCTCTTCGAAATTGGCAATCTTGCGTTTCAGGAATTCCGCCGAGAGTTCGGGGTGCTCCACTGAGAAGATACCGCCAAAGCCGCAACAATCCTCGCTCTCCGGCAAATCAACGATCTCGGCGTCCTTGACCGCAGCCAAAAGCGCCCGCGGCGGTCGGTCCACACCCAGGCCGCGCAGGAGATGACAGGACGGGTGATAGGTCAGGCGTCCCGGCCAGCGGGCCGATAGATCTGTAACTCCGCGTACGTCCACCAGGTACTCAGTGAATTCGTAGACGCGTTTCGCCAGCGCTCCGGCGCGCTCCAGCCAGGCCGGGTCATCCTTGAAAAGTTCAAGATAGCCGTACCGCACCATCGCCGCGCACGAGCCGGAAGGGATGATAATGGCGCCGGTGGTTTTTTCAAAGACCCGGATGGTATGCTCGGCCAGCGGACGTGCCTCCGAGCGCAGTCCGGCATTGAAAGCGGGCTGCCCGCAGCAGGTCTGGGCAGACGGGAAGTCCACCCGCACCCCGGCCCGGTTCAATACATTAACCATCGCCTCTCCAATCTGCGGGAAGAAGGAGTCGATCAAGCAGGTGACGAAAAGTTGGACGGTTTCGGCCATAAGTTCTCCGGGAAAATTGTACTTCACAATTGTGTTTATGGTGGGTGTTTGTGCATTTCCCCGCAGACTGCGGGGAGTAGGGGCGCACATTGTCCCCGTCAGGGGATATCATCCCCGAAGGGGACATTGTCCCCGTCAGGGGATATCGTCCCCGAAGGGGAATATATTGCGCCCCTTTTCTATGCCTCCCGCCCTCCCCGCCTCCATCCTCATCAGATTCCCCATCGCGAAGCAACCCGCAGGGTAAGCCGAGGGATACGCTCCCTCCCTGTTTCTGTTCGCTTGCCCCGTGTTCTTTACGGGGTGAAACGGGGACATCGTCCCCGGTTCTTGGGGGAGGGCTGGCGAAGTCCCGAATCTCTTACGGGAGGTAGGGCTTCTCTTTAAATTTTATCTTTCCAACTCTTCCAGAACCACACCCATCACATCGTTGATTTTGTTCATCACGTCGGTGTTCCAGAATCGTAAAACGCGGTAGCCCTTGGATTCGAGGAATGCAGTCCGTTCGACATCGTATTCTTCCTGGTTAAGGTGCTGGCTGCCATCCACTTCAATGATTAATTTTCTGCTCGGAGCACAGAAATCAGCGATATACGGACCGATGGCGTGTTGTCGGCGGAAGTGGATCCCGTCTTCTTTTAGAGAGCGCAAATACGCCCATAATTTGGCTTCGGCGGCCTCGGGTTCTTCCCTGGCACCGCCCGCCAGGGCAGGTGTGCGCAATTCCCCTGCGCAGTGCATGATTCTCGGTGTGGAACGTTTCGGTGGCATTGGCTGAGGCGGCTCCCAGCCGCCCTCAGCCACATCGACGACATGAGTCGTCGATGTGATTGCTATCCATTATAGCCCTACCCGTCCCTCCGGGACTCCCTCCCCAAATCAAAAAGATTTGGGGAGGGTTGGGGTAGGGCTTTTTCCTTTGTGCATTTCCCCGCAGACTGCGGGGAGTAGGGGCGCACATCGTCCCCGAAGGGGATATCATCCCCGAAGGGGAATATATTGCGCCCCTTTTTAATGCCTCCCGCCCTCCCCGCCTCCATCCTCATCAGATTCCCCATCGCGAAACAACCCGCAGGGTAAGCCGAGGGATACGCTCCCTCCCCATTTCTGTCTTCCGAAATGGGGAGGGCTGGCGAAGTCCCGCATCACTTGCGGGAGTTAGGGCTTCCTCCCCTAAATCCGCAGGATTTGGGGGAGGTGTCACGAAGTGACGGAGGGGGTCCTTGTGCGTTTCCCCCCAAAATGCTATACAATAGAGTTATCCAATAACCGTTGAGATGCCAAACAAACGCTTTCATTAAAGCGGGAAAAACATGATTATTATTGATAGATGCAAAAATTTGTGAACTTAGGTATGTTTACAAATCTAATCTAAGGCAGGAATAAACAAATGGCTGATAAGTTGAAACTTTGGCGGCAGAAGCTTCTGGATATTGGAAAACGCAATAAGCTTCTCAACTTCAGAGAAACAAAACGTTCGACGCTTAAAATCATCTATCCGGAAATTGATGAGCTTTATTCAGATATATTATCTGGAGATGTTTTGCAATTTCCAATTAGTGAAGATAACGAGCAAGAGACTCTTTTTAAGGATAGGGTTGAGAAGAAAAAGGCCAAAGGCTCTTTACTTTCCTTAAAGTCAGGAAATGAACTGAATAAAACTCTTTATACATTGAGACTTCGTTCCAAAACTGCATTAGAGGAATTGGGGACCAATATACTCTACCTTGCATTTGGTTTTCTCGAATGGACGGAGGTTGAATACAGCGATGAAACGATCAAGTCTCCACTCCTTTTAGTTCCAGTTGAATTAAAAAAGGAATCAATTCTTTCACCATATACCCTGTCATTATTTGATGATGATATTGTAATAAACCCCACCCTTTGTTACAAATTAGAAAATGATTTTGGGGTAAAAATTGAATATGACGTTGATGCAGATAACTTTGAAATACAGTTACTATTCGATTATGTTTCCAGTAAAGTAAGTGAATTAAATTGGAAAGTCAATGCTGATGTGCAACTAAGTCTTTTATCTTTTCTAAAGTTGAATATGTATAAGGATTTGCAATTAAACGAGTCCAAAATCATGGAAAACGAAATCATAAAGGCTTTATGTGGTGAGCCAAGCGAGATTGAACCTGTCCCGTTAGAAATCGTAGATGCTAAAGATTTAGATAAAATTATTAATCCTATTGATACTTTTCAAGTGGTAGATGCAGACTCTAGTCAGCAGCAGGCAATTCTGGCAGCTAAAAAAGGAATTAGCTTTGTGTTGCAAGGGCCTCCTGGTACAGGAAAAAGCCAGACAATCACTAATATTATTTCGGAATGTCTGGCAGAAGGCAAAAAAGTGCTTTTCGTTTCTGAGAAATTGGCAGCGCTTGAAGTAGTCTACCGCAATTTGCAACGTGTAAGCCTTGAAGATTTTTGTCTGCAATTGCACAGCTATAAGGCACAAAAAGCATTAGTTGTTAAAGAACTTGCTGAAACGCTTTACAAACCAAAAACACAAACTAATGGTGGCCTAATCGATGGGTTGGAAGACCTTTCCAAGGAGAGAGAATTTCTTAATAAGTATTCCAAAGTGCTTCACGAGATTCGTCAGCCATTGGGAAAATCTGTTTTTCATATTCATGGTGAAATAGCAAAGTATTCCCAGTATCCTGATATCCAGTACAAATTTCGTGACGTAAGTGAAATTACAATTAAGGGTATCAATGACCTTAGAGATGTTCTAAATGCTTACATTGCTTGCAGTAATAAGGTAGGAGTAAATTACAAAGCGAATTGCTTCTATGGATTTTGCAGATCCCCAATAACCTTTGAACTTCAAAAGGAAATTGCTTTACATTTGAATCATTTTGTTACTGTATTAAACAAAATCCTTATAATAATTAAAGAAGCTAAATCAAGTTTCTCACTCAAGGAATACGAAACCATTGAACATCTACCGAATCTCGCCTCACTTCTGGGGTTAATAACCTCTACACCCATATGTCCCACCGACTGGTTACTCAAAGATGGGATATCCGATATTCTCATACATATTCAAAATGTATGCCAAGACTACCAGACCATTATTGAAAAGGAAAATGAAATTTTACCTATTTACGAAAAAGAAATTCTGGAAATTAACGCAGCAGGAATGCTTCGACAGTTTAAGGGTGAATACTCATCCGTATTTAGAATATTAAATTCGAATTATGTCAAGGACAAGAATATTCTTAAGGGTTATGCAAAGAATTCTCGTTACAAAGTTAAATACCAAGAATCTGTAAATCAACTTAAAACTATAAAGCAGATACACGAATTGGAAGCTGATATAGTCAGTGATGAAGCTGCTCTGAAAGACTGGTTGGGTGATAAATATAATGGTCGGACAACTGATTGGGATTATTTATTCAGGACTTTCAAATGGATTTCTGAAGTTAAAGCTTTATATGGCGAGGAGAATATAACAACTATTTTTGCAGATAAAGTGTGTAGAAATAAGGCTCCAGAATTGGCAGAGAGTTTAAATCAGCGTCTAACGGAAATTCAGAAAGATTTATCAAAAGAGCTAGAATTCCTTTGCCCCTTGTATGACGCCGCCCAATATAGTATCGCAACAGAAAATATTCAAAGTATTTGCATCAAGTTCAGTAAAGCTTATAAAAGCATTGACCATTTACCCGATTGGATTGATTTTATCAATGCCCGAAATACTTGCGTTGAAAACGGGCTGCTCGGTTTCTTGTACGAGGTGGAAGCAAGTAGTATTCCAATAAAACAATGGGTTGGCACTATGTTGAAGCGGTTTTATTTGTTATGGATAGATAGCATATATGAAAAAGAAAAAGTTTTGTCAGAGTTTCGGAAAGAGAAGTTTGATCGCCTCGTTGCCGATTTCCAAATCAAAGATAGAAGCCAATTTGCAATAGCACAAGTGCGTATCCGTCAAAAGTTGTCTGCGCAAAGGCCAGATACTGCAGGATTTACATCAAGAGGCACTGAAATCCAAATACTCATGCACGAATCGGAGAAGCGTAGGAAAATCCTTCCAGTGCGAAAGCTGTTTGAGAGAATACCTCATCTTCTTCTAGCACTTAAGCCCTGCCTGTTGATGTCGCCGCTTAGTGTTAGTTTATTTCTAAACCCGATGCTTTATGAGTTTGATACTGTGATTTTTGACGAAGCCTCACAGGTATGCACTGAAAATGCGATAGGTGCAATTTATAGAGGAAAGCAACTAATTGTAGTTGGTGACCGTGAACAGTTACCACCAACAAACTTTTTCACTGCTAGTACTTCCGATGGTGACTATGATGTTGACGATGATGATGAGGAAAGCGATATCGGGGCTTATGAATCTATTTTGGATGAATGTGGAGGCATAATAAATAAATTATCTCTTCTTTGGCATTATCGTAGTCGCCATGAGCACCTGATCGCTTATTCAAATGCAAAAATATATAAGAATCTAATAACCTTCCCTACACCAATAGATAATAACGATGATTTAGGTGTTGAGTTTATTTATGTTCCAAACGGGGTGTACGAGAGAAGCACAAGCCGATCTAACAAGATTGAAGCAAAACGAGTCGCTGATATCGTGTTTGAACATTTTGTTAAGTATCCGCAGCGCTCGCTTGGCATTGTCACGTTTAGCGAGGCTCAGCAAGCTGCAATTGACAATGAGATTGAGTTAATTAGAAAAGCAAGGCCAGAATTTGAATCCTTCTTTGATGAGTCAAAGTATGAACCGTTTTTTATCAAGAATCTTGAAAATGTACAAGGCGACGAACGCGATACGATCGTATTTAGCGTTGGGTACGGAAAAGATCAAGACGGTAAACTAACAATGTTTTTTGGTCCATTAAATCATGAAGGTGGATATAGACGCCTAAATGTTGCAATTACAAGAGCAAAGTTTAATATTAAATTGGTCAGTTCAATACTACCCACTGATATTGACTTAGACCGCACAGAGGCCCGAGGTGTTCGTATGCTTAAAGGGTATATGGATTTCGCGAAGCGTGGGATGGAAGCAATATTGGATGAATTAACGATACCAGAAACATTACAATTTGATTCACCATTTGAAATGCAAGTTCATGAAGTATTAATAAATCGCGGCTACAAAGTAGATACACAAGTAGGTTGTTCCGGTTACCGTATTGACCTGGCTGTAAGGCATCCATCCTTATCAGGTAGGTATGTAATTGCAATTGAATGTGATGGTGCGACATACCACTCTGCAAGAACTGCAAGAGAGCGTGATAGATTACGGGAAGATGTCCTTAAATTACGTGGTTGGAAAATCCATCGTATATGGTCGACTGATTGGATTCGTCATCGTCCGGTTGCGGTAGAGGGGCTTCTTGTCGCTGTAAACGAAGCAATTGTAGATTATCAAAGCGATGAAAGCTTTGATGTTTTACCTATTTTACAGAAGCAGGAGGATTCAGTAGTTCAATTAGAACAAATAGTTGAAAAAAAGGATGAGATATCATATTTTGAAATATACAAGCCGACAAACATTAGTTCGGTTATATATGATCGTTCAAAAGGTTCCTATTATTATTTTGCGGATGTAATTACCCACATCGTTAATTCAGAATCTCCTGTTCATAAAGAAACAATATATCGTTATATAGCCCCTCTATCTGGTCGGAAAAAAGTTACGCGGGTAGTCATAAATGCAGTTGATAATATTATACAAAGGTATTGTAATGGACGCTTCGTTGTCAAAGGTGACTTTTTTTGGTCAAAATCAATGAAAACGCCTGTTTTCAGAGTTCCTAAATCTGGAAGCGCACCAAGAGATATTTATCTTATAGCACCTGAAGAAATTGCCGAAGGCATGAAAATTATAGTCGGAAGAGCTCTTGGGATAGAGAAAATTGCATTATTTCAAGAAGTTGCGAGAGCACTGGGTTTTGACAGAACAGGCGAAAAAATCACATCTTTGCTTCAGGTTGCTTTTAATAAACTTTTAAAAAGCGGGGCTGTTGAAATAAAAGATGATATCGTTAGTATTAGTGAACAATAGCAGCTATTGAATTGGCAAATTATGAAAAGTAATTTGGGCTTCGAACAAATAATTGTACACCTTGAAGTTTTTTGGTCACCCTTCCGATGACAAACATTTGTGATACTCTCTCCTTTAAACCTGTAATAATATATTATATCTGCCCTTCCCTTCTCTTTTTTTTGTAAATTAGGGGCTTTATAATCCAAAATTACGTTGATTGAAATGGATAAAAATGATGATCTAAAACTGGCACTTGAAGAAATGCGTTTCAATATGCAACAGGTACTTAATAATGGCGACGGACTTGATCAAAAAGTTAATAATCTACTTGCAGCAGCTGGTGTAGTGCTTGCCATTGCATCAACCTTACAAATATCATTATCACCAAATCGCTCTTGTTTATATTGGTGTATTTTGATCTTTACGATTATTCTGTATGTTGTGGCAGTAAGTCTAATACTTTTTAGCTCAAAACCTTATATTTATCATTTTGCAATGTCGTCAAAATGGGAAGATCTTGATAAATATTTGTTCAATGCAAAACCTCGGGAAGCATTATTAGCCTTATTGGCTGGATATGTTGATCAAATTGAATACAATGAAGCAATCAACCGAATGAAAGCCAGACTTCATTCTTGGAGTCTACTATTACTGGCAATTATCGTAGTGTTTCTCATTATTCTACTGGCGATCCCCTAATTACTAATCTAACTTTTGGAGGATGAAAAATGACAGGTAATACTTCTAAACCTAATAACCCAGTCACGAAAACTGTTCCTCAGCAGAGTCCATCTCCTAAACCAGCAGATAAACCTATAACACCTAAACCGCAATCGCCACCACCACAAGTAGCAATAAAGCGCGGAGATATATCGCCAAAAACAAAGGACAAATAACTAGATAGTAGGTTACGCTTCCAGCGTGACATTTCCATTCCTCTTTAAGCCCTACCTGTCATCTGTCTTTGGTGGTGGTTAATCCAACACATCCTTTCTCTGCCCCCCGCAGAGTTCATTTTCATTTCCCACTCTATCACCCATTATCTGATTACCTGATCCATGATCTCGCCATTTTCCCCCTTGACTTAATAGCACAAATGTTCTAAAATATCCTCAAGTACGGGCAGGCTTTCTCCTTCCCGTGTTATTTTCTAGCCGAGACGACGGGAGTCGTCGAAGCCCCGCTTCTTTCGGGAAACCTGGCACCTTTACATGTTGATCTTTCCTATTCACCAATAACCATTAACCTTTCACCCTTTACCATGTCCTCTCCTCGCCACACCCTCATCCGCCGTATCGCCTCCCGCTTGGATAATTTCTCCAGGTACGCCATCGGCATCCCTCTCCGCCCCTACCAGCAGGAGGTCGCCGATGCCATCGTCAAGAGCATCCTCAATTGCCTCGGTCTCTCCTTTGTCGTCATCTTCCCCCGCCAGTCCGGCAAGAACGAAGCCCAGGCGCATATCGAAGCCTGGCTCTTGTGCCTCCTCTCCGGGCAGGATATCGAGATCGTCTCCGTATCCCCCACCTACAAACCTCAGGCCCTCACCGCCATGCTGCGCCTCCAGCGCTGCCTGGATCGCAACCCCTTCACCTGCGGTCGCTGGCGCTCCCAGGCTGGCTTTATCGTCCGGCTTGACAAGGCCTGTGTCCATTTCTTCAGCGGCAACTCCGTCGCCCACACCGTCGGTGCCACCGCCTCCGCCCTCCTCTCCGTGGACGAAGCTCAGGACATCCGCCCTTCCACCTATGACCGCAAGTTTGCCCCCATGGTCGCCAGCACCAATGCCACCCGCGTTTTCTGGGGCACTCCATGGATTTCCTCCACCCTCCTCGCTCGCGAGAAGCGCCGCGCCGAATCCGACCAGGAAAAGGACGGCATCCGCCGCCTCTGGACTCTCACCGCCGAGGATGTCGCCCTCGTTCATCCCCCTTATGGCGAGTTTGTCGCTGCCGAGGTCGGCCGCTATGGCCGCACTCACCCCTACATCAAGACCCAGTACTTCAGCGAAGAGATCGACTCCCAGGGCTCCATGTTCAATCCCACCCGCCTGCTCCTCATGCAGGGCGACGAACCTCCGCAATCGTCTCCCCTAAATGCGGAGCATTTGGGGGAGATGGCCGAAGGCCAGAGGGGGTGGGTAGGGCTGGGGGAGATGGCCGAAGGCCAGAGGGGGCGGGGCTTCGCCTTCCTCCTCGACGTCGCCGGTCAGGACGAATCCAGGATGGATTTTGGTAGTGATGAGGCCCCCCTCGAAAATCCTGCCCGCGATTCTGCCTCCCTCTCCATCGCCTCAATTGATCTGTCCACTCTCCCCACCCTCCATGCCCCCACCTACCGTATCGTCCATCGCCAGCAGTGGACCGGCTGCAACCACCTCACCCTCTTTGGTCAATTGAAATCACTGGTCGAAAGTTGGGGCCCACAATATATCGTCATTGATGCCACTGGTGTTGGCGAAGGTCTTTGGGCTTTGTTGGACAAAACCTTCCCAACCCGTGTCATCCCCGTCAAGTTCAACAAGCAGGTGAAATCCGAGCTTGGCTGGAAGTTCCTCTCCATCATAGATACCGGTCGCTTCCGGGACTGCTGCGGCGAGCGAGCATTCGCGGAGCATCCCCGTAGGGGGACAGGCGAGCACCGCCCATGTCTGCCCCCTCGCGAAGCACACCGTCCCGGTGCTCTTACGGGATATCATCCCGGTGCTCTTACGGGACCCCCGCAGGGGGACGAGGGGCAGACCACAGGGGTTACCAATGATCAAGTCCGTCTCCAATACACCGCCTGTCGCTCCGAGGTCCTTCCCGGTCCCGGGAAGATTCTCCGCTGGGGTGTCCCCGAAGGCGCTCGTGGTCCCGATGGTCAGCTTATCCATGATGATTTTCTCCTCGCCGATTCCCTGGTTGGCATCCTCGACTCGCTGGAATGGTACAGCCCTACCGAACTTGTTGTTATCCCCGGCTTTGATCCACTTTCACGCTGTGAAGGCTTCCAGTCTCATGACCGCTACTTCCGCTAAAAAACGCAGGGTCTTCCCCGGGCGAAAGGAAGGGGGGCAGCCCGCCAATACCAATGCTCTCCGGCATGGCATTTATTCCCGTCATTTCACGCCTGAAGAAAACCTGGCCCTTGATCGTGACGTCGCTGGTTCGTTGAAGGATGAAGCGGAAATCCTCCGCCTCACCATTGCCGGGGCTGCCGATTCCGTTCTCCAGCAGCCGGAGGCGGATTTGCCTTTACGTGATCACGTTTTCGCCCTCCGTACCATTTCCATTGCGATTGCACGTCTCGTCAGTATCATCCTGACTCGCCTATCTGTCTTTGGTGATCCCGATCAGCGCGAGAAGCAGGTGGATGCCATGTTGGCTCTTATGGAACGGGAGGAACAAGAGCAGGGGCTTCATCAGGAAGGTTCTGCTCAAAAAGCGGGGGGTTCCGTTGCTGGCGAAGCGGTTCCTGAGCCATCCCCTGAGGCTGGCCGTTCCGCTCCCCAATCCTCGAAGAAAAAAAGGGGCGGTCAGCTCGGTAATTCCAATTCCCTCAAACATGGTTTCTACGCCCGTGCGTTCACCCCTTCCGAAAAGAATTTATTAAAGGCGGATGGTTTGGACCAGTTGCGTGGGGAAGAAGCCCTTCTCCATGTTTTGGTCTTGCGGGGTTGGCGCTCCTTGCGTTCGGTTCTTCCCGACGACATCACCTGGCAGGAATATCATTTCACTTTGCGTTGCATCACCTATGCTACCTTCGTGATTGAAAAACTCCAGCGTGTGCGCCGCCGTCTCTTTGGTGACAGTACCGAATTGGAAAAGGATATCCAGCAAGGTCTTGATGAAGCGCGCAAAGATCTGGGTATTAACGATTTCCTTCACCCGCAGGAGGAATAATGGGTTGGATTCACCTTAACGTCTGGTTTTTCAAGGTTCGTTCCGCGGTTCGAATCCCTATCCTCATACTTAACAATGAAAGAACATCATATGTTAGTCGTTCCTCATTCGTTTCTCAAGTTCGACTAGCCGACGAGCTGAGGCGGCTTCCAGCCGCCATCAGCAGCTTTGGCGACATGAGTCGCCAAAGGCGACCGCACCGGGCTCATGACATCTTACCCGGAGGGTATCCCCGTGGGACGAGCCGCAGATACTAGCCGAGGGTGCGTTCGCGCAGCATATCATCCCGGTGCTCTTACGGGACATTGTCCCGATGCTTTTACGGGGTATCATCCCGGTGTTCTTCCGGGAAGCACATTGTCCCGGTGCTCTTACGGGGTCCCCTAAGGGGGAATCAATCTATTCCTCATCGTACGATAGTTACACAATTCTCAAGTATTTTGGTATGATTAGCCGCTTGGAAGGACGAAAAGATGCCTGCTTTCCTCACAAAAATCCCCAACCATTTCGATCTGCCGCGCCGCATTAATCGGCTGGGCGAATTGGCCTACAACCTGTGGTGGACGTGGAACCCTCATGCCCAGCGACTTTTCAACCGCGTGGACAACGCCCTTTGGGAGCGCCTCAACCACAACCCGCTGCGCTTCCTGACCTCCGCCGGGCGATTCGAGATTAATGCCGCAGCACAGGACCCTGTCTATCTGGAACTGTACGACCGCGTCTTTACCAGTTTCGATGATTACCTGAAAACCACCGATACCTGGACCGCCCGCACCTACAAGACCCGTGGCAGGCAGACCATTGCTTACTTTTCGATGGAATTTGGCCTGCACGAGATCCTGCCGATATATTCCGGTGGTCTGGGGGTATTGGCCGGCGATCACCTGAAGCAGGCCTCTGACCTGGGCCTGCCGTTGGTCGGGATGGGCCTGATGTACGCTGAAGGCTACTTCTCCCAGCGCATTTCCGAAGACGGCTGGCAGGAGTCTATCAATAACCCGCTTAATTTTGACGAGCTCCCGGTTTTACCGGTGCTGGATAAAAATGGGAACCTGCTGAAGATCACAGTCAATTTCCCCGACCGGGGGGTCAATGCCTGCATCTGGGAACTGCGCGTCGGACGCGTCCCGCTTTACCTGCTGGATAGCGACCTGGACGAGAACACTCCCAACGACCGCAAACTGACCACCCGCCTGTACTGGAGTGACATTGACCTGCGGGTGGCCCAGGAAGTACTCCTTGGTATCGGCGGCGTA
>Ga0209777_10006761_pt1 | contig 12852 bp, 15 predicted proteins | sample FrelakmetHBP12HB_FD_187147 | JGI IMG/M metagenome (GOLD analysis project Ga0209777, IMG submission 187147) | Freshwater lake sediment microbial communities from the University of Notre Dame, USA, for methane emissions studies -HBP12 HB (SPAdes)... | ecosystem: Environmental > Aquatic >...
GAGTTGCCGGCGGGCCGCTCCCGTCCGGACCGCGACCGACCTTCCAGGCGGCTGCCGGTGAGCGTTTGCGCCGGTCCACTGAAGACCTTGGCGGGCGCTGCAACCTGAGTCAAGTAAATAACCACCTAGGCCGTTATTCGAAGGAGGACCGACAAAGAGCGGGATTCATAAGGGAATCTGTCTTTCAGGATGATTTCGCGGTAAGCGCTCAGAATTACGTCTGCACATTAGGATAGGGATTCAGCCATTGCCGCTATACGAATCGACGACCATCTTCCAGTCGCCAGCCTGCTGGCGACGGTAGACGGTGACGTACTTGCCCTTTTCCTCATACGGCGATGTGCTCCGCTGGCCCGTCGAGAAATCTCGGCCGCCACGCTGTCCATGAACTCACGATAAATCGCCCGGATTGCGCGGACCACGTCTGCCCGAGCAACCTCTGTTGCTGCCATGCTCGTCCCCTTTCGCTTCCGCGAGGAAAGCCGCGTTGAGTGTAGCTCCGGCCGGGAGCCGTGTAAAACGGCCTGGGAGGTCACGGGAGGTCACGATTGAGGAATCCGCATGCTACGGCATTACGGTAAGCGTCGGATTAGGGTTCCGGACGAATAGTCGGCGACCAGTACACCTGATCGTCTGCGCGGACAAACCCACTACCCGTCCAGCAGACACGGTGTGTGCGTTGCTCCGTCGATGCGCTGATTGGGCTCGGGCTGCCCGTACATCGGAGGATGCACGTCTTGAATAGGCAAGCGGACAGGCATGCGTTGACAAAGAGAATCAGCGAGAGGGAGCCCCGCGATTCAGCAGCAAGCGCGTTGAACTGAATCTCATGGACCGATTCCTGCGCCCGGAAAAGAACACCTTCTCTCTGCACTCAGAGGCGCGATGAGCCTGCTGTCGGGGTTTCTCGCCATTACCCAAGACTGACGCGGCTTCGATCGCCGAGTGCGTGAGCGTGGCGATGCCGGAGCCGCGCCGATTTCGCAGCCTTCACGCTATCCGGGAATCCCTGCCCGGTCATTTCCTGGCACACCTTCTCCACCTGCGACGGCAGCCCGTCCTTGCTGACGTAACGGGCGATCCGTGCCTGCGCCATCAGTTCGCCGCGAATCTGATCCATCGACTCGTAGATCTCCCGCGGGCTCTTCTTCGCCTGCACCAGCGCGCCCACCCGTTCACGCAGTTGCGCGAAGAACGTCTGCTGGTCTTCGAGCAGCGTCGCGTCGGCCTTCGGACCATGGCCCGGGCACACCACCTTTGCGCCCAGTTTCCTCGCCGCATCCAGCGTGGCGATCCATTTTTCGACGTCGCCGTCGCCAACGAAATTGTACGGCCCATTGACGCAGGTATCGCCAGTGAACAGCACACGCTCCTTCGGAAGCCACGCCACCGCGTCGCCGTGCGTGTGCGCTATGCCCAGGTGCAGGAGTTCCACGCGATGCTCGCCGTCGTCAAAGTACAGCTCGCGCGGAAACAGCACCGACGGCGGCTTCAGATGGCTAGCCGCCACGTCCGACCTCTCTTTGGCCGCACCCTCCCAGCGCCCGGGCTGGCCGCCGTAGTATCCAGTCTCGTACCGTTTCATCTCCTCGATGACGCCGGTGTGCGCCACCGGGGTGGCGCCGTTGTCCACCAACACCTGGTTCCCATAAGCGTGGTCGCCATGATGGTGCGTATCGAATGCGAAGCGAATCGGTTTCGCGGTGATCGACCTGATTTTCGGCAGGATGAGTTGCGCCCCCGACGGGAAGTTCGCGTCCACCACCAGCACGTAGTCCCGGAACACGATCCACCCGTTGTTGCAGTGCCCCTGGTGTTGGAGATCGCCCTGGTGAAAGTACGCCCCATCGGACACGACGGCGACTTTGTTCAATTCATCGGCCGTGGCCCCACCCTCGGACTGCTGTGCGCGGCCGGTGGCTATGCCGGCCACCGCGGCGGTTCCTAGAAGAAGATTGCGTCTCGTGACGTCGCACATGGTGCGAACAATTATATTGCAGGCGCAGGTCCGTGATGCTCAATCTGCGGCTCAGCAAAACCTTCGCATTCGGCTTGGGTGAAGGGCATGATGCCCCGTCGAACATCCCGGGCGGCGGCCCTCAACGGCGCGACAACCCTGGCGTGTTCGCCACAGGAGGCGACCCGGGCGCCCCTGCGCGGATAGAACGGCGGTACAGCATCATCATCTCGATGTCAGTCCGCAACGTCCTCAACCACACCAACCCCGGACCGATCATCGGGAACATTACCTCGCCTCTCTTCGGCCAGGGGAACCAGCCGGCCGGCGCCTCCAGCCTGGGCGGCACTGGTCTTTCCGAAGCCGCGAACAACCGCCGCTTGGAACTCCAAACGCGGTTCCCGTTCTGACAAGTCTCAGCTAAAGTGATTGCCGTTCCGAAACTGTGGCGCCAACTTCGCCCAGATGATACTGCAACCGTTCGTACGGCGAGCTGCAATGCGGGTGTACGGAAACCCCACGGTTTGTCGTACTGCCGTCGTCGGTGCGGACGATTCTCTCTGCGACTTTGGCAGAGGATCGAGCCGCACCGCGTGTGGCACGTGATGCATGGCCTGCAACGTTAGGAGGACAACCGTTGATCACCGCCACTGCCGGGGCGGATGCTAGTACGACATCTCCGGGTCCGGCATGAGGCACTCTCCCGGGAGAGGCATAGGCGATAAGATAAGGCCTCCACTGGCCCGTTTCGCAGCGCCGGAGGCCACGCCAGTTGAAACATTTCCACAGGGAAATGTTCTTACTTTAACGCCTATGCCCGGGAGGGGCGGGTACGTCTCCTCCAGCCCTTCCCTCAACTCGACGCCCAATCCCGGCTTATCCGAGATATCGAAGTAACCGTCCTTCACCAGCGGGCCATCTTTGAGCACCTCTTCCTTGAACGGATCAGGAGTCATGTTCATCTCGAGTAGGAGGCGGTTCGGCGAAGCGGCCGTCAGATGCGCGTTGGCGACAGCCATCAGCCCATCGCCCCAGTTATGCGCGGGCGGCTTCCTTCGCGCGCCTCGTATCCACGGGCATCTCCTGCGTGTCACGACGAGAACCCCTGTGAGAGAAGCGGACTAGCCCATCGAGCAAACTCCTCCGACGAGTAATCGGCGGCAAATTTAGCATCGGAGTGCAGATCCTGCATCTTGCGCCAGGCGAATTCCCGATTCGCCCCCCCACCGTTGGGCTCAATGCCCCAAATGGCGCAGATGCCCATTTGGACCGATGCTTGCCCTAATCGTTCAGGAATCCGCACCGGCAAGCAGGAAGTGCGTCCTCACGCGCAGCGAGGCGGGGGAGGCCACTCACCGGGCGGCAGCACATCGGAGATGAACGTGATCGGCAGCCGCAACCTCCGCGATTCGGCTCGCAGGACGGAGCTGGCCATCGATCGCAGTGGTGGTGTTTTGTCGACCAGGAACTCGTGGACATCAACGAAGCTGCCATACGAGAGGGTCAATCGGCGCAGCGGCCGGCGCGGCAGCCGGAGCTGGCACGCAAGTCCTCTTCCGTGGCAACGACGTGAACCGTCCCTCCCGAGCCATTGCTGACGTTCCGCCTGGAACAGCCGCTCGAAGTGGGAGTGGCGCACTGCCGGAATCGACAGGGCTCCGAGCCTCTTGGCCCGAACGATTTCTTTAAAGGAGAAACAACATGCTTTGGACACTTGCGGTGATTTTGCTGGTGTTGTGGGTGCCGGGAATGGTCACTTCCTATACGGCGGGCGGCTTGCTTCACGTCCTGCTGGTCGTCGCGTTGGTCATGATGGTATTCCGGGTCATCCAGAGACGTCGGGCTGTCTAGTCCGCATCTCTCACGCGCTGTCTGTTACGACGCACGATATGCCCATGTCTACTTCGTTGCGCTCGGTCGCCGCCCTCGACGCACTGTTCAAGTACGCCTCCGGGAGGCTCCCTTCGCGCGCCTCGTATCCACGGGCATCTCCTCGGTCTCACGACGAAACCGTGTGAGAGAAGCGGACCAGCGATTCATCCGAACTTGCCGCCTCTCGAAGTCGGAATGGAGACGAACGTGCTTTAGCAGCCCGTGGATAAAGTGTCCCGGAGTGTGTTTCGAGGCATGGAACCCCTTTGGTTTCGGCGGGCGGATTTGGCCATTTCGACTTTGTCCACGGCCTGCTAGGAATTGGCGCCGGAAGATCCACGGGGTCGTGGGATGTTCCGCCGCCTTCGCGGCCTGTTGCGCAAGCGCTGTGAGCAAGTGGCATCACGAGTGCTGGATGTAATTGTGATGGCGACGAGTAAGAGATGGATTCTTTGGATCTCCGTCCCGCTGCTCCTGATGCTGGCGGGAGCGGCCATCGCCGCCCGCGTGCTTTCCCGGCGGATTGAACCCTTCATCCGCGAACAGACCTTAGAATACCTGCGTCAGCGGTTCGACAGCGATGTCGAAATCGGCTCGCTCCACGTCTCCATGCCCATTGGATCGCCGCTCGGAGTGTTGCTGCGCGGCGGACGCGGCGCTCTAGCGCGCGTGACCGCCGAGCGTGTTTCACTGTGGCACAAACATCGCCATGACCGGCCACCGCTCGTGGCTATGCGCAAGTTCACGTTTCAGGTGGAGCTGCATTCGCTCTGGAATCGCCCGGTGCGAGCGACGATGGTTCAACTGGAAGGCCTGCGGATCGCCGTGCCGCCCAAGGGCACACACGCTCCGCGGGCGAAACAGAACGGGCCGCGGACATCAGATGGAAAGGATGCGACGCCATCCGTGATTATCGACACGATCATCGGAGACGGCGCCAAGCTCTCCATCCTGCCCAAGGATCCGAAAAAGGATCCGCTGGAGTTCGACATCCGGAAGCTCAAACTGGAATCGGCCGGTCTCGGCATCGCCATGCGTTACACCGCCGAACTCACCAACCCCAAGCCTCCCGGCCTCATTCGCTGCAAGGGCCGCTTCGGGCCATGGGTGCCGGAGGATCCGAGCGACACGCCGCTGGCCGGTGAATACGTCTTCGAGAACGCCGACCTGAGCGTGTTCAAGGGGATCGCCGGACGCCTGGATTCCACGGGCGAGTTCGAGGGAACGCTCGACAACATCGTCGCCGACGGCGAGACGCGCACTCCGGACTTCCGGCTCACCATGAGCGGGAATCCGATGCCGCTTCAGACCAAATACCACGCCATCATCGACGGCGGAAATGGCAACACACTGCTGCAGCCGGTGGAGGCCACGTTGGGCCGGACAAGGTTTGTCGTGCGCGGAGGCGTGGTCCGGGGCGCCGGCGAAAGCGGCAAGACGGTCGCGCTGGATGTAGTTTTCCGCGAGGGCTACATTGAGGACCTCATGCGGTTGGCGATGAAAGGCCCCAAGCCGATGATGCGCGGTCCCATCGATCTGAGAGTGAAGCTTCATTGGCCGCCGGGAAAGGGCGACTTCGCCGACAAACTGCGCCTCTCCGGCGCCTTCGCGCTGAGGCAGGCCCACTTCACCAGTGCAACGGTGCAGGACAAGATCGACGGGGTGAGCAGCCGGGCACAAGGGATACCGGGCGACAAGGCGGTGGACGAAGTGCGCGCCACCCTCGACGGGCGTTTCCGCCTGGCGAACGGCGTGATCGAATTCTCGCGGCTGCGCCTTACCATCCCCGGCGCGGATCTGGCTCTGGCCGGCAGCTACACGTTCGACAAGGAGGCGGTCGACTTCCGCGGCAAGCTGCGATTGCAAGCGAAGGTATCTCAAACCATGACCGGCTGGAAGCGATGGGCGCTGAAGCCGGCAGACCCGTTCTTCGCCAAGGACGGCGCGGGGACGCAACTCCAGGTCCGGATCGACGGCACGCGCGAGCAGCCGCACTTCGGGCGGGACCGGGGGAAATAGCCGCGCTACCGGCTGAGCGAGACCAACTCTTGAATCTCCTTCAGCAGTGCAGCTACAAGCGAAACCACCAGGGGGCCCAGGAGAATTCCCAGAACGCCAAATGCGTACGTGCCGCCAATTGCCGCCAGCGCGACGAGCATCGAGGGGCAGGCGAGTGGCCAATGCGTCGACAACCCGATCGGCAGTGCGCGTGACAAAAGCCGGCCAGCCGCCTGCCTCAAGAGAACGCCGGCTAAGCGCGTCGTAAGCAGTCATCAATGTCTGGGCGACAGCGAGACCGGCAAACGCGAGGATTGTTCTCAGTAGAAACACGGTCTCGAAGGTGGTGAGGAATATCGCGGCACTCGAATTACATTGCCCACCCAGCTACGCCGTGATGATCCCGTCCGAAGACACTTTGCGGGTGCGGCATAATGAACCGAGGAGGGCGCGCAACATGTTGAAATGGATATTGATTCTATCGGCGTCTGCGGCTCTGCTGTCCCAGGGTAGGGCGGCAACCCAGGCGCAATGCAGCGAGTTGTTGCGACGTGGGCTGGAGGACAAGAATCCTGAAACGAGGAAAGAGGCGGTGGTCGCCTTGAGTCTGGCCGGTCAGCGCGGACCTCTTCTTGCGCGTCTGGAAGAGATGTTGCGAGACAAAGACGTCGAGGTGCGGCAAGCTGTCGTGGTGAGCCTGGCAGAGGTGAAGAATAAGAGCGCCACGGCGGCGCTGCACAAGGCGTTGGAGGACGAGGTCCCGGAGGTGAGTTTTACCGCAGCGAGGGCACTGTGGGCCCGGAACGACCGCACCGGCAAGCAGGCGCTGCTGGCTGTCCTCGCAGGGGAAAACAAGACCTCATCGAGTTTCTTCTCCAAACAGAAACGCGAAACCTTGCGGATGATGCATACGCCGCGGACCACGTTCCTGTTTGCCCTGCGACAGGGGGCACGGTTCGCTCCGGTTCCGGGCTTGGGCGAGGGCATCGCGTCGATGCAGTCGATCCTTACGGACTCTGGAGTCCCCGGCCGCGCATCGGCGGCCTTGCTGCTCGGCAATGACAAGGACCCCGCCGTGCTCGCCGCGCTAAAGGACGCGCTCTCTGACAAGGATTGGTCGGTACGGGCTGCTGCCGTACATTCCCTGAGCCTGCGAAACGATCCGGCTTTGAAGAAGGAACTGGAACCGCTGCTCGGAGACGACAAGGAGGCCGTGCGCATGCGGGCCGCTGCGGGATACTTGCGGTTGTCCGCGATTCAGGCCGGGCTCGGGACTCGGGAGCGCACAGCTCCCGCGTCCCCTCAACTCGGCGCGGAACAGCAGAAGAAGTAAGCCGGATGAGCCGCTATTCAGTCCTCTCAGCAGTGGGATGTCTGATTGTTCCTCCCGCGGCGTGAGGGTGAGCACTGTAAAATAGGAGCCGATGCCCCCAGTGCCAACGACACCTGGCCGGATCCTCATCGTAGATGACGACGAGCGCCAGCGTGCTGCTCTGGCGGCCATGCTTTCCGGCGGGAATTTTGAGGTGCAGGTCGCGGCGGACGGGCAGGAAGCGCTCCAACGGCTCACAACCTTCAATGCGGATGTGATCGTTGCGGATTTGGTCATGCCGCGCATGGACGGGTTTGAACTGCTCCGGCATCTGAAGGAGCACGGCGACGCCACTCCGGCGATCGTGCTTACCGGATTCGGCAGCATGGAGAAGGCGCTGTCCGCCGTTCACGACCTCAAAGCATTCTGGTTCCTGGAAAAGCCGGTGGAGCCGCGTGCCTTCAAAACCCTTTTGGAGCGTGCGATCGGCCACAAGAGAGCCCTGCAGAAGACGGACGAACTCAGGCGCGAGTTGACGCTTCACGGCGTGCTTGGAGATCTGGTAGGAGCGTCCCCTGCGATGCAGGAGATCTTCTCCACCATCAGGCAGGTGGGGCCCACGTCGGCGCCGGTGCTGATCTGCGGGGAAACCGGTACAGGGAAGGATCTGGTCGCGCGGGAGATTCACAAATGCAGCCCCCGCGGTGATGGCCCTTTCGTCGCAATCAATGCAGCCGCGTTACCAGAGAGCCTGATTGAGAGTGAGTTATTCGGCCACGAGAAGGGTGCCTTCACGGGAGCGATGCAGCGGTCCGCCGGGTGTTTTGAGCAGGCTCACGGTGGCACGTTGTTCCTCGATGAAATCGGCGAAATGCCGCCAGCTACGCAGCCAAAGCTCCTGCGCGTCCTCGAAGACCTCAAGGTGCGAAGACTCGGTGGCAAGAGCGAAATCCCGGTCGATGTGCGTGTGCTCGCCGCGACGAGCCAGGCATTGGGAGCACATCTGCGGGAAGAACTCTACTACCGCCTGAGCGTGTTCCAGATCGTGCTGCCTCCATTGCGTGAGCGAAAGCAGGATATTCCGCTCATTGCGGAGGCCATGATCCAGAGTCTGAATAAGAAACACGGCACCCGCGTTACGGGTTTCGATTGCGAGGTACTGGACCTGTTCCACGGGTATGATTGGCCCGGCAATGCAAGGGAGCTGCGCAACGTAATTGAGCGGGCGGCAATCGTGGCCGGCGCCGGCGCAATTGCGCTGAGTCACCTTCCTTCGCGGCCCTTCGGTATGAGACCAAGTCGGACGGCGCCACCGCCGCCCGGCGTGGAGGGTCCGACCGTGCTTGAGCCCGGGCAGCGACTCGCAGAAATCGAAGACGCCTATATCAGACTTACCCTCGGCCACGTGCACGGCAACCGTAAGCGCGCGGCCCAAGTGTTGGGGATCAGCCTGCGGACGCTGCAAAACCGTATCGCCGCACTCCGCAAAGACTCGAAGGCGACGACTTTCGGCTCATGAGCTTGCCTCTTTGCGGTCCTGGTCCAGTTCCACCGCCGCGCTCGATGCCATCATGGCCGCGACCTGGCTTGAGTCTGAGATGGGCGGAGAGTTAAAGCCACCGCAGCAAAACGGCTCTCGCCACACCAGCAGATCCTCGTGGCTTCTGCTCAAGGCGTTGCCGCGAGTGTTCAGGCAGGCATCGAGCGAATGGATCAACGACAATGCTCCGCGTCTCGGCGCCTCCGTCGCGTTTTATACCCTACTGTCGCTGGCTCCCGTCATTGTTATAGCCGTCGCCGTGGCCGCTGTTGTTTATGGGCAGGAGGCCGCCCAGGGCCGGCTCGCATCGGAAATAGAAGGCGCGGCCGGGCCTGAAGTAGCACGGATAATCCAGGAAATCATCAGAGGCGCCTACGTGCCCCGAACAGGCGTGATTGCGACGCTGCTCGGCCTGGCGACCTTGGCATTTGGCGCCTCTTCCATGTTCGTAGAGTTGCACGACGCGATGAACACAATCTGGGACATCCCGCTTCCCCCCGACCGGACCAATGCCGCCACTGTCATTCGTCTGATCAGGGATCGATTCTATTCGTTCGCGGCGGTACTGGGCATAGGTTTCCTGTTGCTGGTTTCTCTGGTGTTGAACGCCTGGATCGCGGCAATGGGGATCGCTGTGCCGCGGCCTGCTGCGTTTGTGATTCTGTATCTGGTAATAGCGGTGCTGTTTGCGGCCCTCTACAAGATCGTTCCGAACGTTAGATTGAGGTGGAGCGACGTCGCCCTCGGAGCGATGATCACTTCATTGCTGTTCATGATTGGCAAGCAGTTCATGGGGCTGTACTTCGCGTATGCCAGGTCCGGGTCGGCATACAGTGCTGCCGGCTCGCCGGTTGTCGTATTGCTATGGGTATACTACTCGGCGCAGTTATTCTTCTGGGGCGCTGAGTTCAGTAAGGTGTACACGAAGAACGTAGGATCGCGGAGCGGCAGGCAGCATTGACGGCGTCCGAGGCCGGGCGAAACACTGCCATCACGCAAGGCAGCTCGTCGGCGGCCGCGTAGGAGTTGGGGGAGTTGTCCCAGCCAAATGGAGGTCGTGGAGAAACTGCAACCCATGGCTCGCAGGCATCGTCCAGCGCCTCCGCGGCGTGCTCGCCGGGCGCGACGCATGCCCGCTGCCGCCTGGCGAAGAGAAGAAGGAGCAGGAGAGGCTCGCCAGGAGCATCGCCGAGCGCCGGTGTGAGACCGCAGCGCAGCGGGCGCAACGTCTGGCCGAGGATGAGAGGCGTTCGGAGTGGCAGCGCGAAGCCTGGCATGAACCGCCGGACGCGTTTGACTTCCGCCTGGCCGCGGAAGAAGTGCGGGACGGCAACGGCCTGTACGTGATCGAAGCCACGCCGCGCCTAGGGATACCATCCCCGGTCGCGCACGGCGATGGTGCTTGCCCACCTCCAGGTCAAGCTTTGGGTGGACAAGCAGGACTACCACTTGGTAAGAGCGGAGGTGGACGTTGTCGCCACCATTTCGGTGGGACTGTTTCTGGTCCGCGTGGCCAAGGGCTTGCGCGCGGCCTTTGAGCAGACCCGCGTGAATGACGAAGTCTGGCTTCCGCGTCAAGTGCGGGCATTCGCCTCGGCCCGTCTGGGGCTGCTGAAAGTGCTGCGCATCGAACAGGAAATCAGCTACAGCAAGTGCCGCGAGTTTCAGGCCGGTTCGCCGGTCATCTCGCAGATGAAGGCGAGGCAAGTCGAGAGGGAACGAGATGCGCAAGAAGCATGCGTAGGCCACTGCCGGCGGCAGAGCGGAATGGAATGTCGATCCCGCTCCGGTGTCGATGCCATCGACATCTGCCGAACCTGACCCTATCTGCGAGCTCGTGCCGTCATCGCGCCGCCGGAGGCTCCTGGTCGGTGGGAATTCCGACCAGGGAGCGATAGAACGCGACGGCCCGGTTGATCGAGGAAGACTCATGTCCCGTGGCCAGCCGGCTCGCATTCCGTCCGGTGCGCGCGATGCTGTAGTACCGCCAGACGTTGTCCGATTCGCGATCCAGAAAGTAGATCGACTGCATCTCACCCGGATGGAAGAGCGTCACAAAGACATAGCGCATAACGCTGACATTCTCGACGTCGAAGACGAGCCGGTCTGCCGAAGCTTCCGCGATGTGCATTCGGTAGATGGCCGCGCCAGAAAGATTATCGACCTGTTCGAAGTAGAGTACCTTGCCTTCCTTCATCTCATCGGGCGTGAAGTCCTGGCGTCGGTGACCTGGCTGCAAGCCGGTTAGGGCGTGGGCGTCCACAATCAATGTCTGCCACTGCTTGTGAGTGGTCGACCAGTAGCGCATGCCCGAGAGTTCTGAAGTCGCTCCGATGCGGCGAAGCAAGCCCTCAGCGCCCGAGGTATGACGAAAGCGGGCGGCTGTGGTTATCAACCTAGAAAACCCCGCCTCAGCCCAACCGATGCACGCGGGTGGTCTCCAGTCGTGGCCGAAGTCGGACTCGCTCCAGAACTTCACGATGGGCGAATCATCCAGACCTGGATAGGGAGGAACGGGTTCCTTTCCGCAGGGCGGCTGTGGTCCCATTTGCGCATGGCCGTGCCCCGGGCAGAGCAGCATGGCCGTGAATACAAACCGGATGCCGCGCCCGGTCCAAGTCCGGGCAAGCGTCGCATGGCATGGATCTGCGCTCATTTAACTTCAGCCATCATTGGTTGCTGCCCCGGGGCCTGGGTCTTGATACAGACATCACCCATAGGGTGTCGGGCGTCGCGTTACCGCGACCACCTTCGTGCCGAAATGCAATGCGGCACACAACATCGGCCGCCGCAGAACCGGGCCGATTTGAAGGCCACCTGCCGGTAGCCCCGGCGACCGGCAGGTGGAGTTTACTTGTGAAGCGGACCTGGCCCGGATGTTTCACCAGCAATCTGCGCGCGAAAAGGCCGTTCCTACCGCATTGCGCTCGGTCGCCGTCCTCGACGTACTGTTCAAGTACGCCTCCGGGCGGCTCCCCAAGGCGCGCCTTGTGGCTCTTCTTGACGTTCTTGGGCCCTCTCATCGCGCCTCGTCACGATCGTGGTTAAACATCCGGGCTTGCACCTAGCGCCAGTGCCCCTCTACCAAAACCCACCCGCCCCTTCGGTGAGTCCAGCGATGCGCTACCCAGTGGGCACGCGGCCGTGGAGGCTGTTCCCACCTGCCTGGGACCCACACATAACTTCGGCCGTCCCAATTGTGATATCCCTGGACCCAAATATAGTTGCGGCCCGGTGGATGATGCCGCTTCTCGATCACCAGTCGCGGGGGCGCAATGCGAACCACGACCTCAGCCGCCGCAACGCTGCCGGCCAGCAGCGCGCCTGCGAAAACCAATCCGATCAATCGTTTCAGAAACATAACACGCTCTCCTTTTCTTAGTACCGGACTGCGAACCAATCCAGCGGCAGGTGCCCTACCAAGCTCTTCTCAGTCTGAGGGCGTGATAGAGAACCAGCAAAACCACCGAGCCGATGACCGCCACGAAGAGACTGTAGAGGTTGAGTCCGCTTACGCCAGGGGCTCCAAAGATGTGGAACAGCCAGCCACCGGCAAAAGCGCCGACAACACCCAACAGGATGTCGAGCAGGATGCCCTCACCTCTCCTATTTACAATCTTGCTGCCGATGAACCCTGCAATCAGGCCGAGAACCATCCAAGCCAGAAACGACATAGTCTCTCCAGATCGTCCCGTCGATGAACGTAACGAAGAAGAGGACCGGCCGTAAGCGCAAACTGCCCATGAGGAATACAGAACAAGCGTAAGTGCGATGCGAGGCGTCTTTCTCAGGCGGATCATATCGTCACCACTCTCCGAGCGTTAGCAGTGCACGTGTGTGGCCGCATGCAAACACGTAACACGCCATGAGGCGGCCACACGGGTACCGGCAAAACCTGCACTCAAGTGCAACACTTTACTTGTCGGCTCCAAGAAGCCCCTGGTTCAGGCGCAAGACGAGCAGGTGTTCCGCTCGATGGCGGGAATCGGAAACATGGCGATGACGAGAACTGATGGGGAGTCACATCTTTAGACCGGCGGCGGCGACCGGAGAATGTTACGTGAGCTATGCGCGGCTGTGATCCTTCGCGTTGGACGGGAAGCACAGTGAACCATTTGGGGACCCCCGTAAACATGGGGTAAAACAGAAGGTCTGTAAAGATCGCAACTTCGC
>Ga0209777_10006762_pt1 | contig 12852 bp, 14 predicted proteins | sample FrelakmetHBP12HB_FD_187147 | JGI IMG/M metagenome (GOLD analysis project Ga0209777, IMG submission 187147) | Freshwater lake sediment microbial communities from the University of Notre Dame, USA, for methane emissions studies -HBP12 HB (SPAdes)... | ecosystem: Environmental > Aquatic >...
TTATCAGCCCTATGTTTGGAAAAGACTACACCAGCTTCGTACAAATGATGAACTTATCGGTACATTACAGCAGAAAGGATTTTTCGGAATGCGCTGGGAAGTTTCAATTCAAAATAAGAATTGGGAAATTTATAAAGAGACTTTCTGGAGAACTACTTTACAAATACGTGAATCGGGTTACGAATTGCCTTTCGCAAGTTATCTAAGAGACCGATTTAGAATTACTGGTAGACTCAAATTACCTAAGGGGGAAAACTTAAAAATTGTGCCTCATCTTTTTAAGGGTTTCTGTGAAATCAAAAACGAACAGGATGTTTGCATTGCGGTGATCAAACCAAAAATAGCGATGCGGGATAAAGCAGAAGTGATATTTGAAAAGCAATCGGAACTCATGGATAAATATCCATGGGTTCTTATGCTTGCTTATTTAATTATAATCGAACAAAGACATCGTGCAGCACATTCTGCAGTTTAGAATTTACAAAAGTGAAAAATGGCAGAGAAGAAAAAATTTCTTTTAAGAATAGATGATAAAACATACGCGGCGCTTGAAAAGTGGGCCGCTGATGAATTGAGAAGCATCAATGCGCAAATAGAGTATATTTTAAAGGATGCCTTGCGAAAAGCAGGACGAATCACAGAAACCAATACCGTTATACCAAACGAAAATAAATAAAATTATTCCAGTAAAAATAACTTCAGCTTTTATTTGCCAATCAAGGCGTATCGCGAACAAAAACTTTTATTTTAATTCTGTTTGCTCTTTTAAAAATAAAATTTACTTCCTGTGACATGCCAATTTTTAAATCCTTTTTTAGATTCAATATCATCACATGTAATCCGCGCGGCTTAAAGATTACGGAGCCATTAGCCGGAATTGCAGCTGCGTTCACTTGCCGCATCCCCATCAGATCTTTTCCTTTTGAATACGTCTCGTGTAATTCAATTTCATCTGAAATTCTTGATTTCACAGCGAGGAGTGTGTCGGGTTTATCGCTATGGTTTACGGCTTCAAAAAAAAGCGCTGTGTTTGCTTGTTTCGCTGCCGGACGAATCCATGGTTTTGAGATTTCGATGCTGGATTTTTTTTCTCTTCTCGCTTTTTGTTGATAATCGTTTTTGCATGCTTCCATTTTAGAAGAAAATATTACAACCAGCATCATCGAATAATAAAAAAATCGTCTCAAAATTCCCTCGTAGAAATTATTAAAAAACTTTCATTAACGTTTTCGTAAAACCAACCTGAATTTGCCAGCTTGGCGAGTAGCTATTCAAACCGATTCCATAAGCTGAATCAATTATGAAATCAGGAGAAAGTGAATATGATAATCCAAAGTCAAGAGTAATTGACTCGTAGTATTTTGCAGATTCACCATAGACTTCAAAAAAGCAGTTGAGTTTTTCGTTCAAGTCGTGAGAGAAACAAAAAGCATAGATGAATGAATCCGCCGATGATTGAAAGATACCGCCAACAGTTGCATCAAGCTGAACAAATTCTGTAATAATCGTCGGCGTTAAATACATGGTGTTTCTGATTCCTTTATTCGCCGGAAACTCTATCCTTCCAACTGCAGAAACAGCAAGGTTTTCCTTTTTATAAAACTGAACTTTAAGCTGCACGCCGGCATCTCCAAATTCTGTCTTGGCTTCCGGTGCCGAATAATGATTTAATAATCCTGTCATAGAAAAACCTAATTCGAAAACACGGGAGGGAGAAAATTTTAATAACGCCGGCAAGGTCCATGAATCTGTCTGTGCTAATAATCCAAATTCAAGTTCAGCATAAGAATATTCCGTAAGGAAAGCATTGTCGGAAGCAGAAGGTCTTGTTGGATTTGCACGAACACTCTGAGAGAAAACTTTTGAAAACGTGCATGTGAATAAGAACAAGAGAATCATCAGCAAAACATTTTTGGCTTCGATCAATTTTACTGCCTGCTGGTTTAAAAGATTTCAAAATGTCGTTTCTTCATAAAGCGGGAAACTTTCATGCCGAGCAAGAATCTTTTATTTAACAACCAAGTTTTCTACTCCAACATTCTTATATCGTTCACAATTTCATCAATGTTGATTTGACTGCCAGTATAATTTTTACGAATCCTTCCTTCTTGATCAATCAAAGAAATCCTATCGGTGTGAACAAAAGAATAGATTTTCTTTCCTTCCTTTGTGGTTGTCGAATCATCTGGCACAGCAAGCACGCCTGCTTTATTTATCAGGGCATCTGTTACTGATTTTTCCCCAGTCAGAAAATCCCAATAGCCTAAATTCAGATTTCGAACTGCCGCAAATTTTGTAAGCACTCCCGGAGTATCGTTTTTCGGATCGAAACTTAGCGAAACAAAATGAACATCATTAATTTTCTCCTTATCCAGTCGTTCTTGAATTAAACGAATGTTGTTCGTGCTGAGTGGACAAATATCTGGACAGTTGGTGTAAATGAAATTCATAACAACAATTTTTCCGCTCACATTATCCGGGAATATAAAGATTTCATTATTCTGATTAACAAGTTTGTAATGGTCGTTACCGAAATCGCTGATTACCGGAAGTTTTTGAGCGCAACTGATCAATAACGAAATAATAATAAAATGCATTAACTTTTTCATTGTTTTCCACAACTCATGCTTATGTCTTTGACAAGTTTTAATATTTTTATAATTAAAATAGTAAAAATGTATTTTAATTTTCTTTAACGAATTTACTTACCTAACCAAATGGACATGCAACTAATACTATTGCCCTTTTTATTACTGATTCTAAGTCTTAGTGTTTATATTTCGAACTTATTCAAAATTATCCCAATCTGTTTAATCCTAGCACAGTGATTAGTTGTCAACTATCGGCTGAAAGTTACGTAACATTGAAAGTATATGATATACTCGGTCGAGACGTTGCAACCCTTATTAACTGGCAACAATCGCCTGGAATTCATAACTCAACATTCAACACTCAAAATTTTCCAGTTTCAAGCGAAATTTATTTTTATCAAATAAAAGTTGGTAACTTTGTGTAACAAAGAAAATAGTGTTGCTGAAATAAGATGAGCGTTAAAAAATCAATTTTACTTCCCGGGCTTGATAAGCAGTTTGAATTTCTTCAAAAAAACTTAACCGCTAAGGTTGAATCCGCTTTAGTGATCGGCTCCTCAAGCGAAAAACCCGCAGAACTAATTGCTAAAAACTTTTCTTGTAGTGTTAATCTAATAGTTCAAGATTATGAATCACTTTTGAATTCAAGGTTAATATTAGTTGATTCTGAAAAAGTAAAAATCAGTCTAATGGATTTTGAAATAACAGATTTTGATGCGGGCTCCTTCGATTTAATCTACGCACAGGCTTCAATCTCAATAACTAATCGGAATAAGATCATAAAAGAAATCAAACGTTTACTGAAACCGGAAGGTTATTTGTGTGTAGGAGAAATTGTTTCGCTTGAAAAAAAAGCGCCAACATTTATGAAAGATATTTTTGATTCATCAGATTTACTTCCTCTGTTCGTAGATGAATTGGAAGAATACTTTGCTAAAAGAGATTTTCAAATACTTACGCAACAAGACTTGACTAACACGTTAAAAGAATATTACTCCAAGAGTTTTTCACTTTTGAAAGAGATAAAGGAAAATCTAACGGAACAAGAGAAAAGTTTTTACAAAAAATTGCTTAACAAAGTCAATCACGAATCAAATGCATACTTAAAATTAGGCGGCAATAGATTTATTGGGTTTATCGCACTGCTTCTTCAGAAAGGTAAATAATGAAGAAAGGAGATTTATTCGAGCTTGATATTACAGGTTACGCTTTTGAAGGAAAGGGCATTGCTAAATTTTTCATAGACTCTCTCCTGATTGGAGAGAGTGAAACAAAAAAGTTTGTGGTGTTTGTTGACGGTTCTTATCCCGGGGATAAGGTAATTGCGCGAATAACAAAAGTTCGCAAATCTTATGCGGAAGCTAAAGTTAAAGAGCTCATTTCAAAATCAGCATTTCGCACAGACGCAAAATGCAAATACTTTGGAATTTGCGGCGGTTGTAATCAACAAAATCTTGATTATCAAAAACAAATCCATTTTAAAGAAGAACAGGTAAAAGAAATTTTCGAAAGGATTGGCTGTTTTACTAATTTTTTAATGTTGCCAATAATTCCAGCCGACAAAATTTTCTTTTATCGTAACAAAATGGAGTTTTCATTCGCTGATAAACGCTGGTTAACTGAAAATGAAGTTAGTTCAATGCAGGAAATAGCGGATCAGAGTTTTGCCATAGGACTTCATGTTCCCGGAATGTATGAAAAGGTGCTTGATATTGATGAATGCTGGCTTCAATCAGAACTAAGCAATGATGTTCTAAATTTTACAAGGGAGTTTTTCAAAAATCACCAAGTTTTGCCCTATTCTGCTCAAAAACATACCGGTTTTTTACGAAATCTGGTAATAAAACAGTCGTTTATTACAAACGAGTTTTTAGTCAATTTGGTCGTTCAAGAAGAGAACGAACGTTTGTTCGCTAATTATAAAAAAGCTCTTCTTGCTAGCTTTCCAGCAATCACAACTGTCGTTTTTAATATCAATAAAAAACTATCGCAGGTAGCAGTTGGAGATTATGAAATTGTTTCTCACGGCAGCGGATTTATTTATGATTTCATCAGTAAGTTTAAATTTAGAATAAGCTCAAACTCATTTTTTCAAACGAACACTTCACAAGCAGAAAAGCTTTTTTCTGTAGCTACTGATTTTGCAGAATTTACCGGTAACGAGATTGTCTATGACTTGTATTCAGGTTCCGGTACAATACCAATAATTATATCAAGCCGGGTAAAACAGATTTATGGTTTTGAAAGCGTCCTTTCCTCAATTGACGATGCAAAAATAAATTTAGAGTTAAATGGTGTAAAAAATTTTCTGCCTATGATGGCTGATCTTAACAAATCGTTTCTACAAATCATTGATGAAAAAAATCTACCCCGCCCAGATGTTATAATCGCAGATCCTCCGCGCAGCGGAATGAATCCAATTACCATTAAGGATATTCTTAAACTTAAACCCAATAGAATAGTTTATATCAGTTGTAACCCGGCAACACAAGCACGAGATATTAAATTACTCTGCGAGAGTGAGTATCGTTTGATTAAGCTGTGTCCTGTTGATATGTTCCCGCATACATATCATATAGAAAATGTTTCTCTGCTAAAAACGAAATAAGCTAAGGGGTTATCGGAGAGCAAATATTGTTAGTAACTCGACTGGGCTGTTCACTGAAATATCAGCTTTATTGCTTTAAATATGTTAGATGCTTCATGAATTCATCGAATATTTGGAATTGGCAAGAATTTTTAGGAATTTCTCTTGTGAGCAAAAAGGTTGCTTAAATATTTGTCATAAATATAACGACCCGCAAGAAAACTAAATAGAGCTACAATGCAGACCACCGCAACAAATAATGATTTTGGACTGCTACAACTTGCTATCATCGCAATTACAGCGATTGTTTCATTTGTCATAGGCATATTATTAACCCCTATACGGAAATGGATTAGTTCCGAACATGATGAATTATGTTCTTTTGTAGTACATAACTCTCCATTCAAAGAACTCCATCAAATTAAAGTGAAGAAAAGATTTAATAAAACAGTATATATTAATTGTACTTTGTTTAATAGACAGGAAAAGAAAACTCTGAATAATTCAGATTATTTGTTTTGTAATTTTGGAACCAGTCCAAAGAATGTTCCCTACAATTATGTAGGGGGTTATTGTCCTTTTGATACCACATCACAAAAAATTTTCAAAAAATAAAAATGAATTGGCGTACGTTTGTTTTGTGCATTTTTATCCAATCTACTTTGAGATTGCAATCGGACAATACTTCAAAAAACTGAAAACTGCTTAATGATTTTGTTGCTCTATATGTTTAATTTATTATTAATATTTAAACATAAATGGAACATCTTATGATAAATTATGTAATTCAAAATCAGTTAGAAGACGCAATCAAAAAACATAAAGTCGTTACATTCAGATATAACAACGAGTTTTTTGATAGAACTTTTGAGCCCTATGTTATTTATCATTCTCCTGCCGATTCCAATAGAATATTGGTCGGAGGTGTTCAGACAAAAAATGATTCAAAACCGTTTGACCCGCCAACTTTCCATAAGTTTGACATTGAATTCGTTTCACTTCTTATTATTACAAAGAACGTTTTCAAATATAACGTTGGGTTCAGCACCCTCGACAAAGAATACAGGAATGGTATAATTGCCCGTATTCAGCCCATCTAAATAAGAGAGCAATTTTTCTAACTCACACTTTGCACATTCTATTGCATCTGCAGGGCAATGTGATAAAGTTTCAAATCCGTTTAACGCAGACTGAATATGAAATCTGATCTGTGATTCATCTACGACTACTTTTGCTATTGCCATTTGTTTATTAAAATATAAATCAAAAAAATCGAACTTAGGACACTACCTCAATCTTTGGTTATTACTAACAAAATCTTTAATTTTGCACACTTTCAAATGTATCGGACTTAAAAATGAAGCGTACTTTTCAGCCAAGTAAAACAAAAAGAAAAAATAAACATGGCTTCCGCGAAAGAATGGCAAGTAAAAACGGCCGTAAAGTTCTTGCACGCAGAAGAGCAAAAGGTAGAAAAAAATTAACCGTGAGCGACGAACGTTAATTGAAACAGTTTGGTCTTTCTAAGACGGAAAGAATCAAAAGCAAAAAAGAATTTGATTTAGTTTATTCAGTAGGAGAAATATTATTTTCTTCTTCTCAAAAATTCAAAGCTGTTTTTTTCATTCAAAGAGAATCTGAAGCGAGTGGAACTAAAGCAGCTTTTGCTGTTTCAAGAAAGAGCGGAATTGCAGTTTGGAGAAATCGGGTTAAGAGATTACTCCGCGAATCGTTTAGGTTGAACAAAAAAGAACTTGCGACAGAAGCAAAATCGAAAAAAGTGAAATTGACTATTGTGTTCTCGCCAAATACAATAAATCAATCAAATAGAAAAAAGATTTATTTAAAAGAAGTAATGCCGGAAGTTATTGACTTAATGAATCAGATAAGAGTAAAGTTGTGAAATGGAATTTGTTCTATTAAAACTGCTTAAGCTCTATCAGAAATTTGTTTCGCCAATGTTCCCACCCTCCTGCCGATTTTATCCAACATGCTCTGAGTACGCAGTACAGGCAATAACGAAATACGGCGCACTTAAAGGAGGGGCAAAGGCGGCTTGGAGAATTTTGAGATGTAATCCCTTTGGAAAAGGGGGATACGATCCGGTTGAATAATTAAAGGACTTTAATGGACAAACGAACATCAATTGCATTTATACTTATCGGCGTTATACTGGTAATTTGGCTTTACACAAATTCACCAACTCCGCCGCCTCAACAAAAAAAGAAAGCACAAACAACTTCCGTTGAACAGAAAGATACAACTATCGCAAAACCACCCGTTCAACCAAAAGAAGAGTTAAAGCCTCAAGAAGAATCTTCTCCCTTCGGAATTAAACCGCTACCAGAGAAAATTATTACTATCGAAACCGATCTTGCAAAAATTGAACTCACAAGCAAAGGCGCAAAGATTAGAAGATATTTTTTGAAAAAATATAAAACGTGGTATCATAACGAAGTAAAAGACACAAATTTTTATAATCAGCAAGTTCAGTTAATCAATACTTCAAAAAACGGCGGCGACTTCAATATAATTTTCGTAACGAAAGAAGGAAAGCTTGTCAACACTTCTTCAATTGATTTCAGCCCGTCTGCAGCAAATTATTATTACAAACTCAGCGGGAACGATTCTCTGGCTGTCAACTATACCTTTTCAACCGATAATGGCAAAGCGATAAAAAAGAATTTTGTTTTTTACGGCAACAATTATGCATCTAAGGTTGATATTGAACTTGATAACATGGATGACATGATAAGCAGCTACAGATACGATGTTGTCTGGTCTAACGGTTTAGTCAATTTAGAAGAAAATTCTGTTGATGAAGCAACACACGAAAGTGCGAGTGCTTATTCCGGAGAAGAGCAAGTTCTTATTGATGCAAGTAAAGTTGGCGAGAAAGTTACCAAAGACCTAAATGGAAAAGTTGATTGGGTTTCAATTCGGAATAAATATTTTGCTATGATTCTCGCCCCGCAAAATCCAAGCAGCGAAGGCGGTGCCTACTTCGAGGGAATTCACACAACCGATAATTTCGGAACGAAAAAAACCTATAGCGCAAGCTTAAAGATGCCGTTCAAAAATCAAAAAGTTCAGAAAGATTCTTTCACGCTTTATCTTGGTCCGATAGACTATAACATTTTAAAATCATACGGGAAAAGTTTTCAAACCGTTTTTGATTTCGGAAGTTTTTTCGGACTAAAATTTGTCATCAGGCCAATCTCCGAATACTTGCTTCTTCCGCTGTTCAAATTCCTGCATAGTTTTATTCCAAACTTCGGATTGGTAATAATTATTTTTTCCATCATTATAAAATTTGCTCTGCATCCGCTTACGCGCCAGAGTTTGAAATCAATGAAGAAGATGCAGATGCTTCAGCCGAAGATCAACGAGTTGAAGGAGAAGAACAAAGACAATCCGCAAAAGGTGCAGCAAGAAACGATGAAACTTTACTCAATGTATGGAATCAATCCAATGGGCGGATGCTTACCAATGCTTTTGCAAATGCCGATATTAATTGCACTGTGGAGTTTGTTTAATGTTACAATTGATATCCGGCAACAGCCGTTTATGCTATGGATGACCAATCTTTCTTCGCCGGATATAATTTATAGGCTGCCTTTTAAAATCCCAATATTTAATGTTGATCTTATAAGCGGCCTTGCACTGCTAATGGGAATAACAATGTTTATTCAGCAAAAGATGAGCGTTAAAGATCCGTCGCAGAAAGCTCTTGTTTATGTTATGCCGATAATGATGACGCTTATGTTCATGAGTTTTCCTTCCGGGTTGAATCTTTACTATTTTATGTTCAATGCGCTCTCGATCGGACAGCAATATTACATTAACCACAAACATGATAACATAGAACTTGTTCCTGTTGCAAATCCGAAAAAGAAGAAAGGTTTTATGTCCCGCATGATGGAAGCTGCAGAAAAGCAGTCACAAGAGCAGAGAAAATCCGCAAAAAGAAAATAATTATTTTGTGCCTTCTATTTAGTGGGCACAAAATTTTCTATATACTGTTCTTAAATAAAATCGTATTACATGCCGAATAAAATTTTAAAGAAAATATTGTTTTCTCTTCTAATCGTTTCCTGTCTTTCGGCACAAACCAAAACAACTATCAAGTTAAAACTTACAGAAAAAATTTTACCGTTCGGTTTAACGGAAAAGGTTCCGGTTAATTTACCTAAAGTTGGTTTTGCTTTAAGCGGAGGCGGCGCGCGCTCTATTTCGCAGATTGGTGTTATCCGTGCATTCGAAGAAAAAAATATTCCAATCGAGTTTATTGTTGGAACCAGCATGGGAAGTGTTATCGGCGGACTTTATTCTGCCGGATATTCTCTGAACGATCTCGACTCAATAATGCAAAGCACTAATTGGGATAGTTTTTTCTCTCCGCAGCAATCGAGCCGCAATGACCTGTTTGTAGATCAAAAAATTACAGAAGATCGGGCAATTGTATCTTTCAGGATGGAGGGGTTCAAACTAATTATTCCAACGTCTCTAAGTTCAGGTCAGCGCGCTGCAAATTTTTTAAATCTACTTGCCGTCAACGCGCCTCTTCAAGCAGATGAGAGTTACAACGATTTTGAATATAAATACAGAGCAATCAGCACCGATCTTGTTTCTGGGAAAGAAGTTATTATAGATAGGGGACCTTTAGGCCTGGCAATGCAGGCGAGTTCAAGCGTAACATTGCTTTTGCCTCCGGTAAAAAAAGATTCACTTTTGCTTGTAGACGGAGGATTGGTCGCAAATATTCCCTCGATAGAAGTGAGAGACCTTGGCGCCGACATTGTAATCGCTGTGAATTCTGTAAGCCCATTATACTCGGATGAAGAGTTAAACTTACCATGGAAAATTGCAGATCAGCTTGTTAGTATTCCGATGCAGATTCTTAACGCTCAACAACTTGATGAAGCCGATTTCATTGTGCAACCAAACTTAAACAACAGGAAAAATTCCGACTTCTCTAATCTTTCTGATGTAATAAAGAGCGGATATGAATCCGCAAAGCCGATTGTTGATCAAGTCGAAAAAGAATTTGCTCGGATATTCAGATTAAATTCAGATATCGAGAATAAAATATTTACGAATATTTCTTTGAATGAGAATCCAAGCAACTCAGAAATTATATTTTTTCAAAATCTTTCCAGAAAAGATTCTGTCTCCAGCAAAGACCTGCAATTCAATCTTTATAAAATTTTCAGCGACGGCAGTCGGAGTGATATTTCGCTTGATGTTGAAGAGAGGGACGGAAAATCTTTTCTCTCGATTAATGTTGTTTCAAATCAACTCGTTTCAAACATTGATCTCGATGGCGTTTACATACTAAAGAAAGAAAATGTTTTGGGTTTATTATCACCTCTTACTAATAAACCATATAATCCACAGGAAACATTAAACGCGGTGCTTAAAATCTTGCGTCTTTACAAGAACAGCGGATATTCTCTTGCAAGAATTGAAATGATTTCTTTCAACCGCGGCACGGGAACTCTATCGATCAAAATTAGCGAAGGAGAGATTTCCAAAATTACTGTCGAAGGAAATACGAAAACTAAGGAGAGAATTATTACGCGCGAGTTTCCATTGATGGTTGGCGGAATATTCAAATACGATCTCGCAGAAAAAGGTTTAACGAATTTACGCAGCACAAACTTATTCGATCAAATTGATTTGACGGTTATTCCAAGCAACGGAGAGAATGAAGTAAAAATAAAAGTGATGGAAAAAATTTCGAGCGTGATTCGGTTAGGGCTACGAATAGATAATGAGAATCAAGCGCAATTCTCTCTCGATTTCCGCGATGAAAACTTTAACGGTACCGGCACAGAAATAGGCGGATTGGTATCCGGAGGTTTGCGTAATCGTTCTTACATTCTTGAACAAAAAGCTAATCGAGTTTTTGATTCATACCTTACATATAAAGTGCGTGCGTTATATGAATTCAATGATGTAAATGTTTACAAAGATGATTCTGTTACAACTTACAACAGCTTTTCCAGAAGCAAGACTGGCGAATACAGACAAATATTTTACGGCGGGTCTTTCGGTGTAGGGGCACAGGTTGAAAAATCTGGAAATTTTTTGGTTGAGGCGCGTTATCAGCGCGATGAAATAAAAAACAAATTCGATTACACAGGACCGACATACAAAATAGATGTTTCCAGTTTGCGTTTTTCTCTTTTAATAGATTCACAGAATGATTATCCCTATCCAACGGTTGGATTTTTGGTAAAAAGTTATTATGAGACTGCGCAAACTGCGCTTGGCGGAGATATTGGCTACACAAAATTTTATTTCGATTACAAAAATATTATCACTTATCGAAGTATAAACACTTTGAGTTTAAGAGCGGTGCTTGGTTTCGCAGATAAAACTTTGCCGTTGAGCGAACAATTTTCTTTAGGCGGGCAGAATTCGTTTTTCGGTTTGCGTGAAAACGAATACCGCGGCAGACAAATTTTCTTAACATCACTTGAATATCGCTACAAACTTCCGTTCCAAATTTTCTTTGATTCATATTTAAGAGCGCGTTACGATCTCGGATCTATTTGGGCAGAACGAGAGCAGATTCGTTTGAAAGATCTGAGACATGGCATTGGCGCAACACTTTCTATTAAAACACCAATCGGTCCTGCCGATTTTTCAGTTGGTAAAAGTTTTTACATAAAAAATTCTCTTCGGGATAACACGATTGTCTGGGGGTCAACTTATTTTTACTTCACAATCGGGTACTACTACTAAGACTAAACCCAAAATTCAAAAAATTAGCTTCCTTTCTCTTCAAATTTTTTAACCATAGAACCAAATATTTTCGTAAGCTCGATTGCTTCTTGTAAAAGGATTATTCATTTTTACATTCAAAAGAAGATAACCAAAACGAAGATTCTTTTGCTTCCTTCCTGCAAATTCTAATTCTAAAAGCAAAATCTTTTTTGCTTAATGATTCATTCGCTTCTCAATAATTTGCCCCGACCGATCCTGCGGATCTAATAAGTTGTCTTCCCAGTTCAACATTTACAAAGTCTTTTGTTAATACTCTTAAAAATTGGATTACCTTTTTCAAAAAAATTTAATGTTCGCTCTTCCAAATCATATTTCTTTTTCTCTTCCATTTCTCCACCAGGTATTTGTTTTGAATTTTGTGATTAGGATTTTGGATTTATTCTTTTTCTCTCTCGGCCGATTTTTCTGCAAGGGCTAAATACTTGGTTGCCCTTTCTAAATTCCCAATGCGTTTATAATGATCCGCCAGTGCATAATAAACTTTACTTTTTTTATCAATTGCCTGTACAGTTGATTCAACAATGCCAATAATTTTTTGATTGATCGCTACTTCGATTTCGTAATTGTAGAGATTCAAAATTTGTATCTGCGATTCGTGGGAAGACGGGTGGTGTGAAATTGCACGCGAATAATAACGGACAGCGTCTTCTAATCGGTCGGGCTCAAGTAAATAGTTTCCAAAAACTTTTGCCGTCCACATACAAATATCAAAGGAACTCTCCGGAATTTGTTTAAGAAGTTTTTCTGTAAACATTTTAACTTCATCGGTGGAGAGCGCTAGGTTGGCAAGAAGAATTTTGAAAATTTCTAGTTCCCTTAGGTTTAGTCTAAGCGCCTCTTGAAATGCATCAAACAATTCATCAGAAGAAGTTGAATTACGGA
>Ga0209777_10006763_pt1 | contig 12849 bp, 13 predicted proteins | sample FrelakmetHBP12HB_FD_187147 | JGI IMG/M metagenome (GOLD analysis project Ga0209777, IMG submission 187147) | Freshwater lake sediment microbial communities from the University of Notre Dame, USA, for methane emissions studies -HBP12 HB (SPAdes)... | ecosystem: Environmental > Aquatic >...
GACTCACCAAAAAAGACATTTTCCAGAACCCGATCCCGTACGGCACCTTCACCGGAGCCTTCGGGTTCCATTACGGCGCACAAAAAGTCGGCGCCCTCGTCATCCCCTCAGGCCAGGGACAATCAGAGCGGCAGATCAAACTCATGGACTACTACGGCACCACCTTCATCTCCGGGGTCGCCTCCTATGCGATACGCCTCGGACAAGTCGCGGTTGAAATGGGCTTGGACCCAAAGAAACTCAAGGTACGCAACGGCCTTTTCGGTGCTGAGATGTTCACCCCGGGCCTGAAGAAACGCATCATGGACACCTGGGGCATGGACGTCCATGACATCTACGGCCTCACCGAGATGTGCGGACCAGGAGTCTCCACGGACTGCGACCAGCATGACGGACTGCACCTCTGGGAGGATCATTTCATCGTCGAATGCGTCGACCCGATCACCCTTGAGCCAGTCGGCCCAGAAGAAGAAGGAGAAATCGTTTTAACCACGATAACCAAAGAAGGCATGCCGTTGCTCCGCTACCGGACCAGGGATATCGCCAGACTCTATGACCAAAAAGTCTGCGAATGCGGACGAACACATGTCCGACACTCCATGATCAAGGGACGATCCGACGACATGGTCATCATCCGGGGAACCAACATCTACCCTGGCCAGATCGAATCAGTCTTGATGAACAACCCATTGGTCGGCGGGACCTGGCGGATGGTGCTGACCACAGAAAACGATGTGGACCAGCTCACCGTTGAAGTCGAAACCAAACACCGCCTCAGCCAAGTCGATACTGAACAGCTCTCCGCGAAACTCAAGGGAGACATTCAATCCGTCATCGTCTTCACCCCACGGGTCGATGTGCTTCCCCCGAACACCATCCTCGAAACAGGTTTAAAGGCAAAACGAGTTATCGACAACCGCAAGAAGGATTAACATGAACCCAGCTGCAAAAAAACTCATCCAGGGGCGAACCGGGCCGTTCGCGGAAAACGAAGTCAAAGACCTCCTCCACGCGTACGGCATCCCTACCACAAAATACCAGCTTATCAACAAAGAAAGCGATCTTGACAAAATTAAATTACGGTTTCCTGTTGCCTTGAAAGTCTGCTCACCCCTTATCCTTCATAAAACCGATGTCGGTGGCGTCAAACTCAACATACAAAACAAGGATGAGCTGAAAAAAGCATACAAAGAATTCCGGAAAAAATTCCCCAAAGAAAACTTTCTTGTCGACCAGATGGAAAAAACAGGCGTCGAAATCATCGTCGGACTCGTCCAGGACCCGACATTCGGGCTGTGCATCATGTGCGGCATCGGCGGGATCTTCACCGAGCTGTACAGGGACGTCTCCTTCCGGGTCGTTCCCATCGACCAGTACGACGCGGTCCACATGGTGGAAGAACTCAAAGGTAAAAAACTCCTTGAAGGATTCCGAGGGATAAAAGCAGACAAACAACTCGTCGTCGACCTTGTGCTAAAGGTCTCGAAACTCGGAGAAGAACTCATTGACCACATTGACCAGATGGATCTTAATCCTGTATTCATCTATGAAAACAGCATCTGTGTCGTGGATGCAAAACTCATAGTAAAATAAAGAAAGGTGAAGGTATCATGAAAGGATCACAAAAAAATGATTACGAAGTAAAGGACATCAACCTCGCCGCGTACGGCCGCAAAGAAATCGAGGTAGCAGAAAAAGAAATGCCCGGACTCATGGCAGTCCGTGAGAAATACGGTCCAAAGAAACCATTCAGTGGTGCGCGGATCTCCGGTAGCCTGCATATGACGATTCAGACTGCAGTCCTCATTGAAACACTGGTGAAACTTGGTGCGAAGGTGCGCTGGGCGAGCTGTAACATCTTCTCAACACAGGACCATGCCGCTGCGGCGATAGCGAAAACCGGTGTCCCCGTGTTCGCCTGGAAGGGTGAAAGCCTCGCGGAGTACTGGGCGTGCACAAAAAAGGCGTTGGATTTCGGAAACAACAAAGGGCCAAACCTCATCGTGGATGACGGCGGGGATGCGACCCTCATGGTGCACAAAGGCGTCGAAGTTGAACGGAATCCGTCACTATTGAAAAAGGATTACAGCAAAGAAGGAAAGGATTACGAAGAACTCATGAACTGCCTGAAACAGACGTACAAGGAAGACCCGCAGTTCTGGTCACGTCGAGTCAAGGACATCCAGGGCGTCTCAGAGGAGACAACCACCGGTGTCCATCGATTGTATCAGATGATGGAGGCAGGCACGTTACTTTTCCCAGCGTTCAATGTCAATGATTCCGTGACAAAATCCAAGTTCGACAACCACTACGGATGTCGGGAGAGCCTCGCGGATGGCATCAAACGAGCGACCGATGTCATGATCGCGGGAAAAACTGTTGTTATTTGCGGGTATGGTGATGTCGGTAAAGGCTGCTGTCAGTCGATGCGCGGGTTCGGCGCACGAGTCATCGTCACCGAAGTTGATCCGATTTGTGCATTGCAGGCGTCCATGGAAGGCTACGAAGTCAAAACCGTGGAAGACAGCCTCGGCGAAGGCAATATTTACGTCACCGCGACCGGATGCAAGGACGTCATCACCCTTGACCATATGAAAAAGATGAAGGATCAGGCGATCGTCTGCAACATCGGTCATTTCGACCATGAAATCGAGGTCGCGAAACTCGACGCGATGAAAGGAGTAAAAAAGATAAATATTCAGCCGCAGGTCGATAAGTACGTGTTCCCTGACGGCCACGAGATCTTTATCCTCGCGGAAGGCCGATTAGTGAACCTTGGGTGCGCGCATGGTCATCCGAGCTTTGTGATGAGCAATTCGTTTACGAACCAGGTGCTTGCGCAACTCACGCTCTGGGATAAGAAATACAAGATTGGGGTATATATGCTGCCGAAGATCCTTGACGAGGAAGTCGCCCGACTCCATCTGGAGAAACTCGGAGTAAAATTGACGAAACTGAGCAAGGAGCAAGCCGAATATATCGGTGTAAAAGTCAGCGGTCCGTACAAGGCGGAGCATTATCGATACTAACCCCTACGAAACTTGGAGTTTAAAAAAAATTGGGGAAGAAAGAGGACCTGAGAAGGGAGGACTTAGAATCTCAGAATCCTTCTTTCAATTTTTATCCATATGTCGGATAATTCATCTTCCCGATAATCGTCGATGACGTTACACATGATTATTATTATACAATTACACCCTATTTAATACTGTCGATTATAATATCGACGATTGACGAATATTGTGTTGAAACCAACGCATACATTAAAGACACACCACCGTATTCGACCGAACCACCATGATCACCCTCATCGGCACCGGACACGTCTTCGACCTCTCCGCAGCAATACTACAAATTTTCGATGAAAAACAACCAGACGCCATAGGAGTAGAACTCGACCAACAGCGCTACAACGCACTCATCATGCGAAACACCGACCCAGCCACCTACCAAAACGCAAAAAAGAACCTCCCAGCCATCTACAAAATGCTCGCCGCGTTCCAAGAAAACATGGCAGAACAATACGGAGTCAACGCAGGAGACGAAATGCTCGCCGCCATCACCTACGCACAATCACACCAACTCCCAGTCGCCTTCATCGACACCAACGCACAAACACTCTTCATCCACATGTGGAGAACCATGCCGTTTTTCGAAAAATTCAGACTTCTCCTCTCCGGGTTCGCTGGGTTCTTCGTCAGTAAAAAACGTGTTGAACAAGAACTCAAAAACTACCAACAAAACTTCGACACCTACCTCGAAGAAATCGGGAAAAAATTCCCGACCATCAAACGAACACTCATCGACGAACGAAACCAAACCATGGTCAACAACCTCATCACCCTCAACGGACAACATCAAAAAATAATTGCCTGCGTCGGCGACGGACACATCCCCGGGATATCAAAACTCTTACAAGAAAAAAACATCTCCTTTGAAACCATACGATTACAACAACTCCAAAGCATGAAACCAACAGACACCGATGGAGCCTCTGGATCGTTTTCCATCACCTATACTCCACTCGATCATTAAACTTACTTACTTTGATAAATCAACAAAAATATAGGTGTAATATTCCGTAAATCATTTAACTTCAGCACTCAGTAATTTTATATATAATACATCCTTTTATTATGACCAAGGAAGATACGTCGTTGGGGGAAACTATGAAAAAAATATTTGTAATACTTTTAATTCAAATGCTCTTAACCTCTCCGGCATTAGCCTTGTACAGTTCCGCTACAACGGAGAATAATTCGAAAACTACTCATGATTCTTTAGAAGTAGATTGGTGGCCGATGTTTTGTCACGATGAAGCACATACCGGGAATACCAGCTCACCTGTACCTCCCATCAATCATACGAGATGGAATCATACGGTCAATGATTTTATCGAATCCTCCCCGTCGATCGTCGATGGAAAAGCATACGTCACCACTTGTAACTGGTGGCAGGGTCATATCCATTGTTTAGATCTCTACACTGGTGCATTCGTGTGGAACTACTCAATCAGTGATCAGTTATTTTCTTCCCCGGCAGTATGGAATGGAAGACTGTATGTCGGGTCGTTGAACGGAAGAGTCTTGTGTGTCAATGCATCCACTGGACATCAGATATGGAATGTTTTATTAGATACTGATATCATGATTCAGAGCTCCCCGGTTCTGTACGCAGGGAGAATATATATCAGTTGTACAAATGAGTATCCGGCTACCAATAGGAGTAAATTATATTGCTTACATAGTGAAAATGGATCGGTAGCGTGGTCAAATAATACGAGAAACGCAAGGGATATCTCTCCTGCGGTTGTCGACGGCAAGGTGTACGGCGCTGGGGTTGATAATCTCTTAACCTGTTTTGATGCGCTGACTGGTGATGTGGTCTGGCAGTCAACTGAACAGATAACGTCGTCGCATCCGGTGGTCGTGAACAACAACGTTTTTGGTGCGTCCGATACGTCCGTCTATTGTGTGCATAATGGGACAACCGTATGGGAATTTCCCCTCGAAACAGGTTTCTTGGTCGCATCCTCTGTTGTCGTTGGATCTGGGAGGTTAATCGTCGGTGCTCTGAATCCGCTTGCCTCGGTCCCTGGGGTGATTTATTGCCTCAACAGTGAAACCGGACAACAATATTGGAGTTATTCATCAGAGACCAACGGTGAGTACAATGCGAAACCGACGATCGCAATGAATCGATTATTCATTAGTGAAGATACTGGTGTTGGACCGGCTCGTCGTGCCCGCCTGTGTTGTTTTGATATTTTTACTGGTGATCTTGTATCCGCGCATTATGTCAATAACGATTCTACGAACTATGTCTATGGGACGTTATCAATCGCAGATGGTCTGCTTGTCCTCGGTTCATCAGAAAGTGATTCAGCTTCTGTATGGGGCGGGATTTATTGCTACGGTGAAGTAACAATAACCGAACCTAATCTCACCATTACGAAGATATCTGGTGGAAAAGGATTAACCATTGAAATTGAGAACTCAGGAACTGCAAATGCAACCAGGGTGACCGGAGCACTTGTCATCACCGGAGGTCTTTTCATCCATCAAGGAACATACGTCTTTCCTGAGACGATCCCTGCAGGAACAAAAGTAGACGTCGTCGTCCCACTCTTTGGCATTGGACTTGGGTTCCTCAAACCTGTTCCACAAATTTCAGTCAACGTCACCTGCGCAGAACATTCCACTGATACAGCACTACAACAATTCAAAATCTTCCTCTCAAGGGTGAAGATTGTCGGGGATGATTCATTTCTCGTCCCCTGGTAGAACCTCTTATTTTTTAGAGAGAAAATCTACAAAAAAATCACTCTGGTTTTTTTCATCGAAACTCTAAAGAGCGTTCTAGGATTCCGTTGAGAGAAAGACTCTTATGAATCCAATTGATAATGTCGAACAGTGGGCCTGTGGCCTAGCCTGGATAGGGCGGCAGTCTCCTAAGCTGCAAATCGCGGGTTCAAATCCCGCCAGGTCCGTCTATTTTTCGATATCATAACATTCTACTAGGTTTAAATGGTTCATAAAAGACAAAAAACGCAAAAAAGAGATACCAAAAAATCGGAATTAATATAAGAGCAACAGACCATAAAATTCCTGCAAAACTCATAAGTAAAACAGCAGTAATAATATATCTTTTAATTTCCTGGAACGTAATTATATTTCTAACTTTTCTGCGGTTAAAGGAATCAATATTAAACATTTTAATAATTGAAAAAAATATTAAAAATATAAAAATAATTAATATTATAAATTGGATATACCAAAACTTGAAATTATAAACTGCTGGTATTAAAACAAAAGGTAAAAAAACAAAAAAAGTGGAAACAGACTCAATAACAATTGCAAATATTATAAAAATTTTTGGAATATGCATTTTTGTACCGGTTTTTACTCCAATATACACTGCTGTTGTTTTGACACCAGATTTTCTATCGTTATCTGCATCTTTAAACCCGCCCTCAATTATATTAAAAAATAATACATGAAAAAAAATAATTGAAACTATAATTATTGTGAACTTACCAATTTCATGAGAAACAGTTAACGCACCAAATAAACAAAAAAAAGCTATACTACCAGAAAGGACAAAATCTGATCCAAGAAATCTCTTCCCCCAAGCATCATAAATAGAACCAAAAGCAACAGATAATACCAAAATGGAGAAAGGTAAAATATCCCTGAAAAAAAATAACGCCAGACCAAAAATAAAAATATAGCAAATTAAAGAGATTATTTTTGCTTCAAATTTAGTAACAGTACCTTTAACTAATGGTCTTTCAGATAATTCTTTAGACCGTTTATCAAGATCAAGATCAACAATATCATTCAGAACAAAACCCAATATATTAAAAAAAATACCAATTAAAAATAACACAAGAAAATGCCAAATTTCAAGTGATCCTTTGATACTTAAAGCACCAAATACTGCAATAGTAGAAACACCCATAGCTTTTAATCTCATAAATTTTGCATATTCTCTTATTTTACCAAAATTCATTTCTTTTCCTCATATGTTTACAATATTTTATAAATCTCTCGTCCCTAAAAACTTTACTACTGTCAATCAGAGGTTAAAATTTCATTTAATACTTTTCTAATTGATTTATTCTCAAAAATTGAATGTTTTTCCATATAACTTAATGCAGAGGATAGATCCTCATATTGATCAAGGTCTAGATATGATCTGAAATCCTTAAGGATTTCATAGGGATAGATTTCCTGGTCTAACCCCTTGATAACTTGGAGGTTATCGATTCCCTTATAAGCAGTAATTCTCCATAGATCAGCTGGTGCCATAGCAATAATTGAAACACCTTTCTTCTTTGAGGGACAAATTACCATGTTTTTCCCTTTCTTCTTATGTCCTGTAAATAATTTTCTTTTAATATCATCAATTAAAGTTCCTTGTAACAAAGGTATATCACCTGCACAAAGTATAAGCGCGTCGTAACCTTTTTCCACAGTCCAATTTTGAATTTGTTGAAAAATCGGATTTAATTCTCCTGGATAAAGATCAAGAACAGGTATGTTTTTCTTTTTACATTTCCTGGATAAAAGTCTATCAGGTGAAGCAATTAGACAATCCCATGAATTGTTATCAATATTTGTTTCTGAAATAGTGTTGTAAAGATCGAATGCAAGAGCATCAATAAGTTTCATATGATGCTTTTGACTAAGAGCTAATCTTGATTTCCCACTATACCCTTTCATAAGAATTATCGTTACACCTTTCAATTCTTATCTCCTCTCCATATCAATAGGTTTAAGATATTTGAATAAACCATCGAGTTTTTCAATAGTGCGCCTTTGACATTCCTGATCAATGTTCTCATTCCATTCCCATTTTTCTTTTCCAAGTTTTTTTAGAAGAAGCATTCTCAGATACTGTGGTTGAAAAGCGTATAACTCTTCAAGTTCATGTATGAACATTTCTCCAGAGATATTCTCGTAATAAAGATATCCTGAGGGAGGAAAATTTTTTTTTCGAGCTATTGTTTCATCTATTGTACCATCATTTATCTGATATTGCAGTCGTCCTAAACCCCCATGACGCCAATAACTTAGATCTGAAAATTGCCTCATCGGAAATAATTTAAAATCTTGTTCAATTTCTTTTTTAATATCAAAACCATTTGGGACAGGGGATATATGTATATGTGCATGATCGATAAGACAACTAACATTATCACAAGTTGACCCATGTTCAAATACAATAGATGGGCCATAACTCTTGGATATTTCACTTTTAATGATATCAATAAGTTCCCTTAGGGATTTTATATCTTCAGGCGGTATCTCTGCCATAGAACGGTAATGATCTTTATGGAAAATCAGAAGATATCCATCGATTCCTGCTCCAATCATTGGGAGAACAAAAAAGTTATTCCATGTTCCAAAGAAAACGACATCATATTTGTACATTTCTCGCATGAGTTTTTTTCCGGTTTCTGGATAACAGAAATAACATTGTTTGGGTCGTTCTAAATGGATTTTTTTATTCATGTTATCACAAGAGATATTTTAAGATATAAATATATCTATTAATACTATGTAATTTAGCTTTTATTATATAAGTTTAAAAAGGTTATTATCCCAAAATATGTTCTCCAATTATCATGAATTTGAAGAGTATGATAAAAGAATACGCGAAACTATCCAGTGCACATTTTGCGTTTTTAACAGCTATGATACCTTTATCAGGCGCACTTGTAATGGGTGAAACAAGATTTTCGCATCTAATAATTATATTTATTATAGGTTTACTCGCTCATATCTACGGTTTTGCATTTAACCACTATAACGATATAAAAATTGATGGTTTAACACCTAAATTAAAAGAACGCCCTTTGCCAAGTGGCACTATCAAAAAAAAACATGCATTGATCTATATTTTAACGGTGTTAATATTAGGTTTTTTAATAACATTCTATTTCTTTGAAATTAAAATTTTGATTATTTATAGCTTTGGTATTATTCTTGCAACTATCTATGATTTATTTAGTAAAAAAATAGGTGGCATGGATTTTATATTGGCAGCATCTATTGCCATGAGCGCAATTTTTGGTTCTGCTACTGTATCATTTAATTTTACAAATCTAGCCTATATAATATGGATTCTATCTTTTATCCAAACATTGAATTTTAATCTGATAGCAGGTGGTGTTAAAGACGCTGATCATGACTTTTTGATAAACTCAAAACATCTATCTACTGCTCTTGGTGTAAAAGTAAAGGATGAGATTTTAATTGTTCCAAATTCATTTAAAGTAGTTGCCTATTTATTTGCGGTTTTATATTCAATTTTTGTTTTTATCCCAATAGTAAAAAAGTGGATAAATTTACCCATATTATTTTTTATAGCTTTAATTTTTGTAAATATTTTATTTTTTTATATAACCTATAAGATGATGAGAAAAAGAAGGTTTGATAGACAAGAGATACGTAAATATGTTGTTTTGCATTATAATATCAACTGGCTAAATGTTCCAATTCTTTTAATTACAATTACACCATTTGCTGGCATTCTTATTTTATTTCCACTTTTAGGTCTAATCATCTCCAATATCTTTTTATATAAAACAATTTTTAGGCCAAAGATGATGTGATGGTTATAAGATATCTAAAAAAAGGACGGTTTCATGATATGGAATTCTAGCATATCACAGGCGGTAACATGAAATTAAAAGATAAAATTCATGCATATTTATGTCTAATCCGAATTCAAGGTGCAATCCTTGAAAGTATGTTTATTATTACCGGTGCATTAATTGTAGGCGCTCGAGATTTTGGTAATATCTTGATCTTGTTTCTCATAGGTTTTATGTTCCACGTTTATGTGTATGTTCTAAATGAATATATAGACGTAGAAATTGATAGCACATCTCCAGAGCTTCAGAAAAAACCACTCGTGAACGGTGCATTACCGAAAAGACACGCGATCATTATATCGATATTAGGCTTAATTGGTGTTTTTGTTCTCACAATCATTTTTTTTCCATCTCTACCCTCACTAATCTGTATCACTTTAGCAGTAGTATCATATGGCATCTATGATGTGTTTGGTAATAAAAAAATCCCAGGATTCGCTGAATTCATTGGATCTGTGCCGTATTTTTTTCTGTTTTTATTTGGTGTTATCACTATAACAACACAGTTCACAACTGTTATAAATATCCTAGGTTTGTTGTTTTTTTTTAAGGCCGTTTTTGGCTATGTGGTAGAGGGTGAACTTCAGGATGCAGACCACGATAATCTTACTGGTGGAAATACATTAGCCCTTGCTCTAGGTGTTCATGTAAAGGATAGAAAACTTATACTTACTACAAAATATAGGGCTTTTGTGTTTACTCTTATTGGCATATGTTTATTTTTAATTATATTATTAATATTTCAACCCGAAATCAATTTTTATTATTCTAATATTATGAAATTGGTGATAATGATTCCTTTAGGACTTCTCATTGCTATTCCCACATATAAGTTATTGAATCCACGTATATTTGATAGGTCAAAGATTAAGAAATATTATGTACTAATCGATGTAGCTTCTATTGCTTTGCTTTATATTATTCTTATGCCCCTTTTGGGTATAGAGCTTGTTCTCTTCTTGATTATTCTACCGATTACATGGTATGCTACTTTTAGTATCATTTTATATGGTCAACTTTAGTCTGGAGGTTAAGTTTCTCCGAGAAAACTGTCCTCTTCCCGCCAGGTCCGCTGAATTTTCATATGAGTAGGTGCTTTCGTGGTACAATAACCTTTTTAAAGGAGAGGATTGTTGTATAAGTAGAGATCGGGGGAAAGTAATGGAAAAAAACCGTTATGTAAAAAAAATATTGGCAGTTGGAATCATTCTCTTGTTCATTTGTTGTTCAATAGTACCGGAATGTGCCGCCCAAGATAATCAGCTACAAAAAAACAGAACAAACGTGCTACAAGATGAAAATAGACAAATAAAATCTAAGAATAATGATAATGAGAGTTTTTTCAATTTTGCGATTATCTGGGGGACGTTTGAACATAAATCTTATTCGTCTCTTTTCGGAGGTTTAATTGTCATGAATCGAGACCCATGGTATAATCGAACGATGTACGTCATTGGTTACCAAATACCACAAAATCACTTAGTTATTAAAAAATCATACTGGATTGAATGTCATTTTGTCCATATTGGTTTTGTCGGTAGGAATAGATTATTTGTTATTGGCATTGGGAATGTTGCCGCATTTTAATTCAAAGAGAAATTTCAACAATTCTTTTATACAACGTATAATATATTTCACGTTCCCAACCTTGTCATCATTACATTTTTTCCAGTCTCTTACGAAATAATTCATAGAGTTTAAAATTCCTATCATTTAAAAATAACCAAAGATAACTCAATAAATGATTCTTCCATTGATTGGTTTCTTTGTACAAATGTAAAAATATTACTCGGTATCCATTATTATCAAAGATCTTTCGTCGATATTCATAATCAAATCGTTGTGATCCACAGACTTCTACGTAAATCCCAAAATGTTTCAGATAGAAATCAGGAGCCCAAACCCGTGGTCTTTTATTTTCATCCCAAACAAACACGGGTTGCTCGTATGACCATTGGATCCCAAACTCTTTCAAAACGTTTGCAACTTCTTTCTCAGCATTTGTCATTCTATCATAAACGGATTCTTTCATAGTACAACCTCCAAAAAAAGAAAAAAAATTTAAGAAAGCTTTTAGAGAGAAAAGAACCGACTATTCGACTGAAATTCAAAAGCCCAATTTTTCGATGTTTTTCGCCTGATTTTTCTCCGAGAAACCTGTCCTACTTCCGCCGGGCCCGTTATTTTTCCTGTTTCTTCCGGATATTTACCTCTCGGACCAGCATCACACCGCACACCACCGAAAGACCCCCGACGACCCAGAGGCTGATTGGTATCGCGATCCTGTTTGACTGGACTACTGGTGCGTTGTACGCCTGTGCTGTCGCGTAGATCGTCGCATCCGTCGGTCCTCGCTCAACGACAAAGAATTTCACCTTCGTTTGTCCAGCGGGGAGCAGAAGGATGAGTTGATGGCGCGGTTGTACACCCCAGTCCTCAGGGATGTTATCAAGACGTACCCAGGTGATCAACGCGGGATGCGCACCGATATTCTTCACATCAGCGCGAACCACGAACGTATCACCCGCATGGGCATGTTCCCAGGCGGTATCCAGGGTCACAAACAGATTGGTTTCACTCAGAGCGACGGCCGTATTTCCTCCTAATGCAATAAATCCGACCGCCATCAGCAGCATACAAACTACTATTCGTTGTTTTTTTCTCATATTTTCTTCACCTTGTTTTTTTCTGATGGAAAATTCCTCGTTACCTTCAACCACAAAAGAAAACAAATGATAACCCAGACAAAAATCAGGATTTGACCAAACGTATCATGAAAAAACATAGACGCATCAGCAGAGAATTGGTATCCGATCACAATGCCAAGGGCGATTCTGAAAATATTACCGAAGAAGATCAACGGGAGGAATAAAACCGCGATGAATCGATGCTTATACGAAAAGTTCGGGACGAGAAACACCGCGATAAAAAACATGGCAAACAGGATTAGTCCGCAACATTCTGATGATAACTCATAAATGCGGTTCGTCTCCGGAAACGACACGACCAAGAACCGTCCCTCGTTGATCGTATGCACACCTATCGTGTTCAAAAAGAATGCATCAGCACTCGAGGTGATTTTCGGTAACGGTTCATACGAGGGAAACCCAATGATGAGATATGCGATGCAGACCAAGATTATGGACGCCCGGATCGCGATATCTACCTTGTGGCCCATTTTGTTGTTT
>Ga0209777_10006764_pt1 | contig 12849 bp, 13 predicted proteins | sample FrelakmetHBP12HB_FD_187147 | JGI IMG/M metagenome (GOLD analysis project Ga0209777, IMG submission 187147) | Freshwater lake sediment microbial communities from the University of Notre Dame, USA, for methane emissions studies -HBP12 HB (SPAdes)... | ecosystem: Environmental > Aquatic >...
CCTACCAGATCCGCATGGACAACGGACCCGAGTTGATCTCACACCGTCTGGAACAGTGGGCGAAAGAACGCAAGATCGCCCTTGCCCACATCCAGCCCGGCAAACCAGCACAAAATGCTTACATCGAAAGGTTCAATCGTACTTTCCGCGAAGATGTCCTGGACGCTTATCTTTTCACTTCAATCAACGAGGCTCGAGAGATCGCAGAGCAGTGGCTCGAAGAATACAATGCTATCCGACCGCACGAGGCGTTACAGGGCTTGTCGCCCTATCAGTACGCAGCAGAACATGCCTGATTTTTCTACTTTCAAATGGTACTAAATTTGGGATGTTGACAAAGAGACTATCCGATCCATTCGACGATAGTCGCTTCGCCCTGACCGACGCCCACGCACAGGGTTGCCAGGCCGTAATAAGGACGTTTTTCGGAAGGCGCACGGCGTTTCATCTCATATAACAGTGTGGTCAGGATGCGCGCACCGGAACAGCCGAGGGGGTGGCCGAGCGCAATGGCGCCGCCGTTGTGCCGATGCGCTATCGCGCACGAGATAGTTTTCGCAAGTCGTGGTTCGATCTTCCGTTCTCGCCGTAGACGGTATGCACAGGCTGCAGACGGCTCGCAATGGCAGCCAACGCAGAGTGTGAATCTATGATAGCCTGCATTTGCTTGTTTGCTCGGGAAGGACATGGTCTGCAGCAGCAGCGGCGGACATCGCGCCGGCTAGGATAGGCGCCAACTCATGAGGCGCCGGATTCGACTATCGGGCCGATGACCTGTTCAGGGCTGCAGCGGCGCGTATGAGCGTCTTGAAGGCATCCTCATCTATTTCATCACCCTCATGGAAATCGATAGCGCGCCAGGCGTTGCCTTCAAGGCTGGAGTTGAATAGTTCTGAAGGGTCCTTGAGCGAAGCGCCCTTGATGAAAGTCAGCTTCACGACGCTCTTGTACGTCTCGCCGGTGCAGATCTGTCCATCGTGAGACCAAACCGGAACGCCTCTCCACTTCCACTCCTCGACCACCTCAGGGTCAGCCTGTTTGATGAGAGCGCGGACATGGGAGAGCGTCTTGCCCCTCCAGTCGTCCAGTTCCTTGATCCTCGCGTCGATCAGCCGAGAAGGGGATTCGCCCTTGGTCGTTGCGCTCTTTTTCATATTGTTTGCACCTCATTCGGCTGTTTTTCTATATTGCGAAGGATGGATAGGAGTTTCCTTTTTTCATGCTTGCTACCGTCCATGCCATCGATGATACCACAGCACGATTTATTGTCAATCTCAACCGCTCATTCGTCATCCGTCTCCGGTTTCCCGTTGATCTACCGGCGATTTGATCCGCAACCCCTGCCTTACCATTCGAATCGACCCGGATTCCTCGATAACTTTTCTACTGCGGCAACACTTATCCCTTCATCATCATCTCATGCTCCGGCAAATTCATCCGTCGATCCCCACTCGTCAGTGATCGGTTCATACGTTACTTCTATCTCCTGAGGTTCCGTTATCGGCGGTCCGATCGCAGGCGGCGCTCTCTCCGGCTCTTCGTACCACGCGCCCATCGACACCAGCATCTTCTTGTACAGATACGTGAACGCTTCCTGAATGTATTCGTCGATGTACATCTTACTACCGCACCGCGGGCATTTTAGTGGATCTACCTCCCATACTTTCCGGATCAGGATCGCCCACCGCTTACGGTATTCTTTCTGCGTCTCGCTTGCCTCGACTTTTTTCAGATCGAGCGTGTGCGGCTTCCCGCGATATACGTTCGAGTACACTCCATAGTAGTTCGTGTATTTCTGCCTATGCTTCGGTATATGAGACGTCCACCGCTGCGACTGATAGGAAATTTGATTTTTCGGGCTTACCTGGGCGCGTAGGGGCTTTCCCCATCGCTCACCCCGTGCTTTTTGATCACCATGAAGCTTGAACACGATCTTGAGTGCCGGTTCTATCGAGGAATATAGATATCTTGGGTCCGCGAATCAAGAAAAAAGCAAAGCTCGCGCTTGGCGGTTTCGCGGTGAAGGCCAATCAAGCGCATGTTTTCTCGAAGAACCTATAATCCAAAGCTGGTTCTGCGAAGGCAGGAGCGGCAATCTGAATTGGCGGGGCACGAGGCTGCGGGCCTTTCCAGAGGCCGCAGTGCTTGAGGATCTTGCGGATCACCTGGTCCTGATCAATAAAACTGATGATCTTCATGGTGCCCCCGCAACTTGGGCACTTGAGCGGGTCGACTTCATACACGCACTTTATGAGAGCGGCCCAGGTCATCCGGCGCTTCGTGACAAAGCTTGGCTCAGGCTCTGGCATTCCCGGTACCGGAACCGGCTTTTGAGCCCCCTCGACAAGCTCGGGGCATCGCTTTGCCTTCATTCCCCGGCTCTTATTCGAGTAGAAGCCATAGTAACGAATCTGGTGCTCGCCCTTGTTCGGGATGTGCTGGGTGACCTCGGCCAGAAAGTCGAGCGGATCGTTACCTAACCATCTGTTCAGCCAAAGTTTAGCGGCTTAACAATTAATGGATAACTCTATTGTATAGCATTTTGAGGGGAAACGCACAAACGAAAAGGACCAACCGCCCTACCCCAACCCTCCCCGTTTCACCCCGTAAAGAACACGGGGCAAGCGAACAGAAACAGGGAGGGAGCGTGTCCCTCGGCTTACCCTGCGGGTATGATATTACTCGGGACGTGTCCTTCGGATTTAGGGGAGCGCAAGGAGGAAATTAAGAGAAACCGTCTTTGGCGACTCATATCGCCAAAATAGTCGATGGCGGCTTGATGCCGCCTCGACCAATGACGGCGGGAAGCCAGGTCACGGTTTTTGGATGGGGAGGAAGAGGGAAGAAGTTGTCCGATGGAGAGGACGTTAGGCCACTTTTAGGTATTGAAGACTCCCGTGTACCGCATCAACCGAAAACTGCCAATCAATTTTTCGTTGAGGAATTCTGTTTAGTGCGCTTTGAATCTTGTGCAGGTCAATCTGGTTGCAGTCAGTAACGTCGCGCTCAAGATGGAAAAGAAAAATATCCATGAGATCATTCATTGAGCCCAGCATACTGCGGCTTGTTGTTTTTACAAAAACACCTTGTTCGTGATTCTCGAGAAGGTGTTGGATAATACGTTGGTTAATGCCATCTGAAGCGAGTGACGTAGCAAGGTTTTCCCTGAAAGTTTTGAAAATTTGAGCTGAATTTGGCATACTAGAAAAATGGAGCACAACAGTATACAAGGCGGGGTCGTTCACAAAGAGAAGAAATATCATATTATTAATAACGATGATATTTGTGTACCATACCCCCAATGGTGAGCTGCCAGATTCTTTCGGTGGCGCTTGTATTGGCAGGTTCAATGCCCTAAGCAGTTTTTGCGTGCAATGAAAATATAGCATGTTGTTGCTCTGAAATTTATTGCGGGATTCTTATTCGACGGTTCATAGTGTCGAAGCCACCGATGGCGGCTCGATGCCACCTCGGTTAGTGGCGGCTAAATAACTTAAGGATATATCCTATTGTATAGTATTTTGGGGGGAAACGTACAACGACCCCCACTGGCCCACCCCAGCCCTCCCGACCCCCTCCGGCCTCCGGCCACCTCCCCCAAATCCTGCGGATTTAGGGGAGGAAAGAGACTATCCGATCCATTCGACGATGGTCGCTTCACCCTGACCGACGCCCACGCACAGGGTTGCCAGGCCGTAATAAGGACGTTTTTCGGAAGGCGCACGGCGTTTCATCTCATATAACAGTGTGGTCAGGATGCGCGCCCCGGAACAACCGAGGGGGTGGCCGAGCGCAATGGCGCCGCCGTTGACATTGACGATTTCCGGGTCGAGGCCCAGGTCTTCGATGACAGCCAGAGACTGGACGGCGAAGGCTTCGTTCAACTCGACCAGACCGATGTCTTTCAACTGAAGACCGAGGCGAGTGAGGGCTTTCTTTACCGCCGGGACGGGGCCCAGTCCCATTATGCGGGGTGGAACGCCGGCGGCGGCTGACGCAAGTATCCGGGCGATGGGTTTCAGCCCAAGCGCCTGCGCCTTTTCTTCGCTCATGACCAGCAGGGCGGCAGCCCCATCATTAAGCCCTGACGAGTTCCCAGCCGTGACGGTCCCCCCTTCGCGGAAAGCCGGTCGCAGTTTGGAGAGCGATTCCATTGTGGTGTCGCGGCGCGGGCGTTCGTCCGTATCCACCACCTTCGGGTCGCCCTTGCGCTGGGGAATAGTCACCGGGAGGATTTCCTCGGCGAATTTACCCGAGTCGATGGCGGCGATCGCCAACTGATGCGAACGAACAGCGAACTCATCCTGCATCCGGCGGGTGATGTGAGGCTTCATCCCGGCAATGTTTTCGGCGGTCTCGCCCATTTGCTCGGTACCGTACATTTCCTTCATCTTCGGGTTGGGATAGCGCCAGCCCAGGGCGGTATCGTAGGCGGTCAGGTTGCCAAAGGGGAAACCAGACTCAGCCTTGGGCAATGAATATGGGGCGCGGCTCATGGACTCCACACCCCCGGCGATGTAAACGTCCCCTTCACCGGCCTTGATGGCGCGGGCAGCCTGGTTGACGGCGTTCAGCCCGGAAGCGCACAGCCGGTTGATAGTCACGCCGCCGACCTCGGGGGGCAGTCCAGCCAGCAGCAGGGCCATGCGCGCCACGTTACGATTATCCTCCCCGGCCTGATTGGCGCAGCCGAAGTAGACCTCCTCGACCAGCGCCGGGTCCAGGTGACTACGTTCGATGATCGTCCGAATGACGTGCGCGGCCAGGTCATCCGGACGGACGGGGGACAGCACACCACCCAACGCGCCAATGGGCGTGCGGATGGCGTCAATGATGACGGGAATGGACATATTTAACCTCGAATGGGAAGTTTTTATTATGGCTCGGTCGGGGTTTTCGGCTCCACCTCGCCGATAAAGCGGATGCGCTGGGTATTGACCAGCACCACCTCCTGGCGGAGCACGAAATTGGGATTGGCCAGGATTGCCACAGTGGCATGGGTGAGCGGCAGGAAGGAATCGGCTGTATCAACCAGGACCTGTAACAGGTCCAGGGAGCCCGGCATGTGTACTTCGCCGTGTACTTCCATCCCATCCAGGGTAAGGAAGACTTCGTACCTTACTTTGGGATACTTGATGAAACGCGGCGGGAAGTGTCCTTTCTGGGGCGGCTCATAGGCCAGCACAATCCCCGATTTTTGGAGGATGGATACCTGGGTCTTTACAAGTACCTGGCCAGGGTTTTCCAGGCGGGCCAGGCTGGTATTACGCAGCAGGACGTTCTTTTGGCGCCGGTCGTTCAGAAAATCCGAGAGGCGCTGGTCGGGCAGATAAATTCCCCCACTGATGGAATGCTGAGCCGTATAAAAGACAACCAGATAAGGAATCGTGGTTCCAGCCATTTTTACCATCCTTGAATGTGGTGGTGAATATCCATTTCATTCTAATCATCCCTGGCAATGATGTCAACAGAAAAAACGGTTTTTGCACAGAATTTTCACAAAGTCTGTTATTAATTACGCATCATCTTGTGAGAGTCTGGCAATCCCCATCCCCTTACCCCAAGTTTGTGAAAACCGTGCGGTTTTAGACAGAACTTTTATAAAGCTGATGTTCTGTAACCTCATTCTCCGTGTCCCAAAGTGGGGGCTTCGGCGTCTTGCATCGATGCCTCATGGCATCGATATGGCTGATGGCGGCTTGACGCCGCCTAAGCCAATGGTGGCGAAATAGCCTAGGGCGGTTTGTCGCCGCCTCGGCTTGAAAAAGATCTTAGGGATACACCCCACCCCGAGTTTGTGAAAACCGTGTCTTTGACCACAAATGTTCTGTCCAGAAGAGGATTTTTGTATTACAGTATTAGGACGCATGGCACTACCCATCCATGCTGGAAGCCGCCATAATACGAAGGAGGAAAATTCGACTATAATTGTCTTAATTCTATATCGAGGAGGCCAGGTCAATGCCTGCCAAAGGTTGGATAGAAGTCAACGATCTATTCTGTAAAGGCTGCGAGCTATGCAACGAAGCCTGCCCGCCCAAAGTCCTGGAATTGGACAGCGAGAAGTTAACCCCCAAGGGCTACCATCCCACCCATATTTTCAAGGACGGCTGCACCGGCTGCGCCATCTGTGCCATTGTCTGCCCGGACGCGGCCATCACCGTGTACCGCGAAGTGACCAAAGCACCCGTCGCCGTGACGGCAGGAGGGGATTAATATGAGGCGTGAAATGTGGAAGGGAAACGAAGCCATCGCCGAGGCGGCCGTACGCTCCGGCCTGGAAGCCTATTTTGGCTATCCCATCACCCCGCAGAATGAAGTGCTCGAATACCTCTCCCATCGCATGCCTGAACTGGGACGCGCTTTCGTCCAGGCGGAGAGTGAACCAGCGACCATCAACATGGTCTACGGCACGGCCTGCACCGGGGCGCGCGTGATGACCTCCTCCTCCAGCCCGGGCATCAGCCTGATGCAGGAAGGACTCTCGTACATCGCCGGGACCGAGGTGCCGATGGTGCTGGTCAACGTGATGCGCGGCGGCCCCGGCCTGGGCAACATTGCCCCCTCGCAAGGAGATTACAACCAGATCTGCAAGGGCGGCGGACATGGGGATTACCATCCCATCGTGCTGGCGCCTGCCTCGATCCAGGAGGCAGTGGACCTGATGCCGGTGGCTTTCGAACTGGCCCACAAGTACCGGAATATCTGCTGCATCCTGATCGATGGTTCCATCGGGCAGATGATGGAGCCAATCCAGCTGCCGGAGATGCAGCCGGTCGTCCGGAAAGAGTACGACTGGGCTGTGAGCGGAGCGAAGGGACGCGAGCGCCACATCCTGACTTCGATCTACCTGGACGTACCAACCGAGGAAAAAATCAACCTGCGCATCCTGGGACGCTGGCGGGAAGCCCAGGCGAATGAAATCCGCTTCAAGGAATATTACCTGGAGGATGCCGAAACCATCGTCATCGGTTTCGGGACCGCGGGCCGGATTGCGCTTTCGGCCGTGCGGGCCGCCCGGGCTCTGGGTATCAAGGTTGGGCTGTTTCGTCCCATCAGCGTCAATCCCTTCCCCTATAAGCGGGTGGAGGAACTATGCAAACAGGCCCAATCCTTCCTGGTGGTGGAGATGAACACCGGGCAGATGCTCAAGGATGTCCAGGCGGCGGTCAGGAACCGGATCCCGGTACGCTTCTACGGGCGGCTGGGGGGCGTAATGCCCTTCCCGGATGAATTCGTCCACGAGATCCAGGAAATGATCAAGAATTCCGGCAAGCCGGAAGATGATCCCGCTGACCTGTGGTATCTGCGGATGATGGCACGGTGAGTTGAGAGGACATTATGGTTGCAACAACTATCGTTAAACCTGAGAATCTGGTCTACGCCCGCCCCCAAGGGTTCACGGACACACCCACGCATTATTGTCCCGGCTGCACACATGGAACGGCACACCGCCTGGTGGCCGAAGTGCTGGAAGAAATGAACATCCTGGATAAAGCCATCGGCGTGGCGCCGGTGGGCTGCGCAGTGTTCGCCTACAATTATATTAATACCGACTTCGTCGAGGCCGCCCACGGGCGCGCCCCGGCGATGGCCACCGGCATCAAACGCGTCCTGCCGGACCGGGTCGTCTTTACCTACCAGGGTGATGGCGACCTGGCTTCAATCGGCATGGCGGAGACCGTCCACGCTGCAGCGCGGGGGGAAAACATCACCATCATTTTCATCAACAACGCCATCTACGGCATGACCGGCGGCCAGATGGCCCCCACCACCCTGCCCGGCATGAAGACAACTTCCTCACCCAACGGCCGCGATGTGGAGACGCAGGGCTATCCCATCCGGGTGTCCGAGATGCTGGCCACGCTGGATGGAGCCGGGTACATCGTCCGGCGCAGTCTTCACGACCCAAAGAACATCCGTCTGGCGAAAAAAGCGATCCGTCTTGCCTTCGAAACGCAGGTACACGGCCTGGGCTTCTCAATGGTGGAGCTGCTCTCCACCTGTAACACCGGCTGGGGCGTGACGCCGCTCGAGTCGCTGACTTGGCTGGAAGAGCACATGATCCCAGCATTCCCGCTCGGCGATTACAAGATCGCGCCGTCGGTGGCAGCGTTGAAATTCTAAAGCTATTGTGTCACTGTGAGCCGTTCTTTGGCGATGTAGTCCCCAAATGGATCGGAGATTGCTTCGTCGCAAAGGACGCTCCTCGCAACGACACGAGGAATGGAGAATCATCATGCAAACTGAAGTTTTTCTGGCTGGTTTCGGCGGGCAGGGTGTGATGTTCGCAGGTCAGGTGCTTTCTTATGCCGCCATGGACATCGGCAAAGAGGTGACCTGGATCCCCTCCTATGGCCCGGAAATGCGCGGCGGTACGGCCAACTGCACCGTCGTCATCGCGGACGAAGAGATCGGCTCCCCTCTGGTCCAGGATCCGCCGGCGGTCATCATCATGAACCTACCGTCGCTCGATAAATATGAGTCGACGGTCAAACCAGGAGGGGTATTGGTCGTCAATTCCTCGATGGTGGACCGGGACGTGACCCGCAGCGACATCACCTGGGTTTCCATCCCGTGTAATGAAATCGCCGAGGAAGCGGGTGACCGCCGCATGGCGAACATCGTTGCCACCGGCGCCCTGCTGGCCCTGATGCCCATCCTGACCCTGGAAGACATCGAGGCCGCCCTGACGGCCCACATGCCAGGCCGTCATAAGAACCTGCTGCCCAAGAACATTGAGGCCCTGAAGCGCGGGGCGGAATACGCGCAGAAGCACGCGCATAAGGCGAAGTGACCAGCAAGCAGTAATCGGTATTTGGTGAAAAGTAAAACGGAGGCCATCGTTGCGGTCTCCGTTGTTATTATTTCTGATGCCTTTGGGTTCTAGTATATTATTTATATTTTCACACCACCTCGCGTTATTGAGCTGTCACGCACCAAGCGTGACCTATGAGTGCAAGCGTGACCTACAACTACAAGCGTGGCCTACGACTGCAATCGTGACCTACAACTTCATTTCCACAGCCTCACGCCCGGCCTGGAAGGCCTTCCGGTTGAGTTCCACATGTTTTGGAGGAACACGTTCCGTGATGACTTTCAACCAGATATCTGGGGTGAGTCCCGCGCCGGCCTGTCCGCCGCGTTCCAGCAGTGCCGAAAGTGCACCCAGAAGAACCACGTTGGTGACCTTCAGGTTTCCCAAAGCCCCGGCGATCTCCTCGCCATTGATGAATTCCATGGATGGCGTCAACCTGGCAAAGGCGAGGCGCACGCTCGCGTCATCCGGATACGCCTGGCCGCCGGAGATGGCCGTCAGCGGCTCGATGACCTGCGTGTTGACCAGCACCAGCGCACCGGGGCGCAGCGCGTTCAAGCTGCGCAGCGCTTCGAGTTCTTCGAACGCAAGCAGCACGTCCGCTTCGCCCGCCCCGATGAGTGGGGAATAGACAACCTTCCCCCAGCGTACATGACTGGTCACGCTGCCACCGCGCTGAGACATGCCGTGCACCTCAGCCTGCTTGGCCTGGAATCCCGCGGCCAGGCCAACGTTGACCAGAACATCGCTGGCCAAGATCGTCCCCTGTCCCCCCACCCCCGCAAGAAGGAAATTTATGGATGTGTTCATCATGCACCTGCCTCGACCTTCACGGGGCGGAACGGGATCGCATCACGCGGACAGATTTGCGCGCAGACCTCGCAGCCGGTGCACATGCCGGCGTCAATCAGCGCCTTGGGCCGCTGAGTTTTCTCGTCCAGTTCCTCGCTCTTCAGGATTGCCGGACAGCCGATACGGAAGCACAGCGTACAGCCGTTGCATTTGTCCGCCAGCACTTCCAGCGGCATCCAGCGCTTGCGCACATCCGGAAGCAGTGCGCAGGGTTCCACGACGATCAGCACCGACGGTTCGTCCAGCTTTACATATTCCTTGAGCGTCTTCTCGATGGCCTTCACATCGAATCCGGGGACCGACCTTACGTTCCGGATGCCCAAGGCGCGTACCAGCGGTTCGAGCTCCACCCGAACCGTTTCCTGCCCAAGCAGCGTGCGGCCTGTGCCGGGATTATCCTGATGACCGGTCATGCCGGTGATACGGTTGTCCAGGATCACGGTTGTCACCGGGCTATGGTTATAGACAACGTTGATCAGCGCCGGGATACCGGTATGGTAGAAGGTCGAATCGCCGATGACCGCCACGTGATGTTCGGGACTACCGGCCTTGGCCGCACCATGTGCCACGCCAATCCCCGCCCCCATGCAGCCGCAGGTGTGGATGGCACTCAACGGCGGGGTCAGCGCCAGGGTGTAACAGCCGATGTCTCCATTGACCGGGACCTTGAGTTTGTTCAGGATGTAGAACGTCGGGCGGTGGGGGCAACCGGGACAGAGCACCGGAGGGCGCGAGGGCAACGGACCGGTTTCCAGGTCCGGCAGCGGAACGTGAGCAGATGCGGGTAACAAGCCGGACTGGATGGCTGATTCCCGCACCACGCGCGGGTCGAATTCGCCAGTGATCGGGAAGATGCTTTTCCCCTCGGCAGGGATTCCCATCAGCCGCACAGCTTCCTCGATAAACGGATCCAATTCCTCGATGACGATCAGCCGTTCCACCGAATGCGCAAACTCGCGGATCATTTTCTCCGGGAGCGGCCAGGTCATACCGAGACGCAGGATGGACGCATCCGGGAAGACTTCTCTGGCGTACTGGTAGGCCACACCACAAGTGAGGATGCCCAGCGAACGGCTGCCCGGCTCAACACGGTTATACGGAAAAGCCTCGGCGAAGGAGGCAATGTCACGGATGCGCTGTTCGATGACCGGGTGGCGCTTGACAGCGTTGCCCGGTACCATCACGTACTTGGCCGGGTTGCGCGGGAAGGGTTTTGGCTCCACTGCAGGGGCGGTCCGTTCGCCCAGTTCCACCGCGCTAGCAGAGTGGCAGATGCGGGTGGTCAGGCGCAGCAGCACTGGCGTGTCGAAGCGCTCGCTCAGTTCGAAGGCGGCCCTCACCAAGTCCTTTGCTTCCTGGCTGTCCGAAGGCTCGAGGCAGGGGACGCGCCCGAACTTGGCAAAAGTGCGGTTATCCTGTTCGTTCTGGCTGGAATGCATGGCCGGGTCATCAGCAGTGACGATGACCAGACCGGCCTCCATGCCGGTCATCGAAGTATACATGAAAGAGTCTGCCGCGACATTCAGACCGACGTGCTTCATGACGGCCATCCCCCGCCGTCCGGCATACGCCGCCCCTATGGCAACATCTACGGCCACTTTTTCGTTTGGCGCCCATTCGGCGTAAACATTCGGGAAAAGGGAATAGTTTTCCAGGATTTCCGTGCTGGGCGTACCGGGATAAGCGGATGCCACAACTACACCCGCTTCCCACATCCCGCGGGCAACAGCCTCGTTACCGGAGAGCATTTTGATCATGCAATTCGCTCCATTTGGTCATAAAAGAGGTGATCTGGTTTACGGTTTTTATTGTAATTCAGAACCCTGCACGGGGCTAATGCCTTTCTTCCCTTCCTATTGGTATCTTCAACACCTGCAGCAGTGACTTTTAGATCTTTGGGAATCATCGAGGTATGGGAGAAGAGATGGTGGGTTTAGGGAGGGCAAAGCCTGCTTATCACTCCCTATCTCCTTTTTCCACTCCGAACCCGTAATCGAGTTATAATCCGCCTACTATGAATTTCCTCATTACCGGCGCAGCCGGATTCCTTGGTTCGACCCTAGCCAACCAACTGGCCCGAGAGGGCCATCAAGTGCGCGGCTTAGATGACCTATCCACAGGCGACCCGCAAGCGCTCTCGCCGGATGTCCACTTCACACGCGGGGACGTAAACGACCGTCCAAAACTATGGACTCTGCTCCAGGAAGTGGACTGCGTCTATCACCTGGCGGCACGCGTCTCCGTGCCGGAATCCATTCTATACCCGCGCGAATACAATGCCGTCAACGTGGGCGGGACCGTCAGCCTGATGGAGGCCATGCGGGACGTGGGTGTCAAACGCGTTGTCTTTGCATCCTCCGGTGCCATCTATGGCAACCAGGATATCCAGCCGCTGACCGAGGGGCAGCCACCCCGACCGAGTTCGCCGTATGCGGTCTCGAAACTGGCGGCGGAATATTACATCCGCACCATTGGAGAACTTTGGGGAATCGAGACCGTCTGCCTGCGCATCTTTAATGCTTACGGTCCCGGCCAACACCTGCCTGCCTCCAATCCGCCAGTCGTGCCTTATTTCCTGCGCCAGGCTGTACGCAATGGCACACTGGTCGTCAATGGGGATGGCAACCAGACCCGTGATTACGTTTACGTGGACGATGTGGTCACAGCCATGGTTGCCGCGGCGACTGCACCGAATGTCAACGGGCTGGTGATCAACATCGGTTCCGGGTCGGAGACAAGTATCTGTACCCTGGCGGACCTGGTATTGAAAGTCACCGGCAGCCAGACTAATATTGTCTACAGCGCCCAGACCCCCGGGGGCGTCTCGCGTTTGTGTGCGGACCTGTCATTGGCTGCACTGAAATTGAATTACAAACCGTCCATCTCCCTTGAAGAAGGCCTGCAGTTGTCGTTGCTAAGAGATGTACGTTACAAGGTTACGAAAGAGTTAACCATGAACGGCACGAAATAGCTGATGTGTGTATCGACATAGTTTCTCTGCGGTGAAAATCCTCCCTTGCAATTTTTATGCTCGCCCCACCCTGACCGTTGTGCGTGAACTTCTTGGCGCGCAGCTGGTGCGGAACCTGCATGGCGTACGCCTGGCTGGCATCATCACCGAGGCCGAAGCTTATGTCGGCGAAGAGGATCTGGGTTGCCATGCGAGGTCCGGGAAGACG
>Ga0209777_10006765_pt1 | contig 12848 bp, 12 predicted proteins | sample FrelakmetHBP12HB_FD_187147 | JGI IMG/M metagenome (GOLD analysis project Ga0209777, IMG submission 187147) | Freshwater lake sediment microbial communities from the University of Notre Dame, USA, for methane emissions studies -HBP12 HB (SPAdes)... | ecosystem: Environmental > Aquatic >...
CGATCTATGGTGGGACCGAAGACCGCCACCACGGGCACGCCGCAGGTCGCCGCCAGATGCCCCAGGCCCGAGTCGTTGGCCAGTACGGCGGCAGCGCCCGCCAGCCAGGCGGCGCTCTGGGACCAGGGGATCTGCGCCGTGAGATCCAGCACCTCCGGCACCTGTTCCCGAAGCCGCCCGCCCCAGAGGACGTCGTCACCGGGACCGCCGAGCACCACGATGCGGAAGCCCCGGGAGAGCGTCCGGCGCGCCAGGTCCACCAGCAGATCCAGGCCCAGGCGCTTGGCGCCCGCGGCGGCGCCGATGGCAAAGGCCAGGTAGGGATTCGCATCGAATCCGTGCGCATGACGGGAGCGGGCCACGGCCTCGACGCTCTCAGCGCGCGGATGGAAGGGCAGGAAGGTCGCGGGCTTCAGCTCCGGATAGCCGAGCCGCACGATGTCCCGGTAGCGGTCCAGGGAGTGATCGTCCCGGTTCCAATAATTCAGGCTGGCGGTGAGCAGGAGGGAGGCACCCCCATCGCCGCAACCCACGCGGCGGGGCACCCGGGCCAGGAAGGCGGCGGCGGGAGCGCGGAGGCTCTTGGCCAAGGCCAGTAGCGAGGCGGGATAGTGGGCGCGAAGCAGGGCGGCCGCGCCAAGCAGGCCGGGCTTCTTCGCGGAATCGGCACAGACGGCCGCGTAGCCCGCAGCCCCCTCGAAGAGCTCCACCGTGGCCGCCGGACCCCAGGCCACCAGGGGCATTCCTGCGGCGAGGAGCGGCGCCGCCGCCTGATGCATGAGGATCGCGTCGCCCACGAACCGGGGCATGCGGATCCAGTGCGCGCGGTCCGGGATCATGGATTCTTCTTCAGCAGCAGGATCTCGCCGCCGCCCGTGGGCACTGAGAGAAGCACCTCGAAGCGGGAGCGCAGGGCCGGCGTCATGCCCCAGGCGTCCTGCTCCCACTCGCCGCGCTGGGCCACCAGGCGGGCCTCGGGATCCAGGGCTTCCAGGGCCCTGGCCGTGCGCAGCTCGGGCATGAGGTGATCCGTGTAGACCATGACGCCGCTGCGGATGGTCTGCCAGTAGTAGACGGGTCGGCCCGCGATCATGGGTTGGACAGCGGTTGTCCAGCGGCGATAGGACTTGGGCGGATCCAAAAGGCGGAAGCCCCAGGTGCCACCCACCAGGTACAGCCAGCCCAGGCTTAGGGCCACGGCGGGAACCAGTCGGGTCGCTTGGCCACGGACCACCTGGACCACGACGTAGACCGTTCCGCCCACCATCCCAAGGGCCATGAGGCGCAGAGGCCCCAGGAACGGCGCGATCTGGGCCTGGAGTCTCGCGCCACCCGCGCCAAGAACCAACGCCACCAGTGCTACGGCGGGCACCGCCAGACCGCCCGCGAGGAGACCGCCCAGGCGCCGAGCCCGCGGAGGTTCCAGCTGCCGGAATAGATCCGCGAGCAGAAGGGCGAGGCAGGGATAGCCCATGAGCAGGTACTTGCCCTGCTTGCTCTGCACCAGGCTCAGAAAGACGAAGGGCAGCAAGAAGGCCAGCAGCAGGAAGCGCTTCGCGGGATCGCCCAGGCTGCGCGCCCGGCGCAGATGCAGGGCCAACGCGGGCAGCAGCAGCACCCAGGGGAAGAAGTCCCCCAGCAGGTATTCGGCGTACTTCCACCAGGGCTGGATGTGGTCCCAGGCCTTCGTGGCCCGCTCGAAATTCTGGAGGACGATCAGCTCGTAGACGTAGTGGGAGCCACCCTTCCACCCGGCGGCGACATACCAGGGCGCGACAATGAGCAAGGTGATGCCCAGTCCCGCGAGGATGTAGGTGCGCCCGAGTACCTTGAGATCGCGCTGCCAGGCCAGGAACACCGCCAGCAGCAATGCCGACAGCACCAGAGCCAGCGGCCCCTTGGCCAGGAAGGCAAGCGCCAGCCAGACATAGGCTTTCAGGAACCAGCGACGGGGTTCACCCGTCCTGGCGATATCAGATGGAATGCGCAGCAGCAGGTAGCCGCCCAGCCAGCAGAGCCAGCTCCAGGCGAGCAGGGCCGAAAAGAGCAGATCGATCTGGATGAACTGGCTCTGCCAGAACCAGATGGGCGTAGTGGCCAGGATCAGGGCGGCGGGTTCGGCGGTGTCGGGTGTCAGGAAGCGCGCGGCCCAGCGGCGGAAGGCCGAAAGGAAGGCCACGGCGGCAACCACCGAGGGCAGGCGCAGGGCCCAGGCCGCCACCCCCTGGGTGAAGCCGAAGCCACCGGTGAGCGCGTCCAGCGACATCGAGGAGGTCTTCATCACCCAGTAGTAGAGGATTGGCTTCTCGCTGTAGGGCGCGCCGTTCAGGTAGGGCAGCAGCCAGTCGCCGCGCAGGCGCATCTCCTTCACGCACTGGGCGAAGTCCGGCTCATCCGGGGCCCAGAGATCGCGCATGGGCAACACCGCGAGCAGCAGGACGGCGAAGAGCAGTTCAGGCGCATGGGCCCTCAGCCAGCCCGCGAGGCGGGAAGCCGTTGGCGGCTGGAGCGAGGATCCATCCATCCCTCCATCTTCCCCTGGAAGCAGCCTTCTCGCCCAGCGCGATAGAATGGAACATGGCCCCAAAGCTCCCCGCCCTCCTCCTGCTGACCAGCCTCGCGACCGCTGGGGGTGTGAAGGAAGAGATCAAGCAGGCAGGCAAGGAGATCGGCCAGGACCTCAAGAAGGGCGGCCAAGCCGTCGGCGAGGCTGCCAAAAAAGGAGGCAAGGCCGTGGGCCACGCGGCCAAGGAAGCGGGTCAAGCTGTCGGGCACGCGGCCAAGGAAGGTGGCAAGGACGTGGGCCGAGGCGCCAAGACTGCGGGCAAGGGCATCGCGAAGGGTGCCAAAGAGGCGGGACAGGGGATTAAAGAGGCCGTCAAGTAGGCGGTGGCCTGTGGGAACAGTTTCCTTCCGCGGTCCCGCGGACCGCGTCCAGTTCCGCCCTTGGGCCATTGATGTTGTAGCGGCTGTTCGAATCGCCTGGGCCTGTCTGTCCTACCGCCTACACCCCACCGCCCTCCGCCCTACCGCCGCCGCGCCACCACGGCCGCCGGATTGCGGGCCACTTCCTCCCAGCGGGCCCTCTCATCGGCGTTCAGCTGTTCCCAGCTGGCGGCCTTGGCCATCACCAGCACGGGCCGCGAAGGATCCTCGACCTTCATGCGGTCGGCCATCGCGCCCAGCACGGCGGGATGCTCGTTGAACCAGCGTGCCGCATCCGGCAGTCGCTGGCTGCCGTACTCCAGTTCCCCCGTGCCCGCCACCACCACCGTCCGGGTGCGGGCGTAGAAGGGAAGGCCCTGGAAGTAGGTGCCGTAGCTGATCCACTGGGCGTTCGCTGGACTTTTCCGGACGAGATCCAGCACCGACTTGCCGGGCCCCGCCGCGGCCTGGGCGGCCACGATCAGCAGCCACAGGACCGTGCCGAGGGCCACTTTCATTCGGAGTGCCGTAAGTCCCTTGGGGTGGTGGGCCCAGAAGCCCAGGCCCGCGAAGCCCGCGCCCAGGGCCAGTATCCAGCCGAACCCACCCAGGTCCTTGCGGAAGAGGGCCGCGGCCAGGAGGAAGATGACGCCCAGCAGGATCAGCTCCTTCCCCATGCGGCGCAGCCCCAGCCGTTCCTCTCCATCGCGCTCGAAGGCGCAGGCAAGTGAGGCCAGGGGCACGATGGCGGGCAGGATGTAGGGCGGCAGCTTGGAGCCGGAGATGCTGAAAAAGACCAGGGGCCAGAGGAAGGCCAGGACCGTGATCCCGACGATCCACCGGGCCAGGTGGTCCTGGCTCTGGGGCCCCCTGCCCTTCAGGAAGGTCCAGCTCCGCTTCACTCCTATGACCGTGGCCGACACCCAGGGCAGCAGACCCAGGGCCAGGATTCCAATGAAGTAGAGCTTGTCCAGCAGCCAGTTGTTAGAGCCCTGTCGCGCGTGTTCATGGGTGAGGAAGCGCGTGAAGTGCTCGTGGATGAAAAAGAACTGGGCGTGGCCGGGATTGGCTTGGTTCACCGCCCAGAACCAGGGCACCACCAGAACCAGGTATAGCAGCCAGCCCAGCGGATCCAGGGCCGTCCGGATCACCGCCCAACGCAGCTGGGTCTCCTTCCAAGCGAAGGCCATGGAGAACAGGAGGATGCCGCCCGTGAGGATCACTTCCGCCAGGCCCTTGGTCAGCATGGCACCCGCCAGCAGAAGGAAGGTCAGCAGGGTCCACGCGAGGGAGGGTTCCCCTTCGCGGCGCCGGGCCACCGCTTCCACGAAGGCGGCGATGGCCGCCACGAGGAAGGCGCTGAAGAGGGCATCGAGGGTCAACAGCTGCCCCACCAGGAAGGCCAGCAGACCCGTGGCGGCCAGGTAGGGCGCCCACAGTGGATCCCTGGCTCCCAGGCGCTTGGCCAGCCGCCAGGCGGCCCAGATCATGAGGCCCGAAGCCAGGGCCAGGGGCAGCCGCGCCGCAGCGCCATTCACGCCGAAGAGCTTCATGCTGAGGGCCGACAGCCAGTACTGCAGCGGCGGCTTCTCGAAATAGAGCACCCCGTTTAGATGCGGCGTCAGCCAGTCCCCGGTGGCCAGCATCTCTCGCGGGATCTCCGCGTAGCGGCCCTCGTCCGGCTCCCACAGCGGGCGCACCAGCAGCGGCAGCAGGCCGAGGAAGAACCAGAGCAGGAGGAGAGGAGTGCGTTCGCGGCGCGTCATAGGTCGAGGGTCATCCCCATAAAAAGATTCCCCACGATATATCAGTTTGTCGCGCGTATCGGCGGAGCCGATACCGAGAAGACGGGAAGACCACGAAGAAAAGAATCCTGTTCTGACTCAGCGCGGCCTCGCAAGGTTCGAGTGGGTCGAGACCAACCGCCACGCTGAGCAAGCTGAACGAGGCGGAACTAGCTCTCCGTCTCCACTACCTTCTCCAGCGACTTGTGCTCTTCCACGAAGAAATCCATGGCCTTCTTCAGCGAATCCTTCATGGAGACCTTGGGCTCGAAGCCGAAGGTGCCCTGCATGCGCTTGATGCTGGGTGTGCGGCGGGCCACGTCCTGGTAGCCCTTGCCGTAGAATTCGCCGCTGCTGGTCTCCACCATGCGGCCTTCGGGAATGCCGCGCTCGATGCGGAAGGGATGGTCCTTCCAGATGGCGATCATCTGCTCGGCGATCTCGCGCACGCTGTAGTCGTTGGCAGGGTTGCCGATGTTGAAGATCCCGCCGTCGGCCTTGCCGCCCTCGTTGCGCAGGATCGACATGAGCCCGTCCATGGCGTCGGCCACGTCGATGAAGCAGCGGCGGGCGGTGCCGCCGTCCACCAGGTTCAGGGGTTCGCCGTTGAACAGGTTCCAGCTGAACTGGGTCACCAGGCGGCTGCTGCCCTCCTTGGCCGTGTTGAGGCTGTCGAGCTTGGGGCCCATCCAGTTGAAGGGACGGAACAGCGTGAACTTCAGGCCCTGCTGGAAGCCGTAGGCCCAGATCACGCGGTCGAGGAGCTGCTTGCTGGTGCTGTAGATCCATCGGTTCATGGGGATGGGCCCGGTGACCAGCGGCGACTCCTGCTCGTCGAATTCCGCGTCGGGGCACATGCCATAGACTTCCGAGGTGCTGGGGAACACCACGCGCTTCTTGTACTTCACGCATTGGCGGACCACGCGGAGGTTCTCCTCGAAGTCCAGCTCGAAGACGCGCAGGGGATCGGTCACGTAGACCTTGGGCGTGGCGATGGCCACCAGGGGCAGCACCACGTCGCACTTCTTGATGTGGTACTCGATCCACTCCTTGGAGATGGTCACGTCGCCCTCCACGAAGTGGAAGCGCGGGTTGGCCAGGTGGTCCGTCACCTTGTTCGTCCCCAGGTCCAGGCCGTAGACTTCCCAGTCCGTGTCCTGAATGATGCGGTCCACCAGATGGGAACCGATGAAGCCGTTGACACCGAGGATGAGGACCTTCACGGGAGCTCCTTGCGCAAACAGGTGAGTTTACCAGGACATGGACCCGCTGTCCGCCTCAGATCCTGCACACCACCTTGCCAAAGCCGGACCCGTCCTCCAGATGACGCTGAGCCTCCGGGTACTCGGACAGACCGAAGATCCGGTCGATGACCGGGCCGAAGGGCGGATTGGTGGGGTTGCGCTGGATCAGCGAAAGCAGGGTCCAGAGGTGCTCCCGGCGGCCCATGTAGGAGCCGCGGATCTGGATCTGTTTGGCGAAAAGGGTGCGCAGATCGAAGGTCGTCTCCCGTCCTGTGGTGGCGCCGCAGGTGACGATGCGGCCGCCCCGGGCGCAGACCGCCAAGCTGGTGGCCCAGGTGGCGGCGCCCGTGTGCTCGAAGACCACGTCCACGCCCCGCTTGCCTGTCAGATCGCGCACCTTGGCGGACAGCGCCTTCAGGTCGCCCCGGACGATCACATGCTCGGCACCCAGATCCCAGCACTTCATGGCCTTGGCTTCGCTCCCCACCACAGCGATGGCCGTGCCGCCCAGGGCCTTCACCACCTGGATGGCCGCGCTGCCCACGCCACTGCCGCCGCCCCAGACCAGCACGGTCTCGCCGGGCCGCAAGGCCACCTTGTGGACGAGCATCTCCCAGGCCGTGAGGAAGACCAGCGGGAAGGCCGCCGCCTGCTCGAAGCTCCAGTTGCCGGGAATGGGCAACAGGTTTGCCGCGGGCAACAGCACATGCGTGGCTGCGGTACCGTCGCACACATGGCCCAGCACGCCGTAAGCCGGACAAAGCATGTCGTCGCCCCGCAGGCAGGCCGGGCACACGCCGCAGCTGAGGCCGGGCGCGATCATCACGCTGCCGCCGAGTTCCACGCCCGGGGGGAGGATTGTGCCTTCTCCCACGGCCTCCAGCGTGCCTGCGCCATCGCAGCCCGGCGTGAGCGGCAGGGGCAGCGGATAGCCCGGCAGGCCGAAGGTGGTCCAGAGATCCAGGTGGTTGAGGGCCATGGCCTTCAATTCCAGGCGCACCCAGCCGGGTTTCGGATCCGTGGGAGTGAAGGCCTCCCGCACCGGCGAACCGGCTGGGCCGTGCTCATGGATGCGGAAACGGAAAGCTTCGGCCACGGGGACCTCCTTGTCACTCCGATTTCAGCGACCGGGTCATCAGCCGCCGCACGGCTTCCTGAGGGGATTCGCCGTTCAGGAGGCGCTGCACTTCGGCGGCGATGGGCAGGTCGAGGCCGTGCTCCTTCGCCAGGGCGAGCGCGGCCTCGGTGGTGAACATGCCCTCGATGACCTGGCCGCCAAGGGCGTCCCGGGCTGCATCCACGCTCCGACCCCTGCCCACCATCTCCCCGAAGGTTCGGTTGCGGCTCTGCGGCCCCGTGGCCGTGAGCAGCAAATCGCCCATGCCGGCCAGGCCCATCACCGTGGAAGGCTGGCCACCCAGCACCTCCACGAGCCTTGACATCTCCGCCAGGCCCCGGGTGATGAGGGCGGCGCGGGCGTTGTAGCCCAGGCCCAGCCCGTCCACCAGGCCCGCCGCGATTGCGAGGACGTTCTTCAAGGCGCCGCAGAGTTCCGTGCCCACCACGTCGCGGCTGAGGTAGATGCGAAGTTTCTCCGAGGCTAGCTGCTCCTGCAGGGCCTTGGCGCGGTCCTCGGACACCGTGAGTGGCAGGGCCAGCACGATGGCCGTGGGAACCCCCAGGGACACCTCATCGGCGAAGGAGGGGCCGGACAGGGCGCCAACAGGTACGTCCAGCACGCCCGTGAGGGCCTGGGACAGGGTCTGGTGGGTGCTCTGCAGGATGCCCTTGCTGACGTGGACCACGAGCTCTGGATGGTTCGGCGTGCGCGGCAACAGTCGGCGCCAGGCCTCCGGCGTCACCTGGGTGGGCATGGCCGAGATCCACAACGGCGCGGAGAAGGCATCGGCGGGGTCGTCGGAGGTCGACAGGCCATCCGGGAACTCGACGTCCTTCAGCCGCAGGTGCCGCCGGGTGGCGGCCATCTGGGCCATCTCGTCGGGGAAATTCCCCCAGAGGGCCACCTTCGCGCCCTTCCGGGCCCAGGTGATGGCCAGGGCCGTGCCCCAGGCGCCCGATCCGAAGACACCGATGTCCGCGCAGTTAGACATGGGTGTCCTCCTTCTTCGCACCCCAGAGCTTGGATTCCGTACCCTCCTGCAGGCGACGGATGTTCTCGCGGTGCTTCCAGATCACCAGGACCACCAGTGCCAGCCACGGAAGGAGCGAAGCGAACTGCCCCGTCCTGTGGGAACCCAGCATGGGCGACATCATCCAATGGGCCAGCAGGAGTTGCACGGGCACCATGGCCGCGGCCAGGATGCTGCCCAGACTCACGTGCCGCGTCAGCCACAGGACGAAGACGAACATGCCCATGGGCAGAAGCATGAGAAGTGCATCAGCGGCCAGGATCACGCCACATGCCGTGGCCACCCCCTTGCCGCCCTGGAACTTCAGCCAAGGCGTGAACATATGGCCCAGGACAGCCGCCAGGGCCATCAAGGCGAGAAGGTCGGAGCCGAGGCCCATCTTCTTCGCCAGGAACACCGGCAGGAACCCCTTGGAGATATCCAGCAACAGGGTGACGATGCCCAGGACCTTGCCGCCCACACGGCTGACGTTCGTGGCGCCGATGTTGCCGCTGCCGTGCTCCCGCACATCCCCTTTTCCGACCAGTTTCACCAGCAGTAGGCCGAAGGGAATGCTGCCGCATACAAAGGCGCCAAGGCAGGCGGGAGCCTGGGTGAGGATAGGAAGGGAATTCATCCCCGAAGGTTATCAGCACCGGTGTTCTTCCGCAGGCATGGCCCTGTTCCCGGAAAGGGGTCAGGATCGATCGATCTGTCGCCTCAGGAAATCCAGTGCCGCTGCCGCGCCCCGCAGTTGGACATCCGGGCGGTCGCCGGGAAGAAGACGGTCGATCGAGACCGTGCCAGCGGGACCGGCCACCGCGAGGAACACGGTGCCGACGGGCGCCTCGCCTTCGGCACCGGGGCCGGCGTTCCCCGTCACCGCCAGTCCCCAGGTGGCGCCGAGAACCCTTCTCGCCGCTTCTGCCAGGGCGATGGTGGTGGCCTCGGAGACGGTGCCGTGTTCGGCGAGGAAGGCCACTGGAAGCCCCAACAAGGCCGTTTTGGCTGCGGGGGAATAGACGGTGACACCCCCCAAAAAGGTGCGACTGGCACCAGGTATGGCCGTGAGACGCGAAGCCAGCAGGCCCCCGGTCATGCTCTCCGCGACCGTCAGGGTTTGGCCTCTCGCCTCGAGCTGATCGAGTACCGCATCCTCCAGGTTTCCCTCGCCGATGCTGGCCAGATCAGCACCCAACACCTGCTCGAAATCCACGCGGGCGGCCTCCAAGGCGGCCCGATCCCTGCCCCGGGCCAGCAGCTCCACTTGCGTGAGGTTGGCCAGGATGGTCCACTCCAGCTGGCCATGCCGGTCGCGTGCCTCGCGGGTGCGTTCGTCCAGGCTGCTTTCGGGCACGCCGCACACCACCATCCGGAGCGTATGGACCGCCCTTCCGGCCAGGGTTTCCAGGCGGGGTTCCACCTGCTCCTCCCACATGCGCTTCATCTCCCGGGGCACCCCGGGCATCATCACGATCCGCACGCCGGGATGCCCAGGAGGATCCTGCCACCAGACCCCAGGTGCGGTACCCACTGGGTTCCGCAGCGGTTCCGCGCCGACCGGAATGAGCGCCTGCTTGAAGTTCACCTGCGGCGGAACGCGTTTGCGGGCGGCGTAAAAAGCCATCATGTCCGCCCTGGAAGTGGCATCTTCCACGAGGTCCGCACCCAGGATCTCGGCGAAGGTCTCCTTGGTGAAGTCGTCGAAGGTGGGGCCGAGGCCACCGGTGGTGAGGATGAGCTCCGAGCGCTTCAGGGCCTCGCGGAACAGATCAGCCAGATCCTCCCTGCTGTCTCCCACGGCGGTCTTGCGGTGGAAACCCAACCCCAGGTGAGCCAGGCGTTCTCCCAGCCAGACGGAGTTGGTGTCCAGGCGCCGCGTGGTCAGGAGTTCCGTGCCGATGGCGATGCATTCGATGCGCATGGATGGAATGGAACCATGGAGCAGGGGAAATCTCCAGGTCCATCAGGAATCCAGCCACCGCTGGGTGGCCCAGCGCCCTGCCCAGAGCCCGAACCCCGTGCCCACCATGCTCAGGACCACGCCCGTCGTGAACCCGACCAGGGCGCCCAGGTACCAGCCCGCCAGACTTCCCACGGTGGCGCCGACGAATCCCATCAACTTTTCCATTCGGATGCCTCCGGAGAGTACGATGAGCCCCATGAGCAGGGTGTTCCCATGATCGTGCACGATCTCGACGACCTGGTGCTGGAATCCGACGAGGAATCGGGCATCCAGGAACTCGATCGATGCTTCCTGGCCCGGGGGCCCTGGACCACAGTGGCTTTCCTGGTGAAGACGAAGACGGACCCCGAAGGCGCCTGGGAAGGCCCCTTCCTGTGGCTCCACCGCTACCAGAAAGTGGCCCAGGGCTGGAAGCTGGTCAGCCGCTTCCGCACCACGGAAACCGGCCAACTGGAGACCCTGGCCGAGGCCATCGATGGCTGGAAGGACTACTTCAAACTCGGCAGGTAGCGATCCCGGATCACGGCGATGTGGTGGGCCGCATGGCCGAGGCAGATATAGGGAACACACCGGGCGGTGAGGTTCCGCCCGTTGGATGTGCCCTGCTGCGCCCAGGCCTTGTCCGACAGGCTTCGGAACAATTCGAGGCTGGCCCCGCGCGCGGAGCGAAAGTCAGCCAGCAAGTCGGCGGTGGACCGTTCCTCCGCTTTGGCCGAAATGGCAAAGGCATTCTCGTCGAAACCGGGAAGTGGGGTGGCGTCCCCCCGACCGATGCGCAGGCACCGATAGGCGAAGATGCGCTCGGAATCGCTGAGGTGCTGGAGCAGGTCCTTCAGGCTCCACTTCCCGGGAGCATAGCGGTAGGCGCCCTGGGCTTCTGAAAGTCCCGAGTAGAGACCCGACAGCTCTTCCACCTGGGCCTGAAGCAGTTTCAGCGGATCCCCTTCGGGAGCCTCGGCAAGGTAGGTCGCGTAGCCTTCGGCGTATTCGCCCTGGAGAGGTCGCGTGAGGCCCATGGATTCCTCCTTGGAAGATCAGTTAAAAGGTCATCACCTTCATGGTGTTCGTCGTGCCTGACTTCCACAGGGGCAGGCCCATGGTCATCACCACCCGATCGAGACTGCCCACAGCCTGCCTGGCGATCAGGAGATCATGGACAACCTCCACCATCTCGTCCGTGCTGGCGACGCGGGGAATGACCAGTGGAGTCACGCCGCGCATGAGTCCAAGGCGTCTTGCTATAAGCTCATCCACGGTGGCGCCCAGAACGGGCGTCCGCCCGGCCAGGCGGCTCACCATGCGCGCGGTGCCGCCCCCTTCGGTGAAAGCCACGATCCAGCGGGCATTGATCTCGTCCGCCGTGCGGCAGGCGGCGAAAGCCACCGAGATGTCCGTGCGGGCCAGGACCTGCTCCGCCAGTTCCTCCGGCAGTGTGGTGACCCGCTGTTTCACATTGGCATCCGCCTCGGTGGCGATGCGGGCCAGCCACTGGACTGCTTCCACCGGATGGGCGCCGGAGGCGCTCTCGGCACTCAGCATCACAGCGTCGGTTCCATCCCAGATGGCGTTGGCTACATCGCTGGCCTCCGCCCGGGTGGGCTGGGCATGCTCGATCATGCTCTCTAGCATCTGGGTCGCGGTGATCACGGGCTTGAGGGCCTTGCGCGCGGCCTTGATGATCTGCTTCTGCAGGCCCGGCACGCGCTCCACCCCCAGCTCGACGCCCAGGTCGCCGCGGGCGACCATCACGGCCCAGGCCACCTCGAGGATCTCTTCAAGGTGCACCAGGGCGGCGGGATGCTCGATCTTGGCAATGACAGGCTGGGTGCCGCCCAGGTGATGGATGATGGCCTGAAGCTGCTGCACGTCAGAAGCCCGCCGCACGAAGCTCTGGGCGAAGAGATCCACTTGGTTCTCCACGCCCCAGCGGATATCGGCATGGTCCTTCTCCGTGAGCGGATCCATGGCGATGTCCATACCGATGGGGTGGACACCTTTCCGCGCTTTCAGCGAGCCCCCGATGATCACCTCGGCCTTCAACTGGTCCAGGCTCTTGGTGACGATCTTCAAGGTGATGTCGCCATCATCCAGAAGCCATTGCTGTCCAACAGTGGCAGCTTCGAAGAGCTCCGGATGCGGCAGGGGTGCGGCCCAGGCGAAACCCTGGGGAACCGGCGTGCCAGGCAGGTAGAAGATCCCCTCACTCCCTTCCACCAGGTTCAAAGGCGCGTCCAACTGGCCGATGCGCCATTTGGGGCCCTGCAGATCGAGGAACACCGGAATGAAGCGGCCCAGTTCTGTTGCCAGGGTCCGCACCCGATGCAGGGCCTCCGATCGTGATTCGGGGTCCCCATGACTGGCATTCAGACGGACCGCATCAGCCTCCTTCAGCGCTTCCCGCAGCCTGTCACCTTGCATGAGGGCTGGTCCCAATGTCATCACGAGTTTGGTCTTGCGCACCTTGTCTCCCAGCGCCTGCACAGGCAATCCACACACTTTTCCACAGGTTCCATCAAGCTCACAAATTTATCACGATGTCTTTCCTTCGCATCATCGCGGTGCTACCTTCGTTCTCTTGAAACGGTTACTTGGAGAAGATGGAATGCGCGAAAAGCTGCGAATCCTCGTAGCCGAGATGGTGCGTGGTGGCATCCCCCTGGAATTGGCGCGTCGCGAGTTCGAGCGGGTGTACCTGGAGGAGGTGCTGGCGGTCCACGAGGGCAACCACAGCGCCGCTGCCCGGGAACTGGGCATCCATCGCAACACGCTGAGCAAGAAGCTCGAAGCTCCGCCGAGATCG
>Ga0209777_10006766_pt1 | contig 12846 bp, 9 predicted proteins | sample FrelakmetHBP12HB_FD_187147 | JGI IMG/M metagenome (GOLD analysis project Ga0209777, IMG submission 187147) | Freshwater lake sediment microbial communities from the University of Notre Dame, USA, for methane emissions studies -HBP12 HB (SPAdes)... | ecosystem: Environmental > Aquatic >...
CCGCGTGGCCGGCACGCCCGCCATAAACCGAGCCCCCCACCTCAAGCTGCGGAACAGGCAGGAAACCCAGGCGCCCGCCGAGGGCTTTGCCCTGGTTATTGTCGGGCACATCGTCGGCGCCGAGCGAGCCAAAGCGCTGAGGGTCGAAAGCGTTGAGCGTCGGCCCGTTGGCCACATAGCCGAGCCAGTTGAACTTCGTCGGCCCGGCGTCCACAGCCCCGTTCAACATCGCGCCCAGCGTGGTCTCCGGCACCAAGCCGTTCTGTTCATCGAACGCCAGAGGACGGTCGGGCAGCCTGTTCATCCAGCTTTCGCGCTGCCCCCGCAGGAACCTGCCCACAGGCGTCAGGAACCTGCCCGCCTGGAGCGTCAGTTCATCGTGGATGTGATAGGAGGCCGTGGCCTGCTCAAAATCCGTTTCGAAGGATATCTCGTCGCTGAGCTTCCAGAGGAAAAGCGGGTGGAAGTCCGTGCCGAAAGTCGAGATTTCGCCCTTGCGGTTGGTGAAGCCGGTGTCCATGGCGCCGCCGATCAGCAGCTTGGTCGAGCCTGAGCGCACCGTATCAACATCATTCCTGACGCTCTCAAACGCATCCTTGGTGACGTACTTGCTGAGATCGGAGCCAATAGGCGTGCTCTTGCTTGTGCTGGCGAAATTGTCCACCTTTTGCTTCAGCACGGCGTTTTCAACCTTCAGTTGCTCGCACGTGGCTTTGTACCTGTTGAACTCCTCCATGAACTTCTGGAATTCCTCTTTTGAGACATATTCGCCCTCAGCGGCGGAGCAGAACCCTGCCAGTAGAGTGGCGAGCAGGGGGACGAGCAGCAACGCGCGACAGTTCATGGCTTGTCTCCAGGCTTCTCCTTCTCCTGACTTTTCGGCGTGAGGGTGCGGACATAGTTGATCACGCTCCAGCGCTCTTCTTCGGAGAGCCGCTTGCCGAAACGCGGCATCGGCCTCCGGCCTTCGGTGATCTTCCAGAAGAGCTCACCGTCAGGATCCGAGGCCGTCTGGCTCAGGTCGGCCGGCTTCTTCTTCAGGGTCGCCGCCGCGTCGCCGTCGCCTTTGCCCTTGGCGCCGTGACAGGAGAGGCACTCCTGCGTGTAGACCTCCTTGCCACGCGCGATCGAGCGGGCGTCGGCAGGCACGGGGTTCTTGACCTTGAGCGCCTCGGCGGGCGCTTCCCACTCGCCCTCCTCGGCGCAAAGCGCACAGGCAGGCAGCAGCAGAAGGCCCACTGTCAGTGAACGAATCATGCTTGAATCCCTCCTCGGCGGATACTGTAGACCTTCCCGTCTACCACAAAAGCCGAAACTCTAAACTCGAAATTCGAAGGAACAACAAGCCCGAAAACGGAAAGGCGCGCAGTTGGTCTTTCCCAGCCAGAGAGCCATTCGCGCACATTGTGGCGCGAACTGAGCGGTTTACGCGGCACAAGCGACTTAGCTCGGTGAATTTTTTTTCGCCAACATTCATGTAAGTCCTTAAAAGTCTGGCAAAACTATGGAAAACTGGTGGATTTCTTGTGGAGAACTGGCAACTTTCTGGTGGACAACTGGTAACCTTCTGTTGTATGGGTGGCAAATGACAAGTTGTGAGTCACGAGTGGCGGGGACACGTTTCATCAGGCTCCAATTTCAGCGCCACCCGCGAGTCGCGTCGCGTTTGTCGCGTTTTCCTAACACAAGCCATGGCATAATCTCCCTGCGGCCGCGAGCTTGTAATGGCCAGGGCCTTACAACAACCATCCGAGCCGCGACGGACCGGGAGCGGACCGCTTGCTCAGAGGCTACGGGCGCGACGCCTGCGGGACAACTCTCAACCAGCGCGCCCCCTTGGGGCTATCGCGCAGTCGTGGGGCCTCTCACCAGGGGCTTCGCCCCTGGCTTTCCCAGTTTGCGCCTTTGGCGGAATACCGCACTGGCGTCCTCCCAACGCCGCGCAAGACACTCATACCATATACTACGTATTACAGTCCGGTTTGTCAAATGAAAAATTGGATTTTTGCGGTGGCTCAACAGGCACGCTGACGCCAATAGCCCCCGGGTAGCGCTAGCCGGCACCCGGAAGGCGTGTAGGGTATGGGACTTATGGGAACTATGGGAGTTATGGGACTTAAGCGACATAAGGGGCTTTCTGAATTAGAATGACAGTGCAGCCTTATCTTGAACCACGCCGGTTCTTCATATTCCGGGCGCATAGGGCAATGAGCAGGCAAGGGGCCTGCGCTACACTCCCGCCCTGGTTCTACCGTCGGCGGAAAGCCCCTTGACCGCCCTCCACTTGCGCTTCACAATCCCCGCTATCTACCAGTCTCTCACGGAGAGGACACGCCATGCCCGGAAACGTGCCCGATGAAGCCTTTGCCCGTTATGTAAACCAGATCGGCAACGCCAGCCTGGATCAAATCGAAGCGGCGCGCGCGTTGCAGGCAGAGATCGCTAAGAAGGGCATCGTGGTCTCGCTGGGTGAAGTATTGGTCCAGCAAGGCATCCTTACACCTGCCATCCGGGAGAACATTGAGAAGAAGCTTGAGGTCCAGCAGCAGGGCGGCTTGAAGCAGCTTGGGCAGTACAAGTTGCTGAAAAAATTGGGCGAAGGCGGGATGGGAGCCGTGTACTTGGCTGAGGACACCGGCCTGGGCCGCAAAGTGGCTTTGAAGGTTCTGCCCAAAAAACTCGCAGGTGATAAGGAATTCCTGTCGCGTTTTCGCCGCGAGGCGCAGGCCACGGCCAACCTCAACCACGTCAACATCGTGAGCGCGTACGCCGTGGGCGAGGAGTTGGGTTTCAACTACTATGCGATGGAATACTGCGACGGCGAATCCCTCGACAGCTTGCTCAAGCAGCAGAAGCGCCTGGCCTGTGACCAGGCCGTCGAGATCGTCATGCAGGTGGCGCGGGGCCTGAAGCACGCGCACGAGCACGGCATCATCCACCGCGACATCAAGCCCGCCAACATCATGATCTGCGCTCCCCTCCGTAGCGCAGGCTTCCAGCCTGCCGGGGCGGATGCAGGCAAGATGCCTGCGCTACAAGAAGGCTTCGTAGCCAAGATTCTGGATCTGGGCCTGGCGAAGACGGTGGGCGGGACGGAACAGCAATTCTACACGCAGGCCGGCGTGGCGCTGGGCACGCCGCACTATCTCAGCCCGGAACAGGCGCGCAGCGACAAGAACATTGACGGGCGCACGGATATCTACTCGCTCGGCGCGACCTTCTACCACCTCGTCACTGGCCAGACGCCGTATACGGCTCCGACGGCGGCGATGATCATGGTCAAGCATATCAATGAGCAGTTGCCGAATCCGCAGGAGCTCAACGCGGACATTCCGGACGGCGTAGCGCACGTCATCATGCGCATGACGGCCAAGAAACCCGAGGATCGTTACCGCGACTGCAAGGAACTGCTCGACGACCTGGAACTGGTCATAGATGGGAAGATGCCCTTAAGCCACGCCGTTGAGCTGGGCAAGTCCAATGCGGCCATGCGGCGCATAGGTCAAGCTGTCCAACCGGCCGGAAGAAAGCCAGCCCCGCAGCGCGCGCGTCTGCTTGTGCCCATTGCTTCGCCGCCGAACAGGAAGCCCCTGTACATTGGCGCGGGCGTAGTTGCGCTGGGTTTGTTGGCGTTGGTTGTGGCGCTGGCCACCAAGAGTCCGAGCCGCGACCGTGAGGGAGCGGAGGGTAAACCGCTTGCTGACGCGCGCGGCTCGGATAGCGAAGCCGCGGCGAAGTTGAAGGCCGAGCAAACGCGGCTGAAGAATGAAGCCGCCCGCCTGCAAAAAGAACGCGACAAGCTGGCCGAGGACCAGCGCAAGGCGGAAAAGGCGCGGTTGGCTGCCGAAGCAGCGACCAGGAAGAAGGCGGAAGAAGCCGCGAAGACGCAGGCGGTGACAGCGCCCGTGGGCCCGACTAACCCGCCGCCAAGCACCAAGGTTGAGCCGCAGCCAGTGCAGCCGGATAACAAGGTGGCCCAGCCTGACACGAAGGCAGGCGAGACGCCTGCCCCACAAACTGCCGCTGAAGTCCGCGCGGAGAAGGCGCAGAAGCTTTTCTCCACCGTACTGAAAGAGACAGGGGCGTTGCTGGCCCAGAACAAACTGGCCGAGGCCATCGCCTTGCTGGAACGCAAGGCGAAGGACCCGGCGCTGGCCGATGCCGCCGAATTGCTCAAGCAGGAAAGGGCGGACGTTCAATCCGTAGTCGAACTGCGCAAGGCTGCGATTGACGCGCTGCGCAAACAAGCGGGACAGCAGGTCACATTGAGGAAAGGCGGCACGGAATTCAAGGGGAAGGTCGTGAACGAGCCGAAGCCCGAGAGCGTGACCTTGGACATGGGCGGGGCGCAGATGACATTCAGCGCCATGCAGCTTTCGCTGGAAGACGTGGACGAGTATGCGCCGCGAACCGGAAAGGCCGTCGCGGACCTGCGGCAGCGGGGCATCATGTACTTCGCTGCCGGGAGCGTCGCCAAGGCGAAGGAATACTTCACCAAACCCCAGACTCTTGACCCCGGACGATACCTTGACCGCATCGCAGCGCTTGAGGCGGCCGACGCCGAGGCAGCGGCATTGAAGGGGTGGGAGCGTGCGGAGAAACTTTTCGCGGCGAAGGACATGCTAGGCGCGGAGGCGCTGTATGGGGTGTTTGAGCGCGACTACGGCAAAACGCAGACGGCGGCGAAGCAGGCTGCCGCACTGAAGGAGCGGTACGAGGCTATTGAGAAGGCACTTGGCCCGCCGCTCCTGACTTTGGACTTGGGCGGCGGCGTGAAGATGGAAATGGTTCTGATAAAGGCTGGCGAATTTCTGATGGGCTCCGACAACGAGGGCGGCGAGGAGGAGAAGCCTGCCCACAAGGTCAAGATCAGCAAACCGTTCTTCATGGGAAAGTACCCTGTTACCGTTGCGCAATTCAGGGCCTTCGTTGACGCAACAAAATATCAGACCGATGCTGAGAAGGCCGGGAACAAGGGCCGGTGCTGGGACAACGGCCAGTGGAAAGAATTGGCGGGCGTCAACTGGAGGAAGCCGAACTTCCCGCAAGAGGACAATCACCCGGTCTCCCTCGTCTCATGGAATGACGCAAATGAATTCTGTCAATGGGCTGCAAAGAAGACGGCCAGGGCAGTATGCCTGCCCACAGAAGCGCAATGGGAGTACGCCTGCCGGGCGGGGACAACTACCAGATTCAACACAGGCGACAAGGACTCAGACATGGATCAGGCGGGCTGGTTTATCAAGAATTCGGGAATGCGCACCCATCCAGTTGGCCAGAAGAAGCCAAATGTCTGGGGTTTGTACGACATGCACGGCACCAATCAGTGGGTTCAGGACTACTACAATGAGAAATACTACTCTGAGTCCCCTCCTGCGGACCCACACGGCCCCACAAATGGCCGAGACCGTGTCCGGCGCGGCGGAGGCTGGGCTGATACCGCCGAGGGTTGCCGCGCGGCGCGCCGCTACCGATTCTCTCCTGATCACGCGGAAACTAATAACTCGTTCCGGGCGGCGCTGGACTTTTGACACTTTGTTTTTTGTTCTGTTAGACTTGGCCGCGAGCGAAGCGGAGGTCATCTCCGATCTCTACGATTTCATGCTGTGGCTGGTCCGGGACGCTTTCCACACTCGCGCGGAGGATGCACCTGGGCCGGCAGCAGCGAAAGGACAAACTCGCAGAACTTGGTGGCGGTTGTCAGCGCCCGCTCGAACTGCTCCCGCGATACTTCAACCGTGAAGGGATACCGTGACGCGGAGGCGTAAGGCGTGAGTTGGTGCGCAGTTTCTAGCCAAAGCTCAAACCGCTTGTCGGCCGGGATAGCCAAGCTAACCAGCGCGTCCAAATCGTGCGTCTTTTCGAATTCCACATCGTGAAACAGGAGAAACCCTTTGACCGCCTTTTCGGCAGCCTGCTGACAATGGAACATGGCCATGTCGAGGTACGGGTCAGGATCAGCAGCGGCCTTGCGCGCCGTGCCAAGGTCATGGGCGGCTTTCACGAACCACTGCTGCGTAAGTTCGCACTTAGCCATATCCATACAGCATTTTCCCCCGCTCGAAGATCTTGTGCTCCAGCGCCGCGCGCACATGACGGTAACGGTCTGCTTCGGCCCGGGTTTTGACGAAGACGTCTTTTGCGAACCCCATGCGCTGCAGGCAACGGCGGGCACGAACCTCACGCTCGTAGGGTGTCTCCTCACTCTGGGAGACGATCACGAACAGATCCACGTCGCTGTCCTCAGTGGGGGTGCCCCAGGCGTGCGAACCGAAGAGGATGATCTGCTCCGGCTGGAACTCGGCCACCAGCCGCCGCACCACCTCAGCCAGGAGTTCTGGAGCAAGCGTCTTCATGGTGCTATGTTAACCGCTTCTGAGGTCCTGGCAAAAGAAAACTTGCGCCGCGCGAGGGGCGCCGGCCGATTTTCGATTTCCGATTTTCGATCTCAACTTCCAGCCCGATGCAATTGAAAATCTAAAATCCAAAATATCCGCCGTGGTGAATAGCTCTTGAAAGCGCGGGGCCAAACTCCGACACTCTGTTCACCATGCGCGTAGGCATTGACGGCCTGCACCTTTTCGGCAATTACGCCGGCATACAGTATTCGCTGGCGCGGCTGGTGGAGGCGCTGCGGCGCGAATGCCCGCAGGACGAGATTGTGCTGTACGTGCCGCGGGATTTTGCCGGGCCGCCGGCCGAAGGCACGTGGAAATCAGGGGACACGATTCCCAATTCCCGGGAATTGGGATCGTGTCCCCCGATTTCCGGCGATCCGGGCCTGATAGTCAAGCGCACCTGGTTTCCCGGGCGGTGGCGCACGATCCGCACGCTGTGGCGGAACATGCGGCTGCAAGCCCGCGCCTACAAAGACCGGTGCGACCTCCTGCACGGGCCGACTTACGCTCTGCCGGCCCTGGTCTCAATACCAGCCGTGGTCACGATTCACGACGTCATCGCGTTCACGCACCCGGCCTTCTGCACTCCCGGCAGCGCGCGCGTGCAGGGGCAAGTAATCCCGCGCAGCGTGGCCGCGGCGCGCCGCATCATCGTGCCCACGGCGGCGACTAAGGAACAGCTTCTGCGCAGTGTCAAGCAGGCGGACCCCAACCGTATTGACGTGGTCCCCTGGGGCGTGGGGAACGAGTTTCAGCCGCTTAAAGCCTTTAAGCCGCTCAGCAACTCCGGCCGCGAAGAGGCCCGCAGGGCGCTTAACCTGCCGGACCAATATGTTCTGTTCGTGGGGAACATTGAGCCGAAGAAGAACATCCCCATGCTGATCCAGGCGTTCTTCGCGGCCAAAATGAACCGTAAACTGCCGCACAAATTGGTACTGGCCGGGCAGATGGGGTGGGGGATGAAGAATCTGGCAAAGCTGATCCGCAACCTCAAGGCCAGCGACTACGTTTTCTTCACAGGCTATGTGCAGCAGAAGGCCTTGCCGGTGCTGTACAACCTGGCCGACCTGCTCGTCATGCCCTCACAGGTGGAAGGTTTCGGGATGCCGGTGCTGGAAGCCATGGCCTGCGGCTGTCCGGTTGTGATCAGCGATGACGCAGCCCTGCGCGAGGTGTGCGGGGCCGCCGCGCGCGTGGTGCCTGACGACCCAGCCAAACCACTTCAGCCCTTGCGCCAGGCCATAGAAGAACTGCTGCTGAGTGACGCCAGAGCGCGGCAGGAATTGGTCAAGCTTGGTTTCGAGCGGGCGAAGCAATTCACTTGGGAGAAGACGGCGCGGCTGGTGCATGAGACATACGAACGAGCGCTGGGCTCTTAGCTATAGGCGGCGGAAAGAGCCGGGGCGGACATTTTGCATTTTAGATTTTGGATTGAACAGCAACCGCAGAGGCAGAGAACGAGTTTTCGATTTGCGATTGTCGATTTAACAGCTTCCAGCGATGTTAAAAAGGCAATCGCAAGTCGAAAATCCCCAAGCCCTTTTTGCCGGACGAATCAACTCTTCTTTTTGCTCTGCTGGTACGCGGCATACGTGGCCGGCAAAGTCTTCAGCGCGCTGCAGATGTTGCTCTGCGTGCACTGGGGTCCCGCAAAGGACATCAGCCTGTCGCCATTGGGCGCGCAGATCACGAGTGTGTTCGCGCCCGCGCTGTACTTTTTCATCAGTTCGGTGTTCTGGGCATTGGCGACGACTTTGGCCAACTGTTTTACGCCGGCCTTCCTCAGTTCGAGGGTCACGTTAGGCGCATCAAATACCGTAGGCACGACGGTATTCTTGTCCTTCCGGGCCGCGGTGAGCGCCTTGCCGCCTTCGCCAGCCGTACTGGCGGATTCGGGAGAGCAGAAATACAGCGCATAAGGTTCAGCCTTTTGCTGCGCCGCCGATTGTGCGTCGCTTGCCGAGCCGGCCCAGCCGACCGCTGGACAGCCGCCGGAGCCTCACCCCGCGGATGCCGACCCAGCCCACATTCCTGTCAGGCTGACCAATGCTGCCAACACGAAAAACGTTGCTCGCGTGCGCATGCATTACCCTCCTCAAAGCGCCCCGGACACAATCCACAGATCATCGAGCCTAAATCCTGGTTCCTTAAAGTAAAGTACATTTTGCGGCCTGTTTTGCTGCAAACTTTCCTTGCTTTCCGCGAACTCCGCAATTGCGGCAGGGGGCAAGCTGGGTAGGATAAGGGAGCTATCGGCGGGAAAGGAGGAGTGGCGTGAGATCAGGGAACGTTTCTGCCATCCTGGTTCTGCCGCTCTGCATGGCTTGCGCCGCCTACGCGGACACGAGCGCCGACGCGCAGAAGCTCAAGGACGAGGCGCTCGCGATCTTCAAGGCCAATGCCGCACGGCAGGCCACGCCGGCACAGTACGCCGAATGCATTTTCAAACTGGAGCAGGCGCAGGCACTGTTGGAGAAGGCCGGGGACACCAGCAGTTCCCTGTCGCAGGAAGTGTCGGCCACGCTCTTCTGGGCCAGGCGCTTCTCGGATGTCAACGTGATTGCCGCGCTGGATAAACTGCACGGCGGCAAGTCTGCGCCGCTTGCACCGCCGCCCAAGAAAGCGGAGCCTGCCAAGCCGGCTTCGGCGGACGAACCTATTGAGCCGCCGCAGGTATTGGCCGCGGCGAAGAAAGTCTTCACTGCCGCACAGGCCTATGCCGCTGCGCACAAGAACGACGATTACGCTTTGGCTCTGTGCTGGTTCCAGGTGGCCGCCGAACATCCCGGCACGGATTACGCGCTGAAGGCGCTGGCACTGGCGCGCGAGGCGCAAGCGCGCTTCGCCGGCAAGGACGCGAAGGCGGGCGAAGGGAGCTTGCCTGACACGCCCGAGATGAAGCTTGTCGGGGAAGCTGACGCCTTGGCCGCGGCCGGAAACTATGAGAAAGCTTTCCCGCTGTACCTGAGTTCATTGAAGCTCAAGGAAACGCTGGTCGCCCACCGCAAGCTGGGACATGCTTATTTCAGACGGGCGCAGCAACTCAAGGACGACTTCCTGCCCAAGTTCGAGGCCGTGGAAGAGGAATACCACAAAGCCTGGAAGAACGCTTTCAAGGAGGTGCGCTACCTGGGCTATGGGGTCCACAAGAAGTTCATCCCGGATTATCCGCCGTTGCTGGAAGCCAAGCGCAAAGGGGCCGAGTTGCTGAAAGAGGCCAATGTCTCCATCGCTTACTACAACAAGGCGCAGAGCGAGTTCTCAGGGGTTCTGCGCATGGCGCCCGGGAACAAGGACCTGGACGCCGCGGGACATCAGGCCTTGTGCCTGAGTGTCAATGGCGAGACCAACACCCGTGCCCGGGCGAAAATGCTGCTCCCGGCATTCCTTTCCGATTACAAGCCTGCCAACGATGTCGAGCGTTCGCTCTACGAATTCTGCAAGGCGGAACTGGAACGGCTCAGAAGCGGCGGTTAGGCCGGCAACAGGAGGGGCAACTGGCGCATGACACTTGAAGGCGAAGCGAGAGTGGCGCCCGCCGAAGCGGTGCGCCAGGCTGTTCGGGATAGCGGATTCCTCAAAGGCTTGGCTGCCGCGCGTGCGCTAACGCCCAAAGCTCGCGGTCTGCGCCAGCTTGGGCAGTCCGAGGTTGAGGCGCTGCAGGCTCTGCATAACGCCGCCGAGGACTGGGCGCAGGTATGGGTGCCGCTCAAGTTCAACCCCCGCAAGATCGTGGGCTGTTACTTCACGGGCGAGATACTGCTTGGGACCTTCCAGGAGAATGTGGCGCTCGGCCAGGGTCTGAGCGTCGGTTCCGGTGTCTACAACTGCCATCTCCACAACGTGAGCGTCGGCGACAACGCCTACCTGGCCAACACCAGCCTGATCGCAAACTACCGGATCGGGCCGCGCGCGGTCGTCCAGGGCTGCGGGCGGCTGGCCTGCACCGGCGAAACGGCCTTCGGCAACGGGCAGCGGGTTTCGTTGGGCTTGGAGATGCCGGGGCGCGAGACGGCGTTCTACGCCGAGATCACAGTGGACGTCGCGGCCCAGGTGGCCGCGCACCGCCACGCCACGAGGCCCTTGGCCGCGTATGAAAAGGCTGTCGCCGAGTACACCAAGGCCGCGAGCGCCGACATCGGCGTGATCGAGGCGGGTGCGGTGCTGCAGAATACGCCGCGGATCCTGAATTCCTACATTGGCCCGGCGGCCAGCATTGACGCCGCGGGCAGCCTGGAGAACGTAACGGTGCTCAGCGGGCCCGATGAACCAGTCCTCATTGGCACGGGCGCGTGCGTCAAGGACGCAGTCGTGCAGTGGGGTTGCCGTTTGGAGACGCACGCCGTGGTGGAGCAGTCGGTGTGCTGCGAACACAGCTTTGTGGATAACCAGGGGCAACTGAGGCGCTCGCTTCTGGGCCCGAATTCGGGGGTAACAGCCGGTGAGTGCAGCTATTCGCTGGTCGGGCCGTTCGTGGGCTTCAATCATGAGGCTTTGCTCATCTCCGCCTACTGGCCGGATGGCAAGGGCACCATTGCCTACGGCGCGAACGTCGGCGCCGAGCACACAGGCAAGGCGGCGGACCAGGAGATCTGGCCGGGCGAAGGGCTCTTCTTCGGCCTGGGCGTGAACATTAAGTTCCCGGCGGACTATTCGCAATCCCCCTACACAATCATTGCCTCCGGTGTGACCACGCTGCCGCAGCGGGTCCAGATGCCATTCAGCCTGATCAATGTGCCCGCCGAGCAGATTCCGAGCATGTCGCCGGCGTATAACGAGATCTTGCCCGGCTGGGTGCTGAGCGAGAGCATCTACAGCGTGCGCCGCAATGAACGCAAATTCGCCGTACGCAACAAAGCCCGCCGCACACGCTGCGCCTACGAGATCTTCCGGCCGGAGATCGTCGAGCTTATGGTCCGGGCGCGCACTATGCTGCAAGGCCTCAGCCCTTCAGCGCTGCAGGGAGGACCCAAAGTCTACACGGACAAGGACCTGCCCGCCCTGGGCAAGAACTTCATGAAGGAGCGCGCCCGGCTGGGAGGCATCGAAGCCTACACGTTCTACATCCGCCTGTACGCGCTCAAGGGCCTGCTGTTCAGCGTCAAGTTCAGTCTGCAGCAGGGGCGCGACGCGAACCGCGTGCTGGAGCCGGGAGATCGGACGGACCCGCGTTTTGAGCATGAGCGCGAGCTGTTGAGGCGGGAATTCCCCGAACACAAGGTGAAGGATCTGCTCCATGAACTGGTGGCCGCGGAAGAGAAACTGGCTGCTGATACCCTCCTCTCCAAGGAAAGGGACGACCTCCGCGGCGTGCGCATCGTCCCCGACTACATGACGGTGCACCTGCCCGCGCGCGAAGATCCGTTCGTGAAAGTAACCAGACATGAGGTGACGGAACTGAAGGCGGAGGTCGCGGAACTGTTGCAGAAACTGTGATAGAGCCACGGATGAATGGCGGACATGGAGACGCCGAGCCATGAAACCTCTGAAATCGGGAAAGGGCCTCAAGGCGCCTGTTGCGGCCATCCTGGGGTTGGCAACGGTCGGAGCCCTTGCCATGCCGGTAGCAGCAGCGGAGCCGGAGCCGAAGCAAGGCGTTGTACCTGCGGTGGTGAAAACCAGTCCGGCGGCGTTGGCGGACGACGTGGATCCCGCGCTCGACCGGATCACCGTCACCTTCGACCAGCCCATGATGGACCAGAACTGGTCGTGGACCGGCGGGGGAGAGACGTATCCCAGGATAACAGGCAAAATCAGCTACGATGCAGCCAAGACTACATGCACACTTCCCGTGAAGCTGGAACCCGGGAAGGTCTACTGGGTTGGCGTCAACAGCCCCAGCCATAGGAACTTCAAGACGCCTGACCGCATCCCTGCCGCTTGGCATGTCATTGTGTTTGCCACCAAGTCGGCAGACGGCAACCCCACTCCCATCCCCGAGGAGATGCTGGTCAGGGCCAAACGGATTAACGCACGCGCCAAGGAAAAACGGGAACCTTGATTCAGGGTTGGAATGGTGGAGCATTATGGAGGCAGGTCGAACTCCAGCATTGCCCTTAATCCGAAGTTCCAGCCCGTAAAGCAGCTCAACCCTGTACGGGCATGCTGTTAAGTCAGAAAGCAGATTCCGCCTACTGGGGAAATGAGTGGCGCAGCTGAGGGCAATAATGCAATAGCCCGCTCCTTCGTTCAGTAGGGATTGCTCGGCATCATCTCCCACGCCTTAACCACACGGACCTTCGCCGCGCCTCCTTGCGAGAACAGCGATACGCCGATGCTGTCCGGCCGCGTGGGATAGATGCGCCGCATGGCCGCTTGGCGGTCGTTGGCAAAGGCCTCAATGACCGACCGGTCAACGAACACCCGTAGTATGAGCGCCTCGCCCTGTTTCAGTTCGAATGGTCCGGCCTCGACGTTCTTCGGCCCTTCGAACTGAAACAGGGCGAGG
>Ga0209777_10006767_pt1 | contig 12845 bp, 7 predicted proteins | sample FrelakmetHBP12HB_FD_187147 | JGI IMG/M metagenome (GOLD analysis project Ga0209777, IMG submission 187147) | Freshwater lake sediment microbial communities from the University of Notre Dame, USA, for methane emissions studies -HBP12 HB (SPAdes)... | ecosystem: Environmental > Aquatic >...
GGTCTTCGCGAAATTCTCCCTTCTTGTCTTTTTCTTCTAAATTTTGATGAGTTGCAGAAATTATACGCACATCGACCTTGATGTCTTCCGCCCCGCCGATGCGCCGAAAAGTCTTTTCCTGAACTACCCGAAGAAGTTTGACCTGCAGCACCGGTGGCAAATCACCAATTTCATCGAGGAATATCGTACCGCCGCGCGCCATTTCGAAAATTCCCGGCCGATCCGCATAAGCACCCGTAAAAGAACCTTTCATGTATCCGAAAAGCTCACTCTCCAGAAGAGTTTCCGGTATTCCGCCGCTGTTAATGGGCATAAAAGGCATTTTGAAACGCGAAGAGTTTTTATGAATAGCTCTGGCAACAAGTTCTTTGCCTGTTCCACTTTCTCCCAGAATTAAAATATTTGCCAGTGTATCGGACACTTTTTTAATTCTTGCGAATATTTTAAGCATCTCCCGATTTGTTCCAATCATGCCGCAAAATGAATTTTCTTCCGTTCCCTTTGCTTTTGCTTCTTTTTTCAGTGGCTGATTTTCAGTCACCAATCCTTTTTTCAGCAATGCTGATCGCACAACTTTTTTGAGATCTTCAATGCTGCCGCCTTTTTCCACATAATCGTAGGCGCCTTCCTTCATCGCATCTATTGCTGTTTCTCCCGAAGCATAAGCTGTAATAAGAATAACTATTGTTTCCGGTCTCTGGTCTTTAATGGTTTTAAGAAATTCAATACCGTTAATTTTGGGCATTCTTAAATCGGTGATAACCAAGTCAAAGGCGGTCTTGCGACAGAGATCAATTGCCTTTGCCGGATCTCCAGCACTGGTTACATCATAGCCCTCTTTTGTCAGCATGATTTCCATAAATTCCCTCATACCCTGATCATCATCAAGAACCAAAATTTTTGCCATACTTTCTCACCCCGTTTCATTTTATCTAATCTGCGGCCTAATTGTATAAATTATCTTTACATTTGTTCTTCATTTTTGCCAGGTAACCAGACAGAGCATACTGTACCCTGATTTACAGTACTATCTATTTTAATTCTTCCGTTGTAACCGTCAACAATGTGACTGACAATCGTCAATCCCAAACCGGTTCCTTTTTCTTTATTCGTGAAAAAAGGTTCAAATATTTTTTTTAAATCCTTTTCTTTAATACCGCATCCGGTATCCGAAACTTTAATTTTGGCATATTCTTTTTCATTCTCCAGTCTCACCATATTAGTTTCAATGGATAAGACACCTCCTTCTTCCATAGATTGAATTGCATTAAGTATAAGATTGTTGATAATTTGTCTAACCTGTTCCTTATTGGCAAAAGTTTTTGCTTCGATCGAGAAAACTTTCACGATCTTTATTTTACTTGTCCAGTTTTTGTTTAATTTTATATAATCTAAAACCTCTTCAATAACTTCATTTAAATCAACCAATTCTCTGGACGCGGGAATCGGACGCGCCAGTGAAAGAAAATCGCGGGCAAAGCTATCCAGTTGATCTTTGCCGCGTAAAATTATTTGCATCAATCTTTCATCAGTTCCATCCAACTTCAATCCCTGTCCTAAAAGTTCAATTGAACCGGTTATTGCCGCCAGGGGATTTCTCATTTCATGAGCCAAGGCCGCCGCCATTTCACCAATTAAAGCCATGTTTTTACTTCTTTCAAGTTTCTCTTCCATCTGTTTTATTTTCGTGAGGTCCTGAAAAATTAAAATATTACCAATTTGATTATCATGCCGGCCTTTCAAAGGAGAAATCGACAAACCCAGATTAATTTCACTACCCGTTTTTCCTGTTATTATAACTTCCAATCGTTTTTTAGTTTGGTCATTAATCGTCTCTTGGGTCAAAAAGGGCACAAATTCTGGAAATACATCTTCAAGTTTACGATCCCGAACTTTGGCTCGCGTAAATCCGCTGATTTCTTCAGCCGCATTATTAAAAGTCTTAATTATGTTCTGCAAATCAATTGTCATGACACCGGTATAAACCGACTCAACAATGCTGCGAAAAAGCAAATCCAGTTGATTAAATTCCGATTCTTTTTCTGCCAATAAATATCTTGTCTTCTTTTCCTGCTCAACAACAAAACTTGCCAAAATAGCCAAAACATAAAATGATACAATATGTACCAGAGCGTTTGTTAATACATCTGTGAATTTAAGATTATAATCATATTCAATAGAAGGAATGAAAGGCACTACCCTGTAATATTGAAGCTCCATAAGTAAAATGTAAAATATGCTGGAGGTTGTAGCAACAATAAAGCCTCCTCTGCGGCCAAGAAAAATTACCGAATAAATTATTGCAAGTGTGTAAAAAAGAGAATAATCAATCTGTGTGTTGCCGGTCAGAAAAATAAGAAAAGTGATCAAAATAATATCTACGGTTATTTGTAAATAAATATTATACCATAAATTTTTCACGAATTTAAAAAGTAGAATATAAATAATCGAAAAGAAATAAATCGCAGCAGCGATGAGGTAAAAAAAGTTAATGGTTATTTGTGATACAGAAAATTCGTGTTTTTTAATATCGATAATAATAGTAGTACCGAGAAACAGCGTTACAATGACAATCCTGGATATGATTAGGAGGACCAAGCGCCGTTTATTTTTTTCTTTTATTAAGGCTTCGCTATTCAGTTCAGGCATTTTGATTTCCTTTTTGACGAAACAAACTATAAATTATATTATAATATTTTAGAAGTTTTAGCTAATAAATTTGAATTATTTTCTTTTTTAAAAAAAATATGCGTAGACAATTAATTTATCTTTTAATCGCTTTAATCGCCGGAATTATTACCGGCAGCTTCCTCGCTTTTTCCTATTATTTATTATTGGCTGTACTCGCTTCAATTCTTTTTTTTCTTTTTGTAACTATACGAAATCACAGGTATGAAACCCCAATGCAAGCGTTGGAAACAGATTCCGCAGCAGTCCACGGGGTATTATATCCCTGCTTAAACGGGAGAATTCGGCTAACAAACTTCTATTCGCTTCTCTTTCGAAATTGGAGTTTCACGAATAAATGGCCAATCGCCAGCTTCTTGTTAATTATCAGTTTTATTCTTGTTCTTGGTGTATTTGATATTCAAAAGCATAATTATTTCATCGAAGATGAACGGAACATAGTACAATATATTGATAAAGGAAAAGTTACCGCGGAGGGAATGATCATAGAAAGTCCCCTCGCCTACCTCGATAAAAATGTTTTAATTGTACGCTGTCTGCGGGTAATTAAAGATAAATCGTATGTTCCGGTTTCGGGTAATATTCGTCTGGTAATTCCTCCAGATTTAAATTTCCAATATGGTGATTTTGTCCGCTTTCATTCAAATTTAAAGAGACTACATAATTTTAATAATCCGGGCGGCTTTGATTACGAACATTATTTGAACCTTAAAGGCATTTATGCAACAGGATTTATCGCTGATAATTCAAAAATTGTACTTTTAAGACAAAATTCTGCCAGCCCGATACGATTAAAACTGGAATCTTTTAGATTTTACTTAAAACGAATAATTTATCAAAACTCCGCTTCGCCGCAAAGAGAAATCATCGAAGCCATGACAATCGGCAATCAAAAGGCAATCCCTGCTGACGTGCGGGACAATTTCAATAAAACGGGCACCGCACATATTTTGTCAATTAACGGCCTGCATATTGGAATAATTGCGGCGTCTGCTTTTTTCTTTGTTTTTCTTATTTTGAAATCCTCAGAATATATGATGCTCAGATTTAATATAATTAAAATTGCCGAGGCAGCGGCGTTCTTTATGGTTTTAATTTCCGCCTTCATTGCGGGAATGGAAATTCCCGTAATGCGGTCAACTTTTATGGCGCTGATTTTTCTGGTTGCCCTAATCTCAGGAAAACAAACAGATCTTTATAATACGCTTGCCGGAGCGGCGCTAATTATCCTGGTTATTTTACCGGAAGCTGTGTTTGATAGTTCTTTTCAGCTTTCTTTCATGGCCGTTTTAGCGCTCATTTACATTGTTCCGCGTTTCCGCGATCTTTCTTTTCCGCAATTGGAGATTCTTCCGTTATGGGGCCAAAGTATTATCCGGTATATATCTTTATCGGCTCTTGTATGCAGCGCAGTAACAATCGGCACTTTGCCTTTAATCATGTATTATTCCAACCGTGTCTCTTCCATAACAATAATTGCCAATCTGATTTTAGTTCCACTTTTGGGAACATTGGTGCTGACTATAACAATGTTTTTTATTTTATGCGCCTTCTTTTCCCCGGTCATTGCCGGTTATTTCATCAAACTTGCTTCTTTCTTTGTGCAGATATCGGTAAATATAATAAACAAATTAGCGGCTCCCTCCTGGTCTTCTTTTAATTGCACCACACCTAACGTAGTTGAAATTGCATTTTTTTATTTATTCATTTTTCTTGTTATTCAATTTATTGAGGCGAGGAAGAAAAGGAAAACCCAAAAGGAATTTTCACCGCGACGTTTCCGGGCATTAAAGTATTTATTAATTATTACTGTTGTCTTTTTTGCCGCGGATATAATTTATCTTATTTTCAATGATAAATTATCTTCTGATTTAAAAATTACAATCATTGATGTGGGACAGGGAAATTCAACGCTAGTGCGGTTTCCCGGCGGGGGAAATATGCTTATTGACGGCGGCGGCTTTTCGGATAGTTCCTTTGATACCGGTAAATCTGTCCTTGCTCCTTTTCTTTATCATGAAAGAATCAGCAATGTTGATACGGTGGTGCTGAGCCACCCCCATCCCGATCATTTACTGGGACTGATTTACATTATGAATAATTTTAATGTCCGGCAGGTCTGGAGATCGAATTTGCCTATTGATTTAGAAGACTATCCGGAATGGGAAAAAGCGATCAAGCTCAACAACATTAATTTATCTCTGGTTTCCAATATATTTCCGGAAAAAATATTTAAAGGCGTTAAAGTTAATGTCTTATGGCCGCCAAATTATTCTGTCCAAGGGATGAATAATCTTTCTTATGACGAAGTCAACGATTCGTCCCTGGTTTTGAAAATAACGTTCGGCAAGGTAAGTTTTCTTATTCCCGGCGACATTTCCTCTGACATTGAAGAACAGCTTATTAAATCAAAGATAGATTTACGCAGCGATGTTCTGGTGGTTCCTCATCACGGTTCAGCCCACTCCAGCAGCGCCGAATTCATAAAAGCTGTCGCCTGCCGTTATGCGATAGTCAGCGCTGGCAAAGAGAATGTATTTCATCATCCTCATCTGTCAACCCTACAAAGATATAATGATGCGGGCGTTACCATTTTCCGCACTGATCGCGATGGAGCGGTAACAATAACGACCGATGGAAATGATTTGCATGTCATAACCTTTATAAAACAAAAAATATGAATAAACAATATCTTACGGTCATAAATAATATTGACTTTATGATTTTTAAGCTTATAATATAAAAGTAAACGAATTGAAAATGTTTATATAACTTTTCATCAACTCTAGTTATCAGACATCAGGCTTTTTTAAAACTTATGTCATCCATTTACGTCATTTTCTCGGAAATAGTAGTCATCCTTAACTGATAATAAGAAAAATTCGCGATATGAAAAATAAAATCGTATTAAAAAGTTCCGCCATCTTGAAAAAACACACAACTAAATCATCCAGTATAATGGCCGAAAAATATCAAGACATCCTTGAAAGTATTGAAGAAGGTTATTTCGAGGTTGATCTTGCCGGCAACTTTACCTTTTTTAACGATTCAGTGTGTCGGGTCACTGGCTACTCCAGAGAAGAATTGATGGGCATGAATAACCGTCAGTACACGGATGAAGAAAACTTAAAAATAGTTTTCCAGGCGTTTAATAAAATTTACACAACAGGAAAGCCCCTCAAGGAATTTGGCTGGTATATTACAAGAAAAGATGGCTCTAGAAGATACATCGAAGGATCTATTTCTTTACTGAAAAATTCATCGGGTAAACCAACGGGCTTCAGAGGAATTATGCATGATATCACCGAACGCAAGCTGGTGGAAAAGAAATTAATAAACAGCGAAGAAAAATTCCGCATGCTGGCCGAATCCAGCTCTTTTGCCATCATGATGCACCGGGGCGACCGCTGGATTTACGCGAATCGTGCGGCTGAAGAAATTTCCGGGTACACGGAAGCGGAGCTCTGCGGCATGCACTTCTGGGATATTGTGCACCCGGATTACCGGGACATGGGAAAACAAACAGGTCTCAATCGTCAACAGGGAAAGGTGGTGCCTCGTAACTACGAATTAAAAATCATTGCAAAAAACGGCGCGGAAAAATGGGTCAGCCTATCTGGAAACCCCATCAAATATGAAGATAAACCCACAGCCCTGATTTCCGTAGAGGACATCACCGAACGTAAAATAACAGAGGCTGCCTTGAAGGAAAGCGAAGATAAATTCCGCACCATTTTTGAGAACAGCTCATCTGCAATGGCAATCATTGAAAAGGATACGACAATATCGATGGTCAACAAGGAATATTGCAGAATTGGCCTTTACGAGGAAAAGGATGTCATCGGCATGAGTTGGACGAAGCAGATTCCACCTGAATATCTCAAAAGGTTGGAGGAATACAACCGTAAGATACTGATCAATCCAAATGATGCACCCGGTAGTTACGAATTTTCATTTTACCGCAAGGATGGTGCGATTAGAAATGGACTCATATCTGTAGCCGTTCTTCCCAACGCCCAGAAAATTGTCGCTTCATTTATCGACATAACCGAACGCAAGCAAGCCGAAAAGGCTTTGCTGGAAAGCGAACAGAAATACCGGGATTTAAGTATAATCGACGATCTCACGCAGCTTTACAATTCCCGGCATTTTTACGCTGAGTTGGAAAAAGAAATAGAGCGTTCGAACCGCTATGGACATCCTTTGACTCTTCTGTTGCTGGATCTCGATAAGTTTAAAGATTTTAATGATACATATGGCCATGTTCAGGGGGATTATGTCTTATCGCGGCTTGGTCACGCAATAAAACGAAGCCTGCGCGAGATAGATTCCGCCTATCGTTACGGAGGGGAGGAATTTACGATTATCTTGCCAATGACCGTAAGCGAGGAGGGAATCATAACGGCGAAAAGAATCCAAAAAGAATTCAGCAAAGAGAATTTTTCTCTGGTAGCGGGCAAAGAGGTTCACATGACGGTGAGCATCGGTCTGGCGCAATACAAGCCCAAGGAAGAAATAAAGGCATTTGTTCACCGGGTGGATCAGTTCATGTACAAAGTGAAAAAGCACGGAAGAGGCAAGATTTGTTCTGATGATGGGGATTTGCGATAAAAATGTGGTTTTCCGTAAATGATAACAAGGGAAAATTGAACCATGAAAAACAAACCTAAATCCGTATCACAGCCAAAAAAGAAGACAAAATCCGTATTAAGAAAAACACCGGCTGTGAAAGCGGCCTTGTCGGGTAAGAAAAAGAAACCGGCGGAAAAAACAGGCAAGAATAAAATCGGAACTCCGGATAATGCCAACCTTCAAAAGATGGAGAGGGAACTGCGGGAAACTAAGGAACGTTTACGCCTGCTTTCCGAAGCGGCCGAAGAGGGAATAGCTATTCACGATAATGGTGTTATCATTGACGCTAATGATGCCTTAGCGCGTATCTTTGGATACGAATTATCCGAAATGATCGGTATGAAGGCGAAAAGGTTAGCCACTCCAGAATCATGGAAAGTTATACGGAAACATATTGCCACAAAATACGATAAACCATATGAAGGCATTGGGGTAAGAAAAGATGGTTCTACTTTTATATGTTCTCTGGTTGGCAAACCATATAAATATAAAGGCCGCACACTAAGAGTATCTACCTTCCACAATATCTCCGAGCTAAAAAAGATAGAGGAAAAATACCGAAACATTCTTGAAAATATTCAGGAAGGATATTTTGAGGTAGATATCGCCGGCAATTACACCTTTCTCAACGATTCAATGTGCCTGATTCATGGTTACCCCAAAAAAGAACTGATGGGTATAAATAACCGGCAGTATACAGAAAAAGAAGCCGCAAAAAAAGTTTTTAAAGTATTCAACGGAGTTTACAAAACAGGTAAGCCTCTCAAACATATCGATTGGCAGATCATCAGAAAAGACGGTGTTAAAAGATACATTGTGAAGCATCTGTATCGTTACGAAAAGATTACCTTGGTAAACCTATAGGGTTTAGAGGAATCATTCGCGATATCACCGATCGCAAGCAGGCGGAGAAAGAAATTCTGTTTAAAGGGAAGCTGCTGGACACAGCCGCCGATTCAATCCTTGTCCATGATCTATCCGGCCGGATCGTTTACGCCAATATAGCGGCAGAAAAATACCGCGGCTATAAAGAAGGAGACTTGATCGGCAAAGACCTGAAGAATATTTCCGCCCCTGAATATGCTCAATTGATACCCGAGAAGATTGCTGAAATCAAGCAAAAAGGTGAAATACTATTCGAATCAGCCTCCTACCATCATGACGGCTCATCTTTCCCGATTGAGGTCCATGCTCTCCTGATAGACACTGATGGAGAAAAGCTGATTGTGCGAATCGGCCGCGATATCACCGAGCGCAAAAAAGCGGAGCACCAGATCAACGAACGGATGAAAGAGTTGCGGGCATTTTACAATCTGGCAGAAATAACTGAAAAAGACGGCATCACTCTGGAAAAACTTTATCAGGAAATTGCGGACAGCCTGCCGGCAAGCTGGCAATACCCGGAAATCACCTGCTGCAGGATATTGATCGGTGACAGAGAGTTCCGTACGAAAAACTTCACAGAGTCCGCATGGATGCAATCCGCGCCACTCAAGGTGCATGGATCAGCAGTTGCGGGTAAGATCGATATTGGTTACCTCGAAGAAATGCCGGAAGATTACGAAGGGCCATTCATGAAGGAAGAGCGACTTCTCCTGGATACTGTCGCCGAGCGGTTAGGACGCATCACCGAGCGCATGCAGGCGGAAGATGAACTGAAAAGATACCACAATCATTTGGAAGAGCTGGTGCGTGAACGCACGATCAACCTCGAAGCAGCCAATAAGGAACTGGAAGCGTTTTCATATTCAGCTTCCCACGACCTGCGTGCCCCCCTCAGGACGATTGAGGGATTCAGCAAGGCGCTTCTGGAAGACTGCGAGGATAAACTGGATATACAAGGAAAGGATTATCTGATAAGAATCAGGTCAGCGGTAAGGCATATGGCGGAGCTTATAGAAGATATGACGTAGCTTTCCCGGATCACACGCGCGGAAATAAACTTTGAAAAGATTAATCTGACCAAGATTGCACGCTCTGTAATGAATGAATTACAGAAGTCTCAACCTCAAAGGCATGTGGAGACAAAAATAGCCGACAGCATGGAAGAAACTGCGGATTCGAGATTAATGCGCATAGTCCTTGAAAACCTGCTGGGCAACGCCTGGAAATACACCGGAAAGCAGACAAAAGCAGTAATCGAGGTCGGGTGTACAAAGAAAGGCAAGACAAAAGTATATTTCATCCGCGATAACGGGGTTGGTTTCGATATGGCGTATGCGGACAAGCTTTTTGCTCCGTTCCAGCGCCTGCATACTGACGATGAATTTACGGGCACGGGAATCGGCCTGGCTACAGTGCGGCGAATTATCCACCGCCACAGTGGAAAGATATGGACAGAGGGACAGACAGGCAAAGGCGCAACTTTTTATTTCAGTCTTAATGAAAAGTAAAATTAAAAGGCGTGCTCGATATCCAACAACAATAAAATATTACTGGTGGAAGACAAAGGAGATGAAAAGGTGAATATTTTAGTTCGCGTTTTAATAGTTGATGATTCGGATGATGACGCCCAGCTGATTATACGTCAGTTGCACAAAGGAGGCTGTGACCCGAAATGGGAAAGGGTGGAAAACGCCGAAGCCATGGAGGCCGCCCTTGAGCGGCAACAGTGGGATGTTATTCTCTGCGACTATAAAATGCCGAATTTCAGCGCGCCCGTGGCCCTGAAAATTTTACAGGACAAAAAAATCGACATTCCGTTTATTATTGTGTCCGGCACTATCGGGGAGGACACGGCAGTGGCTGCAATGAAAACCGGCGCGCATGACTACCTGATGAAGGACAAACTCGCCAAACTCGTGGTTACGATAGAGAGGGAGATGCGCGAAGCGAAAATGCGGCAGGACAAGAAAGAATCGGAAGAAATGCTCAAGAAAAGCGAGGAAAATTTCCGCCATTCCCTTGATGATTCCCCTCTGGGCATTCGTATTGCGAGCTCTGATGGCAAAACACTTTACGCCAATCAGGAGATTTTAAATATATACGGCTACGATAACTTTGAAGAGCTGGCCTCAACTCCCCACAAAAAGAGATACACCCCTGAGTGCTATGTCGAATATGAAATCAGGCAAGCAAAAAGGCGGCGCGGTGAGTATGTTCCTTTAAATTATGAAATAAGCATCATTCGTAAGGATGGCAAAATCCGCCATCTTGAAGTATTCCGCAAGCAAGTGTTGTGGAACGGCGAAATCCAGTCCCAAGCGCTCTACGCTGATATTACCGAACGCAAGCAGGCTGAAAAGAATTTGCAGGAAAGTGAGGAACGTTATCGCATTGTCGTGGAAAATGCGCATGAAGCTATCATCATCACTCAGGACATGAAGTTGGTCTTTGCCAATAGTGGCGCTACAGAACAGATAGGTTATTCCAAGGAAACATTAACATCGGGCGTTTTTACAAGCTTTATCCATCCCGATGATCGCCAGATGGTCGCCGATTACAGCATAAAGAGATTGAATGGTGAGAATGTTCCTCCAGTTTATTCTTTCAAAATTATTAGTCAGGATGGAAAAGTAAGGTGGGTTGAACTTAATGCCACTGTTATTGAATGGAACAAAAAACCGGCCACCTTAAATTTTTTAAATGATATCACCGAGCGTAAATTGCTTGAGGAAGAGCGAATAGAAAACTATAACCAGATTAAAAAAGCCTTGCAAGCCACGGTACAGTCGATCGCCCTTCTGGTAGAAACGAAAGATCCCTATACGGCTGGTCATCAGGATCGAGTATCCCAACTGGCTCAGGCGATTACCATAGAAATGGGTTTAACGGAAGATCAGCAGGATTTAGTTAGGACAGCATCCATCATTCATGACCTCGGCAAAGTATCAGTTCCGTCGGAACTTCTCAGTAAGCCGACCAAGCTTAGCGAACTGGAATTCAACATAATTAAAGTCCACTCCCAGGCAGGGTATAATATTCTGAAGGACATCAATTTTCCCTGGCCGGTGGCCGATGTCGTCCTTCAGCATCACGAACGGATGGATGGATCCGGCTATCCAAAAAATCTTCAGGGAGAGGATATTCTACTGGAGGCACGGATTCTGGCTGTAGCCGACGTCGTGGAAGCAATTTCTTCTCACCGTCCCTATCGTCCAGCCCGGGGAATTAATTTTGCACTGGATGAGATTTCCAAGAATAAAGGCACACTTTATGATGCAAATGTCGTCGATGCCTGCCGGAAATTATTTCGTGAGAAAAACTTCGCCTTTAGTTAAAAAATGTCTCCGCCTTTTCCCTTCTTCATTGGAAATTCAGATTTTTCTTAGCTAATCAGTCCGAAGCGGCTCATTTTTTTCCCATTGCCAATCATAATTGAATATGTTAGTAAAATTTGTTTAAATTATGGACATAAATTATGGAAAAAATTACAGCAATTCGAGGATTTAAAGATATTTTACCGGAAGATGCCCGCCGCTTCTGGGAAGTTGAAACTATTGCCCGCCGGATTTTTAACTCTTTTGGTTTTCAGGAAATCCGCATTCCCATTATGGAAAAAACAGAACTTTTCCAGCGGAGCATCGGGGAAACAACGGATATTGTCGAAAAGGAAATGTACACATTCGCCGACCGGGACAATGAATATTTAACTCTGCGTCCGGAAGCAACCGCCTCCGTTATCCGCGCCTATATCGAACACAACATGTCCGCCGCCGAACAGATAACCAAGCTTTTTACAATTGGGCCGATGTTCCGCCGCGAAAGGCCGCAGAAAGGACGCTTCCGTCAGTTCAATCAGATTGATGTCGAGCTTTTCGGTGAAGACAATCCGCAATCCGACGCGGAAATAATTTTTATGCTGATGCATTTCCTGTCGAGTGTCGGATTAAGAGATTTGGCACTGGAAATCAATTCTCTTGGTTGCCCCGACTGCCGTTTTAAATTTTCACTAGCAGTAATTAATTTTTTAAACAAAAGTGAAAAGAATCTTTGTCCCGATTGCCTCAGGCGTGCAGGTACCAATCCTCTGCGGGTTTTCGACTGCAAGGTAGAAACCTGTGCCGATACCATTGCCAATGCGCCCACGATTCTTGATTTCTTATGCTTTGGCTGCAAAAATCATTTTTCACAGGTAAAATCTTTGCTTTATGATTTAAATATATCTTTCATTATCAATCCCCGAATGGTTCGCGGACTCGATTACTATACCAAAACAGCGTTTGAAGTGAAAACAAACGCTCTTGGCGCGCAAAATGCTGTTGCCGGCGGCGGCAGATATAATAGTCTGGTCAGTGATCTCGGAGGACCGGAAGTTCCCGGAATTGGATTTGCCGTCGGTTTTGAACGTCTTATTGCCTGCCTGCCGGAAGATGGAAAAAATAAATTTAAAACCGATTTATTTATTGCCACGCTGGGTGAACAGGCACAAAAGTTCGCTTTCACTCTGACCAACGAACTGCGGCGCGCAGGTATAGTTGCGGAAATGGATTATGCGGATAAAAGCCTGAAGAGCCAGCTAAAACGGGCGGACAAATTAAACAGTTCCTTTGCTCTTATTATGGGTGACAAGGAAATTGATGAAA
>Ga0209777_10006768_pt1 | contig 12845 bp, 10 predicted proteins | sample FrelakmetHBP12HB_FD_187147 | JGI IMG/M metagenome (GOLD analysis project Ga0209777, IMG submission 187147) | Freshwater lake sediment microbial communities from the University of Notre Dame, USA, for methane emissions studies -HBP12 HB (SPAdes)... | ecosystem: Environmental > Aquatic >...
AAGCGTCTGACGAAGTTCACGCTGGACAATGGCCTGACCTTTATCGTGCTGGAGCGGCATGAGGCGCCGGTGGTCTCTTTCCACACCTACGCCGACGTGGGCGCGGTCGATGAGGTCACGGGAATCACGGGCGTCGCGCACCTGTTCGAGCACATGGCCTTTAAGGGCACACGCACTAAAAGTCGACCAGAAATTAATAGAGCAATAGAAAGATGCGGAGCATGGCTCACCGCCGAGACAGACTTTGGTTCTATCGCCTTTATCATTCATGGCCTAGCCGAACACACATCACAGCTTCTTCTTCTTTTGGCAGACCTGGCAATTAATCCTGTCCTGCCCAAGGACGAACTCGAACAAGAACGAGGGGTGGTTTTAGAAGAAATTAGAGACGGCCTAGACGACCCCGAAAACATAACATCAGAAAACCTGGATAGCCTACTCTTTCCTCAACACCCAATCAGCCGCAATATATATGGAACACTGGAAAGCGTACAAAAAATTACCCATGATCACTTAATGTCCTTTTATCAAAGGTATATCGGGCCACCCAATATATTCGTCGTAGTTGTGGGAGATTGCAATCACCAGGTCGTGCATGACCTAGTTGAGAAAATCTTTTCTTTCTGCTCTACCAAGGCAAAACCGCCAATCATATGCCCGGTCGGCAACCCATCTTCCGTGCCCGAAGTTATTATAAAACGACACGACCTTCATCAGGCCCACCTTCGAATTGGCTTTCAGGTACCTCATATTAATAATCGCCAAGCCTTATCCATGCGAATCATTGCTCAAGTGCTATTCGGAGGTACCGACTCTCACGGAAGTAACGTATCGCGATTGTGGGAAATAATTAGAGAAAAAATGGGATTGGTTTATAATATGTCGGCCGACTATGTTGCCTCACTAATTTTTGGTCAACTAAATATCTATAGTCAATTTTCGCCAGAAAAGTTGCCAGTAATTCTACCAATAATTTATGGCGAGATCGAAGATGTGATTTCAAATGGCCTTTCGGCAGATGAATTGGCCCTAGCTCAAGAGGTTTTGTACAATCGACAACGCCTGAATTTTAATGATAAGGAGATGGTCCTTAGAGATTTGATAGATATTCATCTTCACGGCCCCGAATTTTATCTCGACAATGTTTTCGCTAATCAAGACCTAAAACGAATTACTAACCAAGACATTATTGAAACCGCCAGAGAATTCCTACAACCAAACTTGGCACGTCTGGCTATTCTCCAACCAGCTTAAAGAAAATAAGACCGCCAAATGGCGGTCTTTTCTTACCTAATTAAATGCTTCTATTTTAAGGATTTATCAAGCGCTTCATTAACCAGGGCGTCGGCTTCCTGGTTTTTCTCGCGCGGCACATGATGCCAACTAATTTTTTTAAAACCTTGCGATAAATTCCAAATTTTAATAAATATTTTTCCTAAATCTTTATCTTTTATCTTATATTCTCCGCGCATTTGTTTGACAATTAATTCACTATCCAAATAGCAAATCACCTCTTCAGCGCCATGGTTCCTCGCCTGCTCAAGGGCAAAAAGCAAAGACTGATATTCAGCTTGATTATTAGTCGCCTCACCGATATATTTACCGTAATCAAAGATCTTCTCTTTTTTTTCATTATAAAGCACGCCGCCGATTCCAGCCGGACCAGGATTGCCCCGTGCCCCACCATCGGTATATAAAATTATTTTTCTGTATTTTTTTTCGTTCATAATATTTTTAGAGCGACGATCTTTAATTGTAATTCTTTGGTGCCGTTCCATTGATTAACTCCAACCTCTACAACCACATCAATTTTAGAGCCGGCGCGTAAGCCTTTGCATTCATCATCAGCACAGAAATGAATAAACTTACGACCATTAGCCACCAACTTCAAATGTTTATCATTCTGACCTAACCATTGAAAATTATCAATAGTTAAATTCTTCATTAAGAATAAGGGGGTAGGGTTGCCCTCGCCGAAAGGAGCAAACTGCTCTAGATTTTCCTGCAAATTCCAGGTAACGTCGCCGACAGAAATCTCGGCTTCAATTAATAGTTCATCGGGCAATATTTCTTTATCCATTAATTCTTGGGCGGCGGTCTCCGCGGCGGCGATAAAATCTTTCAGTTTGTTGACATCATCCATGGCAAAACCGGCTGCTCGGCGATGTCCGCCATAACGAGACAATATCGGCGCTAGTTTAACAAATAAGTCCACTAAGCTCAGCTGATCATTGCTGCGCCCACTACCTACTAGGCCATCACCTTGTTTTGTTACCGCCAAGGCTGGACGTTGATATTCTTCACGCAACTTTCCGGAGATTAAACCTAAAATTCCTACTGGCCAATCTGGGCTATAACCAATCATAATCCTCTCTTTGGGATCAGGACCAAACTCAGCTTTCAATTTTTGGAAAGCGCCGTCTACCATTTTCTGCCGCTCTGAATTAATGTGGTTTAGGTCTTGAGAAATCTTTTGTGCCTCGGCTCTATTCTGACTTAAAATTAAAGCTAGGGCAGTATTAGCATGATCCAGGCGACTGGCCACATTTAACCGCGGTCCGAGTTGATAATAAATAGTACGCGTATCTATTGTGCCCATAACCAATTTACTTTCTTCACATAAAACTTTTAGGCCCAAGCGATTAGTTTTATTCAGGACGATTAGGCCATATTTGACAATAGTCCGATTCTCGCCCAGCAAAATCATCATATCAGCAACCGTGCCCAAGGCTACCAAATCCAATAACCATTTTTCAAAGGCTTCAAAATGAAAATCAGGTTGTCGCTTGGCCCGATCTTGTAATAATGCCTGGACTAATTTAAAGGCCATACCCACACCAGCTAAATATTTACAAGGATAATTTTTGTCCTCTTGGGGATCCAAAATGGCATAAGCTGGCGGCAGTTTTTCTAATGGTAAATGGTGGTCGGTCACGATTACGTCTATTCCCAATTGATTGGCCAACTCGACTTCTGAAAGAGCGGTAATGCCCAGGTCACAGGTAATAATTAATTTAACTTGATTCTTGGCTGCTTCTTGAACCGACTCGGGGCGCATTCCATAGCCTTCTTTCTCTCGGTCAGGCAGATAAACACTAATATTCTTAGCACCCAGTTTTTCTAATCCGCTTCTTAAGACTACGGCTGACGTAATGCCATCTACATCATAATCACTATAAATCAAAATATTCTCCTGTTGCTCAATGGCCTTATTAATACGCTCTACGGCCTTAGACATTTGAGTAAATAAATAGGGATCATAAATATCCCGCGAATAATCAGGCAACAAAAACTCGTCAATCTGCTGTTGAGTGGTCAGATGACGATTATATAATAATTGTAAAATAACCGGATTGATTTCCGGAAATTGATTTTTCAGTTCAGCACTAATCGGTTGTGCCACGATCCACTTTTTTTGCATATTAAATATATTGACGAGTAATCAAAGGATTAATGCGGGTTACCACTTCATAGTTTATGGTGCCAATTTTCTGGGCCAATTCTTCGGCAGTTATTTCTTGTTTACCCTGACGGCCCAGTAGCACTACTTTATCGCCGACTTTAGGACTGATGACATCTGGGATTTCTACCATGGTCAAATTCATGCACACTCGACCACGCACCGGACAACGATGGCCGCGAATCAGCACTTCACTGTTATTAGATAATTTACGGTCATAACCGTCCCAATAACCAACCGGCAAAATTGCCAATTTCATTTTTTTATTAGTTCGGTAAGTGCAGTCATAACCGATTGATGTCTTGGCCGGTAAGTCTTTAATTTGAATAATCTTGGTTTTCCAGGTCAGGGCTGGCTTCAAATCAAGGCGCCTGTTCTTAACGTCAGACAAAAGCTTGGTTTCAGGGGACGGCCACAATCCATATGAAACAATGCCCAGTCTAATCAGATTAAAGCGCGTTTGGCGATTGACCATTGTAGCGGCCGAACAGGCAGCGTGTCTCCAGACAATGTCTACGCCCTGTTTTTCTAAAGTATCAATCACTCGCGTAAACTTATCGGTCTGCTGATTAGTAAATGCCTGATTGCTGTCTTCTGAGGAGGCGTAGTGAGTGAAGATGCCGCACAAGTTTAATTTTGGCAGGCTTTTGATTTTTTTTATAAAGGCCACGGCTTCATCCGGCCGAATACCGACTCGCGAAGCGCCAGTATCAATTTTAATATGGATATTGATCGTCTTTTTGACTTTTTGTCCGAGCTGCGATAAAAACTTCGCTTGTTCAAGACTATAAACGGGAAAATCGCAATTATAAATCTTTTTGATCTTATTTTTTAATTCTGCTTGGTCCCAAAAAGATAAAATAAAAATCGGCGTTTTAACTTTTGCCTGTCGTAACACCAATGCTTCACTGTCGCTAATCACGCCCAGCCAATTGGCCCCTGCTTTGGCGGCAATTTTAGCCACCTCAACCATGCCATGACCATAAGCATTAGATTTGATTATGGCCATAACAGCAACGCCAGGCCCGACCAATTGCTTAATCTGCCTTAAATTATGGGTAATAGCTGATTTGTTGATTTCAACGTGGGTAAGCATTAATTTAGTATAGCAAATTTGAACAAAAATAAAAAGGCCGTAAGGCTATAATTTTATAAGCATATTCTTAAATTTTTTGTAATAATTTCTACCAAATATTAATCACCTCAAGCTCTTTATTAATGAAATGCGTCTGAAATCTTACTTTTTCGCCTATTTTCTTATTCATTAGAGCTGTGGACAAAGGAGCGTGTGGCGTGATGACCATAACGGTTTGTTTTTTATCTTCATCTTTTACTTCAGCGCCGCCAGAAACTGGAAGAATAAAATAAAAAACTTGTTTACCCCCTTCTCGCACTTCAACCAATGAGCCCACCCTAATTTCATCAGATTGTTGACTCTCTGAGAAATCCTCTAGCGTCTTTATGGCTTGCTTGTTCTCGTCGAGTTGATCATTAAGATTTTCAACGAGTGTATGCATTTGGGATTTTATTGTGTCACTGTGGGACTCCATTGGACCGGGCGCTTCAGCTGCGGCCCGAAAGGCCCCCTTTAAATTCACCTCTATCTCCATTCTCTTCTTCCTCAAATGCTGAATAATTTTATTAATCAATATTTTTTTATTCATTTTTAAAGCAACTTTTATTGAAATTTGCTGCTGGGACTAACTTTCTTGATTTTAATATATTTTTGTAAGGCCTTTGGCACTATTATTGAACCATCTTTTTGTTGATAATTTTCAATGATGGCAATAATCGTTCGGCCCATGGCAAAGGCCGTGCCATTTAAAGTGTGGACAAAATTAATCTTGCCGGCCTGGTCGCGGAATCTGACATTAAGCCGCTGGGCCTGAAAGTCAGTACAATTTGAAGTAGAATGGGTCTCGCGATATTGATTTTGCCCCGACATCCAAGCTTCCAGATCATATTTGGCCGCAGCCGGATCACCCAAGTCAGCCGTGCAAATATCTATCACACGATAAGGAATTTTTAATAATTGCATTAATTTTTCTTCCAAACTCAATAATAATTTATGCTCTTTAACCGAATCTTCGGGTCGGCAGAAGACGAACATTTCCATTTTATCAAATTGATGAACACGAATAATACCTTTGACGTCCTTACCATAAGAACCAGCCTCCCGGCGGAAACAGGTTGAAAAACTGACATAGCGCCTTGGCAGGTCTTTATGGGCAAAAGTTTCATCCGTATGCATCGGACCAACCGATTGCTCCGAAGTACCGACCAAATATAAATCATCTTGAGTTTTATAAATCTCATCACCGCCGCGGTCCAAATATCCCATGGCGCTCATCGCCTTCTCGTTAACCATCACTGGGGGCAAAACTGGAGTAAAATTATTTTTAGTAATTACTTCCAGTGCTAGTTGCATTAAAGCGAACTCTAATAACACGGCTTCATTTTTGAGATAACCAAAGCGCGAACCAGCCACCTTGGCTGCGCGCTCGGTATCAATTAAATCTAATTTTTCATTAAGAACCAAATAATCCTTGGGGGTAAAGCTAAATTTTGGTTTTTGACCAACCTCGCGCAAAACCACATTGTCGGCCTCGCTTTGTCCTTCGATAACCTCTAGCAAGGGCATATTCGGCACCAGGTGAACCAAATGCATCAATTCAGGTTCAACTTTTTCTAATTCTTCCTCGGCAGCTTTAAGGTCGGTTTTGGTTTGTTTTAAGCGATTAATTTCTTCTGGGCTGGGCTTTTTACCTATTTTGTTTTGTTGAGCTCGTAAATTCTCAATTCTGCCCGTTAGTTCGCGTCGCCCCTCGTCCAGAGTAATTATTTTATCAATATCAACCTTAACGCGCTTTTTGCGGCAGCCATCAATAACTAATTCTTTGTTTTGTCGGATGAACTTTAAATCCATAAAATTATTTTTTATCTTCTTTGGGCCGCATAGTCGGGAACAAAATCACTTCTCTGATATTGTGAACATTATTAAATAAGATAGCTAAGCGATCAATGCCAATACCTTCGCCAGCCGTAGGCGGCATGCCATATTTCAAGGCCTCAATATAATCAAAGTCTAAGCGTTGGGCTTCTTCATCGCCGGCCTTGGCCATGGCTTCCTGCTCTCTGAATCGTTGCTCTTGGTCAAGGGGGTCATTTAGCTCGGAGAAGCCTTTGCAAATTTCCATCCCGGCCACGACCAACTGAAAACGCTCAACATAATCTGGATTGTTGGGTTTTCTTTTGGCTAACGGCTCTAGTTCAACCGGATAATCAATGATAAAAACAGGGTTAATTATTTTTGGTCGAACAAAGTGTTTAAAAAACTCGTCCAGAATATTGCTTCTTTCCCAGCTAGCTTCAATTTCTAGACCCATTTTTTTTGCTTCTTTGGCCAATTCTTTGGCACCCTTGAATTGATCAATATCTAAACTGGTATGTTTTTTTATGGCCTCGCGATAAGTCATTCTAGGAAATGGCGGAGTAAAATCTAATTGATTGTTCTGATAAGCAATTTTTGTACTGCCACAAATCCTCTCGGTCAAAAATTTCATTAAATTTTCAGTTAGAATCATCAGGTCGTTGTAGTCGGCGTAAGCTTGATAAAATTCTACTTGCGTAAATTCTGGATTATGAGCTTTGTCTATGCCCTCATTCCTAAAACAGCGGGCGATTTCATAGACCCGATCATAGCCACCGACAATCAATCTTTTTAAATACAGTTCCGGCGCAATGCGCAAATATAACTTAATGTCTAACGCATTATGATGAGTAATAAATGGCCGTGCATTAGCCCCGCCTTGCAATGGCTGTAAAATAGGTGTTTCAACTTCTAAATAATCTAATTTGTTAAAAAATTCTCTAATCGACTGCACAATTAAAGTACGATTTCTGAATAATTGCCTAACTTCGGGATTGGAGGCCAAGTCTAAATAGCGCTGCCTAAATCTAACCTCAACGTCAACCAACCCGTGCCATTTTTCCGGCAAGGGCAAAAGCGATTTGGTCAAAATTTTAAATTTTTTAATTTCTAGGGTCTGCTCGTTGGTTTTGGTTAAAAATAATGAACCAGTAACCTCTAAAAAATCTCCCAGATCAATCAAGTCTTTCAAAATTTTATAGTGATCCTCGCCCACTACATCGCGGCGAAATAAAATCTGAATTTTATCTGTGCCGTCTTGTATTTGAGCAAAAGATGCACCGCCATGAAGCCGCAATAATACTAAACGACCGGCTAAAGTTATTTCTTTTTTAGCTTTACTTAAATGGTCAAAATTTTTCTTGGCCTCGGCACAGGTTAAAGTTCGGGCTGTACGAGCTGGATATGGTTCAAGGCCCTGTTGCCCTAACTTTTCCATTTTTTGTCGCCGCACTGGTTCTAATTCGGTCATAATAATAGCGATTAATTAACTTTTCCATTATAACAGATTATTTGAGAACAGCAATATCTATGACGAAAAAGTCTTATTTCTGTAACAAAAAGACGAGCCGTTCGGCTCGTCAATGTTATTAACAACAATTTATGCTATAGGGCAACGAAATTACCCTGCCTATCTTTGCCAAAAATAGTTTTACATTGATCGCATTCATAATAGCATTCCCAGCGATTTTGCGGGAGATAACCCGGACCAAAACTCTTACGCAAAGGAGAATCAGATTCTAATGAAGGGGGCCAATACCATCGCCTCCAAATCCTGCCCTGACCACAGCCAGATTGTATACAATCACTAACCATTTTATCTTTAGGCTGAGGTGGACGTTTACTCTTTTTCATTTCTAGCTTGGATATGATTCTTCCCTTGGGGTGCGGCCCCACGGTAACTACGCCGATTCTGGAATTAGATGTTGCTAGTTTCGGCAAAATCTGAGCAACCTTCAATCCAAGCCGGTGAGCCATTGTTCTAATGTCCAACACATAACATTTTTTAACGCGGTAACAGGCATAACATTGAGCTGAAACGCGCACACCAGGAACGATTGGTATATCACTATATTTTCTTTGATAACATTTCACGCAAACGCAGAAGGTCTGGTGTTCCTTTGGCTTTGACATTCTTACCTCCTTATAAATAACTATAATACGATTAATTTTAATGTCAATCCCTCGTCCAGAAATTTTGGTGTAAAAGTTAATAAAAAATGACTAAAAAAATTGACCTTGGTCACCCTTAATCATGAGTAAAGTATACTATTTAATTACCAAAAAACAATATTATTAACAACCAACCAATAAAAACCAAGAATGGGGTTCAGTAAATATCGCAAAAGCGGATTATCTAGACCGGCAAAATTAAGTTGGCCATCAATAACTTTGGCGATTTGACGATCAAAAACTATTCTGTTTTTTTGCACTGCTCGACGCTTGATAATGGTCTTGGGTAATAGTCGCAAGGCCGACCAATAAGATTTTAGTTTAAGGCCGAACCAACCAGTGAACAAGCTATATAACAAAGTTCCCAGTTCCATTACCAGCCAAGCTGGAAAAATTAATAACAAGGTCGGCCATCGATAAAATTTTAATAAGGTTAAGGTACGATTTCGCTCTGACCAATACCAACGACTCTTAACTATACTCTCAGTATATTTGTGATAAACAATCGCCTGTGGCGCCAAAATTATCTGATAACCCAAAAGTCGGGCCCGCCAACACAAATCTAAATCATCATGATACATAAATAAATCTTGATCAAAAAGCCCAACCTTCTGAATGGCCGTTGCGCTGAAAAACATCGCCGCGCCCGAAGCATAAGTAATATTTTTAAATTCAAGGTGCTGATATTTATTGGCTGGCTGTTTAAAATCGCCCGAATAGCCAAAACCCAAAAAATGAATATGATCGCCAGAGGTTTGAATTAGATCTTGACGCGGCCAGCATAAAAGCAGAGCCTGGACAGCAAAAACATCGACGTGACCTTCGGCGGTTAATAACAGATTCTCTAAACATCTTTGATCGCAAATCGTATCTTGATTAAGTAAAAAAACATAATCAGCGCCAGCTTTAATGGCCAGCTCAATCCCTTGATTACAGGCACCGACAAAACCAAGATTATTTTGATTGTAAACAACTTTAACTGATGGATATTTTTGTTCTATTTCGCGTAACTCTTCTTGGCTGCCATCGGTAGAATGATTATCAAGCACAATGATTTTTTCCGGCAAAAATGTCTGTTTGGCCAAACTAGCAAAACAGTCGGGCAGATATTCCCGACCATTGTAATAAGGAATGACAACAAAAATTTTCTTATCCATGGCATTAAATAATTACTTCACCTTCGGTGGTTCCGTCAATTCCTGCGGCGTTGGCCTCATCGGTATCAATGTGCATGGCTGGCATAAATTTTTCCTCAACCCTCAAGTCCACATTATTAAAAACCAGTCCCCGCTCTTGATTATTGATCTTTACTGAAACCGCTTGTCCAAGGCGCAAACCGAATTTAGACAAAGATTGCGGATTTATGTGAATGTGTCTTTTGGGAATAATTACCCCTTCTTCTAATGACACTTGGCCCCTGGGACCAATTAAGATACACTTAGCTGAGCCAGTTAAGTCGGCCGAACGTCGAACGGACGGATTGAGTCCTAAAAAATTAGCATCGGTTTTAGAAATCTCTACTTGGGTGTGAGGACGAACCGGACCGACGATGCGCACATTATTAAAGGTATGTTTATCGGTTTTAATAATCACGCTCTCTTCGGCAGCAAAATCGCTGGGTTGCGAAAGGGCGCGCATCTTAGATAACTGATAGCCCCTACCAAACAATTGTTCCAAATCTTCCTGAGATAAATGAACATGCCGAGCGGAGGTTTCTACGAGTATTTTAACCATAGCTGTGGTAATATTTTAAAAATTTCTTAACTTAGCACTAAACTTATCTTGGCATAATTTTACCAAATCGCTCATAATCTGGTCTACTTCTTCAGATTTCAATGTTCGCTCAAATGATTGGAAAATCAAATGAAAGGCGATGTTACGCACACCCGGACCTAATTTTTCTGATTCAAAAATATCAAATGGTTCAACCAAGGAGATTAATGGATTAAAGTTTTTCATTGTCTGCCATAGATCGGCAAAAATTACTATCTTAGGCACCAAAAAGGATAAATCACGCAAGATCGGCGGATAAGGTGAGATGGCCTTGAATTGTTTGGTCGCCACACCAAAGCTAAGCAATGTTTCTAAATTAATTTCAAAAACAGCCCAATCAGTAGTAATTTTTAACTCACTTTTTAAGGCAACGCCTATCTCGCCCATTACACCAATTAATTTATTGTCCACCAAAATCCCCACTAATTTTTTCAAGTATTGATAATTGGCATTCTTGCCCACTTGATAAGACAAGCGCTGCGAATCAATGCCCAGGGCGGCCAAGACCCCCTCTACAATTCCCTTAGTGGTATAAAAAATGTTTTTATTTTTTTCTAAAATGACGCCAGCGCAATATTTTTCTTCTTTGGGTATTTCGCCGTCACGCTGATAAATGTGGCCTGTCTCAAAAATTCTGAATTGATTAAAGAGAGCGCTGTTTTTAACAGTATTTTCTATTAAATAGGGCAACAAACTAAGGCGTAAATATTTTAATTGTGGGCTCAGGGGATTGGCTAAAGACAAGTGATCGGCGGTTTTAATTTTTAATAAATTAATCAATCTCTCGCCGTAAAAAGAATAATTATAAACCTCATCAAAACCAGTCGCAACCAATAATTGTTTCATCTCCTGCTCTAAATGTAAAAGTGGGTCATGGGCTACTGGCATTAGCGGCGCCACAATCGGCTGCGGAATAATCTTGTCTGAACCATAAATTCTAATAATATCTTCAATTAAATCCTCTTCTTGCTCAATGTCAGGACGGGCTAGCGGAACACTAACATGAAAAGATTTTTTTGTTTTAACCACACCATAGCCAAGGGTCTTTAAAATAGCCGACATCTTGGCGCTACTAACGTCTGCTCCGATAAACTTTTTAACCCGTTCGGGGTCTAAATTAATTATTCTTTTATTTTTTAATAACTTACTAATTGCCACGCTCTTAACGTCATAAATTTTACTGACTACTTTTCCTCCGGTCAATTGAGTAACTAATTCAATGGCGCGAGCAAGACCAAATTCCGGAAAATTAATCGGTAGGCCTTTTTCAAAACGTAAGGCTGCCTCGGTGCGTAAGCCTAGTCGCCAAGCCGAACGGCGAATCGTGGCTGGCTCAAAAACAGCCGACTCAATCATAATGGTTTTGGTTTGTGCATCAATTCCTGAATATTCGCCGCCCATTAGACCAGCCAAGGCAATTGGCGTGATCGCATCAGCAATCACCAGATCATTATCGCTTAGTTCATAAGTTTTGCCGTCCAAGGCGACTATTTTTTCACCTGCCTTGGCTAGACGAACGATAATATTTTTTCCTTTAACTGCTTTTTTGTCTACTTTACTTAAATCAAAAGCATGAAGCGGTTGACCGACTTCTAATAAAATATAATTAGTAATATCAACGATATTATTAATCGGCCGAATGCCCAAATTGCGCAACCGATTTTGCATCCACAAAGGCGACGGCGCTATTTTAATGCCGTCTATAACCACGGCCATATAACGCGGGCAAAGCCGACTGTCTTTAATTTGAATTTTTACTGGATTTAAATTTTTGCCTAGTTTACTAACCTGAATATTGTTCTTGTTCAGCTTGGGCTTTAATCCCTTAATGGCACAAATTTCTTTGGCAAACCCGTTGATCGAAAAAAGATCTGGCCGATGAGTAATAGATTTATTTTCTACGTCCAAAATAATATCGTCTAATTGTAATAATTTAGCTAATGGCTCGCCGATCTTGGCCTTGGCTGGCAAAATATAAATACCTTGATGATCGGGGCCCAAGCCGAGTTCGTCTTCAGCACAGAGCATGCCAGCTGACTGCACGCCGCGAATGGCACTGGCTTTAATTTCCATACCATTGGGCAAACGAGCACCAGGTAAAGCCAGTGGCACCATTTGCCCAATCTTAATATTGGGCGCGCCACAAACAATGGTTAATTTTTCTCCCTGCTCATTAATTTGAACAAGTACGACCTGTAGCTTATCGGCGTTGGGGTGCTTCTTAATTTCAAGAATCTTCGCGGCAACGACCTTGTCTAATTCCTGACTCAATTTTGTCACGCCCTCTACCTGAGCCACATGCATAGTTAAAAGTCTAGCCAATTGTTCTGGCGATTCTTTGAAGGCGACTAATTCTTTTAACCACTGACAAGAGAGCTTCATGATTAATGATTAAAATTATCTTGATTATCTTCGAGATTATTATCTAATGGTAAATTTTCTGGGATAGGCGCCTGGGGCGGAATAGCTGACGAGGGCTGATGAGAGTGACTAGAATGATTAGGCTGAGCA
>Ga0209777_10006769_pt1 | contig 12845 bp, 10 predicted proteins | sample FrelakmetHBP12HB_FD_187147 | JGI IMG/M metagenome (GOLD analysis project Ga0209777, IMG submission 187147) | Freshwater lake sediment microbial communities from the University of Notre Dame, USA, for methane emissions studies -HBP12 HB (SPAdes)... | ecosystem: Environmental > Aquatic >...
GCCGCCTTGCATCGCATGTGGTGATAAAGCGGGACATGCCGCCTTGTGGGGCCTGCCCGGAATAAAGCGGGAGCTACCGCTCCCGCACTCCAAGGCGCCTCGCTGAAGCCCGGCTCTAATTTCTATTTCCACGAAAAATATTTTCGATAATCCTATCGACATGCATTCACTGTAAGATAAGTAAACGCTATAAGGGAGTTTCCTCTTTCATGCCAGAAGACAGGTCAACCCGCATTCCGCCCCAGCCGCCCTCGCCTCAGCCGGCAGCCCTGAGTCCGACAGTCGCTCCCGCTGACCGGCAGTCCCTCGTGGAACATTACGCGAGCGAATTCCTGAAAACCCGCCAGGGCTTTGAGTCAACGGGGAACGGCTGTGCCGCCTTGCGGGCGCGCTCCGACCTCATGGATGGGATCGTTCTCCAGCTCCAGAACGACCTGCTGCCCGGCGATCTCCCCGGCAGGGAAAATCTCAGCCTGGTGGCTTTGGGGGGGTACGGCCGGCAGGAACTCTTTCCTCATTCCGATGTGGACCTGCTCTTCCTGTTTACCAACCAGCGCGCCGCGGACAGCCGTCGCGAGGGCGTTGCGGCGCTTTCCCGAGCGCTCTGGGACCTGCATTTGCGCGTGGGCCCGACTACCCGAACGCTCGCCGATTGCGGCGAGCTCCACCGCGACAACCTGGAATTCAACATTGCGCTGCTCGACTGCCGTTACCTCGCCGGGGACTTCCAATTGTTTGCCCACCTTCGCGATGAGGTTATCCCGCACCTGGTTGCCCGCGACCGCCTGGAACTGGTCCGCGAGCTGGCCGGCGTGACTGCGCAGAGGCACGCCAAATACGGCGGAACAATCTTTCACCTGGAACCGAACGTCAAAGAAACACCCGGCGGCTTGCGGGATTATCACCTCTGCCGCTGGCTGGCGCGGATTGCGGAACTGGAAAAAAGTGGTAACTGGACGCCGCCCGAAGACCTTTGGCCTGCGCCGCTCGGCGTGGAGAGCCGGCTGTCCTACGAGTTCCTCTGCGCTGTCCGCTGCTTCTTGCATTACGCCCAGGGGCGCGATGACAACCAGCTCAGTTACGAATTGCAGGAGCAAGCCGCCGCACGAGGGGTGGGAAGCAGCCCCGGCCGGACGCGGCCTGCCGCGGAATGGATGCGGGACTACTTCCGTCACGCCCGCTCCATCCATCGTCTCAGCACCCGTCTGCTCGACGATGCCATTCCCGCCCAATCGTCCCTCTACGGACTCTTCCAGGATTGGCGGCAGCGCCTGTCGAACGCGGACTTTTCCGTGCTGCGCGGCCGGATTTTTCCTCGCCAGCCCTCCGCGCTCAGGGAGGATCCCGGTCTTCTCCTCGACCTTTTCGAGATGGCGGCGCGCCACGGTTTTGACTTGAGCCGGGAGGCGGAGAAGGCCGTCGCCGGCGCTTTGGATCCGAGCAACACCTGGGCATTGTCCCGCCTGTCCCGGATGCCCTTGGTCTGGACGAAATTTCAGCGGGTCCTCACCCTGCCGCGCGCCGCGAATGCCTTGCGCGACATGAATCGCCTGGGGCTGTTGACCGCGCTCTTTCCGGAATTTAAGGCCATCGATTCGCTGGTGATCCGCGATTTCTATCATCGTTATACGGTGGACGAGCACTCCTTCCTGACCATTCAGAGCTTGCACGCCCTCGCCGCGGGCCGCGCACGCAAGGCGGGCGAAGGCGAATCACAGCCCACCGGCGCGTCCCGTCCGGGCGGGACCCCGCCGGATTGGGAGAAATGCTTCGCGGAAATCTGGTCTGAACTCGAGCGGCCCGCGCTCCTGCTTTTCGCCCTGCTGTTTCATGATGTCGGCAAAGGCATGCCGGAGGCCGACCACATCCGCGGCAGCCTGCAAGCCCTGGAGAGTATCTGCGCGCGCCTCGACGTCCCGCTCGAGGACCAGGAGACGATCAGCTTCCTGGTCACTCACCACCTGGAAATGTCCGCCACGTGCCAGCGCCGGGACGTGTTCGATCCTGAAACCGTGCGCGCCTTTACCGAAAAAGTCGGCACTCCCGAGCGCCTCAAAATGCTTTGCCTGCTCACTTACGCGGACGTCAAAGCAGTGAACCCCGAGGCGCTCACGCCCTGGCGTGCCGAATTGCTGTGGCAGCTCTACGTGGCCGCGATGAATCACCTGACCCGCAGCGTGGACGAAGAGCGCGTGGAAACGGCGGGTCCGTCAGCCGGCGGACACGAAATCGAACTCATCCTGGCGCACCTAGACACGCCCTCGGACGCCCTGGACCTCCGGGCGTTTCTCCAGGGCTTCCCCCGCAGGTATCTACTTAGTAACTCCCCGCAAGTGGTTGCCGCCCACTTTACCGCCTCACGCCGCATAGCGAACGATTGTGCACAGATTGAACTCGCCCCGCGCAACCATCACTTCGAGCTGACCGTGCTCACCCCCGACCGGCCCTTCCTGTTCGCTTCCATCACGGGCACACTGGCAGCCTGGGGGATGAGCATCATCAAGGCCGATGCCTTCTCCAACGCCGCCGGTTTGGTGCTGGATACGTTCCGATTTGTGGATTTGTATCGGACGCTGGAATTGAATCCTTCGGAAAAGGCACGCCTCAAGGCCAATCTGGTGGAAGTGCTAAAGGGGGAATTGGAGCTTTCCAAGTTGCTGAGCGGGCGGATGAATTTCGCCACTCTGCCCAACACCAAGGTCAAGGTCCCAACGCAAATTCACTTTGACGATGCCAGCTCTTCCCACAGCACGCTGCTCGAGCTCATCGCCCAAGACCGTCCGGGCTTGCTTTACCAGGTCAGCTCACGGCTCGCCGAGCTGGGCTGCAACATTGAAATCGCCCTCATCGATACCGAGGGCCAGAAAGCCATCGACGTTTTCTATCTCACCTCGGCGGGCGCCAAGCTCGATTCTTCCCGCCAACTCGCCATCCGCGACGCGCTGCTCGAGAGCCTCTAAACTTCAAACCGGCTGCGAGGGTGCTGTTTGACGATGCGCTCCAGGCCCATTAGAGCTTGATCGGATCCCTCCTCCTTCAATTGCTGGAACGACCTGGTGTTGGTGCTGGAGCATCGCTGGCAGCGGAACATCGTGCGGCCCCTGAAGTCTTCGCCTGGGCCTTCGTAATGAAAGAGCGCCTTAATCGGGTCGTGGTTCTGGTGCATCAGGCAGTTGTGGCAGATAAACCAGTGCCTGCGATCGATTCTCTTGAATGCTCTTAGGAGCGCCATGAACCTCCATTCCGAAGTTGCGATTGGGCGGGCGAAGAGGGTATCAGTCCCAGGCCCGGGCGGTCCGGCAGGATCAAATTTCCGTGCTCAACCTGGACACCCGAAAAGGGGTCGTTGGCGATGAGCAGGTTACCGTCCAGGTCTGCGTAGTCGACGAGCGGCGAGAGGTGCGCGGCCGCCGTTACGCTCACGGAACTCGAGACCATGCAGCCGAGCATGGTCTTCATCCCCAGCGCGCGGGCCACTTGAATCATCCGAAAGGCTTCGAGGATTCCGCCGGATTTGTCCAGCTTGACGTTGACGCCGTCGTAGGCGCCCGCCAGCCGCGGAATGTCCGAAGCGCGCGTGCAGGCTTCATCGGCGATCAGCGGAAGGTGCACGCGCTCGTGCACCCAACGAGTCTCTTCCAGCATCGCCGCCGGCATAGGCTGCTCGACGAATTCCACGCCCTGCGTTTCCAGCCAGTTGATTTTGCGCACCGCCTCTTCCTTGTCCTTCCAACCTTCGTTGGCATCCACGCGCAGCGGTTTGCTGGTCACACTGCGCACCGCGGCTATCGTGGCCTCATCTGTGTCGAGTCCCACTTTGATCTTCAAGACAGGAAAAGGCTCCGCCTCGCGCACCTTCTGGCGCGTCACTTCGGGTGTGTCGATGCCGATGGAAAATGTAGTGACGGGGGCAGCCTTCGGGTCGAGCCCAAAGTAGCGATAGAGCGGGACGTCCAACTTTTTTCCCACCCAGTCCAGGAGCGCAATGTCGATGGCCGCCTTGGCCGCGTACTGTCCCGGCACGCGCCGGAAAACCTCCGCCATCAGCTTCTCGAATTGCCACGGGTCGCCGCCTGCTACAACGTCGCGAACGCTCTCGACCGCTTGCCGCGCACCCTCGGCATTTTCCTGGTAGCGGACGATCGGCGCGCCTTCGCCGATGCCCGTCACCCCGTCGCTCGTGAAACGCACTTGCAGAGTGTCGCGGTAATCGCTGGAGGACATGGTGGTCGTCCAGGTGTGCCGCAGCTTCAAGCGAATGATCTGGGTTTCCAGAGTCTGCGCGGGCACACCGGTCAGCATCCTGTCTGCTGCCAGTAGGGGCATCCGTCGGCTGACGGATGCCCCTGCGAGAACGGTTGCCTTCATCCAGTCGCGGCGGTTCATTTGACCCTCCGGCAGGCCACCAGCAACTTCGTCCACGGCTCGTCCTTCAGGCGGCCGATCTGTACTCCCGGATGGCTGTGAGTGGTGTCGTGGATGAATTTGCCGTGGCCGATGTACATGCCTGTGTGCGTGATCTTATCGGGGGAGCCTCCGAAGAAGAGCAAGTCGCCCGACCGGAGCTTGTTGCGCTTCACCGGCGTCACACCCTCCCAAGCCGCTTGCTGGTCGGCGTCGCGCGGCATGTTCACGCCCCGCAGGCGGACAAGCATTTGCGTGAATCCGGAGCAATCGAACCCGAAACTGGACCTGCCGCCCCAAAGATAGGTCTCACCCAGGAACCGCTTGGCCAGGTCGATGGTCTCTTTAATCGTCTGCGGCTTGGGATCGAGTGTCACGTCGCCGCGCTGCACCCAGGCCTGGCGCCCGTCCGGCAGGCGAACTTCCAGCCACCGGCCCTCGCGTCCCTCCCCGCCGGCTGGTGGGTTACCCGTTAACTCCAGCCGCGCCTCAAAGGGCAGGGTAATGAGAGGCGCATGCGTGGTGACGTCCCGCTCGCGGTAGAGATTGGCGAACAGGTTTTCGACTTGCGCGATCGGCCCTGAAGACGCGTAGGGCTGAGCGCCCGCCTCCAAGCGCCGGAGCGAAGTGAGGGGCATCCAGCCGGGATAATTATCCGGGGTCTGGACTTTCACCCAGTCGCCTTGCTCTTCGACAATGCCCACGTTCGTGCCACAAATCGCTTGCGATACCACGTCGGCGTCTTCCGTGGCCTTCGAGTACATACTCGCCACCGGGAGGATCACCACGGCTCTCGGCGGCGCGGCGGCCGCTAGCGCAAGAAAGAGAAGGAAACAGCTACCCACGGCAACTCCTGTGAGGACGCTGCGATGTCCCGTCCGCAGACGGGTCGTTCCTTGGAGAACTCGACTGCAACCTTAGAACTCTGGCCGTTCGGGGTCAAGAAGGATTCAGGCTGGAGGGATTTTCGATTTTCAATTGCCGATTTTTGATTTGGCGTTCAATGGGTGATCAACAATCGAAAATCGTCAGTCATTCGATGGCTGAGAGAACAGCAGAGAACTGTTGGCTCGTGTTTATTGTCGATTGTTCTCCGCCCTGATGCACGCCCTCGGTTCATGCTACAATTCACCGGAGGGAAGGCACTGCTTCGATGTCAAAGACAGGCGCACAGCTTCTCCAGGAAGTGTTGGCACTCCCGCCCGAGGAGCGTGTGGAGCTTGTGGAGCGCCTCCTGATCAGCCTTGATCCTCCACCCAACCGTCGGATCGATGAACTGTGGGCACGGGAAGCGGAAGACCGTGTCGATGCCTTTGAGCGGAAAGAGATCAAGAGCGTTCCTGCTAAAGAAGCCTTCGAGCGAAGCGGCAACAAGCGCTGATGGTTGTCGAGTTTCTGGCTCCCGCCCAAGACGAGCTTGCAGAGGCGGCCGCCTATTACAATGCGCAGAAGCAGGGGCTCGGCTCTCAATTCCTCGAGGAAGTAAAACACACCATAGAAAGAATCCTCCAGTATCCTGATGCTTGGTCGCCGCTTTCGAGGAGGACACTCCGCTGCCGAACGAACACGTTTCCCTACGGCGTCATTTATCAGGTGAAAGGCGACCTCCTGCTAATCGTAGCGGTCATGCACCTCCATCGTAACCCCAAAAGCTGGAGGAGTCGGCTCCACGAGGGCGAGCAATAGCCCGCCTCATTCGTCGCACTTGGGCAAGGCATCCATCCCGTAACGGCGCGCTTCGGCGGCCATCAGACGTGTCAGTTCCGTTTTCGTTTCTTCCGGCAAGCGTGAGGGTTTGTAAGCCGCGACGAGCCGCGAGACCTCGCGAGTCGCCCGCTCCCTCAACGTCAATTGGCCTCCCTCAGTCCATCGCGAGAGGTTGGCGCGCTCGATGACCGGACCCGGAAAGGTGATTTCTTCGCGCAGGTAGCGGCGGGTGTGGTCGGCGATGAGCAAATGCTTCTCGCGGCGCAACTCCTCAAAATGAGGAAGCGAAGGGAAGTCTTCGCGCGGCTCAATCCCGCGCAGGAGGCGAAAGGCCATGCCGCAGATTTCGTTGTCCACCACCAGTTTTTCCAGGCTCTGAGCGCTTTCAAAATCCAGCATGCCGGGGCCGGAGATGTTGTTAATTCCCGAGAGCGCCGCCAGCACTGCGCCGATGCCCGTCTCCAGGCCCGCCTGCGAGTCCAAATGCTTGGCGTCGCTGAGCGCAATGTAGCCCTGCGTCGGCATGCCCAGGCGCTTGCCGACCTCGCTGTTGGCACAGTCGAGCATCATGGTTTCCACCGCGCCCATGGGGGTGGTCTCGAAGCGGACGTCGAAGACCGCAGGCGAGCCGCCGTAAAGGATGGGGGCGCCAGGATTCACGAGTTGGCTGATCACCACCCCGCTCAGGTTTTCGGCCGTTTGCTGGATAAGGCTTCCTACCAGTGTCACGGGCGCCACCAGGCCGGACAGCGGCATGGAGATCAATTCCACGGGAATCGACCACCGGGCGCAGTCCACCAGGTTCTGGCTGGTTACATCGCTCCACTTGAGAGGCGCGGTAGGGCAGCAGGAAAACACCGTCAGCGGCTTGGCGCGGAGCGCCGGCGCATCTCCGCGCACCGCGACTTGCAGGTCCTTCATGAACTCGAACGACTCCACCGTGAAGGCCCCGGTGACCACCGGCTTTTCCCCATACAGGAGGCTTAAATAGAGCCGGTAGCTGTCCGAGATGCGCTCGTGAACGTCCGCGGGGATCAGCGCCGTGCTCTGCGATGCGATGTGCCGCAGGCCGCTTATCAGTTTCACATAGTGGACGTAGTCCGTGGTCGTTGGCTTGCGCATTTCCCCGCTCTTGCTGTCCAGGATGTTGATCGCGGCTGAGCCCGGAGTGAAGTAAACGTTGTCGCTTTGAAAGTCGTGGGTTTCGTTGCCCAGGACATCATAGAGTCTGAACGATCGTGGGACGGCGCCGAGGGCTTCGTCCAGCATGTCTCCGTTGAGTCGGGCGTTCCACTTCTCTCGGTCTACCGTTGCGCCGCAGTCCGCAAGCAGGTCGAGTATGAACTCGTTATGAATCTCGACCCCCAGCTTCGCGAGCACTTCGCGCGCTTCCGCGATGATTTTCCCGAGCAGTTCATCGGACAGGAGTCTAAGGGTTGGTCGCATAAGTTTCCTCGCGCAGAGATTCTAACTCAAGGGGGGCCGTTGGTAGTAGCTGGTAAGTGGACTCAGGCAGGCGGCAGGGAATGGATGTCATGTGGGGCCTTCCCACGTGCGATCTACCCGTTGACACCTTCCTTGTTCGTATACAATAGGGCGGCGCAACTTGCTGCCCTGCATGCCCTGCACCCTGTCTTCAAAGAGGTGGCCAACTTCCCGTCGTAGCAAGGATATCGGATGAAGCTCGCAAGCCTGAAATCCCGCTGGTTCTTATATTCAATTCTCTCCGTCTTCTGCTGGGGCGCTTGGGCCATGCTGGCCAAGTTGGGGTCCAGGGAGATTCCTGCTGAAGCCTCACAATTCTTTTTTGCCTGGGGCGCAGTCCCGGTGGCGCTTGTACTGCTGGCGGCTCGGGGATGGAAGCTGGAGAAAAACTTCAAGGGAATCGGGTATTCGGTTGCCAACGGGATACTTTCCGGAGTGGGAGGCTGGGCGCTCTTCGCCGCCTACCGGACGGGAGGCAGCACGTCCATTATTACTACTGTAACCGGGATGTATCCGCTCATCACGGTGGTGCTGGCCGTAGGGATCTTGCGCGAGCGGCTGACGCGGCTTCATCTGCTCGGCCTGGCCTTTGCCGCGGCAGCGTTCGTGATCTTTTCCCTGTAGCGCCGCTCTAGGAGCGGCGAGGGGCGCCGGTCGCAGGCCGGCGCTACAGCGGTTGTTGTGATCTTATTTTTGCAGACATTTCTAGGTGTGCCCAATGCACTTGCCTCCCTGGTTCTGGTTTGCGGTAGTGGTCCTCATCACCTGGGGAGTGGTGGGGCTGTTGCAGAAACTCTCCACAAACTGCATCTCGGCGGAGTCCGCCTTGATCTGGTTGGTGGTGGGATTTTTGATCCTGGCGCCCGTGTTTTATCCGGGTAAGGCGCTCTTCAGCTACTCCGCGCGCAGCCTCGTTTACATTCTCGCGAGCGCCGCGTTCAATGCCACGGGAGCATGGGCCTTGCTGACGGCCATGAAGAGCGGCGGCAAGGCTTCGCTGGTGGTGCCGCTTACGGCGCTTTATCCCTTGGTCGTCGTCCTGGTCGCGCCCCTTGTTCTGCGTGAGTCCATCAGCTTGCTTCAGGGAGCCGGAGTGGGGTGCGCGCTGGTCGCGGTGGTGTTGCTGTCTACGTAACAAAAGGGAACAGGGAACAGGGTACAGGGTACAGGGTACAGGGTACAGGGTACAGGGTGCAGATCTTCCCTAGCGGGGTTTGGGCTTTTCGTTTATTCCTACCCCCTATTCGCGACTTCCTAACCCGGGACCTTACGCCAGGAGTTTCTTCACCACGTTCCCGGAAATATCTGTCAGGCGGAAGTCGCGTCCCTGGAAGCGGTAGGTCAGTTTGGTGTGGTCGATGCCCATCAGGTTGAGGATGGTGGCGTGCAAGTCGTGGACATCGATAGGATCCTCGACCACGTTGTACCCGAGTTCGTCGGTCTGGCCGAGCGTGACGCCGCCCTTGAAGCCGCCCCCGGCCAGCCAGACGCTGAAGGCGCGCGGGTGATGGTCCCTGCCCAGGAACTTCGAGCGGTTCCTCTCCTCGTTCATGGGTGTCCGGCCAAATTCGCCTCCCCAGATGACCATCGTGCTGTCCAGCAACCCGCGCTGCTTGAGGTCCTTGACCAGAGCCGCGGCCGCACGGTCGGTCTCCTGGCACAACTGGGGCAAGCGGTTGACGATGTCGTCGTGCGGCGAGGTGCCGTGGTTATCCCAGCCCCGGTGATAAAGCTGCACGAAGCGCACGCCCCGCTCCACCAAGCGGCGCGCCAGGAGGCAATTGTTGGCAAATGAGGCCTTGCCCGCCTGCGTCCCGTACAACTCATGAATGTGCGCCGGCTCCTTCGAAATATCCGCCAAGTCGGGCACGCTAGTTTGCATCTTGTACGCCATTTCGTACGAGGCAATGCGCGTCACGATTTCCGGATCGCCGACGCTCTTCAGGTGCGCCTCGTTCAGGTCTTTGATGGCGTCGAGCGACTGTCGCCGGACCTCCGGTGACACTCCCTCCGGGTCGGTGAGGAACAACACCGGGTCCCCCTTGGAGCGGAACTCCACGCCCTGATAGACGGTCGGAAGGAATCCGCCTCCCCAGCAGGACTTGCCACCATCGGGTTGATTCTCTCCGGAAATGAGCACCACGAACCCGGGCAGGTCGTGGCACTCGCTCCCCAAGCCGTAGGTAAGCCACGAACCCAAACTGGGGCGCCCGATGAGTTGGAAGCCGCAATTCATAAAGATTTGAGCAGGCGCGTGGTTGAATTGCGTGGTGCTCATCGAGCGCACGACGGCGATGTCGTCGGCGATTCCGCCCAGGTGAGGCAGGAGTTCGGAGATTTCCTGGCCCGACTGTCCCCACTTCGGGAAGTTGAAAGGCGACCCCAACAGCTTCGGCACGCCCCGGATGAACGCGAAGCGTTCGCCCTTGACCATCGATTCCGGAATGTGCTGGCCGTTTAGCTCCTGGAGCTTGGGCTTGTAATCAAGCAGGTCCACTTGCGAAGGCGCGCCCGCCATGAAGAGATAGATGATGCTCTTCGCTTTGGCGGGGAACATGGGCGGCTTGGGCGCCAGGGGATTGATAGCACCGCCCGGAGCAGCGACAGAACCAAGCAGATCGGCGGCGGAAAGGTCGCGGTTCAACAATACGGAGAGCGCGGCCGTGCCAATCCCAAACCCTGCCTGGCGGAAGAAATGCCGGCGCGTCACCGCCCGGAGCACATCCTGCCGGTCGCTAAGGGGAATGTCCTTCATTGATTATTCCCTCGTCATCGTTTCGTCCAGATTCAGCAGAACGTTGGCCACCATCGTCCAGGCGGCCTGCTCGGGAACGTTCAAGCCCGGTCTTTCATATCCCTTGATAACCTCTTTGGCCGCCTTCTCATCCGTCCGGAAGCGTTGGAGTTGCTGTCGGTAGAAGGCAAGAATGCGGTCGAGTTCCAGCGAGGTCGGCGAGCGCGAAACACAGCGACGGAAGCCGTTAGCCGCGCGGTCAGAGGGGTCCGAGCCCTGTCCGTCTGCCGACGGACCGGAATCCGTCATCATCTTGCGGGCCAGCGCTCGCGACGCCTCGAAAAACGCCGGATCGTTGAGTGTCGTCAACGCCTGCAGAGGAGTATTCGTCCGCACGCGGCGCACGGTGCAGAACTCGCGACTGGGCGCGTCGAAGGTGATGAGGCTGGGATAGGGCGAAGTGCGGCGGATAAACGTGTAGAGAGAGCGGCGGTAGCGGTCCTCGCCCTCGCTCATCACCCACTTGTCATCGTTGTAAGGCCGGTCCCAAACGCCTTCGGGTTGGTAGGGGAACACGGGCGGGCCGCCGAGCTTAGGGCTCAGCAAACCGCTCGCGGCCAGGGCGAGGTCGCGGACCATTTCCGCTTCCACGCGGAAACGCGGGCCGCGCGCCAAGAGCTTGTTGTAGGGATCGCGCTCTCGAAGCTCCGGCGTCACCCGCGACGACTGCCGGTAGGTGGCCGAGGTGACTATCAGGCGCAAGATTTTCTTCTGGCTCCAGTCCTGGCGCATGAATTCGGTCGCCAGCCAGTCCAGAAGCTCCGGATGCGTAGGCGGGGTGCCCTGCGTGCCAAAGTCTTCGCTCGTCTCGACAATGCCCTGGCTGAACAGTTTTTCCCAGAGGCGGTTGACCGTTACGCGAGCGGTGAGCGGGTTGTCGTCTGACACTAGCCAATAGGCCAGGCCCAGCCGGTTCGGCATCCGATCACCGGGCAGGGGATTGAGGGAGGTGGGAACGCCCGCATAGACCTTATCGCCCAGGCTCGTGAAGCTTCCCCGAATGTGCATGAACGTGGACGGCCGCTCGAAGGACTCCCGCTCGCGCATGATGAGCGCGGAAGCTATCCCCAACTTATCGACCTGCTGGTTAAGCTCCGTGATGCGGTCCCGCGTGGGCTGGAGTGATGGCGCCCGCGCGCGATAAACGGCAGCGAGGTCGTTTTGGGGCTTTTCCGCCGCCTCAGCCTGCCGGTGGGTGGGGCTGGCGACCGGCGGACGGGTGTCGGGAGTATCCAACGCCTCCCGCAGCCGAGCCGGCACGCTGGCGGTCAGCCCGGGGTCGGCCAAGCTCGTCACCGAGAGGCGGAAGCGTCCGACATTGCGCGCCGCGTGCAGCATCCGATGTTTCATGTGAATGGTCAGCAGCGTGCCGCCCGGGAAGGCAAAAGGCTTTTCGGGAATGATGATGGCCTGCCGGACGGCGGGCGCGTCCTTCCCTAGCAAGTCCACTGCCCAGCCTTTGGGCAGTCCGTCGGCCGACGGATTCACCAGATTCTTGGCCTCGTAACCGCCCTGGGACTCGTCGGCCACAGCGTCTTTGAGCTTGATTTTCTGAGGTGATCCCGTCTGGTCCACTGGAGCAGCTTCCAGCTCGAAATCACTTAGAAAGAAGTTTCCATCGGAGTCTCGTCCTGGTCCGCCGTTGGGCAGGCTCGGATCGAGCAGAACCTCCAGCCGGACGCCCGTGATGTTCCTCTGTGCGGCGTCGGTTTTGGCCTCGATCGCATAAGTGTCCGCCTCAGGGTTCTTGCCGCCGGCGAGAATCGACTGGTCAACCAGAAGCTGCAGCATCGCGCCGCCCGCGGACGAAAAATGGCTCGGACGGAGCGTTGTCCACCCTGCCTCGGCAGCCTTGACGTCGCGTTCCCACTGGGCCTGGGCCGCTTCCAGCTCCGGGGTGGAGGTGTCAAGGGCCGTTTGGAGCCTCGCGATCTCCCCCCGCAACTCTTGGCTCTTGGCGGCCTGTTCGGCAGTCGGAAGCTCTAATTCGGGCTCCTCCACCCAGCCCTCGCCCTGCCCCGGGTTCAAGTCCTTGTATTGTTCGTTGTCGAAAAAAGCCAGGAAGCGGTAGTAGTCCAGGTTGGTGAAGGGATCGAATTTGTGGTTGTGGCACTGCGCGCAGCCCAGGGTGACGCCCAGCCAAACCTCGGCGGTGGTGTTCACGCGGTCGACGAGCGAGTACCAACGGTACTCTTCGTGATCGACTCCACCTTCCTGGTTGAGCATAGTGTTGCGATTGAAACCCGTGGCGATAAGCTGGCCGGCAGTGGGGTTCGGCAGCATGTCACCCGCGATCTGCTCGACGGTGAACTCGCGGAACGACATGTCCTCATTGAGCGCCTTGATGACCCAATCACGGTATTCCCAGGCCGTCCGACGGTTGTCTTTTTCGTAGCCATTCGTGTCCGCGTAGCGCGCCATGTCGAGCCAGGGGCGCGCCCAGCGCTCTCCGAAA
>Ga0209777_10006770_pt1 | contig 12845 bp, 14 predicted proteins | sample FrelakmetHBP12HB_FD_187147 | JGI IMG/M metagenome (GOLD analysis project Ga0209777, IMG submission 187147) | Freshwater lake sediment microbial communities from the University of Notre Dame, USA, for methane emissions studies -HBP12 HB (SPAdes)... | ecosystem: Environmental > Aquatic >...
TATGTTGCAGAGCGCTTTTACGTTGTTGATCTTCTCCTGGAGGTCATAGCTGCGGGCGACTTCCACGCGGTTCGTTTCCGGCGTCCCTCCGGCACAAATGGCGCTCGCCATGAGGTAGCCGCCGAAGCGCGATGCAGTTAAGTCCTGGATGAAATACAGCAGCCTCAGGCGATCTTCGGTGGGAATGTCGCTCCGCCCCTTGAAATATTTTTCGATGTATTTTCTCGTTTCCTCGTTCCTGTATTCCGTCTCGCCCGGCATGGTTGTGACGATCCCGCCGGCGATTTCCTGGAGGGCGCCGAGAAACTCGATGAAACGAAGACGCGAGTGGTAGAGCCCGGCATTGGAAATGGACACGTCCGGAATCGGGATTCCGCTTGGATGCATGACGGAATTCGCCACGGCTCCGAGGGCGCATCCCCAACCGATTTCCGAAGATATCATCATATCGGTGATCTTGCTTCTTATATGGCCGGCTTTGCCCACGCCGTTATAATGGGCAATGAGCGCCGCCGTGCCCGCCAAAATATCGGTTCTGGCTGAAGTACAGGCCCCCTTGCAGATTCTCACGTAAGGAGAAAAATAGCGGATCAGGTTTTCCGTAAATTCCCATTCTCCACACATAAAGACGCGTTCCCAGGGAATGAAAACATGATCGAAGACGGACAGGCATTCGACAAACCCGATGTGCGAACTGGCAGGGCTTTCCATCTCCTTCGGTTCCAGAGGGCCGGGAGCCGGTCTCGTAATAAATTTGAGTCCCTTCGTATCTATCGGAATGGCGAAGGATACGGCGTAATCTTTATCGGCTTCCTGGAGCACGCCCGATGGGCAGGTAAAAATGTAGTGGGTGATCGGGGCGTCGGAGGTATGCATCTTGGCGCCGTTTACGATGATCCCGTCCTTGTCTTTATCGACCACCCGCAGATAGAGATCCGGGTCCGCCTGGCGGCTCGGTGGCAGGGATCGATCCCCTTTGGGATCCATGACGCCCATGCAGTAGCGGAGGTCATCTTTCTGCAGTTCCCTAAAAAAGTTTGTGAGCCGTTCGTGATAGTTGGTGCCTCTCGCCTGGTCGATATCGTACGTGACCGCCCACAGGACGTTCAGGCCCGTGATCATGCACATGGAGCAAAAATGACGGGCGTTATTTTTCTTTAATGTTTCGATGATCTTCCGTACTTCTTCGGGGGTCCGGCGCAGATGCGTCCAGAAACTGACCTTCTCATCAATAATGGGCGACCAGAACACAAAATCCTTTTCTTTCTCCGGATCATTTGCCCAGTCGTAAAATTTGCACATCTCCTCGAGGGAAATTTTAAAATACTTGCTGTTGACGACGTCATCGATCCTTTCGCCCCCGATGTACACCTCTGGTTTCAATTTCTTCAGGCTTTCCAGATACGCCTTGCTTGTTTTGATTCCCATACATCTTCTCCTCAACGTGCTCTCTCGTTTGTCAAGCTCTCATACACAATCTTCACAAACTGTTCCGGCTTCATAAAACCCTTTCCCCACACCGGGTCAAGATCGCGTGTCGGCTGGGTGGCAATAACTGCATCCACGGGTTTTCCGGCTTTGATTTCACGACTAATCCGGTCTCTCACGGCAACCAGCATCTTGAGGTACTCCTCCAATTCAGCCTTATTGGACAGATGACCGTGTCCCGGTATCACTTTTGTATTTTGATCACAAAGCAGGAGTATCCGTTTCACCGCCGCTATCATGCCATTTATCGAACCGCCCGCGGAGAGATCAATGAAAGGGTACACACCGTTAAAATAAATGTCCCCCATGTGGATGACATTGGATTTTTTGAAATGAACGACGGCGTCCCCATCGGTGTGGGCTCGTCTGATGTTAAAAATGAATATTTCATTTCCATTCAGATAAAAGGTCACGCTTTGACTGAAGGTGATGACAGGCAGCGCCGACTCAGGCAAAGGGGGTACTGATTTATTTAGAAGCTTGACGAACTGCTCGGTCCTCACCCGCTTGCGGACATTCTCATGGGCTACCACTGTTGCCCCTGCCTTGACGAAACTCTCATTGCCGCCTACATGATCCTGATGCCAGTGTGTGTTCACGACGTATCGGATGGGTTTGCCGCTGACTGACGCGATGGCGGCCTTGATCTTGTCCGCCAGGGGGGCATATGAGGTGTCGATCATGAAGACACAGTCCTTGCCGGCGGAAAGGCCGATGTTTCCACCGGCCCCGGTGAGCATGAAGATGTTGTCCGCGACTTTTTCTGTCTGGATTTGTACATTGGCGAAATCCTGTGTTTGACAGTACGCCCCTGTTTGTCCCATGAAAAGAACTAACAGGACGATGCCTGCCAGTCGAATTTGACGTGCGAACATTTGAGACCTCCTTTTATCTCCCTAACACATCATTCTAATGAGCAGGCGTATTCATTTGTCCGTGGAATAATCACTCGGAATTAGTGTCACAATTTTAGATCGACGGGACAACGGAATACGTATGATTTTGTCTTTATAGGACGAGTAGACCTGAGGGTATTGATCTGCGAAAAGCTGTAGAGTTTCGTCTTCATCAATGCCTGTGTAATGATAACTAAACCTCATAGTGGTTTTATTTGGCATTCCGGATCTCGGGAGAGATGGAACCGCGACTTTGTCGATCACTATCTTGATGGTACCAAAATAAACCAACTTTCCTTCCGGCGCTTCAAGACGCAATATACTATCTTGTTCATATCCCTCTCCAACTCTTTTCTGAAGGCGCAGGATATAGATGCCTGGGCGGATAATCTTGAAGATATAGCCCTGGTTCTGTAACTTCGTTGCCCCGGTTAAACCATAGCCCTCACCCCCTATGTCGATTCGGTCTTCTGTTTTGCTGTTTTCGTCATACAGGATGAATTCCCAGAGAGCCGAGACCGTTTCTATATGACCAACGAGGATGGACTCATTTGGACTAATGTCTGTAGTGACATTTCTGATGTTTCTTGTACATCCGGGTAAGAAAAAGAGTATCAACAGAATTATGAAAAATAATCTTTTCATCAGTTTCTCATTTCATTTACTTGGTCTTGCAACCTTTGACCTGCAGAAATGTCTTTACCACATTTACACCCGCAAAGTCACAATTACCGATAGTAAGAAAACTGGTGAATTACTAAACCTATTGACGCGGTATTTTCCCATAATAACAGCGAAGCGGGGCTGAGATTACTCCCATGAGGCAGTAACTGCAATTTATACATCTGGACTCACTTTGTTTGTTCTCTTGGAATTTCTTAACTATTGCGGGGTCGATGATAAATGGCCGGCACATGGAAATATAGTCAATCCCTTTATTGCAAATGATATCCTCGATATCCGTCAGCCTATGAATTCCACCTACGACAATAACCGGAATACGGACGTTATGTTTTATCTGCAAGGCGGCGTCCACGTTGTAGTTGAATAAAGGAGTGTGGGATTTCATGGTAAATCTCATCATAATAGATGCAAGAAATTTGACCGGTTTTGGTATCCCTTTAAAAGGCGATACGAAGGCCAATGCGGCTTTAATAGGGAATTTATTTGATCTGACGGAGGGGAATGTATCGTTAACACCTCCGCATGATACCTCAATCGCGGAGCATCCTGCAATCTCCAGTAATCGGGATACTTTGATTGATTCATCAATCCGCATGCCACCCTTATCAAAATCATAGGCACTGATTTTTATTAAGATCGGATAGTCACCTACTTCCTTACGGGCACGTTCGAGAATCTCTATGATGATTCTGCATCGGTTTTCAGTGGTTCCGCCCCACCTATCCGTACGTTTATTCACATGGGGCGATAGAAATTCGGAAAGAAGGTATCCATGGGCGGCATGGAGTTGTACCCCGGCGAAGCCTGCCTGCCGGACACGGATAATGGCCTTTACAAAATCATTGACGATCTCTTCGATCTCATCAGGGGACAATTCCCTGGCCTTTTGACGTGTAAGGTTATTTACGAATGGTGAGGGAGCGACAGGTTCCGTGTTCGTTACCGCCTTGGCGGAAAACCCTCCACAATGGGCGATTTGCATTATGATGGGGGTTCCATTCGCCTGGACGACCGAACTTAGTTTCCTGAAATCTTCAATGTAGGCATCATCATCAATTATACCCATGAACCTGTGATTTCTGCCTGTTCGATTGACAGCCACCAAGCCAGTAATGATGGCTCCTGCGCCGCCGCTCGATAATTTTTCATATAGTTTATAGTATGAGGGCTGAGGATGGCCCAAGGTGTCGCACATACCTTCATAGGTTGCGGAACGGAGAATGCGGTTCTTCATCCGGATACCGGCAAGTATTGATGCTTCAAAAACCTGCATCTGTCCTAACTCCCTCCTCTTTGTCACCGTTTCTTGCCCACGGCGGCAATATAGATAGTGAATTCATCCTGCCCGTCTATCCTCAGGAGTCTGTCCATCCCTTCCTGATCATAAGCAGCCATGGCGCAAGTTCCAGCACCTATTGCTTCACAGGCAAGGTAAAGGTTTTGGCAGACATGACCGACGTCAATCGCAATGACCTTATGAGCAGCGATTTCATAGCGCCATTCCATTCTGTAGGGGATGGTTGTCCAGATAAAGGTAACGGCAGCTTCTCCCGGATAGGTTTGACCAAAAACAGCCTGAACAATCTTGCTGTTTAAATTCTCCTCAGTAAATTCAAAAAGGAGTTGATGCTCAAGAGGAAGGTAACGGTAGATACCCTGATCAAGGCCCTTGACGTTCAAAACACAGAGATACGTTTCAATTGCATGGCGGCAACCGGCAGAAGGGACCGTTCTTAGCGCATGACCGGAATCAAGTTTCTTTTTTATGCCCTGGGTAGCCCACAGGAGAAAAGACAGTTCTTCAAGGGAGAGGGTTTGATTGCTGTAGGATCTGCGGCTTGCACGGTTACCGATAGCAGTTCCAAGATCAATTTTGCCTGTGTCTTTAAATTGGTCATATTTGGGAAGGTTAATTCTTTTGGCTTCTTTTGGGTAAGGTTTTTCAATAGGAGGAGGAGCAATCCCCCTGCTCTGATCAGTTTGAGAAAAATCAACGACCTTGCGGATGCTGTCTTTTAGAAATAAGCGGTATTGTTTAATTAGTTCTTTGTCCATTTTGGCTATCAATATGAACCTGTGACGAGCCCGTGGCCCTGAAACTATTCCGCTCTCTCGAATAACTGTATGGCGGCGGCTGGAGCGCTTGTGGGGAGAGGTGTCTATAAGTTATTGGCCCTTTTTATCCAGGCTCCATTTCACCCCGCCGCGGCAGGCAATGTAAAGGAAAACAAAACAGTAAAGGACGGCCAACTCGCCTTTATTAATTACCGGAAAGAAATTAGGCCCCATTTGGAACTTCCAGTGGAATTGGAAATAAGCCACGGCCATCGTGCCGCTGCAGAGAAAAGCCGCCGCGCGCGTTTTAAACCCGATCATCACCGCCAGCCCGCACAATAGTTCGATGATTCCGCCGAACCAGAGTTGGGTCCCCGCCGGTGGCCGGAATTCGGAAAGCACCCCCAGAATTTTCTGTGCACCGTGGAACGAGAACATGAATCCCGTCATGATGCGCAACAGGGCGTAAGCGTAGTCCGCATACTTTTCGAGCCATTTCATAAGCGCACTCTCCAATCAAGGAATTTTGCGGCTTTTCTCAAGCCGCAGTTTCGTTAATACCATAATTATTTATGAAATAACATCCATGATCACGGAGTGGTATTCCCCAGATTTAGTGGATACACCGATTTCCCAATAACCATCATTCGAATGAGCAGATGTATTCCAGTATGTTTCCATCCACTACTATTTCAAACCAGGATTCACCGGGCACCTGAAAATATTCACCTGCCGAAAAGCTGTTCCATTGCTTTTCGCCGGCTCGTCGCACCAGACAATTTCCGGCAGTAATTTCCATCTTCTCGGGGGCGTCCGTATTGAACTTGAAAGATCCCGGTTGAATCACGCCTATCGTTTTTTCCCTACCGTCTTTAAACAAAACAGTATGACTTACCACCTTGCCTTCAAAGAATATGTTCGCTTTGCAAATTACAGTCACATCGTCAAATCGGTCCGATATTTTTTCCGCCATTTATGTCCTCCGTTTGATTTTTTCTTTCGCTGCTTTGCTATTTGTTCGTCTTCAGTAATTTCCTCTCTTGATATGCTCGTACTCAGGGATTCTCTCTGAGCGCTCTCTGTGATTCTCCCAGTTTCTCAGATAAATTCCCGCCAGATCCTTATTCCTCAAAATCAACAGATTCTCCGCATTCTTCTCCTCAGCGGCTTTGGTAAAGTTAAATGATCCGGTAATGACAACCTCCCGGTCAATGATCATTATCTTATTATGAGCGATCGCGTATGCTGCATTGATGTACGTCGTTATTCCCATGTGAGCGGTGAAATCTCCTGAACTGTATCTGGCTGACCGGTTAGACTTGTCCAGAATGATCTCCACATGGACCCCCCGTTTATGTGCCTTGAGGATAGCGGCGGCGATCTCTTTGGATGTGAATGAATACGCCTCCATGAGTATCTCCGTCCTGGCGCCGTCAAGTTCTTTGACGATTGCTTCTGTGCATCCGCCATGCGGACTGAAACAGACCCTGGCCGGGGTATTATTCAAGGTGAGGTCGGCGGCATAGGTCAGCGACAAAGCCATGCTGCCATTGCCGAACACGAAGAGAAGAAAAACAGTGACGATGAATTTTTTCATATTAGATTGCTCCTTGATATTTATGAATGCGCAATGATTGGATAGGAAACAAAGGTGGGATTTAGGAGACATATTGAATCTATGCTCTCACGCGGCATAGACTATTTTGCCATCCCGGGCTAAGAGCGAAATGGGGGATGATCCCTTTTCATATTCTTCCGGGGTCAATGTTATAATATCCAGAGGGATCATGTATTTCCTGATGGTCATTATTTCAGGGTCCTGAGTGAGTTTTGCCCGCTCAAAAATGTCCTTATCCTTGAAATCATCTGATACAATTGCCACATCTATGTCGCTTTCTTCCGCAGCTTGCTCGCGCGCATGTGATCCACATAAGATAATTTTTGCGACGCGCAATCCCGTTCCTTCCAAGTACTCTCTCATGAAGGCTAATGCTTCTATAATTGTGCCTTTAACCATTGCAACGCTTCCTTGTTCTGTTCAAAAATTTCTTTTGTTCTTACTGTATCAAAGTCATCCTCAAGTTTCGCTAAACTTTCAGGGTAACGAGTCAGAATACTTACACGATTGATGACAAAAACCGAATCATACAAGACCTTCGGTAATTCCAATCCGATTTTTTCAATAAGGAATACTAAATTATGAACTTTTGGCGGAACAATTTCCTGTATCTTCTGGTAGAGTCCCTTCAATGCCTTTTCTATTGATAGATGACACATGAACACAGCATCGAAATATCTTTCGCCATCCAGCATATAAAGAGCGTTGGACATATCATATTCAGCCTGTGCAAACCACTCTTCAGGGCCTTTTTCCATAAATCATCATCCTCTTTGCGAGATTATACACATTTTATTAACTGACTTCAAATAGTTTGATGCAGTGTAGGGCTGAATATTCCCGTAATCGCCAAAAAATCGCAGAATTCTAACCTGACATGTGATACATGTTCTGAGGGTAGGTTAAGATGTACACTGAGTGGAAAAGATAAAAGATCATTTGGGAAGAGTCACTCTAAAATTGAAGTGTCAACTTCAAACTATAGGAAGGCAATCCATGAGGCTCAAAATACCCTACTACGCCCAGAGTTCCGAATTCAGCTGTGGCCCCGCTTGTGTGCTGATGATTTTCAAGTTTTTTAACACCCACCTCAAGCTGAATCGCACCCTGGAGTTTGAAGTATGGCGTCAATGCAACATGATCGGAGTAAGAGGCGCAGACCCTTTCGGGATGAGTGTCCCCTTGTTAGATGCTGGCTATGAGATCCACCTGTTAACGCAACGCAGGAGTATGATCGACCCTGATTTGTGGAGGAGCAGGATGCAGGAACATAGGTTGACCCCAGAAGACGAGGATTTAGCCGTTTTTGGTATTGCCGAGAACAAGAAGCGCGCTCTGGGTCGTGGCTTGACTGTGGTGTACAGCCGATTGACGGTCGAGCGGGTTGCTAAGTTCTTCTATGAAGGGTTCATCCCGATAGCATTGGTACACATGGGAGTGGTACACCAGATGGACATACCTCATTGGGTAGTAGTGACGGATGTCCGAGATGATCATGTAGCTTTCAATGACCCCTATCCTCCCAAAGGGGGAAAGAACATTTGCGTGAGCCGAGAGGAATTCCAGCAGATGCTTGGTAATGTTGGAACTCGGATCGGCCTGAGTCCATCGGTTATCTTTATTAGAAACTGCAACCAGTGAAGGAACCAAACTTTGCAAATACAAAGAAGTAAGCCCGAGCCTTTAAGATTTTATCGTAAGGCAGTAAGACTTCAACTTCTCAACGGGATGATAGGATTTTTTCGATTTGGCCAGGGCGGCAAGGCCCATATCGCTCTCTTTGTTCATAAACACGTAGCCATGGAAGAGTTCCCTGGCACACTCATTGTCCAAAAACTGGTAAAGACCTTTGATGTAGGGATAAGCCTTTTCAAAATTGAGGACGCCCATATCTTGTGTCAAATGGGACATGATGGCAAAGGCGCAGATCTCGCCGTCTATCCGGACACATAACCCTCGCCACTCCAGCTCTTCTATGGTATGGAGCGCCTCAATAACCGCCGACTTCTCACAGGCCAAATTTTCCTCCTGCTCTTTGTCACATTCCCGCAGATCACACCACTTTTCAAGAAAGTCGAGACATTGGGAAACATCTTTTTCTGTGATCATCCCCGTGGCCACCCGGTTGTCATGAACATATTCACGTGTAAACTGGTGAATCAGATTCCTTTTTTTTGCGTATAGATTTCCCTTGAGTTCGACAAGATCCTGGGTGCGATAGAGATAGTCCTCATACTCTTTCTGCTCAGTGATATCGAAATAAGGATCGAGGGCGTTGTCTCCCACCTGTTGCAGATAATCCCCAGGAACGAAACAGATCCGCCCGCATCCCATCGCCATGACCAGTTCTTTCAGGGCAACAGGTGTAGGCCGACCATGCCCACCGACGGGCAAAATCATGTATCCCTTGTCGTCATGGTCCCTGATTTTCTTGGTCACGACGATCACCTCGCCATGGACAATCTCGTAATAAGATTCGAAGCAGTAGCCGTTCCAGGCAATGATCGAATGTAGGGAATAGGTGCTGAGGCGGTGCGGCTGATGTTCAAAGAAGCTCTTCAACAACGGATAGTCTTTTCTGGATAGTGGCTTCATCGCTTATAATCAATCTTTAGCAGCATCGGCAGAGAAGAGGGCATTTCCTCAAATCCTATTTTCCGGTAGAAGGAATGGGTACGATTTTGAGCGATCAAACCGATCCACCGGATATTGTCACTATAGAGACGACCCACGATTTCTTCGACAATCTTTGTTCCGATCCCCTGACGTCGAATCCGGGGGAAAACGATCACGTCGTGAATATAGGCGTCATTCACACGATCGCTGATTGCCCGACCCATCCCCACAATCTCGTTTCCGTCTCTGACGGTCAGAAAGCAGTGACTCCCCGAAACGATGCGACGGATCAGCTCGTGATTTCCACTATCCCGCTCATCCCACCAGTCCGCTTCCCGGTATAAGACCGTGATCTGCTCAATTTCCTCAGGATTGGGGTCGGTTATGAACTGATATTTATGCGACATCATGTTGATAATGGTCGACGTACATCTTCCAGACGGCAAAGAGCAGAAAAGTGATAACCGGACCCAAAACGAACCCGGTAAAATTGAACAACATGATTCCACCCAAGATTGATAATAAAATCATGAGGGGATGCATCTGTACGTCCTCCCCAAGAGAAGAGGGCGCAGGAGATTATCGACCATGCTGATCACTAGGGCGCCGAATGCCACAACGATCATCCCTATCCAAAGGTGCGTAGTCTCGATGTCTGGCTACCATGGCGAAGCACCATGACGAACTAACCATTAATCCGCCTGCCTTTTCTAGAAAACTATCAAACATGTATGAATAAATCAAGGTTAACGTTAAGGTCACCGATCCCATACTGGTTATAAGCTTATGATTATAAAACTGATTGAAAGTGCGCATCTTGTTCTAAAAATGCGCGATGAAGATTGAGGGAAGACCCATTTCAAACGAAAATCAGCAATATGGGATAAATTACGGGATGGAATTTTCCCCTTGACTGTCCAGGCAGACGAGAGTATGAATTACATATAGTTTTTCCTACCTGGTCCTATTTAATCTCACTACCTAACACCTAACCTTTTGGAGTGTAATATGAGAACGAGCTTCCGAAAGGTACCAATATGAAGCCTCCGAGAGGGCTTTTATGCCTTCGTAGAGGCTTCTAAACCATTGCAAGATCAAAATTCTTTAAAAGAATTATTTCTTTTCTTCCAGTCCGGAAGTTTTGAGGGCTTTCCATGACCACACAAACGGTTAAACGCAAACCGTCCGGGCATTTTGGATGTCAAGATGAAACATAAGCTGATTCAAGTCCGATATTGCAGCGGTCTGGAGGGGTCTGTTGATGACATCACTCTCAACGAGCTGATCCTCTCACACAAGATCGGACAGTTCTATCGACCTTCCCAGGAAAAGTGGATCGACATAGAGATTGATCCCGTCAGAATAAGTAAGAGCCAATACGGCGGACCTGAGAGGAGAGAGCTCGAAGAAGAAGAGGCGGAACAATTAGAAGAAAAGCCCCATGGCCTGCTATCGAGAATATTGAGGCTCAAAAGGAAACCCATTGCGTTGAAGAAAGCATTGACTGCCGAGGATTGGTTCGAGAGAGGATTTCAGGCCCTGCATATTGTGAATGACGGCAAGGGAGCCCTTCGGGCATTTGCCAAGTCTATCGACCTCGACCCCACCTATCAAAGTGCCTACTTGAATCGAGGGATCACCTTCGAGATAGTAGGCAACCTTCAACAGGCCATATACGATTACAGCAAGGTGATTGAGTTGGCGCCGGGAGATGCCAAGGTTTATTATTTGCGTGGACTTGCTAGCAAGCGCCTCGGCATGGACGATGAGGCGATAAAGGATCTCAAGGAAGCCGCCAGTATGGGTCACAGGCAGGCGATGGACTTCTTTAAATCCAAGGGAGTCTACTTATAGGGGTCTCTGCACAAAATAGCATTGCGTGGTCACTTGTAAAAAAGCTCCGTTTCATTTTAATCATGCACATTTCTACTCTTAATCGTTACCTTTGAGATCCATTCCAGAGTGAACAGTAGTAGGTGTTGTCAATACCCGCTTCTCCAATCTGACTGATCAATATCCTCAAACAGATTACACCAAAATACAGTTTTTCATGGTTGCAGTATAATAGAGCGTTCGTTCTATACCAAGTTACCTTTGGTGGTTGAATCCCCGATAACGATGAAAATGGGCAATGTAAAGAAAAGTTTTTATATTGAAAATGTCTATATTTTGTGCTTTTTACCTTGATTACATCAATATATAGTGGTATAGGCTATTTGACGGAATTTACAAGGAGACAGGGTTTTCTTTAAATTCAAGGAGGAGTTAAAATGAATAATACAACGATAGTATATTGCCATGGATGCGGCATGAAGTTAATAATTGAACTATCTAATCAGATTAGTAACATGGAGTGCGTGTGCGGAATGAATATATCATATAAGCACATGCCACATGGAGAAAGGCGTGTTAAAGAGCGTAGGATAACAGTTATTGATTACGATCATATGTCACAAATAGAAAGGCGTGCTAAAGAGCGTAGGATGACAGTTATTGATTATGATCATATGTTACAAATAGATAGACGTATTGAAGATCATGAGTTAGCAGCGTAGTTCGGTAGTATAATATCTTCTGTGTAAATTCATAATGTGAAAAAGTCAACCTCTTCCGGAACAGTCATCGTCGCAAGGAACATTCAAATCCGGCAGATTTGTCTTAACTAAATACGGCACCCCCCAACCTTCGTTGAGATAGAAGGTATTTTTAGCAAGCACTCCTTATCTGTAACAAAGCATACGGCAAATCTGCCGGACATGCATCCTTGTAAATGGTACTCAATATTAACTAAAGGGGAGGAAAGGATTATTGTGTGCTGAAACCATCTCTTAGTTTCAGACCTGATTTGTCCAAAACCATTTGGAGACGTACGATGCTTGAACACAGGCAATCCTTTCCCGGTCTCTCTTGAACCTCTAAATCTATGGGTGGCGGATGGGTTGCGAAGGAAGAGGGCCTGGTAGCGGAGTAGTCGGATTGTAGGGAGGATACTATGTATTTTATTACCTTTTCCAGGAAGATGGGCACAAAAGGAACAGAAATTGCGAAGCTCGTAGCTAAAGAACTGAAGTATGCCTTCTATGATACAGAAGATATCGAAAAAAAAGCCGAAGAAATGGGATTTCTTGATGACGTCAGAGAAGTAGACGGCAAGACTCCGCCTCTGTTGAAGAGGGTTTTTTCATGCCGGCCTGAGATTTGCCTGGATCGCCTGTATGTCGTCATTTATGAACTCGCACGCCTGGGAAGCGCAGTAATTCTCGGACGGGGAGGCAATATGCTTTTTCGGTCTTTCCCGTATGCGCTTCATGTACGGGTAATCGCATCACATGAAAAGCGTGTCCTCAATCTTGTGGAGAGGGGTTATAAGAGGGAGGCCGCAGTTATGGCCATGGAGAAGAGTGATCACGAGAGAGAAAGTTTTATCAGGTTTGCCTTCCAGCGGGAGTGGGACAATCCTGAGTTGTATGATATTGTGCTCAACATGG
>Ga0209777_10006771_pt1 | contig 12844 bp, 10 predicted proteins | sample FrelakmetHBP12HB_FD_187147 | JGI IMG/M metagenome (GOLD analysis project Ga0209777, IMG submission 187147) | Freshwater lake sediment microbial communities from the University of Notre Dame, USA, for methane emissions studies -HBP12 HB (SPAdes)... | ecosystem: Environmental > Aquatic >...
ATCGACCCCGCGGCTTGGTACCTCGATGTCGGCTCTTCCTATCCTGGCCCTGCATAAGGGGCCAAGGGTGAGGCTGCTCGCCTATTAAAAGGGAACGTGAGCTGGGTTTAGACCGTCGTGAGACAGGTCGGACTTTATCTGCTGGGAGTGTTGGCTGCCTGAGGGGAACGGGTCCCTAGTACGAGAGGAACGGGACGCGGTGGCCTCTAGTTAACCGGTTGTCCGACAGGGCAAACGCCGGGCAGCCACGCCGCTGAGGATAAGAGCTGAAAGCATCTAAGCTCGAAGCCTCTCCCGAAAAGAGGCAGCCATTCCCGTTTCACGGGACGAGGGCTCCCATAAAAGATGGGTTTGATGGAGTTGGGGTGTAAGCTAGAAGACTTCGGTCGACTAGCTCAGCCTGCAACCTCCAATCGCCCGAGATGCCAGGCCCTCTGGTGGTATCTGAGCGATATTTGATGAACTTACGAAGGTGTGCTGCTTAACGAATTTGACCTGTGCGTGGTGTCATAACGAGATTGCCTAAAGATTTTTCCTTTTAGAGATTTTTAGACATTTTTTGCTGCAATGGTGCGCGTTGACTCTTTGTGCGTGTTCTCTTTACACGAGGGCTATGCTGGAGTCAGTCTCCTAATAGGGTTGGTCTGCAGTTTTTCGTCCCATTTGGACGCGGCTTTTTTATAGGCACCATGTCTTTGTGGATTGGATTCGACGTAATGCTTAAGAAAAACCTCGCTGTAACAGGTGCAGATGACAGCCATGACCGCCATCGCCAAACCGCCATTGCTAAAGTTCCTTGAGGAGAAAGGCATCACACTCCAAGACCTTGTAGACACCGCACTGGAGTTCTATGTCCCCCACCCTGGTGTGGAAACCAAAGAGCAAGCCGCCACGATGCTCACGGAGGAGTTCCTTGACGCGCTCGCCGACGTGAACGTGTCAATCTTGGAGGTCGGAGCTTTTTTGGTTCAGAAAGAGGCGGAGGAGGGACGTGTTCCTGGCTTGACGAAGCATATGTTTCAGGGTAGACCGGGGCCGGTGGCTGACGAACTCGTTGGCATCGCAATAGCAACATACATCGCGGGAGCTAGGGGTTTGTTTGAGTTTGTGCGTTTCGACCAGGCAAAGCCAGGGATTCTGAAGAAGCTTGGAACTATGACCAACGACGCCATAGGCGGGTTGGTGGCTGGCGTCTCTTCAAACATGTATACCAAGGCAACCCGCAAAGCTTCAGAGACGTCCAAAGCATAACTTCATCTCGCGGAATGGCCAGTTTGTGACTGCTTTTGTGTAACAGTAAACCGCTATTAGGTTTCCCTCATTCTTTAGTATTAGAAGTCTTAGGGGTAGATTCTCACGATGACTTTTTCCGCGCCGCGACATTCGATGCTCGTCATAGACGACGAAGGTATACTGAAGGTTTTCGCCGGATCTTTGAGAAAAAAGGCTATTCAGTTGCGATCGCGCAAACTGGTAAGGAAGCGAAAGAGAAACTTGTTGGGCGCGATTATGACGTTACGTTAGTGGACCTGACCTTGCCTGATATGAACGGCGCTGATTTGCTGCCTGGGCTGAAGAAAAAAATCGCCCTGAATGATTAGAATAGTCATAACCGGTCTTTCAAGCGCCGAGAAAGATCAAATCCTCGAGAAGTGCGCAGATGTTTTTCTAGAGAAGCCGGTGCATCCTCAGGTCCTCATCGATCTTTTGGAAGAAAAATTGAAAGAGAAATGCCTTGGCTTCGAAAAGGAGTTAAAGCGATAGTCTTAAGGTTCTTCGTGCAAGACGCAAGGCTTGGCAACCTAAACTGCTTTTTAGTCCTGCAAAACTGTAACGAATCCGCCCATGTATCCGATTTGTCTAGGTTGTCCGTCGCTGCCGGTGGTCATTGCCCAGCCGCCTTGGTCGGTGTCGCATGGGAGTTCGCACCACCAGCGGTAGATGCCTGCTTTTGCTTCGGTAAACTGGAAGTGAGATACGGATGGACTCCCGGCTGTATTGCTCGGTGGTGCCTGGAAGTCCACGTTTAGTGTTGGGCTTGTGAAGATATGTGGCATATTATCGTAGTTCACGATGGTGAGATTGACGGTTTGACCTGTATAAACGGTGAAGTTACAGGGAACTAAGGCGTCATGAGTTTGGTTGTCTAGCCATAGAGCCATGTTGCCTTGGACCACCAAGGTTATGTCTGCATATTGTGCTGTTACGGAAGGTGGGGTTTGGACTGGGGTTGAGGCGTTTTCATGTTACTCTCTATCACCATTCCCAACTCGCCCGCGGCTATTATGACGAGCGCAAACGCGACGAATACAAATGTTCTTGGCAAGGCGCCACCAACGGACAACCTCAAGGCACAACCATCGGATAATGCGCGATCCCTATTAAATATTGAAGCATGTTGCCGTCCGTAAATAACTTGCGCTTTTTCGCGAGGTGTTTTGGAAAACAAACTCTTGCAATAGTGCAAAAAGGGCCTATCCACAAATGGCAGATTTGACCAGGTTGCCCTGGGATGTCTGATCGAATATCAACATACAGGATTCTTTGTCCTGAACCTAGCTGCGTGCTGCTCACCATAAGGTTATAATAGTTTACCTGTTGAGGAGACTAAGCAGCGGGGACACCATGGCGCCAACGCGACTTTGCATTGTAACCCACACCTTCCTGCCCCATGTCGGCGGCATCGAAAGGGTCGTTTATGAGCAAAGCAAACGGCTCATGAAGAAGCAGTTTGATGTTGAGGTGCTCACACATAGGAATTACACTCCAAGGTGTTACACTTATGATGGCATAAGAGTGCAGTGCTATGATGCTTTGAACATTGGTTTCAGGCTTGGCATCCCGTACCCAATCCCAAACGTGACCAGCGCCAGCACATTTTTGAAGGCGATTAAATCGAGCGGTCTGGTTCACGCGCACGGGCATCCGTACTTATCGTCCTTGGCTGCTGCGAAACTCGCCAAAAGATACCGCAAACCCTTCCTGTTAACTCAGCACAACACGTTCATCGAATACAACAGCATCTGGGACAATGTTGAAAAAGTAAACGATTCTGTAGTAGGGAAGCAAACAATCAAGGCAGCACAGCGGATCATCGTCATCAGCAAGGCAACTCAAAACTACGTTTTGAGCCTTGGTGCCGATCCTGAAAAAATCTCGGTTATCTACAACGGCGTGGATTTAGGTAGGTTCAAGCTAATTCCCGAAGCCAAAGCTTGGGTGCGGGGAAAACTGGGCATCCCTGATGAAGCGGTTGTCGCCCTGACCGTACGCAGACTCGTTTACAAGAATGGGATTGATACGCTACTGGAAAGCGCACACATAGCCGCGAAGGAGAATCCAAAGGTTGTCTTTCTCGTCATTGGAAAAGGTCCAGATTTCGATAATGTCAAATCCAAAATCGCAGAGTTAGGGATCGAAAAAAACTTTGTGCTTGCTGGCTTTGTTTCCGACGAGGACTTGCCCAGCTACTACAACGCGGCGGACTTTTTTGTTCTGCCAAGCAAGTCTGGTGAGGGACTGCCATTGGTGGCGCTTGAGGCGATGGCTTGCGGCTTGCCCGTTATAGCTACTAATGTAGGCGGAACAGGCGAGATCATTATAAAAGGATTCGCCAAGCTTGTCCCGCCTAGCAAGCCGAGTGCTTTGGCCGAAGCGGTCGTGGAGTTTGCAGGCATGAAATCTGAAGGTCTGAGGCTTAAACTGCGGCAAATAATGACGGAAAAATATAGCTGGGATTCTAATGTGGAAAAGTTACTAAAGGTTTATGAGGAAATTATTTAAACCATACAGCGTGAATATATGATTCCCCCTGATAGCGAGCTGAGTCACGTATGACATCGAAATTAGAGATGGTTTCAGTCGTAATCCCCACTCTTAACGAGGCAGGCAACATACGTGAAGCCATCGAAACCCTCGATAGAGAACTGGCTTTCCCTAAAGAAATTATAATTGTCGACGGCAATTCCACTGATGGAACCTTGGATATCGTGAGAAACTCAAACTGCAAACTTATCATCGAACCCAGACGCGGCTACGGGCTAGCCCTCCGCAGAGGCATGATGGAAGCGAAAGGCGACGTCGTGGTGATGGTGGATGGGGATGGAACCTACGAATTTAAACACGTTAACCGTTTGCTCGAGAGGATGATGGATACTGACGCTGAGATGTGCCTCGCGACAAGGATGTACGACCCCAACAAAGCTATGGGGTTGTTCAACTTCGTGGGCAACAAAATCATTACTTTCTGTTTCAACATGGTTTATAAGCAGGCTCTGAGCGACACACAGTCAGGGTTCAGGGCGATTTCGCATTCAGCCATCGAAAAAGTTGATTTTAAAGAAACGGACATGGCGTTTGCCACCGAAATGCTCATACTCTTCGCTAAGCAGGGGTTCAAGATGGTTGAGGTCCCTTCGAATTATAAGGTCAGAAAATACGGTAAAACCAAGCTTAGGCCGCTCAAATCGGGAATTGAGATATTCACAACAATCCTTAAGGGGCGTCTTAGGAAATTAAGAGAGTGAGAGCATAGGCGAAGCAATGAGAGGACTCGGCAGAAACCTAGACGTGAAAAACAACAAAAGCGCCTACGCAATTGCCGTCGCAATCTCTCTTGTGTTGGCATCGGTTCTGCTCGTAACGTTTTTTGTTTTTGACCAGCCTGCCCAGAAGCCTTACATGACGATTTACTTGTTAGACAGCAACCGCAAAGCGGCTGACTACCCTGAGTTCGTAGTTGCCAACGTAAATAGCACGTTCAGTGTCTTCGTGGACGTTGAAAATCACATGGGGCAAACAGTCAACGGCGCGCAGGTTCTGGTGAAGGTCGCTAACGGCACGAACCCGACGTTTCCACTGGATGTTAACGCCACCCGGACCTTCACTGGAACGGTGCAGGACGGAGCCACATGGGAGAACATCGCTACCATCTCCTTGAACACCCCTGGAAACTACCTTATCGCGTTTGAACTGTGGACTCCGAACCAAGGAACGGGTGCACTACAATTTAGCGGAGACTTAGCTGTCCTCAACGTGCAAGTTGTCCCGCAAAACGCTACCGCGTAATAAAGATCCGAATGCCTTCTCTTTTTTAGTTGCGGCTATGTTTTCTTCAAGGTCTGGACGATTTTTTCGGCGATTTCCAAGTCCTTCAGAGTGTTTATGTTCAAGAGAACTTCGACTCCGTCGGTTATGATAGCGCTAGTCTCGATTTTGCCTTCGCCCTGAATGGCTTTGCCATTGACTATATTGACTCCGGAAACGGCGTACCAAACGCCTTTGTACTCGTCGGTGCTATCAACCGAAAGCTCGAGGCGTTCGCGAGCCCTTATGGGTACAAAAACTGCCAGGAAGTCCTTGCCGCAGCTCTCAAACTCGTCGACGACCTTGTCCAAGAACTTCCCTGTAATGGCGGGAAGGTCCGCGGGAATCGTCAACACGGCGCCCATCAGCCCAGCCTGAAGCGTTGCCTGCTTCAAGTCGTCGTGGTAGCCTTTGGCATCGGTTCGCAGGATTTTCCAGCCTTTGCCCTTGCAATGTGCCTCTGTTTGCGGCGAGTTTTGACTACTTACGACGTAGATTTCAGAAACCTTGTCAGCGGAACTGACTGCCTCTACAACCCAGTCAATCAGCGGTTTACCCCGAAACGGCAGGATAGGCTTCTCGACTGGCAAGCCAATTCGTTTTCCCTTGCCACCAGCCATGATCAAGGCGGGAACCTTCAAAGGAACAGTGCTCCCCAAAGCGAACCCGAAATCAACACAGCAGCCACGGCGATTAAGACTAAGCTTAAGGCTCTGGCGGCTTCGTTGGTGGCGCCAATCATGTCACCTGAGACTCCGCCAAATACGCCGTTAGCCACTTTCTCCATGAACGTTCCGAACAGCGCGGCAACTGATACAACAAGTAACCCGACAACCCCCAACAGCAAATAACCGATGATGAATGCTCCTACGTATGCTGCCACGTTGGCTTTTCGCTTCGCGCTCCCGATGAACCTGGCACCTAACCCTTGGTGAGCAGCTTTGCCCCGCCAAACAATAGTCACCATTGCCAACTTCGCGCAAACCTCACCCACTATTAGGGCGCGTAGCGCGAGGTTCCAACTCAAGAAGAACAACCCCGCAACCGCGGAGAATTCCACTATCAAAGCGAGCACCGCGCCTCTGTAGGTGACTACCCATCTGTGCGCGATTTCCCTCCTGTCTTCAATCTTGCGCAAGCCTAGCGCATTGCCCAAGTCGACCAAGCCGTCGAAATGCTGAAAACCCGTGAAGACTAGCAGAAACGCAAGCGTCATGATAGGCGGTACAATTCCCAGCAGGAAGCTCGTTGGAATATGAACTAGGAAGTTTACCAGCTGAAGTATGTAGGAGAAGATGAACCTTGAAGCGAAAAAGTAGCCTGCAGCCAGCAGCCCAATGAGCGTGCCAACGAGGGGAAAAAGCCACATGTTTCGCGCCGAAGTCTCCACGAAATCTTCGGTTTTCCCCAGCGGAATGACAGTGAGGAAAGCCAGCAGATCCCTGAAAACTTTAATAACATTCATCCTCGACATATACCGTAACACTGACCCGATGAGGATATAGACTTTATCGTGATGGCTCATGGAAAAACTCAACGGAAAAAAGATCCTGGTCACGGGCGGAGCAGGCTTCATAGGCTTCCACCTCACCAAAAAACTACTGGAAACAGGCGCAGACGTAACCGTTTACGATAATATGTCCAATGGCAAGCCCGAAAACGTTAAAGACAATCCGAAAGCAAAGTTTGTCAAGGGCGACATTCTCGACGTCAAGAAACTTAGCGCCCTTCCCACCTTCGACCTGATTTACCACTTAGCGGCTCAGGTTGTGGTTCCTTACAGCATGGAGAACCCGACCATGGACTTTGAGAACAACGCCCGAGGTACCCTGAACGTGCTTGAAAAGGCCCGCAAGGACAAAGCTCGACTCGTTTTCGCTTCAAGCGCAGCCGTCTACGGAAACCCCGAGCAGTTGCCGACACCCGAAACGTACGGTTTTCACCCATTCAGCTGCTACGGCTTAAGCAAAGTCGTTGGCGAAGAGTACTCCCAGATCTATACGTTGCAATACGGGTCAAAAATTACCATCGTGCGTTTCTCCAATGTCTATGGCTCGCGATGCCACGGCGTGATCAGCGACTTCATGGACAAACTCCAAAGAAACCCTGGCAAACTGGAAATCATCGGCACAGGGCTGCAAAGTAGGGATTTCGTGCACGTCTCAGACATCGCCGACGCGATGGTTCTTGCTTCAGGTGACAACGCGGTTGGCAAGACCTTCAACTTAGGCTTTGGCGAAACAATCAAGATCATCGACTTGGCAAAGATGATGCTCAAAATCCTCAACTTAACTAACAAAACGTACGTGACAACCACGGGCCAGTCTTGGCAAGGCGACATCAACATCATCTGGTTCGACATAACCAAAGCCAAAACCGAACTGGGCTGGACACCCAAAATCCGCATCGAAGACCATCTGCGTACCCTTATCGCCGAGAGGAAAATGATTTGAGTAAAACTTCACCTGCCAAGGGCTTAATCGCGCTCCTGCGGTTGCCATATTGGCTCATGACAGGTGGACTCGCTCTCTTAACTGCCTTCGCCATTACCAAGAGCGCTTTCCCCAGTGTTTGGGTAGCTGTTCTGATTTTCTTCTCGATGGCGTGTATAACCTCCGCTGGTTTTGCTGTCAACGATTACTTTGATAAGGAAAGTGACGCGGTTATCAAACCGAAGCGTCCGTTGCCGTCAGGTTCGCTGTCACTTAACCAAGTCATCGCCGTTTCAACTGTGCTGTTCGCGGTGGGCTTAATTTTGGCTTTGCTCATAAACTGGCTCAGCTTTGAGATTCTCGTCGTTGACTCCGTGTTGCTTCTAGTTTATTCTGCAATGATTAAACGTAAGTCAGGTTTTGTGGCCAATGTCTTAGTCGGTATCCTAACAGGAACAGCTTTCCTGTACGGTGAGGCTACAATCACAATCCCGCCAACTCTGAGCATAGTTTCCTTGAGCCTTTACCCGATCGCCTTTGGCACAATCGGCGGAAACGTTCTGCGCGACATCCTCAGCCTTGAAGGTGACTCGAAAGTGGGCTATCCGACCTTACCTCAGAAGATCGGCGAACCCACATCGGCAAAAATTGCAGCTGTTTTCTTTGTTGCTTGCGGCTTGCTTGCGCCTTTGCCTTTTATAGCAGGCAAGTTTAGCCTGTTTTACCTGCCTCTTATCCTTCTTTGGAGTGCACTTCTGATTTACTCTTCTGTTCGCCTTGTCACCTCGGCTTCCACAGCAGCTAACGTTCGGAAATACGAACGCTTAATTACGATGTCTATGATTCTGCTTCCGCTCGCGCTCATACTTGAGGGGCTGTCCACGGCACTCCGAGGAATCCTGTAATGGCTAAGACCAAGAGCATTTGTCCCGAATGCCAAAAAGAAATCGACGCCGAGCTTACCCGCAAAGACGGCAAAATTCTAATAACAAAAACTTGCGAGGACCACGGGACCTTCACGGCTACTCACTGGCAAAGCCCCGAAGTCTACGGCTTCACCGAAGAATACGACTTTTTCAAACACTTCGCGGAGGCTGAAAACGTCGCGAAAGTGCCTGGCTGTCCTTATACGTGCGAAAACTGCACGGGCCACGTTTCCGACACTGTAATTGGCGTAATCGACGTCACCAAACAGTGCGACTTGCGCTGCGCTATTTGCTTCTCAACTTTCTCTGACCATATCGTTGACTACGAACCCACTAAGGAAGAACTTGTCAACGTCTTGACTTTCCTGAACCAGCGGAATCCCAAGCCTCCAGCCATTCTCTTTTCAGGCGGCGAACCGCTGGAGCGCAAGGACATGCACGAAATCATCGCCGCCGCGCACGATCTCAAGTTCATGACCATCCTGGCGACGAACGGGATTCACATCGCTGAAGAGCCTGAACGCGCCGCTCAGTTGAAAGCAAGCGGTTTGAACATCGTTTACCTGCAGTTTGATAGTTTCCGTGATGAATTCTACGAGAAAGTTCGCGGGCGAAAGCTGCTGCAAGCGAAGTTTAAAGCCATAGAAGTCTGCCGCAAACTGGACATGGAAATCATACTCGTTACGACGTTGATGAAAGGGTTCAATGACCAAGAAGTCGGCAAGATAATCAGGTTCGCAGCTGCGAACAGTGATATCATACGTGGCTTGATTTTCCAGCCTATCGCTTTCACGGGACGTGCAACCGACAATCCCTTCCAGGACGCATGGCGGGACTGGCGCTTCGCCGAGCAAGTCGAAACTCAGACGGGTGGCCAAATCGAAGCTCAAGACATGTTCCCGCTGTCCGTGATGACTTCGCCGATTAAGATAATGCGCAAATTCATGAAAAAGCCCTGGCCGCTTTTCAGCTGCAGCCCCCATTGTGGAATCGTGAACTGGATGTACGTTTCCAAAAGCGGAAAAATAATACCGCTTAACCACTTCGTGAGCTACAACAGGTTCTTCAAGGGTATCCTCAAGACTGCGCAGAATGTGGAGAACAAGAGCAAGCTTTCCCTGCTCACTTCACTATTCATGTCAGCCACACTGTCTCTAAACATGCTGCTCGTGACCGAGGAAGTTGGAATCTTCACGCTGATGAAAGCTATCTTGAAGATGTTTGTTGCTCCCAGCTACCAGTCACTTGGTCCTATTCGAAGGAGGATTTTTTTGCTGGGCTGCATGGCTTTTATGGATAGGTACACTTTCGATGCAAACCGTGTGCAGCGATGCGTGGTGCATTATGTGACACCTAATCTGAAGGTGATTCCATTTTGCGCTTACAACAACATCCACCGAATTGGTACAGAAGAGAAATACGCTACGCAGCAACACAGCGATTAGCCAAGTCGCTCTCAGGACCTCGCTGGTTTGTGCGCACAATAATTCTTGCGTTTGTTGAACAATGGAGAAAACTGGGCTTCCGGGATATAGGAAGTTTGCTTTTTGCCAAAGAAGTTCGGTGGCGATTGTTCAGTCATTGTCCGCGATTGTTAGAAATGTTCAATGTGGAAGGTTAGACCGGTCGCTTTTGTGCGGTCAATGGTTTTTGCGTTTGTGGGTCAAATGGTGAAGACGGTGTTTTTGGGGTTGGGGCACGTTGCTTTTGGTCAAAGCGGTTTTTTGGCGATTGCGCAAGATTTGTGCATTTTGACCAGAAACTCGTCCCAAAAGAGATGCAAAATTGTCCTGTGACGAATGGAAGAGTTAAGTGGGTTTGGGTAGGGGATTTTTGTGAGTGCACGATGGTTTTTGCCTTTGTGCGCACAATGGGGAAAACCCTGATTCTGGGTTAGAGGCAGTTTGCTTTGGGTTAATGCAACTGTTTGGCATTGTACGAGCCATTGTGCAGTATTGTGCGCGATTGTGCAAATCCAGGTTAAGATAAGGTGCAATGGGTTACGTTTGGCGAATTCTCGTTGTCGGAGGAACTTTTCGAGCGAAGGGGTGAGGTCGGGAACTGAAATTTATAGTTATAACTATTGGCGGGTGTTTAGTTATAACTATTTATTTCCGATGCATGGATTCTGCATGGTTTCTGCCAAGTATAGTTATAACTATTGGTGTAGGTTGCTAAGGTTCCTGAAGTGTGAGCTAGAGGATTGGTGCAGACAGATCGTGAAATCGATCTCTTGGCTCGCGTCGCTGGAGACAAGTTTTTTCGATCAGTGAGATAATCGTATTTCTGAGTTTGGAACAGTTTGCTTTCGGCCACAGGAGTCTTTTGCGTTTGTCTAGCCATTGATAGCTATTGATCGGAAAATTCAAAACTTCTCTTCCTGAGTTTTGCAGATGTATCGTTGCAGAAAAGTTAGAGAAATCTTTAACACGTTCCCGTAACCATCTACATACACGTCCTATCTGCTTCAGGAGACGCTTCATGAGCCTGCTTAGCCACGACCGATTCTGGAACTTTATGATAAGCTTCCCAACGACGAAGCGGATGCTCAAACTATCCCTCAAAAAGTGTCCCAAATGTGGTAGAACAGTGCTCGAGGCGGCTTTGGATCGCTACGTAGGCAACGAGGCTGTGAAGTGCGAGAAGTGTAGCCGTTTCTACAGCCGTGTCATCGATTTCTGGATAGAATTCCTTCGGCGCAGCCTGAGCATAAAGAAGGAAAAAGTCAAAAAGTTGCTTGCTGACCCCTATGCGCGAAGAGCGGTTCTGAACATCGCGCAGTCGTTTAGCTATTTTGGCATAAAGAAGCCCTTGAGCATCCACGCGCCTTTCTTGGTGGTTTGGGATTTCACCCACAAATGCAACCTAAGCTGCAAGCACTGCTACAGTGACAGCGGCGGCATCCGAGAAGAAGAACTCAACACTGAGGAAGCGAAAACAGTGGTTGATCAGTTGGCGGATGCCGGCATAACGGCACTGGCATTCTCTGGTGGCGAACCTCTGACCAGAAAAGATTTCTTCGAGGTTGCGCGGCACGCTGCTGATCGTGGGCTCTATGTGTCGCTTGCCACTAACGGCACGTTGCTCACTAAGGAGAATGTCCAAAAACTCAAGGAAGCCAAAGTCAACTACGTGGACGTAAGCATCGATGGCGCTTCAGCCAAGACGCATGATGAGTTCCGAGGCGTCCCGGGTGCTTTCGACAAGGCGGTCGCGGGCTTGCAGAACTGTGTGGACGCAGACTTGTGCGTCTGCATTGCGTCGACGGCGACCAAGAGTAACCTTGAAGAAATGCCCGCCATCGTCGACTTAGCCGAGAAAATGGGCGCTGAGAGGTTCACTTACTTCAATTTTGTTCCTGCCGGCAGGGGCAAAGCTCTCTTTGACCAAGATCTTACGCCTGAGGAACGCGAAAAACTCATGCATTACCTGCTTGCCAGAATGTCCAGTGGATGCAAAACCACAATCCTAACAACCGCTCCCCAGCTTGCGCGCGTTGGCCTGCAATGTCAGGGTCCGCAGGGTACGGGCGAAGTCACAATGTCTATGGCGCACATGCAAACCGTGAGAGTCACGAAGAGAGCCGTCCCCCTGGCGGACTTCATAGGTGGCTGCGGCGCCGGCAGATTATACTGTTCGCTGTCTCCTCAGGGTGATGTCCATCCATGCGTGTTCTTCCCTGTAACGGTGGGCAACCTGAAGAAGGAGAAGTTCATCGACGTCTGGCTAAACGCGCCCATGTTCAAGACCCTGCGCGACCGCTCCACCCTCAAAGGCGCCTGCGCCGAATGCAAGTACAAGTTTATCTGCGGCGGCTGCCGAGCCCGCGCACACGCTTACCACGACGACTTCTTGGCCTCCGACCCTGGTTGCGTGCTGGCAAAAGAGGCGGAGAGCGCCAAAGCATGACGCAAAAAACCGTCACAGTCTACCGTGCGCCTGAAGATTTGACGCCGATCTTAAAGGAAGCCGTCGCCGCCTCGGGCTTGCGCGGGAAGAAGCGGGTTCTGATTAAGCCGAATCTGAGCCATTATGAGTACATTACGGGCGTGGTCACCAGCCCGCAGCTCACCGCCGACCTCATCGGTCTGCTTCGCGACGGTGCCGAGGAAGTTGTCGTTGCCGAGTCGGAGGGCTTCAACTATAGCTGCCGCGAAGCGTTCCGAGCCACAGGTATGGAGGAAGCCGTGAAGCGGGCGGGTGCCACCGTCCTGAACCTTTCTGAGGACAAGGTTGTTGAAGTCAAGTTCTCCCGCGGACCGCTCAAACATCTGTTTTTGCCCAAAACCGCGCTGGACGCTGACGCCGTCGTGGATTTGCCGTTGATGAAGACGCATGAGTTTATGATGTACAGCGGCGCAATCAAGAACCTGTTTGGCTGCGTGCCCAGCAACCGCCGCA
>Ga0209777_10006772_pt1 | contig 12843 bp, 7 predicted proteins | sample FrelakmetHBP12HB_FD_187147 | JGI IMG/M metagenome (GOLD analysis project Ga0209777, IMG submission 187147) | Freshwater lake sediment microbial communities from the University of Notre Dame, USA, for methane emissions studies -HBP12 HB (SPAdes)... | ecosystem: Environmental > Aquatic >...
GGTTGCCAGGCGGTCGTGTTATGGCAAGCCGTGCAATCGTGGGCGAAATTATTCGTCACGTGACTCGGATTGCTTGCACCGGCAAAGGCCGTTTGATGGCAAGAGTAGCAACCCATTGGTGTATTCGCATAGCCGGAAGCATGACAGGAAACGCAAGCGACTGACACGTGTGCTCCGGTTAAAGGGAACTGCGTTGTGCTGTGGTTGAACGTTGCCGGCTTCCAGGCAGTCAGGTTGTGACACTGGGTGCAATCGTGTGAGAAGCTGTTGGTTACATGGTTCGGATCCACAACACCGGTGAATACGGATTGGTGGCAGGAATAGCAATCCCTGGGAGTATTCACATATCCCGACGCGTGGCAAGCGATACAAGTCGGTGTCGTGTGTGCTCCGGTCAGCGGAAATAGCGTTGTGGAGTGATCGAAGGTCGCCGGTAACCAGCCGCTGGATGTATGACACTTTGAACAATCATGATCAAAGTTTCCTCCAAGATGGTCAGGGTCCTTGGCTCCCGCAAACGCGGTTTGATGGCAAGAGTAACATGCCGGTGAAGTGTTTGCATATCCTGCGGTATGACAGGTCAGACAGGTTACTCCGACGTGCTTGCCGGTCAGAGGAAATCCCGTCGAAGCGTGATCGAAAGTGGCCGATGTCCAGTCGATTGTGCTGTGACACCTTTTGCAGTCATGATCAAAATTGCCTGCAACATGATCGGGATCCTTTGCCCCCGCAAAGTTATTCTGGTGACAAGAATAGCAGGCTGAGAGCGTGCTGACATAACCGTTCGAATGACAAGCAACACAAGCAGTCGTTCTGTGAGTCCCGGTTAGCGCGAACTGAGTACTACTGTGATCAAATGTCGAGGGTTGCCAGGCATTCGTATTGTGGCAGGCGGTACAATCATGCCTGAAGTTGTTTTGGACATGACTCGGACTTGAGGTAGAGGCGAAAGCTGTCTGATGGCAGGTGTAGCAATCTGTTGGAGTACCGCCGTATCCAGTGACATGACAACTCGCGCAAGAAGTCGACGTATGCTTTCCCGTCAACGAAAACAGGGTAGTGTTATGATCGAAAGTTGCCGGTTTCCAGGCGACGTTCGTATGGCACTGAGTGCAGTCGTGATTGAAGTTGCCTTTGACATGATCGGGGTCCTTTACCGAAGCAAACTTGTCCTGATGGCAGCCATAACAAGCGGTCGGTGTGCCGGTGTATCCTGAGGAGTGGCAAGTGACACATGATACCGATGCATGCGCCCCGGTGAGCGCAAACAGTGTCAAGTTGTGATCGAAGTTTGCCGGCTTCCAACTAGTGGTAGTGTGACATGGAGTGCAATCGTGGTTGAAGCTACTCTGGACGTGATCGGGATCCTTGATCGAAGTGAATTTGTCCTGGTGACAGCTATAGCAGGCAGTCGGTGTTCCGGTGTATCCGGACGAGTGGCATAGGTTGCAAGACACTGAAACATGAGCGCCTGTCAGAACAAACGCCGTCTGGCTATGGTCGAAACTTGCCGGTTTCCAGCCGGTAGTTGTATGACATTGGGTGCAATCATGATTGAAATTGCCATTCTGATGATCCGGATCTTTCACCGCAGCATACTTATCTTGATGACAACTATAGCAGATGCTCGGAGTACCTGTGTAACCGGATTTGTGACAAGAGGCGCAGTCGGCACTTCGATGTGCACCAGTCAACGGGAAACTTGTTAAGTTGTGATCGATTGTTGCCGGTAACCAGGCAGTAGTGTTGTGGCATACTTGGCATTCGGTCGGAAACGCACCGGCAAGATGATTGGGATCTTTCAGTCCGGCATAGGCGTCATGATGACAGCCATCGCATTTAGTCGGCGTTCCTGCGAACCCGGTTTGATGGCAAGTTACGCAGGAAACAGTTAAGTGAGCCCCGGTGAGCGGGAAACGGGTGACATTATGATCAATTGTTTCGGTCGACCAATTCGTCGTGTTATGGCACTGGGTACAATCACGACTATAACTGCTCTTTACGTGATCAGGGTCTTTCACGGAAGCATATCGGTCTTGATGGCAATTGTAGCAGTCCGTCGACGTGCCTGCAAAACCTCCCGAGTGACATGAAGCACAATCGACAGAACGATGGGCGCCGGTGAGCACAAATCTCGTCTTATTATGGTCGAACGTAGCCGGCTTCCAGGCTATGTTTGAATGGCATGCCGAGCAGTCGTGATCAAAACTGCCTCTGATATGATCGGGGTCTTTTGTCGAAGCAAATTTATCCTGATGGCAATCATAGCAAGCAGTCGGTGTACCCGTGTAGCCTTTCGCGTGGCAATCCAGACACGTCACTTTGGCATGCGCTCCGGTAAGCAGGAAACGTGTAAGATTATGATCAAATTGCGCCGGTTTCCAAGAAGTTACGCTGTGGCACGTTTCGCAGTCATGGCTGAACTTTCCTTTTGCATGATCCGGATCGGTCGTACCAGAGAAACTCTGCTCGTGACAGGCGTAGCAGGTCTTGTCAGTTCCGGAGTAAGTGTTGGCGTGGCAATTGATGCATTCTAATCCAGCGTGACCGCCAACTAATAGGAAGGAAATCTTGTGCTGATAGTCGACACCTTTCCAGGTCAAAGCTCCTGCGTGATGACAACTTTCGCAGTTTATGGAGAATCCGGCACGAAGATGGCTCGGGTTTTGCGTATTAGAAAAATCATCGTTGTGACAGCCCTGGCACTCGGTCGGAGTGGAGGCAAACTCTTCGCGCTTTTGGCTCTGATGACACGCCTCGCAATCGGCCATTGCATGTACGCCGGTCAAAGGGAATCCTTTCTGCGCGTGTAACTCGAATTCATCTCTGTGACTCTGCCAGTTTTCCGATGAATGGCAATTCTGACAATTGGCGCTCAACTGACCTCTGTGCGCGTCATTGTGACACTTGGCACAGGTTTTTTCGACATTGGCAAGAACCAGGTCCTTGTGGCAACCGATGCATGAAGCCGCTTTGTGCGCGCCCACCAAAGGGAATCCGGTCTGACCATGATCAAAGCCGAGCGGCTTCTTGAGAGTTGTCCACGAGTCCGGCGTGTGACAGGATTGGCAATCCCACTTCATCTGACCGTGAGGGTTCTTTGAACTCTTCTGACTGACCAGTGTCGCACCGAACACCAGTACCAATGCCAAAACGATGGAGAGTGACTTTCTCATGAGTCTTTCTTCAATTCCGGCACTTGTGTCTCTCCGTGACAGCTCTTGCACGAATTGTCCAGTGGTCGGTAACGAACAAACGTCACGCCGTCTTCAATAACCTGTTTGTGGCAGCCGGTGCAAGGCACTTTGCGGTGTGCACCCTCAAGATGATACGCCGAATCGCGGTTGTGATCAAATCTGTCCGCCTTCCAACTTGCCACCAAATGACACCGCTCGCATTTTGACACTTCATCTTTCGATACCGAGGCGGCATAGAGACTATCGAATTGCCCGCGATGATTATCCTTATGACAGCCGTCGCACAGCTTTGACACGCCCGCAAACTTCAGTTGTGCTACGGGCACGTCTTTATCTTTTCCGCCGTGACAAGGGCGGCAGGGAACGGCCCCGTGCTTTCCTTCAAGAGCGTACTTCGTTCGAGAATGATCAAAAGACATGATCTGCCAGCCTTCAACTTTATGGCAGAGTTCACATCCACCAGACGCGATTGATTTGTCGACCGTTCCTTTGTGAACATCCTGATGACAAATCTGACACTTTGTCGAAGCAAACGTATATTGCTTTTTCGTCTTCATCGCCACCGGCGTCGTCTTACTGTGGCAGAGATTGCAGGCCACGGCAAGATGAGCGCGTTGAAGCTGGTATTTGGTTTGCTGATGCAGAGTCAAGGCGAAATTCGCAGGGACGAATCCGTTTACAGTATGGCATTCTTCACAGGCGCCCTTTGACGGTCTGTCGGCAAACTCTCCCTTGTGAAAATCGGTGTGGCAATCGAAGCACTTGCCGAATTTCAAACCTTTGATCGGCTGGCCGGCCTGGTGGCACTTATCGCAGGTGACCAGTGCGTGCTTGCCAAGTAAAGGGTATTTCGTGCGGCCGTGGTCGAACAGGGCATGATTAGTCACTCCCCAATTGCTTGTATCATGGCATTTCTCACAAGCAGCCCCTAATTTGCCTTCATGCACATCGCGGTGGCAGTCAAGACATTGTCCGTACTTGACGCCGGTATACTTCACGTAACCTTTCTCCTTTGGATTCGAGTTGTCCGCGATGAATAGATGACATTTGTCGCAGCGAACAGTTGAATGCTTGCCTACAAGAACATACTTGGCGCGATTATGTTCGAATTTCAGAGCGGGTTTCCAGGCTTCCAGCGTGTGGCAGTCTTGGCAAGTGGTAGCAAGTTGCCCGCGGTGTTCATCAGCGTGACACGCTGTGCATTTTTCATCCAGTCCGAAGAATGTTCTCGCCAGATCCTTCTTCCTTTCCTGCAGATACTGTTTTGCCACAACGTTCTTGGTCTGGTGGCAGGCTCGACAATCAAGAGTCAGATGTTTGCCTTCGAGGCGATACCCGGTAAGCAAGTGGTCAAATTTCGTCATTCCCTTGTCCCAGAAAACCAAATCGTAATTCCGACCCTGATGCTCTATATGGCAATTCTGGCACTGAGTGAATTTCTGTCTTCCATGCATCCCTGAGCTTTGTTGAATGCTCTCATTGACTTCAACGTGACAACTCAAACACTTATCAGCGGATATGCCTCTCGAAGGATCATGACACTTCTGACAGTTCTCCATCCCTTCCAAGAATGCGTGCGATTTGTGCAGCTCCCCGGGCGAGATCTGAGAATGAGCCGATCCCGGATAGAGCGCCACTAACAAGAGGCAAGGCAAAATCGCTGCCAGCCGCGTCCCTAACATCAAAACCATTGAATTTAATCCCAATTTCAGAAGATTCGTGCATAGCCCGTCCAAATGGCCACAGTTATGTGAATGGCCATTACAACGTACATCACAGATGCGAAGGGCTTATGGATAACATGCCAGTAGTGAAACAATCGCTGAGCTCGACTCATAAGGGCGATTCGCCGCTGGAGCAATGATCGCTCACGCGCAAGCGCTATCAAATGCCGCAACTGTTTCTTCGGCAAATCGATTATCAATGAAAATTCTCTGCTCAGGGAGCGACTCATCGCGAACCACCGGATGTCATTCCCGATCGTCAAGACGAATGCGTTGATGAGCCCAGCTTCCTCCGGAATTGAGACCTTAGCCAACGCATCCAGACGTTCTAACGCGCCCGGATCTAGGTTGTATGTATCACGCAAGAGCTGCGTAAAATTGTTTCTCAGCCCCTCCAGTTCCTGCAGACTAAGCTCGTTTCCCTGAATATTGCGAGGAATCTGGATGTATAAATATCTACCAAAGTAACCGCTGAGCGCCACTAATATCATAGACCAGAAGCTGACGGCAACTAATCCCTGCACTTTGAACGAAGTGTGAAGAATGATGAACAATGGTCCGGCTATCCCCAGGTAAATATGTAGATTGAGCCACGTCGGCAATTCGCCGACCCGGCGCAGGAACTTTGACCTTTTTCTCACGGTATAAGCCAACATCATGGTCATCATCACGGCGCCGATTACTCCAAAAAGCAACCCCCAGGTACCGGCCGGACGAAACTGGCGGTAAAGAAGATGACGTGGTCGCTCAAGATATGGAGTAGTATAATAGGACAAACCATCCACAAGAAAACCGATCAATACTGCAAATGTTATCACGTAGAGCACCGTCAGCCCGATGCGAAAGAGTGGTTTTCGTGATTTCGTCTGGGCTGCGTCGTGCATCTGTTCAGATAGGACATTGGTCTTCATTTGGTACGATAGGACCCGTCGGTTTAATGACAAACGTGAAAAAATGTAGTATTCGGATCGATACTGTAAGCGCTCAGAATTCTTTTACACATGACTTCGGCAAGGAAGTTATAAAAAAGAAAAAGAACCAAGAAAATACCGCACGCTATTAATGTAATCGGCAAGAACCGCCGCACAATTCAGTATGAAAATCTCCGCTAAGTCCCGACGGTATTTGCGACTTAAGCGATGAAGGTTGGCCCCAATTGACGGGCAAGGGACTTTGGCAACGATTTGATTTAAGCAAGCGCGAAACGATGGTTTCCCGAATGTTTTCGACTCGAGGGCTCGTCGGCTCTCGCGTCTGATCCTCGCGGATAATACCTATCAGGACAAAAGGATGTGCCCAATGCTTTGAAATTCGACTAAGCGCTTCTGACATGCTTGTGTCGCGTCTCAGGAATATCTTGAATATGATTGTGTTCCTTTCTCGCATCAGCGTGTATGCTGCTTTCTTGCAGCATGCACCATCGCAATGGCTCAGAAGAAACTGGCTAACATCGAAAGCCGCGGACGAGAAGATAGTAATGCAAAGTATCTACGGGACAGGACACTAGGATGTTGGATGATTCCCGAGACGGGAACGGTTATGATGGAACACTTGCACCGATGACGGTGTTCTTTGCCTGATCTGTCTGCGGCAAGACACAGGGGATTGTGACTCTTATCGAAGAACCGGCTCCCTCATGTGAATCGACAACCACAGCACCGCTGTGGTTGGCAATGATTTTCATGCAGACGGTTAAACCAAAGCCATGCCCGTGTTCTTTCGTCGTGAAACGGTCATGAAACGCCTTTTTGAGGTTTTCCACACTGAAACCGATGCCGTTATCGTTGGTTGTAAGCTCGAATACTCCCGACCCTGGGTCATACTGGGTAGTGATGGAAATGCTACCATCCCGTCGTTCGGAACCGATAGCGTCACCCGCGTTGTTGAGCAGGTTATAAATGAGCTGCTGCATCTGCGAAGTATCTATATAAACCGGCGGCAGATTGGGATCGAGATTGGTGTCGAGTTTGATCAAACGGAAACGGCGCTGATGCGAAGCAAAGGTCGCGATTTCGCGGATCATTTCGTTCAGATCTGCCATCTGGCGGTTTGTGACCATCTTGCCGGCATCCGACAACGATTTGGTGAAATTCTCGAACCTGCTGAGATTTCTCTTGACGTTCTCAAGGTATTTCGCCGACTCCTCAGGAAATTGACCGTGGCTCTTCATCTCAAAGAGCTCGATGTTTGAAGCAATGATGGCGATGAAGTTGTTCAGTTCATGCGCAATTTCGGAGGACATCATACCTTGGGTAGCCGCCCGCTCCAGTCCGATCAGGCGATCCTTGAGATCCTCCAATCGTGTCATAGCACTGCGCGCCTCCTCAAAGAGAACCAAGTTATCCAGCGAGATTGAACTCATGCTCAAGAGCACTGTTATCAGATGACGGTCTACCTCTTTGATAGTGATCTCCCGTTCGCTCTTGATGGTCAAAATCAGTTTGGAGGTTTCGGTAGCGGGCAAAGACACTGATAGGAAATGTCCCTGCTGACCGGCCAGGACATTCTTGATTGCCGAGGAGTCGGTCTCCTGAAAAAGCTGTCTGAAGAGCAGATGGGATTCCATCGGGCCGTTGTGTTGCATTTCGGTCGCGGCCAATAATTCGGTAGACAAACAAGTTGGAAAAGACTCTTCGGCTTCGAAAAACGCTGATTGACGAATGTTGTCAGTTGACACGACCCGAAGTGTTTTCGATTTGCGGTCGCAATAGATCACCCATCCTTCTGCCAGACCCAGATGGAAGAGCGCAAAGCCGAGAATCAGTTTCAACAACGAGCGACAATCGCCAACCGTGTAGAGTGCGCTGGTCAAGTCTGACAGTTGCGACAAACTCTTGGACCCGCGCTTTTCCTGAAGCTCCCGCCGTTTCTGGAACGCGGTCGTGACGGAGTGTCTGATCTCCGGTAATTCGAACGGCTTCATCACATAGTCGTAGGCGCCGGCGGCAATTGCCTTCTTGGCTGTGTCCACGTCTGCGTAGCCGGTCATAAAAATCACACCCAGCTCGGGATCAAGCTCAAGGGACTTGCGAGCGAGCGCTATTCCGTCCATATCGGGCATTCGGATATCTGTCAGCAGAAAATCGAATTTCTCCGACTCCACCAGCCGCAACGCCTCGGCCGGGTTAGCTGTGGCGCAGACCACATAGCCGATCGTGGAAAGGGCATCGGTCGCGAAGTGAAGAACAATATCTTCATCGTCGACGATCAGTATTTTGATACCGTTGGCCAGAATGTTACTCCTTGTCCACCGGCTTACAGCGGGCTGTCATCAGCTCTTCGATTCGAAGCATCAGGTTTCTCAATTCGGTGAGATCGAACGGTTTGCAGATCACGGCGATCACGCCCTCGCGACTCGCGGCCTCTCCGAGCTTGTCGGGGTAACTGTCGGTCATGACAATCATCAGTTGTGGAGCCAGTTCGCGGATGCGACGGGCTGTGATCAAACCATTCTGACGCGGCATATGCATGTCGGTGATGACCAGATCATATTGACTGTGTGTCGCCATCTCGACAGCCTGAATACCGTCAAACGCCTTGTCTACTTGGTATCCGTCGTTGTGCAACACCTCGGCGAGCAGATCCCGCATAATCTCAGTGTCGTCGACGACCAGTATCCTGTTGACCAATCGCGTCTTCATCTGGTTGCCATTGCGCGCGTGACGGAATCGCGGATTTTCGCAATAGAGAACGGTTTCTTAATAAAATCTGCAGCTCCGGCGCGAATGCAGTCAGAGGCCGTCTCCAATGAGGCATATCCGGTTATCACGATCACCCTTATGTCGTGGTTCAGTTCCTTCGCTCGCCGCAGCAATTCGAGTCCATCCATCTGCGGCATCTTTAGATCAGTGATGACCACGGAAATATCGTTTCCTTGCAGCACGACCATGGCTTCTTCGCCGTCTTTTGCGCTCAGAGGCTCATAGGGCGCAAAAACTTCCAAGAGAAATTCCCTCATCACCTCTTCGTCATCAACAATCAATATTTTTCCGTTATCTGTCATACCCAACGTCACCTTGTCAGTTGCATGGCCTAGCCAGTTTGTGATTTAGGAAGTGATTTCGACCTTCTCTCTTACAATCGGTAAAACGACCGTAAAAGTTGAGCCGACGCCGATGGTTGATTCAGCTTTAATGTCTCCGCCATGATCGAGGATAATTCCGTATGAAACCGCCAACCCCAGACCAGTACCTTCACCAACCTTCTTTGTCGTGAAAAAAGGCTCAAAGATTTTGCTGAGGTTCTCCTTGGGAATGCCGTTACCGGAGTCCTTAAACATAATAGCAACAGCACCGCCGAACTCACCAACCGGCTGCTCAAGCAAGGTGCGCACCACCAACTCGCCTCCTTCCGGCATCGACTGCATACTATTGATGATGATATTGGTGAAGACCTGTTGTAGCGAGTTGGCATTGCCAACAATATGCGGCAGATCGGGTTGCAGTTGCTTGTTCAAATGAATATCCTTCATACCGAGCTGATGGGAGGTAAACAGAAAGACTTCTTCCAGCGACGCGTTGACATCAACCAGACCGAATTCTTCCTTGTTGGAGGAGCGACTGAACTTGAGCAGATTCTTAACAATCATCTTGCAGCGCCGTGCCTGCAGTTCGATATCGGACAGGTAGCGCGAAAATGCGCCAATCTCGGTTTCGCCTAAGTTACCCTTCTGCACTTTTTCCAGGGCGAACTGGGCGTACCCCAGGATTCCGCCTAACGGGTTATTCAATTCGTGCGCCACACCGGCGGCCAGTTGGCCGACCGCGGCCATCTTTTCCGACTGAAGTACTTGCTGCTGAGCTTCCTCAAGTTTCTGCGTCCGTTCTCTGACCATCTGTTCGAGATTCTGATTGTGCAGTTCAAGTTCTCCCTGCGTCTTCTGCACCGAATCGCACATGGTGTTGAAGGCCAGAGCGAGTCGCTCCAGTTCCTGATCAGTGGCGACGTGAACGCGCTGCGAAAGGTCACCGGAGGCGATTCTCTCGGTCGCTTCTACCAGAGTGTTAATCGGGCTGGCAATCATCTTGACCAACGTAACCGACAGCAGAATTCCAAGCATAACCAACAGAAGAGTGAAGAAGACAATCATCTGCTTGGTCTCCTGGATTTTGGCCAGCGTCTCCTGCAAGCCAATCCCCATATGGACATAACCGATGACTACTTTATTCTTATTTGTCTTGTCGACTCGAGATGCAGTTGAGCCAAGTTCCTCTTTCGAGAGGCTTGCCTGCTGGGTAGACACAGAGCTGAGAAACTCCACGTAATCTTTGCCGTCCGGCAACCGGCATTTCCACGACAGAACATCCTTTCCCTGCAAGTCAATTGGCTTGTGGAAATCGATTTCCTTACCGTCGACACAAATGTTGATGGTATCGATGTCTGAACGGACGCTGCGGGTGAGTAGGACGCCGTCCTTAGTATAGATTTCCGCAAAAATAACATCGTTATCATTTAGGAGTCCGGCAACCAGCCCATCAAGTTCAGTAGCATTCTCCAACATCACTCCAAATTCGGCATTGTAGGCCAGATTGCGTGCGAGCGAAGTGCCACGCCGCTGCAGCCCTTCTATCGCTGCGTCAGAGAACTGCCCTGCCATAAACATCGACAGGAGCACCGAGCTGGCAAGCAACAACAGACTAACTCCGAGAATCAGCCGCCATTTCAGACCGAGCGACGCAGCAAAACGCTTGAGATCCATCAGTAGGTCTCCTTTGCAACGCCTACGAGTTCCGAGGGCAGGTCGATGTTGAGCAACTTGCTGGTCTTCAGATTTAGGTACAGGTAGTTCACTTCGGACACGGTGGCTCTGGTCGTGGCGGGATTAGAACCTTTGAGTACGCGGAGCGCGATTTCGGCAGCCTGAATGCCTACGTACTTGTAGTCTGCCTCCAAACAGAAGAGCGCGCCACTTTCGACGAAAGTCTGATTGAACCCCATCACCGGTATGCGATTGCGCAATGTCTCCAAGAGCGCGTAACGAATGAACTGAGGCGTGGACAACTCCTCGTCTGCTACCGTCCATATGCCATCTACGGATCGGCACAGACTGTCGATCGCCTCCGGAAGCTGCTTGGCAGCAGCGAGTTCATAGGAAATTACCTTGATCCCTAAGCTTGCGGCGGCCTTCTTTGCTTCTTCGACCAGGCGACGGGTCTTTTCGGTGCAGATCACTCCGACCTTTTTCAGGCCGGGGATCATCGACTTGAATTTCTGTAGCTGCAGTTCAATCGGAATATCGAGTGCGGCGCCCGTGATATGTCGTCCCGGCTGTTCCCACGACTCGATGAAACCGGATTCTATCGGATTTAGGACTTTGGCAAAGACGATGGGCAGGTTAGGGAAAGCTAGGTCGGCAAAGGCGGTGGAGCTACTGCCGATTGTAACCAACAGATCTGGATGTTCAGCTTCTATTGTCGGCTTTTGAGTTTCACCCGTCCCGATCAGAAAGTACTCTCTGATTTCCCAGTCGTGCTGCGATTCTCTGAGAGAGAACTCCAGACCTGCGATAGTACGGAGTGTGTGTTTGGCAGAATCGGAGTAGATAATAGCGATTTGTCGGGCGGCCTGAGCATCCGTCCACAACATGGCTGATAACAGCAGCAAGATTGATGCTGTTCTGATTCCGCCCCTCATCGCAGTATATCTCCTCTCCCGACTCGTGCTGATGAAGCAGAACCGGAAGACTGTTTGCAGCAGGGTCCGACGCCGTACACTCGCCTGGTAATCTCCCATTGCCAAATATGTTCAAGACCCGAGTCTGCCAGACTTCGTCCTTACACCAAACCACTCCTGCCCACAACGGCGGGATAAGGTGAATCTGGAATGCCTGCTGTATGAAGTTATCGGAAGCGAGTAGCTCGACTTTACCATCAGTCGACCGGAATGATTCATACTAAAACGGAAACCCGACAAAAAAGACATCTGCATGGTCGCCGCCCTTGCCACATTTCAGAGAGAAACGTGCGCCGATTCATTGCGAAGCAGGGTGGCGAGACAAAGGACGTCGCTTCATGCTGCCTCGGATTATGGTTCTATGGAAGCTTGTATCCTCGAAAAAACTTGTGTCCTGACGTTAAAATTGTTGCGCAATTTCCGACACTAATGCTGAGAGAAAGTCATTGAACGATGAGACACGTGTTTCTTGAGCGACACCAACCAGTCCCATGAGTGGAGGAATCGAACTGCTTCGGCAGAGCATATTATCGGCCCTGCCGGTCGATGCGGTTCGCAAGGTTCACGAAGTCGCTCGGAAATACTCAGAGTCGGAGGTTGTTTCTTGAATCACAGAATTTCGGTTCTTGCAGGTGCGCTTGTGGTTTTTCTCCTGCTATCAGCGGTCACGTTGTACGGCGGCACTGCAGGCAAGATTGCCGGCACCGTACGGTCAGCTGCCACAGGTGAACCCTTAGCGGGCGCAACCGTCGGGGTGATCGGCAAATCGATTTTTGCGATCACCGACATCGACGGAGAATTCTATCTCATCAATCTGCCGGTCGCCACCTATGATCTCAGCGTCCAGCTAATAGGTTATCGTCCCGAGAAGCGCGCCAATGTGATGGTGCTTCTCGATCTGACCACACCGGTGGATGTTAGGTTGGCGCCGACGACGGTCGAGATCGATACGTTCGTCACAGTAGTAGCGGAGCGACCGCTAATTCAAAAGGATGTCACCGGTTCGGTAGAGACGATTACTAGAGAAGAACTGGCGACATTACCTAACGCCCGAAACATTGGCAACATGCTGTTGCAGATGACAGGTACGGTGAAAGGCTCAGATGGACTGCTGCACGTGCGTGGCGGCCGCGGAAGTGAAGTGATTTACTACTTCGACGGCATGCCCGTTCAGGATCAGTTTGTCTCGCGGTTAGGCACTCGCGTCGCGCCAGATGCACTGGAAGAGATCAGTCTTGCTTCCGGCGGCT
>Ga0209777_10006773_pt1 | contig 12843 bp, 14 predicted proteins | sample FrelakmetHBP12HB_FD_187147 | JGI IMG/M metagenome (GOLD analysis project Ga0209777, IMG submission 187147) | Freshwater lake sediment microbial communities from the University of Notre Dame, USA, for methane emissions studies -HBP12 HB (SPAdes)... | ecosystem: Environmental > Aquatic >...
CTTCCTGAAGTATAGGGCGTAGAATATCAGCGGTGGCACGGGTAACCTCATCGACCTCGATTTTTGTGGGGGGAAGATATGGTGCGATGCTGCAGGCCAGTACTTGCATCGCTGCCGGCGGGCATTTGGCCAGGACTTCAGGGAGTTTCGCTACTATGTCAGGATCTTCCATTAGTTCAGCCACGGCCTTGCCGGGATCGCCCATAATAGAAATCAGACTGATTTTCTTTTTCTTGGGTTTTTGTTCTTGCGTCATAAATTACCTCGCTTGTATTTTGGTAGCGAGAGCTAGAGTCGAATTAGCAGAGTCGGGCTTATGGGACCCGATTGAACCCGATTCTCCGCCGCCGCCAATTAAGCTTTTTATAATTCACCTTTTGCAGTTTTCAGAATAATTTTATCTCCGATTTTATCAATTTTATCAATCCCTATCGGTACTTTCTTTATCATACCTGTCCTCACAATTAAATGATTTACGGTCCATTGTGGGAAATTGATATCGATATCAGCCACCTTCCCCACGTTGTTGCCACTTTTATCCAGGACTTCCTTTCCAATTAATTCACTGTTATTCATACTTCCTCCTTCCCTTTCCATAAAGCATTGCCTGTTACTGGTTCTGTAGTTTTCCTGATTCTCAGTTTATCTTGTCTGATAGCTAAAATAAAGAACCGTGCCTGGTCATAACGAATCACGCTAATAGACTGTAGCAAACTAATGTTTGAAGAAGAAATAGTCTGCGTCAGCCTTTGCCAGCTTGGTAGTCTCGGCGTCCGTTGTCACATTGGCTAAAGCCTGCAAAGCCCTGGCAGTGGCAAGTTCATTGCCGTTGTGCGCCTTAAGCGCGTTTGCTCGCCTCACTTCAGTCGATTGGTCCTTGTGCCAGTGCATCTCCACCTTAGGATGATAGAACTTTTCACTCTCTGGCGTCTTGCCTGGTTTACCCTTATCTTTGGTGTAATAGGTGGTACCCTGTACCACGGTGCCGTCTTTGCGAACGTAACTCTTCCGGTTCACTTTGATTTGGGCCACGATGTTTCACCTCAATTTCTGATTGAGAATGACTTTCTTATCTACTACAGTTAGCATGACTTACGAAGTTCTATTACCTTAGCTTCCGTATCAATAAGCGATTTGTTTGATTGACCATCACCCGAGGTCATTTTCCTATTATCCTACGAGTACTCTAATACGATATGAAGTCATTTAGCTTCTTTTTCTCGGGCGATGCGTCGGAAATACTTCAATAGCTCAATAACCGTGGCCGTTACCGGCACGGCGATAATAAATCCTAAGATACCGATAAAATAGGCACCGACGAGGCTTGCGAGAATGATAAAAATGGGATTCATCTTCATGTTACTGCCCTGGATACGGGGCCCGAGCAGATTGTTCTCTAACAACTGAATAGCTACCAAGCCGAGGAGAACCCAGAGGGCTTTCCCCGGACTGGTGGCCAGAGCAACGGCAACGCTGGCAACAATACTTAAAAAGAAACCCAGCGACGGTATATTTTCCATTAAAGCCGCCCACAAAGCCAGAGCCGGCGCGAACTGGACTCTCAAAGCGGTCAGCAAGATGAAAACCATAATACCTACGAAAGCGCTTAAGATAAACTGGCCGCGTATATAACGCCCGAGCACTCGCTCAATAATACCGGCGATATTCTTCGCATGATCACTCGCCCAGGGAGGCATGATTCCAAAGAATCCGTCACGAAGCCTGTCCCAGTCCTTCAGCATGAAGAAAACTATCAGCGGCAGAGCAAGAAACCCGAGAACTAGGCCTACGCTGGATGTTATCATTGAAAAACCATGTCCAAACACGCCGCGCAATGCGTTAACCACCGTGACGCCGGCATTGGTAATGGTCTGGTCATACTGCTGTAGCATTGACGCTGGCACCTCAAGCCGGATTTTCGCCATAAAGTTCTGAACCCAGGTCACAATATTGGGTATTAATTGAGGTAGTGTCTGCCATAGAAGCGAGGTGGAACTTCTGACTACTGTAAATGCGTAAAATACCATGGCGGCTATTATAATGAGGGCAATAAAATAGACGCCGATAATAATAGATACGCGTTTGGCTCCAGGATGCTTTTTACCACCGGGCAGATGCTTTTCCAGCCAGTGCACGAGAGGCAGCAAGAGGTACGCGATGATGAGACCTACAATGAATGGTAGAATGACACTGACGAGTTTCCAGATAATCCAGGCGAATAGCAACAAGCAGATGATAAAGACTATCAGCCGCCAGTGTCTTTTTATTTGGATGCCGACTGCGTTCAATTCTAACTCCCAATACACTCACCATAGTGGAGCGGATAGTCCCCTTGAATGGCGATAATTGTGATTTTTACCCCGGAAACCATACGCTGAAACTCACGTCCGGCTCTATTCGTTCTGCTTCTGTCCATCCAGATGGTTTTGTTGATTGACTGGTCGGTGTCACTGTTTGACTCGCAGGCGAAGTTGACGGGCTCGGCTGTGTAGGTTTTGTAGGTTGTGTTGGCTGTGTAGTTGGCGTGGATGTAGTCTTTTTTGGTGATTGTGATGGAGTAGACGTAGCAGCCGCCACAAGGGTTTGTGCAGGTGGGGCAGAAGTTTCCTGCGACATGGTTGATGGGATAGGCGTGGTACAAGCTCCGAGTAAATCCACGCCGATAATCAAAGCTATCAAAATGCTTTTTATCTTCATCTCAGGTCCATGCTATCCCGACCATGGCTATAGATTAGCATGGACTGGATTTCTTTTCAACGTGCGTACCCGCATGAAACCAGCTACTACTGAACGAATATCGGGATGTCTGTCCAATGATGCGTACAAATATTTGGTACCATTTGCCTTTTTTATAAAGTGAAGATCACCACTGCACGAACAGGGGGATTATGTTCATCCATAATAAAAATAGAACTAAGCCTGCGGTAAATTATGCCCTATCGACGATATTATTAGGTAGTGGGTAATACACTCCCGACAATCTATTTTAATGGACAAGCTTTATCTTTACTGTTACCATTAGTTAGTAGAACCTATGATAAGCATCGTTATCCCTGCACGGAATGAAGAAAAACTTTTACCGGACTGCCTCCGCTCTTTAAGGAATCAGACCTATCAGGGCAATTTCGAGATTATCGTTGTGGATAACGGCAGCACGGACCGTACCAATGCTATCGCCCAGAAATTCGGCGCCCGGGTTATCCCCGCTAATGAAGTAAAAAGCGTCTTCTATGCCCGTCAGATCGGCGCCGATGCCGCCCAGGGAGACATTATCGTTCAGGCAGACGCGGATACGATTTACCCTGCACCATGGCTCCAGAGAATCGCCGACCGGTTTGCTGCCAATCCCAAACCTGTTGCTGTCGCTGGCCGGTTTTTTTACCGGGAAAATTTCACGTGGGCATGGATTGAGCTTTTCGCCCGTAATATTCTAAATATCCTGTTTACTACTTTCTTCGGTCAGCCCCTTTTTGTATCCGGGGCGACCTTCGCTTTTCGCCGCCGCGCCTTCGTTGCCGCCGGCGGCTATCGAGATTTAAGTTATTCCGCCGACCAGTACGGTATTGCTGGCCGGTTAAAGCGGCTTGGCAAGGTCCTGTACGACCCGCACCTGCGAGTTATTACGTCGGCGCGGAGTGTCCGGAAGCCCAGCCTGGTCCTCTTATGGGCGGTGGGGAGTAATGCCTACCATTTGCTCATGCACTGGAGCGTGAACTTATTTGCCCCCCGACCGGCAACCCGTAAAAGAAAGATGTTAAAACGGCTGGCCTGGGGGCTTACTCCGGTGCTGGTGTTCGCCATTGCTTTTTCCGCCTGGGGCTACTTCGTGCCCACCTCGTCTGTCTTCGGTAAGGTCTATTCTAAAGAAAGCACAACTCAAAAAGTAGTCGCCCTTACCTTTGATGATGGCCCTAATGAACCCTATACCTCACAAATACTAGATATCCTTAAAGAGAACGATATAAAAGCCACCTTCTTCGTTATCGGTAAGAACGTGGAGCTCTATCCAGAGGTTGCCCGCCGTATTTTAACCGAAGGTAATGTCCTGGGCAATCACTCCTACTCTCATGACGCCAACCACGCTCTCACCGAATACGGCTCACATGACCTGGCACACGCGGAAAAGGTAATTTACGATATTACCGGGGTGCAACCCCACCTTTACCGCCCTCCCCATGGTAAAAAGAGTCCCTGGGAGCTTGACAACGTTAATGACGATGGCATGATTGAAGTGACCTGGAGCGCTTCCGCTAACGACCAGCACGAGGTAGCGTTTTTCGGCAAACCTACTGTGTCACAGTACGCTAAAGAAATTGTTCACAACACACACCCGGGAGCAATCATTCTACTGCATGACGGGGTCGGGACTAACCACAATACAAAGAAATCCGATAAAAGTTTTACCGTAGAAGCCTTAAAACTAATTATCCAGCAACTGAAGACCGAGGGATATACTTTCGTTACCGTTCCGGAGCTTCTAAATGTTCCTGCCTACAACGAGGTTAACTAATGCATCTCGAAAGCTTTCTGCAGCACATCGTTTCTTTTACCTCTACCCTTGACCCCAGGACAGCTATACTGCTTTTTGTGATATGTGCTATTGGGGAAGTTGTAGTAGCTGTCCCCTACATCCTTGAGAGTATCTGGCTGCTGGCTGGTTTCTATCTCGGCAGCGGGGTTTTATCACCGATCCACCTCTTGGTGCTTTGGCTGGCTGCCCAGGCCGGACGGCAGGTTGGCACGATGGCGTTATATCGAATCGCCAGATTCGGTATGCCGTCTCTCGTTGGTTTTTACCACAAGATACACCTGGACCGTATTTTCAATAGGCTAATGTCCCGTTCCAGCGCCGTGAGCCGTGTTAACCTGGCGTCGCCTTTTACCGTGGCTTTCGGCAGGTTCTTCGGGATGAGAATTCCCATGGTGCTGGTCATGGCAGCGAAGAAGCGACCGGGCATGCTGTCGTTAGGAGTTTTACTTTCCAGTATTATCTGGGATGCGTTATATATCTCCCTCGGCGTTATCTTCGGCTCGACCGTTCATATCAAACCGGCTTATATGTTGCTAATTTCTTTAATTACCTTGAGCGTGATTTATCTATTAACGTTTGGAGTCAGAATCATCATTCGACACCGCCGGCAGCACGGTCGCTCGTTGACAGACTCTGTGGCTTAAATAACCAAATTAAGTCAAAAAATCTAGCACATGGTACTTTCATCCAGATAAAATAACTTCGTCATGAAAACTTGTTTTGTTACCTGAGATACGTACGGTTCAGAAATCAAAAAGGGAAGCATTACTGCTCGTCTTCGTTTTTAGCCGGAATTAATGGCTCAACATTGCATAAACATCGGGATGTCTGATTTCTTGTACGTACGAGTGGCCGAGTGGAAAAGAGGCTATCATTATTATACCCGATACGATACCAGCCGTTCTTTATTAAATTGTATTAAACTGGAACAGTACTTTTTTAATTTGGTCAATTAAAGCACGATACTTGTTTTTATCAATCAAACTAAAATAGTCCGGCAAATCTGAGAATGTCTTTTTTAGATCAAGTACGCGACTCTCTACTCCAGTTTTTTTAAATTTGCTTTTATTAAGTGACACTGTGTCTATTTCACTGAATGGCTTGCAGTAAATATTGGCAGTTCGTACACAATAAACAATTAAGACAGCCTCATTCCAGTATTCTTTATATTTTTCAAGATCGTATATTGACATTTCATAACTACACTCATCCGGTGCGTTAGTAGCTTTTATTTCTAGAAGGAAACAATCATTACTTTCTCTGTCATATACTAAAATATTTGGAGAAGACCTAACAATCCTCGCAGTAACATTAGCATTACCTTTTTTCAAATTTTTTATGATATTCGTAAAGTAACTCTCGTAACCAAACGGATATACTTCATATCCACAATCACGAAAAATCATCCCTATTATTGACTGTGCAATATTACCTTTGAGAATATTGACGTTGAAGTACGTATTGTCTTCTGCCCGCCCTTCTTGGAGTACATCATCTTTCGAAATACCTAAGACTACATTTAGGCATTTTATGCATAGATAATCCGTACAGGGATATGGCATTTTCAATAATTCTGTGTAAACACTAGTTTCATAATCATTATCAAGAGGAAATAACTTTGATACGTAGTTGCCACAACGTGGGCATTTATCCATATTAATTCCTGCCTCTCGCCTCTTCGTCCAGTTTCACTATTCTTTTTGACTATCTCCTGTTTCTACTGAACTTTCCCCTCCGTTGGTATTCCTTCTCTGTCCATGGTTTCTTGAAAATATAATCAGTTTTTCCGCATTTAAATCTTTGTCCAAATAACCAAGATAATTTACTAGGTATCACCTTATAATTAGTTCCACCACAACAAGGACATACCCTCCGGTATTTTACACCTACTTGAGACAGAGAGTCTTCCGCTTTAAACGTTTCCGGTCTACTTCTCGCATGATGGTGAATGCTAACCTTTCTCCCTCTCCCAAATATCTTTACCATTTTCAGTTCTCCTCTGCTATCTTAAAAAAATTAGCCATTATTTTAGCACCATTATAGCACAGACTATTCATGACTTTTCATAAGTTTAAGAGGATTTTAGTATTTTGCCCAAGTTGCTTTTTACATGACTATCATCGGGATGTCTGTCCAGCCATGCGTACGAATATTTGATACCTTTTAACTTTTCGATTAAGTAAAAATCACAACTGCACGAACATCGGGATGTTTGTCCAACCATGCGTACGATTATTTGATTCCCTTTGCTTTTTCTATAAAGTGAAGTCCATTAATTGTTTGTAATAGTGTCAATGACTGCAACAGTAATAGAAGTAAAATTTACACCTTCTTTTATATGGTATAACACCTTTTTAAGTAGTCTACTCCCTTGCTTGATTTCAATTACCTGTTCGGCGGTGGCGACTTGTAAATGAGATAAGAACCTTTATTTAGAACTAGTCCCAGTTCCCGAGAAAGTTCCCGATCCATATTGACCGGTCCAAGTTAAAATTCTCCCCCAATTCGTACCAGTTTCTAACCCTATCTTAATGGGATTTTTATGTTTCTTTATTAAGTTCTTAATGCCGGTTTTATATAATAGTAATAGGTACAACATTGAACGAAACCAAAACTATGCGAAATTTGAATTGGCTAAATTAAGATAAAAACGTATATTGTCGGAGGTACCCGAAATGAAAGGTTTTTTAGGAAGTTCCGCAACGGAAAGAATGGCTTCACCCTGATCGAGTTGCTGGTCGTCATATCCATACTCGGCGTGCTGGCAGCCGTAGCCGTGCCTGTCGCAGGTAAGTTCATCGGCAATGGTAAAACCGAAGCGGCACAGACCGAGTATTCCAACGTCCAGAAAGCCATCACCGCTGCGATGACCGATGCGTTCACCAATAACGCCACCGGCACAGACGGTGCTGGCCCGTGGACTTTCGGTAATACCACCGAAGCTAAGTCAAAACCGTACGGCGGCACTGATCTAACAGTAGCCACGGGTTACACCGTGGGAGCATACATCGCTGGCGGTGCGGCTAGCTTAGCCGGCAGATATTCCTACACCGCTGCCGGTGCGCTTACCCAGCTGACCTTTAATGGCGTTGCTGTACCTTAATCATCATAGCGAAAGTCATTAAAATACAAGATAATACAATCATGGGGCATTGAAACCTACCAGCAATAAATTTTCACCGACACTGCTGGTAGGTTTTTTTGTCTGGAAAAGTCTATAGCTTGAAATATTCGTGATGTTGAGGATGAATAAAAGAGACACAATTGATTCGGTGGCATTACGTATTAAGTGGAATACATTTGCTGATGGAACGGAACCAATTAAAGGACAAATATCGATATACGAATTCTTCGGGCCCAAATAAGTGGCGATGATAAATCTAGGTCAAATAAATAAAAAATGGCGGTAGCGGGTGGATTTGAACCGCCGACCGAGGGCTAATGAGTCCCTTGCTTTGTAACCATTACACGAACATCGGCATAAACGTTACATGGTGCATAGCTTCAGACTTGGTTAAAAATATTTACCGGGAATCCGTTAGTTTTACTCCCGTATGAAAACTAGCATCATTGTCCAGCCATGCGTACGATTACCTGATACCTTTTAGCTTTTCTGTTAAGTAAGAATGTTTGCCATGTCATGATTACGTTAGTAGCCACGCGTGAGAATAATTACTGAAATTGGTAGGCAGTATGATACCTTACTCAATCCATCCCCTTTACTGGGGTTTGAAACGCTAACATTTGTAGGGATTAATAAATATTGGAGCTGCCCTAACTATGATCTGTTGCGTGTTTACCTGTAATTGGCGACCATGCTGCCCCACGGTCTTGTTAGACCCAAGGTCAATCGATCTGCCACACCCAGCCTCCGGCAGACATTCTATCATATTGTTTGAGATACAAGGTCAAACACGATATATCGTTGAGTGCCTTGCTGGTTTTGCTTCTATGCCTAGCCTGTTTTAGGCGCTCATTCCCCCTGTTTAAAATATTATTTCTGGTATCGTTTTAAGGGATCAGGTCAACCGCTTGCCAAGAATATACAACACTTGTGCCGACCAAGTGGCAACAATATTCAAAACTGCGCCTAGAGTAAACTTTTATGTCTGCTTTCTGTGAATTTCTTGATTTTTTGTTTCAACATTACGCCAAACCTGATGGCAGCTAGAACAGGATCATTCAAATCGACGCATAGTCTCAAACAACGAGCACGAACACAAAATCGCCATGGATAGTCCGATGGTCTTCTCAAATCTCCATATGGCATTAGCTTATATTGAGGCGTTGGAAAGGCTATTCTCCAAGTAGCCAAGCAAGCCAAGTGTGGGAAATTGACGCCAGCAGCTAGAGAACCAAGTAAGCTGCCCCAATACCGAGGATTGAGTTCGATTATCTCCATCCGATTACCTAGTTCGTTGTATCTCAAATCAACGTGAGCGATTCCGTTCCATCTTAGAGTAGATATCAGTCGCGAGACAACTTCGACAGCATCAGGCCTATTCACAAACTCGATGCCTCTTGCCGGAGCGAAACGCAAACCTGGAATAGAAGTCCTTTGCACAGTGAAAGCCAGTATGCGCCCCTCATCGCACAAAACGCTGCAATCGAAATCTTGCCCACGTACGTAACTCTGTACAATGTATTGGTTGCAGGACTCGTTGTGGGAATCTAAGAAACCCTGAAGTGCCACGTCACTGTCAAAGTATTCAATCCCTTGGCCTCCGCTTCCGAACCTTGGTTTCACCAACACAGGGAACTCGATTTGGGAAATATCTATTTTTGATGCTATGTAGTCAAGACAAGAAGCAGTGTTGGGATGAGGCAAACCGGATTTCATCAAGATATCCGCAAACAACCATTTATCTGTCACCGTTTTAAAAGCATCTGCCCCCGGAATCTGTACTAAGTAACCTATGTCCTCTAACGTCTTACGCTGATCAATAGCAAAGCGAATCATTTGCAGATCAACGGGCATTATGACATTTATATTGTTCCTAGTGACTGCTCGCGATACTGAGTCCAGTAGAGCTAAGATGCTATCACCATTCTGATAGACAGTGAAAGACGAACAGAAACGCGAATAGCGGAGAATGGTGCCTCGTTTGTTGGAAAGCACGTGAATTTTGATGCCACGAACTCGACTCAGGCAGGAAAGTACACGCTGAGTGATTCCTATCTCATCACCCAGAATAAGTATCGATAAACTAATCAGAGCGCGCCCTCACCAACGATGACTAAAAAATTTTCCTACATATAGCTTCAAAAAAGGAAGTCCTTTTGTTACTATGGATTCTACACCCACTCTGGCTACGACGCAAGACATTGACCTGCCCACGATAGGTGTACCACTTACAGAGTTAGAGCTTTGAGCATCCTGGCTTTAGGTGCTGGTAGTATGTAGCCCTTGGCGCTGTGGTTGTCTCACCTGATTGTATTCCTTCTTCCAATCAGCTATCAATATTTGGGCCTCAGTCAGCGTGGTAAATATCTCCCGGTTTAGCAACTCGTCCCTCAGTTTCCCATTAAACGATTCGATATAGCCGTTCTCCCAGGGGCTTCCCGGTTCCATGAAGAGCGTCTTCACACCAAGCTTGCTTAACCAAGCTCTCACTGCCTTGGCAGTGAACTCAGCACCATTATCGGAGCGGATATGCTCCGGCACTCCTCTGAACAAAAACAGTTCATACAACTTGTCGATAACATCCTCGGAGGTAAGCCGGCGTTCTACCTGATGGCCAGGCACTCCCTGGTATACTCATCAATTATAGTTAACATCTTGAACGTCCGACCGTCAGCTGCCCTGGCGGTCACGAAGTCATAGCTCCAGACGTGGTCCTTATGCCCGGCCGTAACCGAATACATGAGCCATCGTTAAGCCATAGTCGCCCACGTTTCGGCTGCTTCTTAGGCACTTTGAGTCCCTCCTGTCGCCAGATTCTCTCTACCCTTTTGTGATTCACTTGCCAGCCCTTATCGTTGTTATTAAGCATGGCCGTAATTCGGCGATAGCTATTTCTTCCGTATTTGGTGGCCAGGGAAATGATATCAGCCACCAGCCTGGATTCTTCACCGGAAATCAGTGGGGGAAGACGCTGGGTGGCCCTGGCCTGTCCTAGCACCCGGCAAGCCCGCCTCTCAGAGACAGCAAGAGTCTGGCAAACATAACCGGTTATCTTGCGCCTCCGCGATGGGCTTAGAAATTTCCCCGGGCAGCTTCCTTCAGAATAGCATTGTCAAGGGAGATATCAGCCACCAACTTCTTGAGCCGGCTGTTCTCCTTCTCCAGATCCTTGAGTCTCTTAGCCTGTTCCACACGCATACCACCGTACTCTTTACGCCAGCGGTAATAGGTCTGCTCGGTGACTCCAATCTTTCGGCTGGCTTCACCTACTGTAGACCCCTGGCTCAGCAGGACCTCAGCCTCACGTAGTTTGCCAATGATTTGTTCTGGTGTGAACCCTTTCCTGACCATTGATTACCCCCTTTTTCTTATTTGCCAGTCTAACACAAGAACTGGATCAGTTTTTGGGGGGCAGGTCACAGGGATGAATTACTTGACCGGGAGATTGTTAAAACCCTTTAAGAAGCCGTGATATTGATTGAACAATGGAAGAGGGAATATAATCAGGTCAAACCACAGCGTCAAGGATTACAAACCACCGGTCCCTGAAGCTAAAATGCTCGTTAGTCTAGCTCTATAAGTGATAAAGCTATTTGGGGCAGGTCAAGGGAGGACTGGCTAGATGAAAATCTGGAGTCTGGTTTCTATAGGGGTTGCCATTACAATATTCTGGGGTATGCTGTCCCTGATTTTTGAATCAGTGGTCTTCAGAACTAGAAGTGGATGGAGTTTTCTACCGTGGTGGTTTTGTGACGTGGTCGCGACTATCGGCGGCATTGCTACATTCATGTTCGTCTACCTCCAGGTGAAGAAGAAGCGAGGTTAAGATAAGATGGAACAAACCTCTTTAAGAGATGCCTTGAGGAACGGGGGTATTACTACAGGTGAGTCGAACATCTTAACCTACCCCCAGTAGTTGGACCAGTTCTTCAGTGATAGGCATCATCGGTGAGGTGAACCCCATCTTAGGGCCAATCATAGAGAATATTCTTTAATCCATTAACCTTTTCCCAGTTCCGAATGTTTTAAGACACTAAAAAACCTACCAGCAGCCTTGAAAGTTTTTCGACTGCTGGTAGGTTTCTAAGGTATATCTGATATATCTTATATGTTATTAGCTCACGCTATTATTAGTGCCCCTGGAATGTTAGCTGGGTGATGACACCGGTGGTGGTTACAGAATACTTGCCAGCCAGTTTAGCTGCACCACCGGCGATATACGCGCTGATAGTATAGCCAGGAGCCACGGTCAGATCAGTACCAGTGTACGGCGTGGACTTGGCATCACTTGTGTTACCGAAGAGGAACGGACCGGCTCCGCCATTACCGGTGACGTTGTTGGTGAACGAATCGACCATCGCGGCGGTCAACGCCGTTTGCACGTTGGTGAATTCGGTCTGCATGGCTTCATTTTTACCCTTGCCGATGAATTTGCCTACGTTAGGCACGGCTACGGCTGCCAGCACACCGAGGATGGAGATAACGACCAGCAATTCGATCAGGGTAAAGCCGTTCTCTCCATAGCGGAATTGCCTAAAAAAGCCTTTCATTTCGGGTACCTCCTACAATATACGTTTTTATTTTAATTTATCCAATTCCATTTTTGCATAGCTTTAGTTTCGTTCAATGTTGTACCTATTACTATTGTATAAAACTGGTATTAAGAATCTAGTAAAGAAACATAAAAATCCCATTAAGATAAGGTTATAAACTGGTACGAATTGGGCGAGAATTCGGGTAGATACTTTTAAAGAGCTCGACAGGTCAAATTTAATTACTGAAAATGGGTGCCAGAATCTAGTACAAAATTAAAGATAAATCCTGTCTATGTTTCGGCTCACTACAATTTAGGAATTCCTTTAAAAAACAAGGAAGGCTAGATGAAGCAATATGTGAATATAAAGAGGCATTTCGCTTAGACTCTAGTCGAGTAAAGGCTATATAATTTAGGAGTCGCTTATAGGCAAAAAGGCCAGTTTCAAGATACCTTGGGTTGTTTTCAAGAATTTATCCAAAAGGCATCTACTAAATATGCCTCTCAGATAATATAAGTGGAAGACAATTTAAAGCAAATAAAAAAATAATACAATTGCTGAAGTTAAAGTTTATTCAAGCGTCAGACTAAACTATTGTCATACTAAATGTGTGTATGAAATGGCAAACAAACTGATGTATATTAAGCTACTTA
>Ga0209777_10006774_pt1 | contig 12843 bp, 11 predicted proteins | sample FrelakmetHBP12HB_FD_187147 | JGI IMG/M metagenome (GOLD analysis project Ga0209777, IMG submission 187147) | Freshwater lake sediment microbial communities from the University of Notre Dame, USA, for methane emissions studies -HBP12 HB (SPAdes)... | ecosystem: Environmental > Aquatic >...
CGCCGGGCCGCGGAATTGCTGCGCATGTCTTACCGCTCCTTCCGCCACTACGCAAAAAAATACAATATCTAGCAGGAGGCTTTAAAAGGATTCTTTGGTGGACAACACTCCTGGTACTTTGGCGAGGCCCGTAGAAGGGGCCGGTAAGAGCCCTTCTACCGTAGCTCGCCAATCCGACCGACTCGGCTTCCTGGCTCTGATCCTCTTCTCGGTGCTCCTTTACGTCGTTACCACGGGGTTTGACTTTGTGGCGGACGACAAAATCCTTCTGGAAAATAATCCTTACCTACGCAGCTTCCATTATCTACGCGAGATTTTCACCAGTAACTTTTGGAGCTTCCTGGGAGCGCGCGGGGAGAGCACCTACTACCGCCCGCTCGTCATGTTTTGCCTGCTGGTGGAGCGGCAGGTCTTCGGGACGCACCCCTGGGGCTTCCATCTTGCCAATGTCGTGCTGAACGCCCTGGTAGTCGTCCTCGTCTACCTGCTGGGAAGGAGGCTCTGGCCGCGGGGCAGGGGAGCACTGTGGGCGGCATTCCTGTTTGCGGCTTTGCCCGTCCATTCGGAAAACGTCGCTCCTGTTTCGGGCCTCTCCGATTTGCTGTGCGCAGCGTTTTTTGTTTCGGCGCTCCTCATCTATAGCCAGGGGGCGGCAAGCAACCGAAGCAGCCCTTTCCCCGTCGGGTATCCGTCCGCCGACGGCGGGGCGAGGGAGCGCCTGGCTCCTTGGGCGGCAGCAGTTATGTTCTTGCTCGCGGCACTGTGCAAAGAGGTGGCGCTGGTGTTGCCATTTCTCGCGGCGTTCTATGAACATTGTGTGCGCGACAGAAGCGGCGACGCGCCGCGCCGTCTCTACGACCGCGTATCCCTGCATCTCAAGCGCGCCGCCCGTTACGCCCCCATGTTTCTGGCTCTGGCTCTCTATTTCGTCTTCCGCCTGACGGTGGTTGGCGGCGTGGGTGAGGTTCTGAGCGCGAACCGCCTGGAATGGGTGAAAGGTTTCCTCTTCGGGCTGAGCCAGATTGGCCATTACGCTTACAAGCTTGTGTTGCCCGTGCATTTGACCTATGCGTGGAAATTCAACGCCCCAGGCGTGTGGTGGGACCCTGCGGTCCTCTTCGGAGGATTCGTGGTTGCGCTGGGGATGGTCGCCTTCGCGCGCTCCTGGCGCCGCGACCGTGCCGTCGCATTCGCAATTGTCTGGTTTTTTCTTACGCTTGCTCCCGCTCTGAATCTGGGGGGCGTCGGCGTGATTGCCTATGGCGAACGGTACCTCTACCTTCCTTCCGTGGCGTTCTGCTGGCTGCTGGGCGAGGGAGTGTCCTACTTAACTCGCCTGGAAGGAGGAGCCGGGAATCTCCGCGTGAAGATGGCGCAAGCAGGCCTGGTGCTTCTCGTAGTCCTCGCGGCCACTCGGACGGCTTTGCGCCTGCCAGCCTGGCGCAATAACTTCACCTTAGCCCAAGCCACCTTGGCGGACGATCCTAACTCCGCAACTTATCACCTCTACCTTGGCAACAATTACCGGCAGCGGGGCGAGCGTGGAAGGGCGCGCCTCGAGTACGTCCAGGCGATCAGCTTGGATCCCTCCATGGGCGAAGCCTATCTGGACCTCGCCGGCGTGCTTCTGGATGACGGGGCTGCGGGAGCGGCACGCGAATTCCTGGAGCGCGCTGTGGAGGCGAACCCGCGCTTGGCGGAGGGCTACTACGAGCTCGGCCGCCAGGAACTCCATGAACACCATCCGGATTTGGCTCAGGATTATCTGGAACGGGCTGTGGCGCTCAACCCGAACTATTTTGACGCCCTATCCCTTCTCGGTGACATGGCGCTGGAAGCCGGCAAACTTCAAGAGGCCCAAAGTTATCTCAACCGCGCTCGGGCCGCCAATCCGCTTTCCGTGGAGACTCTCCTGAATCTGGGCGCCGTGCAGGCGCGGAACGGGGATGTCGCGGGGGCGGAGTTGGAATTCCGGCGGGCGATGGAGCTTGCTCCCGGCAGCGAGGCCCCCTACTTGAGCCTGGCGGCTCTATACGAAGGGGCAGGGAAGCCGGACGCCGCGCTCGAGGTCTATCGTAGTGCAGTTCGCGCTCTGCCCGCTTCCGCGAACGCTCAGTTCCGGCTCGGCGTGCTCGCACTGAAAATGGGTCGGTTCGAGGAAGCCAAGCAGGCCCTGGAAAAAGTCGTGGCAATGCAGCCGGAGTCGGCGCTCGCCCATTTTCAACTCGGCCTGGCTTGCCGGGCAGCGGGGAGTTTGCCTGAGGCGCGCAGGGAATTCCAGGATGCCTTGCGGCTGAGTCCTGGCGACCCGGCGGCCAAGCTGGCGCTCCAGCAAATGGACTCCGCAGTGCCAAGAAGGCAGTAGGCAGAAAGCAGAGCGTAGACAGCAGATGACCGCTGCTAAACTTCAATGGGCCTTAGTTCCATGAGGGTGTTTAACGAGCGCGGAGACGCAGGGGCGCCCCTGGGGAGTGCCCTGGGAAGGGCAGGCACTAGCCCTGCCCCTACGGATTCGCCCAGGACCCGTTTCCTTTTCGTGGCCCTCGTCTTGGCCCTGACCTTTCTGACCTATTTCGGTACCCTCTGGTTCCAGTTTGTCGAAGATGATCAGTTCCTGATACTGGGTAATCCTTTTCTTCGCTCCTGGCACTATTTCCCCCGATATTTCAGCGTTGGCGTTTGGGACTTTCGGCATCCGGCCCTTCCAGACAGTTACTACCGTCCCTTGTATCTGCTCTGGTTTCGGCTCAACTACGTCATTTTCGGGACCCACCCCTGGGGATGGCATCTGACCACCGTGCTGGCGCACGTCGCCGCGACGTATTTGGTCTACCGTCTGGCGCGGAGCCTGTTGGGCGACTGGGTGACGGCTCTTTTCGCCAGCCTGATCTTCGGGCTGCACCCCATCCACATCGAAGGCGCGGCGTGGGTTTCGGGCGTCTCAGAGCCGCTCCTGGCCTTGTTCCTTGTTTCCGCCTATCTTTGCTACCTCCGCGCGAATGACCACACGCCGCCCGCGAGGGAATGGCGCTCGACTTCGTTGACTCTGTTTATTCTGGCTTTGCTGGTAAAGGAAACAGCCCTGGTGTTGCCGATGCTGGTTTTCGCCACCCAATGGATCAACTTTCAAGCCGACCGCCTGCCCCCGGTCGGGTTAAGGGCCCGCCGTTTCGCCACAAGTTTGAGGAGTGCTGCTCCTTACCTGGTGCTGACGGTGCCTTACCTCGTGGTGAGGGCGCTCGCCCTCAAAAGCTTCATGCCCCCTGCGGACCCCATTTCTATTGGGGTGGTTATTTCCACTTGGCCTTCGCTGCTCTGGCTGTATCTCAAGCACCTTCTCTGGCCCGCTGGGTTGCATGCATTCTACGACCTGAGCTACGTCGTTCACCCGGGCCTGCGCAACGCGGTGCTGCCTGCGGTGCCGGTGGCGCTCGCAGCCGTGATCCTCGTGTGGGCGGCTCGACGATCGAGGCCTGCGGCGTTGGCCTTGATGTGGCTGGTGCTGCCGCTTCTTCCCGTCCTGAACGTCCGGATCTTCGGGGACGGAAATTTCGCGCACGACCGGTACCTGTACATCCCTTCGGTGGGATTTTCGTTGCTGGCGGCGCTGGCCCTGCGGCGCGCGCGCCTGGGCCCCGCGCGCTTGCTGGGCCTGCCGGCCATCCAGGTGGCTTTGGCTCTGGTGCTAGCCTGCGGCATGGGACTGAGCGCCACCTCTCAGAGTTCCTCCTACGCAAATCGCGTCAGTTTCTTCACTCATGCTTATTCGGGGGCGCCGGACAACGACGCCGCAAAATGGAACGTGGCGGGATTACTCGTCGAACAGGGGAACTATGCCGAGGCGGAGAACCTCCTTCAGGGGATTTTGGGGCATAACCCCGACTCTGGATATGTTAATTATGACCTCGGCTATACCTATTATCTGATGGGCCGGCTCGAAGACGCGGAGTACTACCTCCTGCGGGCTGGGCAGCTCCTGCCCCAATTTTCTGATGGCTTTTTCTATCTGGGCATGACGCAACTGCGCATGGGCCATTTCGAAGACGCGGGCCTGAATATCCGCCGAGCATTGGCCCTCACTCCCTATTCAGATGACTATCACTTCGGGCTCGGCCTTGTCTTAAAGATGCAACACAACCTGCCCGGCGCGCTGGCGGAATTTCGAGCGGAGTTAGCCTTGAATCCGGGCCACGTGCAAGCTCGCGGGCAAATAGCGGAAATTGAGAACGCTTTACAGCCTGGACGCACTGCGGGTTCTGGGTATACTCCGGGAGTGCCATGACGTCGAACCCTGCAGTTCAACCTGCCGACCAAGGCCCCGGCGCGGCGGTCCCTCGCCCGCGCTCCCCGGTGTTTTTGTGCGCGCTGGTGCTGGCGCTGACTTTCGCCGCTTATGCGGGGACGCTCAGTTTCGAATTCGTGCATGACGATCGGGGCCAGATTGTTGACAACCCCGCGATACATTCCTGGGCAGCGGCCCCGGGCTACTTTACCGCGCAGGTTTGGGCAGGCGTTGCCCCGGAAGATCCGGGGAACTATTACCGGCCACTCTTTCTATTGTGGCTGCGTCTCAATGACGCGGTCTGGGGGATGCATCCCTGGGGATGGCACCTGACCACGGTCCTTGCCCACCTCGCCGTGACGTTGCTCGTATACTTCCTGGCTCTTCGAGTGCTCAAAGATCCCCTCTACGCCGCCCTCGCCGCACTCATCTTTGGTCTTCACCCCGTTCACATCGAGGGCGTGGCGTGGATCTCCGGTGTGACGGAACCTCTGCTGGCTTTTCTCCTCATCTCTTCCTTCTTGTGCTATCTCAAGCAGCGCGATGAACCCGCCAAAGCTGCGGCCTGGATGGCTTCTTCCTTTGGGTTATATGTTCTCGCCATACTCGAAAAGGAAACTGCCCTGGTCCTTCCCGCCATCATTTTTTCATACGAATGTATTTGGTCAGTAGAGACGCCCCGGTGGGGCGTCTTTATGGAAAAGGTGTCCCGCCGGGGCGTCTCTACGGATAACCGGCCCCGCGAGGGCGTCTCTACGGTGGGAATCATCCAGCGAGTCCGCCGCGGCCTCGGGGCGGCCGTGCTTTATCTGGTTCCGGTCCCTTTCTATCTTCTGGCGCGTTTTCATGCTTTGAAAGGGCTCAGCCACCAGATGACCTCGCTGCCCTTCTCCGGAGTCCTTTACACCTGGCCTTCGCTCTTGTGGTTTTGGGTCAAACACCTCGTTTGGCCCGTGGGTCTGAGCACTTTCTATGATCTCCCTTCCGTCACTCATCCCAACCTCTGGAACTTCATTCTGCCGGCCATCGCCGTGGGCGTGGTGGCCGCAGGCCTGGTCTGGGGTGCCCTCCGGTCGCGCGAAATCGCTTTCGCTTGCCTATGGCTCGTTTGGCCCCTAATTCCGATCCTCGATATCCGTGTCTTTGCCAAAAACGACTTTGCACATGACCGCTACCTGTATCTGCCTTCCATCGGCTTGGCGATTATCGCGGCCGTCGCCTTGCGGCGCCTGCGCCTGGGCTCCGCCAGATTTCAAGGTGTCCCGGCGGCGCAGATCGTGGTGGCGTCGCTCGTGGCCATCATGATGATGTTCGGGACGGCCTATCAGAGCCTTTTTTTCCAGAACAACATGGTTTTCTACGAGCATAACCTGCTCACCGCGCCGAACAATATTTTTCCCAGGACGAACCTCGCGACGCTGCTGGGCGAGGCGGGGCAGTACGAAGCGGCCATCGGCCTTTACCAGGAGGCGCTCCAAATCGATTCGGATAGTTGGTATGCAAACTACAACCTGGGGTACACGTACTACCGCGTTGGGAAGCTCCCGGAGGCTGAAGACTATTTGGAGAAGGCAATCGCCATTAATCCGAATAAGCCTGACGAGTTCTTCTACTTGGGCCTTACGCTCCTCAAAATGGGACATACCGAAGAGGCGGCGTCAGCCCTTCGGAGCGCCCTTCAGATTCGTCCTCATGGATACGGCTATCATTTCGCGCTGGGCCTGGCGCTGAAGCTTAAAGGCAATCTCCAGGGAGCACTCGACGAGTTCAAGACGGAAATCTCGAATAACCCGCAGCATGCCCAGGCACGGGAACAAATCGCGGAAACTCAGGCAGCCTTGAACCGGCGATGACATAATTTGTCATACAATCTCGACAAAAACCGGCCAGTAGGTTGGGCTTTCGAGGAAACGGAAGCTGTCTCCTCAGCAAACCCTCCTAAGTTGTTCACCTCAAGGGGGTTAGCAAGTCCAGGAAGATTCCGGCCATAACAACCATTGGCACCCGACTTGCTGCATTTCCTAAGTGATAAGGTCTGGAAGTTTCCAATCCAGGCAGTCATCGCATCAAGGAGGAAAGAATGAAGAAAAGTACACGCGGCTTCTCGTTGATCGAGTTGCTGATCGTGGTGGCGATCATTCTGATCATCGCAGCGATCGCAATTCCGAACCTGCTTCGCTCGAAGATCGCCGCGAATCAGGCCTCGTGTGTGGGATCTTTGCGTACGATTAACACGGCTGAGATCACGTACGCCTCGACCTACAACTCGGGATACAGCATGCTGCTCGATTATATTGGCCCCGGCGCAGCAGGCACCAACCCCACTTCGACCGCTGCCGGTTTGATCCCCAGCGACCTGGCCCTGACAGGCATCCATAGCGGATATGGCTTCGCCTACTCGTCCGCCGCTACAGACGCCTCGGGGAGAATCAACCAGTACAGCGTCACCGGCACGCCTGTCAGTACCTCGACAGGGACCAACAACTACTTTACCGACCAATCCGGCGTGATTCGCCAGAACACCACGGCGGTCGCCGGATCGACGGACTCAGCCATCGGTGGCTAGTCTGGGCAAACCACTGAGGTTCATGGTTACTCTGCAGGGGAGCCGCTGGCTCCCCTTTCTTTTTTGTCCCCGGGCTCACATTTTCCCGCACGCTTCGCCGTCGCCTTCAGCCCCCTTTCGTTTCAGTCCAGGTATCGGTATATTAGATTTTAAGCTTGAGCGTGCGCAGGGCTCGTGGCGCGCACGTTGGAGATGCCAGCGTATTGACTCTCCCTGCGACCGGCGGGCTTTCGACCTTCGACGGTCGACTTTCGACTGGCCTTTGATGGACGATGCTGGCGATTGAAACCATCGATCTGACCAAGGACTACCGGACCGGCTTCTGGCGGAAACGGTACAAAAGGGCGCTGGACTCCCTGAATTTGCAGGTCGAGGCGGGCCAGGTTTTTGGTCTGCTGGGGCCGAACGGGGCCGGCAAAACCACCACCCTCACTCTCCTCTTACGCCTGGTCTTTCCAACCCGCGGCACGGCCCGCATCCTCGGAAAGAGTTTCGACGATATTTCGGTGCATGCCAGGGTGGGCTACTTGCCGGAGAATCCCTACTTATACGATCACCTCACTCCGGAGGAATTCCTGAATTACATGGGGGAACTTTTCGGGCTTTCGGCTGCGGAGCGGCGCCGCCGAGTGGGGGAACTGATCGAGCGGGTCGGCCTGGCGGAATCGCGCCATGTCCCCTTAGGAAAATTCTCGAAAGGAATGGTGCAGCGTGCCGGGCTCGCCCAAGCCTTGATCAACGACCCCGAGGTGGTCTTCCTGGACGAGCCCATGTCCGGCCTGGATCCTCTTGGCCGGCGCGAAGTGCGCGACCTTATTTTGGCCCTGAAGGCCCAGGGCAAGACGGTCTTCTTTTCGACACACATCCTTTCGGATGCGGAGGCTCTCTGCGATCAGGTTGCCATACTCTGTTATGGGCGGCTGCAAGGCTGCGGTGATCTCCATAAGATATTGGGCCTTTCGGTTTCCAGCACGGAACTCGTGCTGGAGGACCCTGCGCCCGCCGCGTTGGCGGAACTGGCCTCCCACGCAGCTTCCATCGTTCGCACCGGTGCCCGTGTGCGCTTGGAGATAGCGCAAGAGTGTGAGGTCCCCAAGGCGCTGCAGATTGCGCTCCAGCATGGCATTAGGGTTGTCTCGCTGAGTCCCGTCAAGATGTCGCTGGAAGACTATTTCCTGGCCAAGGTCGCCGCATCACCCGGCTCCACGACGCGTTCTGAATCTTAGGTGGTTCTCGCTCTCCGGTGAGAGGCATGATGACTCGCGTGACCAGCATCGCCGTCCATACCTTCAAGGAATCCGTCCGCGAAAGGGTTCTCTACAACCTGCTTGTCTTCGCCTTGCTCATGATCGGCGCGGCCATCCTTTTCGGAACCATTTCCGTGGGCATCGAGCAGATCATCCTGGTGAACCTCGGTCTCAGCTCGATTTCCGTCTTCGGCATGTTGATGGCGATTTTCATTGGCATCGGACTCGTCTCCAAGGAGATCGAGCGCCGAACCATTTACGTGATCCTGTCCAAACCCGTAGCGCGGGCGGAGTTCATTGTGGGGAAATACCTTGGCCTCCTGCTCACCCTGCTCGTTAACACCGCCATTATGACCGCCGGCTTCTACGGGGCGCTTCTTTATCAGAAGAGAGGTCTGGGACTTAATGACCTTCTTCCCCTCGGGGCCATTTACTTCATTCTGCTGCAATTGGCTATCGTGGTGGGTTTGGCCGTACTGTTTTCCTGTATATCGACACCTCTCCTCTCAGCGGTGTATACCTTCTGCCTTTTTGTCATCGGAAACTTCTTGAGCGACGTACGCTGGTTTGGGCAGGAAAGCGCCAGCCCTCTGCTGCGCGGGCTGACCGATCTGGTTTATTACCTCCTGCCTAACTTCAGCGATTTCAACGTCATAGCTCAGATTTCGCACGGGCAAAGCATTCCCGGCTACCTGTGGGTATCAAACTCCTGTTACGCGCTGCTCTACGTCACAGTACTGGTTTCCGCAGCCATCCTGGTTTTCGAGGGGCGTGAGTTTCGATGACGCCTGGCGTCCCAAGTCGTCTTACGCGGCCCGTGTGCTGGGTCCTCCTCTTCGCCAGTTTGACGGCTTTGTGGCAGGTGCAGCGCGGCCTGGACCGCGCACGAGGCCCCGCCGCGGAGATCAGCGATGTCCTCTATCTGCCTTCCGGAAAACTGCTGCGCCAGCTCAGCCTGGGGTACGAGGCGCTACTCGCGGACATTTACTGGACACGCGTTGTGCAGTACTTCGGGCGCAGACGCTTGGCGCAAGCGACCCGGTTCGACGTGCTCGGCCCTCTGCTGAACATCACCACGGAACTCGATCCGCAATTGATTATCGCCTACCGGTACGGTTCCGTGTTTCTGGCCGAGAAGCCGCCCGGCGGTGCCGGCCAGCCTTATGAGGCATTGGAACTCCTGCGCCGCGGGATTGTCCGCAACCCCGATTACTGGCGCCTCTGGGAGGATTTGGGGTTCATTTACTATTGGGATCTCAAGGACTATCCCAAAGCATCGCAGGTTTTCCTGGTGGGAAGCGAACGGCCGGGAGCCTTGCCCTGGATGAAAGTCCTGGCGGCATCCGTGGCGGCCAAGGGGGGAGGCTACGAGACCTCGAGGCTTCTTTGGCTCGAGATCTTTCGGCATGCGGACAATGAATCGATGCGGAAGAGCGCACTGGCCCACCTTATGGCGCTCGACGCGCAGGAGGAATTGCGGCGGTTGAACGAACTCCTGGCTCTCTATCGGCGAAGCCAAGGGCGGGCGCCAGGTTCTTTTTCTGACCTGATGGCGGCGGGGTATTTGAAGGTAGAGCCGCGCGACCCGTCCGGCGCGCCCTATGTGATCAGCCCCGAGGGTCAGGCAAGTCTGTCCTCCTCCAGCAAGGTGGAATTCCAGCTCCTCCAGTGACGGTTACTCTGTGGCCGCTGGGTTTGACCTTTTCCTATGGAAACGATTCACTTCGTACTCTGGGAAGCTATGAAGGTCTTGGGTTTGACCTTGCTGGGCCTTATGGCCGTCAAGGCCGTGGCTAGTCTGCGCCCAGCCGCGGGGGAAGCGGGACTTCGACAACAGCGCCGGCTCAAGCTCGGGCTTCATTCTCTGACCCTCGGGCTGGTGCTGTGGGGGGCCTGGAGCACCGGATACGACGTTGCAGCGGAGCTTTATTACTGGGCGAACCAGGGCAATCTCCAGCACAATGACTATCCCAAGGCTTTCGAGAATGCCCTGCGCGCAGTGCAGTTGCGTCCCGGCGTCTTGCGCTATTGGCGCGCCCTGGTCGCCTCGAAGATGTACGTTGGGCAGTTCGCCTCGGCTCTGGAGGACCGCCCGGCCCTGGAATCTCTGAGCGGCGGCGGCCTCGATGAAGGGGATGCGTACCAATTCGCGCTGTGCTCCTACTTGTTGGGTCAATACCCCGACGTCGTGCAGGCGACTCAGGAGTTGATCCGGCGGTCTCCTTACTACGTTGCGTCTTATGTCCTCCAGGGTCTTGCCTACACGGCGCAGCGGAAGTTTCCCGAGGCTGAACAGAGCTACCTCGACGCCCTTCGCTTCCTCCCCAACAACCAGGTTGCCGTCGAGGGCTTGGCGCACGCATACTTTCTTGCCGGGGACCGCGCGCGCGCGCTGGCCATCCTTAACGAAACGGCGACACGCCCTTTTTCAGCCGAGGCAAGGAAGAGCTTCGAAGCTCTGAAGAGCCTGTATGCCCAGTAACACTCAGGTGACCCTCCGCCTTCGCCTGGAAGATGTTGTGGCCCTGGTGTTTTTCCTTATCAACCTTACCGTGCGCCTGGCTTTCCGGGGAATGGTGCACGGGAACTTCAGTCCGGCCGACGTCCTCATCGTCATCCCAGCCGTGGGCTTGCTCATGGCCAAAGAGCTGGTCCACTACTTCTGGACGGGAAGCCATGAGGCTCGCGCCCCCTCCGACACCCCCTGGCGCTTTGCCCGGCCCTACTGGGAGATTTTCAGGGATTGGTTTCCTTTCTTCCTCATTCTCCTCATGTACTATTCGCTTTGGGATAATTCCACCGGCCTCGTGACCACATACGATCGGGACAACCAATTAATTGCCCTGGACCAGCGCCTCTTTGGCTTCCAGGCCAGTGTGGCGCTCCAGCGATTCGTCAGCCCCCCGCTCACCGCTTGGATGGATTTTGCTTACTTCTTTCACGTCCTCAACATCCCTCTGGTCGCCTGCTTCGTCTATGTAGCCAGGCCCCGGAGGCGATTCCGGGAGATGATGACCGGCCTCATTGTGGTTTGTTTCATTGGCTTTCTGGGTTACTTCGCCGTTCCGGCGATTGGGCCAGTCTATACTCTTCGCGACCAGTACACGATTCCCCTTCAGACCTCGCTCGGCCTTTTCAATCGTCAACTTGAGCTCATGGATTTTGCGCGGATACCGCGCGACGTCTTCCCGAGCATGCACGTGGCCATCTCTTTCCTCGTCTGGCTCTACGCTTATCGAAACTCCCGGCGGTTGTTCTGGATCCTGGCGCCGCTTACCTTGAGCTTGTGGTTCTCGACGGTTTACCTCCGCTATCATTACCTGATCGACGTGCTGGCGGGATTGATTCTGGCCCCCTGCTGTTTTTGGCTTTCCAACTTCCTTTTCGCTCGCTTGGAGGAAATACCCTGGCGCGTGGCCGTGCCGGACTCCTGGCTCCAACGCCTGCCCTGGCGGCAAGAACATACGTAGTGGCGCCCCCACGATTTCCCCCGCAGATATCCAAGGACTGTGGTGCGAGAGGACGTCTTGACAAACTTAACCGAAAGTTAAGATAATACTGACAGGCTTGGAGCGCCGCATGATCGTTACGGGACGAGATGTTCTGGACGCTGCCGGCCTGGAGCATCGGAGCCGCGGGTTGCATAAAGCCCTGGCCGTATGGGCGAGGGTGGCTGAGGACGCTCGCTGGAGACATTTCCCGGACGTCCGGCAATCGTGGCCAAGCGCCGATTACGTGGCCGGTTGCGTGGTGTTCAACATTAAGGGCAATCAGTTTCGGCTGGTGGCCAACGTCATCTATAGGATCGGCGTGGTTACCGTGCTAAGAGTGATGACGCGCACGGAGTATGACCAATGGAGCGAAACGCTTTGATGAGGATGCGCGCTAGGAGAGCCGGAACGATCACTCAGGCCGCTTACAAGCGAGTGGCCGCCACCCGCCCGCCCCGGGCCATCCACACGCAACAGGACTACCGACACTGGAAGGGTGTTCTCGCCAGCCTCATGTCGGAGGCCGAAGCCAAAATGAAATCGGCTGAGGCTGCTTATGCTGAGACTGTCGCCTTGCTTATCGAAGCCTATGAAAAGCGGCACCATCCACTGGCGCGAGTTTCGCCTCCAGATGTGCTCGCGGAGCTAATGGCTGCCCACAATCTCAAGCAGAAAGAACTGGTAGACATCTTCGGCTCCGAAGCCGCTGTTTCTTACGCGCTGAATGGGAAGCGCAATCTCACCGTGGAGCAAATCCGGGGACTCGCTGCGAAGTTTCGCGTTTCACCTGGTCTCTTCATTTAGGGGCCGGGATATAGGCCCGGGTAGCGGGTAGTGCGGAGTTTTGCTTTTGGAAACTCCGCGGCTCTTGATCCGCGTGCGGAGTTTTGTTGCAGGTCAGGGATGTCTTTTCCCAACGGGACAGGGTCTTCTTCGGCCACGAGCAGTTCATCGAGAGCTTCTTCCGCTGTCGACGCCCGTCTCATCGTGCTTCTCGTCCTGCTTGCTATCCTGCCTTATGCCAACACCCTGCTGAACGATTTCGCGTACGTCTACGACGATAAGGCGCAGATCCTCGACAATCCCTACGTCCACAGTTTCCGTTTTCTGGGGCAGATTCTCACGACTCCGGTCTGGTCCCACGCCGGCGCCGAGGCCTTCACGGGCTACTACCGTCCGATGATGACCTTCGGGTTCTTGGTGTGCTACCAGCTCTTCGGCCCGCTGGCTTATGGATTTCATCTTGCCAACCTGCTG
>Ga0209777_10006775_pt1 | contig 12841 bp, 12 predicted proteins | sample FrelakmetHBP12HB_FD_187147 | JGI IMG/M metagenome (GOLD analysis project Ga0209777, IMG submission 187147) | Freshwater lake sediment microbial communities from the University of Notre Dame, USA, for methane emissions studies -HBP12 HB (SPAdes)... | ecosystem: Environmental > Aquatic >...
CTGATTGGGTGTTATCGTTAAGTTCACTGCCATTTTAGCACCGGGCGCAAGGTTCCCGATGAATACTTTTTCGGGGGCTGCTATTACTCCCGTACCGGAAACATCAAGCATTATACTCCTTACTTCATTTTTCCGGGGATTCGCAACCTGCACATTAAGGGTATCTTTCTTTCCTTGGGTGAAGGTGTCGGGTTTGTCGATAATTGTTAATTCGAGTGGTGTGTTATCCACCTGCACCGGTAATCTGGAATAAAGACTATCTGCATCGCGGAAGCTTAGGGAAAACGTCGGATAATACGTCCCATCAGGAGCATCAGCACCAACGGAAAAAACGAACGATTGCCTCTGGAGAGGACCGATATTGGCTGAGGAATCGTAGGGTGTGCTTGTGAGCCTGATATCTTTGTCACCGAAAGTTACATGATTTACGACGACACTCTGGTCGGAGTTGCCATTGGTGACAAATACCACCAGGGTACCCGTATCATCGGTAAAAAAAGATCCGGGATCGTATGTAACATTGGACACATAGACATTGCCGGCGGCAATAATGGATTCCGGCGTCTGAAATGCGCTTACAGCGCCAATCCCTGTGCTGAAAATCAGGCAGAGAACTGTGAATATAATAAATCGTATGTTTTTCATTTAAACCCCTGTCATGGTATAGATAATATAGAGAATGTATACAACAACCGGAATGCCCACGCAAAGTGCGGAATCCCTTTCAGAAAGCTGTCGGGCATTTCTCATGCCAAAGATCCAGATATTTGCGCTCCAGAGGAGAAATACGATAGAAATAATTGAAATGATCTGGGTCATCTCCATCATTGCAGGATTATGCATTAGTGCTTTGATCGCTTCCTGGATTAGCTGGGGATTTTCCTGGACCGCACCCAAAGCAATTTGTGGAACGATTATTCTTGGGAGATACTGGAGCGCTACAACCATGGTGAGTATCGCCCCGAAAATCTGGGGGATACAACCATATCCTATAAATTCAAGCGGACGTTTAAATTTCTCCCTTGAAAGAAAAATAAAAATTGAAACGATAATTGCAACCAATGCAAGAAGTGACAGCAAAGAAAGGAGGATTGAGATTGTGTCCATCGTGGTTGTTGCTTTCTGTTGCAATAATGACGTTAAGATTAAAAGAAAAATCCCAGAAAATACAAGTGTAGTACCAATGAATTCTCGATTAAAACCGGGAATCAATTCTTTACATAGTATCATTGAAGCGATGAAAAATATTTCAGTCCATAAAATCCAAAAAACAAATGCGCCGATAAAGCCCATGATCAATGCCCCTACTATGGTAAGAGCACCCAATCCAGATGAAATTCCATCCATCATTTGAGCGGTTGGGCTTGATATAAAATATGCGGTAGCAGCTCCACCAATGGCTACTACCAGAACAATAAGTCCGGGAATGTTGAGACTTTCCTTTTCTGCGACTGCATCCCGAAAGAATGCCCCGGGTCTGATGAGAATATCAATAATTGAAGGTTTCATCCCATAATCACCTGTTCCGCTCTTAGATCTTTTTGTTGTTGCAGGAATAACAACTTCATTACAGATTTTCTCCAGAGTATATTAATGGTATGGAAGGCGGAGTCTAAGGTGTTGTTTGTATGTTTAATAGTAAGGAATAGTCTTTTACACCTATAGGTGTGTGAGGAAGATGTTTCATCCCTTGTGTCTTTTGCGATAAGTAGTTAAAAAAAAATTCAAAGACCATTTTTTATCCAGGGTTCGGGGTTTCCGAAAGCGCTTCACGCGCCTTGTCTACCATATTCTGGGAAGCGATTTTTGGTTTTATCATGACGTACTCTTTTTTGTCAAATGATGCTTGCGCTTCCTTGAATAGGCTATCTGCACGGTCAATCCGTCCCTTGGCTTTTGTGACATTGGTACCTTCGCACTTTGCCATGTCGACTTCTTCCTGAACAGCAAGTACCTGCCCGTAGAGATCTTCTAACATGCCGCGGAACTCATCTGCTTTTGCAGAATCCTCCTCAAGTTTCTGCCTTCCGCGTTCGCGTACTGCCTCTTTTGCTTCCGCCTGCCCCTGAATTATGTATTGGAGTTCATCCTCGACTTCTTTGATGGTCTCAGCAAGCATAGCGGCGAAATTGGTACGATTTTCTTTTGATTCTTCGTACCCCTCATAGGCGCAGTATGCCCCTCCAGCAGCTGCCCCCGCCGATTGCACCGGTGATCGCATCCCCAAGTCCTTCATCCTTTCGCAGCACATTGCCGAGAATACCTCCTAGTCCCGCACCAGCGATTGCACCCATCACACCTTTGGAGATCTCTTTTCTCTCGCGTTCAACGGTGTAAGTGACCTTGACATTCTCATTCTCAAGGGTGACATCAAGGTGGCCCTGTTCATCTGTATATTTTATATGCATCTGTGCAGTGGTCTCTTTGAGCACCTGCCGGGTGATCTCGGTTCCCTTGAGCGCCAGATGTGACAACAGATGTTCGGTGAAATCCTTGTACTGTGACGATACCCCCTGACTATAGTAGATGAAGACCAGGGCGCTCGTTACTCCTCAATGGTATACTTATCAGAAGGTTCAAGAATAAATGTTTGATTTTGTTGATCTGATGAATTGAAGATTTCAATTTTGTTACACACAATTTCGCTGGAGTAACTTCGCGAAATTGCCTTATAATACTGTACAAATTCCAGCATAGTGTACAAATTTGTTGCACAATGTATATATTTATACAAAACAAGTACTTTGTATGCAGACAAAAATCCTCCTCGATGAGGAGCAGATGCCAAAAAAATGGTATAATGTTCAGGCGGACCTGAAATCTCCGCTCGACCCACCGCTCCACCCCAAGACCCAGAAACCTATCGGTCCTGAGGATCTTGCTGCCATTTTCCCGATGGAGCTGATACGACAGGAAGTGACCACCGATCGTCATATCGATATCCCGGCAGATGTGCAGGAGGTCCTACGGCTCTGGAGGCCTAGCCCCCTATATCGTGCCCACCGGCTTGAAAAATTCTTAAAAACACCGGCAAAGATTTACTACAAATGGGAGGGGGTCAGCCCGGCAGGGAGTCATAAGCCCAATACTGCCATTCCCCAGGCATATTACAACATGAAGGCGGGAGTTGAGAGAATTGCCACCGAGACCGGTGCCGGGCAGTGGGGCTCAGCGCTCGCATTTGCCACGATGCTCTATGATCTGGAGTGCACCATCTACATGGTCCGGTCAAGTTACACGCAGAAACCCTACCGGAAATCCATGATGCATGTCTGGGGTGCCGAATGCATCCCAAGCCCAAGCACCAAGACGAATGCCGGCCGGGCAATGCTCGAAAAAGATCCTGATACCCCTGGAAGTCTGGGTATGGCCATATCTGAAGCAGTCGAGGATGCCGCATCCCACAGCAACACCAACTACGCTTTGGGTTCGGTATTGAACCATGTCTGTCTTCACCAGACCGTGATAGGACTCGAATGCCGTGAACAGCTCGCAATGGTCGATGATTATCCTGATGTCGTGATCGGGTGCGTTGGTGGCGGTTCTAACTTCGCGGGCATCTCGTTCCCGTTTGCCGGGGATAAGCTGACCGGGAAACACAAAGATGTGGACATCATCGGTGCCGAACCGGCATCCTGTCCAACGCTGACAAAAGGGTTATTCACGTACGATCTCGCTGATGAAGCTGGTTACACCCCACTCCTCAAGATGTTCACGCTGGGCCATGACTTTGTTCCGCCTTCCATGCATGCGGGAGGTCTCCGCTACCACGGCGATTCCCCAATTGTTTCCCGGCTTGTGCATGATGGTGTGATGCGGGCTGTGGCTTACCACCAGAGCGAAGTCTTTGATGCAGCCCAGACCTTTGCCCGCACTGAAGGAATCATTGTTGCCCCCGAGACTTCCCATGCGGTAAAATCTGCGATTGATGAGGCTCTCAAATGCAAAAAGACGGGAGATACAAAGACGATCCTGTTCAACTGTTCCGGCCATGGTAATTTCGATATGTCGGCATATGATGACTATTATGCCGGCAAACTGGTGGACTACGAATACCCGGACGAGCTGATCAAGGAAGCCATCGCCCGGATCCCCATAATTTCCTAAAAACTCTTTTTTTTTATGAAACGCATCGGTTTTCTCATCAATCCTATTGCCGGTATGGGAGGAGCGGTAGGGCTCAAGGGAACCGATGGCAACGTGGAAGAAGCCCGCCGTCGTGGGGCATTGCCGCTTGCAAAAAACCGGGCACGTATCACGCTCGCGCTACTGTCGCACGATAAAAGGCTGGATTTTGTTACCTGTTCGGGTGCTATGGGTGAGGATACTCTCAAGGAAACAGGAATACATGATTACCAGGTACTCTATCATTTCAAAGGTGAAAGCAGTGCTCAGAATACCCGGCAGGCAGCACAAATGTTCCTGAAAGCCGGTGTTGATCTGATCCTTTTTTGTGGCGGTGACGGGACAGCCAGAGACATCTTTGATGCAGTGGGCAGGGATGTGCCTGTTCTCGGGATACCGGCAGGAGTAAAGATGTACTCAGCCGTTTTTGCTATTAATCCGGTAACCGCAGCAGAGCTTGTGGCAGGATACCAGATAAAATCCCTGCGGGATTCCGAAGTGATAGATGTTGACGAGGAGGCGTACCGGGCAGGGGAGCTGAAAACCCGGTTACACGGTATTGCCCGCACCCCGGCGCTTGCAGGAAAAGTCCAGCTCTCCAAGCATGTGTTTGAGGAAGGAGATGAGGATCGTGCAAAAGGGGAAATCGCCCGTTTTTTCCACGAGATTATGATCCCGGATGTGCTCTACATCCTCGGCGCAGGGACAACCACTGAATCCATTGCCCGAGAACTCGGGGTGAACAAAACCCTTCTGGGTGTCGATGCGGTAAAAAACGGGAAAACCATTGCCCTGGATATCGATGAAAAAACGCTCTGGACGTTGCTTCATCAGGAGCAGGAGGTAAAAATTCTTATCAGCCCGATCGGTGCACAGGGGTTCATTCTTGGGCGGGGCAACCAGCAAATAAGTGCCCGCATCGTGCGACGGGCGGGAATCGGCAACATCATTGTGGTTGCAACACCGCACAAACTCCGGGAAACCCCGGTCCTCTACGTGGACTCCGGGGATTCGGCGCTTGATGCAGAGTTTGGCGATACGGTTCTTGTGGTTTCCGGCTACCGTATGGCCCAGCGAAAGCGCATCTATCAGTCGGAGCGTGGATAAAAAAATTAGTTTTTCTGGGGAGCTTGTGGCGGTTTTAAGAGAGCGAATGCGATCCCCAGCCCGATTATCGCAAGCACAAGGACATAGGGGAATACACCCATGTATGATCCTGTTGACGTTTTAATGAACCCGGCCAACTGCGGTCCGACAATGCCACCTGCCCCGTATGCAAGGAACATCACACCGTAGCACCGTGGGTAATCGCAGGTGCCGAAATAACTTGCCGTAGCAGTCGGTGCGATGGCCAGCCAGCCACCCAGGCATCCCCAGAGAATGGCAAAGGCAAGGATGTATACCAACACTGACGGGATCTGCCAGATGAGCAGTGATGCCAGTGCGATCAGTACGAAGGATACCATTGCGGTATTCCGGGGGGTCAGCTTGTCCGTAAGGATGCCAAAGACCGGGCGCCCAAAGCCGTTGAAGACTGCAAAGGCGCCAACGAGCATTGTGGCAAGCCCGGCCTCAACACCGACATCGACGCCCACGGGCTTTGCAATGCCAATCGCCATGAGCCCGGCAAGACAGCCGATGAAGTAACAAGCCCAGAGTGCGTAGAATGTGGATGTTTTGAGCATCTGTTCGCGTTTGAATTCACAGGTGACTGTCTGACCGGCCGCCGGGGCAGGAGGTGTCCATCCGGCAGGTTTCCAACCGGCTACCGGGAATTTCAGAGGTAGTGCGAGTACGACGATAAGGATGATAAATGCAATTCCAAACACCCTGAATGTGTTCATGACCCCTGTGGCACCGATGAGGAATCCTGCCATATTGGCAGTCAGTACCGCAGAGAACCCGAACCCGAGCAGGGTCAGACCAACGGCCAGCCCCCGGCGATCCGGGAACCAGCGGGCTGCAACGGCAACAGGGACTCCATAGGCAATGCCAACGCCAATCCCGGCAATCACCCCGTAGAAAAGGTAGAGCCACTGAACAGATCCGGCAAACGATGAGAGGAGCCAGCCAAGCCCGGTGAGACATCCGCCAATGATTGTAATGTTCCGGGGACCATATTTTTCAATATACTTACCAGTAAACGGCATTGCTATCGCAAAGAATGCCAAAAAGACTGAAAATGGCAACAGGATTTCGCTGGCGGAGACAGCCTGACCCAGATCCTTAGTGAAGTAGTTTGTAAGCGGCCCGATAAATACGCTCCACGAGTAGATAGAGCCCAGACACAGGTTAATGACCATGCCGAGTATAACAAGTATCCAGCGTCCTTTTTCCGGTTCCATCCCGAATAGTTTTTCCTGTACTATCTCGCTCATTTTTTCCTCATAAAATTTTTTATGATTATTCCTCTAGCGTTGATATGTCGCCCGGGTCGATCCCCATCTCTTTTGCCTTGAGAACACGGCGCATGATCTTACCGCTTCGTGTCTTTGGGAGATTGTCAACAAATTCAATTTCATGAGGCACCGCAATCGGACCGAGCGTTGTCCGCACATGGTGGACAAGGTCCTGTGTCAGATTGTCGCTTTTCTGGAAACCAACCCGAAGAATTACAAATGCTTTGATCGAGTTCCCTTTCACTGGATCCGGTTTACCGATAACTGCGGCTTCCGCTACAGCCTTGTGGGATACGAGGGCACTCTCGACCTCAGCGGTGCCGATATTGTGGCCTGCGACAATGATGATATCATCAGCACGCCCGAGAATCATAATATAACCGTCTTTGCCCTTGACTGCAAGATCGCCTGCAGTGTAAAAGTTATCAATGGTGTACCAGTACTTACGGTACCGTTCATCATCCTTGTATAACGTACGCAGCATGGCCGGCCATGGCGATTTGATAACAAGGAATCCCATGGTGTTCGCCGGTACAGGATTTCCGGATTTATCAACGACATCCGCTATGACTCCGGGAATAGGTTTTCCTGCAAATCCCGGGCGCATCTTTTCGCCAATCATGGTGGTGATCAACAGCATTCCTGTCTCCGTCTGCCACCAGGTATCGACAATGGGGCACCTGTCCTTTCCAATAACGTGATAATACCATTCAAATGCTTCAGGGTTGAGGGGTTCGCCAACTGACCCGATGATTCGCAGCGAGTTCAGGTTATACTTATTGGGCCAGCTCTCCCCCACCTTCATGAATGTGCGGATGGCGGTTGGAGCGGTATATAAAATGGTGATTTTCTGCTCCTGGATCAGGTTCCACCAGCTGCCTGCATCCGGATAATCCGGGGTCAGTTCGGTAATAAAAACCGTGGCTCCAACAGCAAGTGGTCCGTATATGATATAACTGTGCCCGGTAACCCAGCCCGGGTCGGCAGTACACCAGAAGATATCATTGTCCTTGATATCGAAGACATATTTACTCGTGTAATGTGTTCCTACCATATAGCCGCCACAGGTATGCACCACGCCTTTTGGCTTTCCCGTGGATCCGCTCGTGTATAATATGAAAAGCGGATCCTCCGCATCCATGACTTCTGGTGGGCATTCATCGGAAACCTCCTCCATCACCGCATAGAAATCGAGCTCCCGGCTCGGGTGGAGATCGACCGGCGGGTCTTTCCTCCGGAGTACAATGACATGCTCAACCGTGGGGGCGTTAAGAAGAGCTTCATCAACTATAGCTTTCAGCTGGATTGCCTTTCCGCGGCGGACTGCAATATCCGCTGTTATGACGACCTTTGCTTCAGCGTCCTGAATCCGCAGGTTCAATGCTGCTGCGGCGAATCCCCCGAATACCACACTGTGTGTTGCACCAATCCGTGCACAGGCAAGCATGGCAATCACCTGCTCCGGAACAAGCGGCATATAAATACAGACACGGTCGCCTTTTTTCACTCCGATCTTCTTTAATGCATTTGCAAAGCGCATCACGTGAGAGAGGAGTTTCTGGTAAGAGTATACACGCTCTGTGCCACCTTCCCCCCGCCAGATGAGAGCGACCTTGTTCCGCCGATGGTTGTTGACATGGCGGTCAAGACAGTTGGCGGTAATGTTAAGTTTTGCATTGAGGAACCACTTCGCATACGGGTAGTTCCATTCCCTGACTGCATCCCAAGGCCGGATCCACTCCAGCTCTGAAGCAATTTTATCCCAGAATGCATCCGGGTTGGCCAGAAATTTTTTGTAGGCTTTCTGGTAGTCTCCCATCCATGCATTTTTTTTATACTGTGGGTCGGGCGTGTAATATTTCACATCCTCGACGAGTCTGACATTAAAATCCTCGGTCATTTCCCACCTAATTAACATTATTAATCATGTTAGTAACTTATTTAAAAATTCTGGTCGACGCTAACGCTCCGTATGGAAAAACATAGATCACAAATTAGCTATGGCATAAGAAGAATTATCTAGCCGGGTTTTTCAATATAGGATTGATGCTCAAAAAGTTCAAAGGGTGCCTGCTTGGTGCTGCAATCGGCGATGCACTCGGCATGCCCAACGAAAGCACATCCCCAAACCTCAAAAAAATGAAGTATGGGTATCGTCGTCCGTACAAAAACCATCCAAATGAGGGATTAAATCCCGGACAATATACGGATGACACCCAGTTGATGATCATTGTCGCGGCACTCCTCGCTGATGGAAAATATAATGAGGAACGATACTTCGCTGCACTTCGTGAGCTCTATGATCGGGGCAAGCTCCGCTTTCCTGATGGATCGGTATCATCCGTATGCGAGCACCTGGTAAAAGAGAACGTCCCCCAGAAAGGAGTGAAATCCACCACCTCCGGATGCCTTCCGATTGCGATCCCTTTCGGGCTGACATTTCCTGATATGAATGAGGGATGTGAACGGGCAGTGCGTGCGTGCAACGTTACCCATACTCATCCGGCAGTTCATGCAGCAGTATCAACCTTTGTAACTCTCCTCTATCATACGCTCCACGATTCGTCCAATCCCCTTGAAAGAGCTCTGGATAAAGCACAGGTTGAAGATGAAGTGCTTGGGGGAAAAATAAGAAATGCACTTGTACTGGAAAAAGAAGGAATGGACACCGAAACGGCATTGCTTAAAATTGGCAATGATGTGTCCGTTTTCCAGACCCTCCCGATTGCGATCTTCCTGATCAACAGGTATTCAAAACCCTCTGATCTCCTTACTGTAGCAGCCAATGCTGGTGGAAATACCGATACTATCGGGCTTATCTGTGGTGCATACCTTGGTGCAGCTAAAGGTATCGATGCACTTCCTGCGGATTTATTGGAAGGGCTTGAAGACAGGCAGCGGATAGAACTCCTTGGGCAACGGTTACACACCCTATATTCGCATAAACTGGAGCAAATGTGAAGTAATCTCTCCAATTTCCTGAATTTTTTTAAAGATCTAAATCAGCCATGCCTAAAAAGAATTAAATTTTTACAATCGGATACTCTGTTATGAAAATTACGATTATCGGGGCTTCCGGTTATGCCGGAGGTGAGCTGATACGTCTCCTCGTTCACCACTCTACCGCAAAGGTTACCTGTGCCACTTCCCGTAAACTTGCGGGAACACCTCTTGATCAGGTTCATCCCCACCTTAAAGGGTTCACCGATCTCAAATTTGAAAACCCGGATATTGACGCCATTGATGCAGACGTTGCATTTCTCGCAGTTCCTCACACAGCTGCAATGACCTATGCTGGCAGACTATTATCGAGGGGAATAAAAGTAGTGGATCTCAGTGCCGACTACCGTTTACCAAAAGAGATCTATGAGAAGGTGTACGGGGTCACACACTCGGATTATTTCCAGGCTCCTTACGGTATCCCTGAGCTTCACCGGAAGGATTGTGTCAATGCGAAGTTCGTTGCAAATCCCGGGTGTTTCCCCACCGGGGCAACTCTTGCGGCAGCCCCCTTGGCAAAATATGCTCACACGGTAATCTTTGACTCAAAGACCGGTGTGAGTGGTGCAGGGGACAATCCCTCAGCAACCACACACTATCCAAATGTAGGAGACAATATCGGACCCTACAAATGGACAACCCACCGCCATCTTGCTGAGATGAAACAGGAGCTCACCTGGCTCGGGTCAAAAGCAAAATGCTATTTCACGCCCCATCTTGTGCCCGTTAATCGCGGCATTTTGACAACGGCTCACATCCTGCTCAATGAGCCCCTGGGGCAAGAAGATGTTGAGAAACTTTACCGCGATTTCTACAAAGGTGAATTCTTTGTGCGGTGTCAGAAGCCCTCTCTCGCTGCGGTACGCGGAAGCAATTTCTGTGATGTCATGGTCGAAAGTGAAGGATTACGCGTCGTGGCAATATCTGCTATAGACAACCTCGTGAAAGGGGCAAGTGGCCAGGCGATTCAGAATATGAACCTTATGTGTAGTCTGAAAGAACAGGACGGACTTATTGGGGCAGGTATGCTGCCGTAGGTGAATGATAATGCTGGTAAAAGATGCAATGACAAAAGACCCTATTGTGTGCACTGCAGAAACATCCCTCCGCGACGCAGTAGGTTTAATGAGGAAGCACCATATCGGCGGGCTCCCGGTTATGGAAGGCACGGGACTCGTCGGCATGCTTACAGAATCTGATCTCATCTCTCTCCTTGAATCCGAAAGGATCTCCGATGACCTTTGGCTGCCATCTCCTTTTGAGATTATCGAGATCCCTATCCGTGAGTACATTAACTGGGAGAAAACAAAACATGCCCTTCGCAACATCGGGGATATGCAGGCAAAAAAGGTAATGTCGCACCGGGTGATCACTGCGACGGAGGAAATGGATATCGAGGCAGCTGCGGCACTGATGCTTAAAGAGGGGATTGTACGCCTTCCGGTAGTGAGTGGAAAAAAACTGGTAGGGATTCTGGCAAGGGCAGATATTATCAATGCAATCGGATCGTCTTATGCTCCCAAAGAGGGAGCTGATACGTAAATGACGTTTCAAAGTATCTGTGCAGTCAAGGATGTAAAAGCATACGGGATGAAAGAAGGAAAGTTCGGGCTGACACTCATCCGTGCAAGTGGAACAGCAGCTGGTGTATTTACCGAAAATCTTGTCAAAGCAGCCCCCATTGAACTTATGCGCAAGCAGATAAAAAAGGGGACAATGGAAGCACTAATCGCAAACAGCGGGTGTGCCAATGCCTACACCGGAAAAAGAGGGTATTCAGATGCTGTTGCGATGACCGGGTTTGCAGGTACTGCACTGGGTGTTGAACCGGATCTGGTTGGAGTTGCCAGTACTGGTGTCATTGGACGGTATCTCGATCTCCCGCTCATTCAATGCCAGTGTGAGGCAATAGCACCAAAGATCGAATGTACCCAAGAAGCTGAAAACCTTGCAGCTCAGGCCATTTTGACGACCGATACGTTTCCCAAACATGCACTCGTACAAAAAGAAACGTTCACTATTGGGGGAATTACCAAAGGAAGCGGGATGATCGCACCGAACATGGGGACAATGCTCGCATTTATCTATACCGATGCGGATATCGGTGCAAAATCCCTGACGCAAGCACTCAAACTGGCTACCAAACGCACATTCAATCGCGTCGTCGTTGATGGGGATATGAGTACAAATGATATTGCACTTTGCACAGCAACAGGGGAATCAGGAAAGGTAAATTCCGCTGAGTTTTCACGTGCTCTTGAGGATTGTTGTCGTTTGCTTGCCCAGCAGATCGCGGCAGATGGTGAAGGTGCAACAAAATTAATAGAGGTGACCGTGAAGGGAGCGCACAAGGAAGACGCAGCCGCAAAAGTTGCCCGAACCGTTATAGAGTCACCTTTGGTCAAGACTGCTGTCTATGGGGAAGATCCAAACTGGGGAAGAGTGGTTGCAGCAGCAGGGCGTGCGGGTGTTAAATTTGATCCGAATGCAATTTCACTCTGGATCAGCAACGGTACTGAGAAGTATCCGCTGGTCAAATCCGGAGAGATTATCGCAGATCTGAAGAAGGCAAAAGGGGTAATGCACGGAAAAAAAGTGATCTTCATCCTTGATCTAGCCACTGGAAAAGAAGAAGCAACAGCCTGGGGCTGCGATCTCACCGAACGCTACGTGGAGATCAACGGGAGGTACACCACATGATGAAGCGAGAGGACGTTCTTATAGAAGCGCTGCCCTACATCCAGCAGTTCCATGGCAAGACTATCGTCATCAAGCTCGGTGGTCATGCGATGGTGGACCCGGTTGTACTCGAAAATGCCATCCGGGATGCAGTGCTCCTTCATTACGTGGGAATCCGCGTGGTACTTGTGCATGGCGGGGGGCCGGAGATTTCAGAGAAGATGAAAGCGATGGGCAAAGAATCCGTTTTTGTTGATGGACTGAGGGTAACCGACAAGGAAACCCTCGAGATTGCCCAGATGGTTCTTGTCGGGAAGATCAACAGCGGAATTGTTTCACTGATCGCAAAATGCGGTGCCCGTGGTGTGGGATTGTCGGGAAGTGACGGGAATATGATCATCGCCAGGAAAATGGATCTCCAGCGGGTGGATGTCGGCGGAGTGCAGAAAGAAGTCGATCTTGGGCACGTGGGAGAGATCGAATGGATCGATCCTGCAATCCTGAACACATTGCTCGATAAGAACTATATCCCGGTGGTTGCGCCGATTGCAATCGACAGGTCCGGGGGGAGTTTAAACATCAATGCCGACACCGCAGCCGGTGATATTGCAATCGCCCTCAAAGCGTATAAGCTGGTC
>Ga0209777_10006778_pt1 | contig 12838 bp, 9 predicted proteins | sample FrelakmetHBP12HB_FD_187147 | JGI IMG/M metagenome (GOLD analysis project Ga0209777, IMG submission 187147) | Freshwater lake sediment microbial communities from the University of Notre Dame, USA, for methane emissions studies -HBP12 HB (SPAdes)... | ecosystem: Environmental > Aquatic >...
AATATGTCCCTGCCTCTGATGGTATATGGTTTTTTGACTCAAATAATTAGTCATATCTACAGCCGATACGCATTGAAGAAACTAAAAACAGCGGCACATTTACAGGAGCATAATAATGGATAATGAACGTAATAATAAATCGCAGATTGAAAACACAGAAAGACTCAAAGAGATTCCGAAATGGACGCGCAAATATGCACAGAACCGAACGCTGACTAATCTTGTAAACCTTATAATATTTTTGTTTCTTTTCATAGGCATTGGAGCTCCATCGTATTTAGGAGGAATAGCGTTTATAAAAGGGAATATGATCTTAGTCTGGGTTTGTATTGTTGTGTCATTTGCCTCCGCTATATGCCTGTTGATTTTTAGTGTTCCAAAGTTTGGCGGCGTAAAAATTTGGAGGTGGATAGATAAACGGATATACGGCTATGAAGGGACCATATCAATACCTGAGCCGGAATTAATGAAGAAAAAGAAATGGGTGGGATATGCTGTTATAATTGCATTCATGATATGCGTTCAGGGCAGTGTGTTCTTGGGCTTTAAGGGTTATTTTACAATCAAATATATGCAGCCGATATCGGCGCTGTATTTCGTTCCGTTTATGGTCTTTTTGTATTTATGGCAGCGGCCGAAGGTCGGGCCAATATTACTTCTTTGGCCAATACTTTATGCTATTCATGCGATCCTGATAGTTGTCGGGGTGCCAATATTGTTTACAGGAAATTTGACTGGGTTGAATATGTTTTTGCCGATGTTCGGATACGGTTTTTTGACTTTTGCAATCGGTCATTTTTACAGCCGATACGCATTAAAAAAACTGAAAACAACAGCATATTTGCAGGAGAATACTAATGAACAGTGAACAGAATAATAAACTGCAGGATACGGAAAGGCTCAAAGAGATCCCAAAATGGACGCGCAAGTATGCCCAAAATCGAACGCTGACTATTCTTGTACTTATGGTAATGGTAGTGTTTTTCAGCATGTTCATTGCAGCTCTTGTTGGCTTTCCGTTGGGTTTAGCAGCAATAGGGTTCAGGAAAGGGAATATGGTCTTAGGATGTGTTGGTACTGCTGTTTTAGTTGCCGCATTAGTTGCCATAGTGAAATTTTATATTGTCATTCTTTCAAAGTTTGGCGGCAAAAACAAAGGGTTATTAGACCAAATAATAGATCGCTGGATATATGGCAATGAAGTAACCACAACAGTACCGGTGCCAAAATCATCAAAGAAAAAGATATGTTTAGAAATTGTCAGTGCAGTGATATTTTTCATTTGTTTTTTCGGCAGTTGGCATTTGGCTATAAAGGGTTATATTGCATACAAATATCTGCAGCCTGTTTCAGCATTGTACATTGTTCCGTTTGTGGTCTGCGGATGGTATTTTTGGCAAAGCCCACGAATGGGACCTATCTACCTACTTTCGCCGATACTTTATGCTATTCACGCAATTTTGATTGTAGCTGGCGCGCCGCTATTTTTTACTACGGAAAATTTCTGTATGTTTAGTATATGCCTTCCGATGCTTGGATACGGCTTTTTGCCTTTCGTAATCGGTCACTTCTATAGCCGATATGCACTGAAAAAGCTCAAGGACATCGCACATCTTGAAAGAGAGGCGGCTAATGGAGTTTGACAAGATTATTCATGAGCCGGCAAGATTGAGAATTATGATGATTCTCTCGGGAGTTGAACAAGCGGATTTTAATTTCCTGCTGACGACCCTTAGCTTGACAAGAGGCAACCTGTCGCGACATGTGGAAAAGCTGGAATCCGCAGGTTATCTCAAAGTCAAAAAATCTTTCAATGGTAAAATGCCAAATACCAGCTATCAGCTTACGGAAGAAGGCTCCAAAGCTTTGGCTCAATATTGGGAAAATCTCGACGCTGTCCGGCGATGGAAAGGGTAAAGCAACCCCGCGAGAGCAACCCCGCGACACGTCACGAGGCTTAAACAGAAAGAAGGTCAGCAGGCAGTGGCGGCTTGTTTAGAGGTTTTTTCCGCAACATTTTTTGTATTTTTTTCCGCTGCCGCAGGGGCAGGGGCCGTTTCGGCCAACTTTGGGCTGTTCCAGCTTGATTTGCTTTACTATCTGCTCGCCCTGCGGGGCCTGTGCGGCGGCCCGCTGCTGCTCGGCCATAGCAAACTGGCCTACCTCATCGTGGACAGTCTGACTTACATTCCAGACGCTCCTGGTTCTGGCACCGGCTTCGAGGCGCACCTTGAAGATAATATCGGCAACGCGGTCCTCAATGGCTTCGAGCATATCGTTAAACAAACGGAAACCTTCCCGCTTGTATTCAATCTTCGGGTCTTTCTCCGCAAACGAGCGTGTCCAGATGCTGTCTTTGAGATGGTCCATCGTATAAAGATGGTCCTTCCATGTGCTGTCGTAAACCTGGAGCAGGACATATCTTTCAAGGTCACGAAGCTCGGAGCGCAAGAATTCCTTTGCAGCCTGAAGTATTAACTCTTTTCGCTGCGGGCCTTGACCAAGCTGCTCATTCGTGAACTCGGCATTAAATCTTTGCTTAGCCCAATTAACTACTTCCGGAGTATCAAGTTTATCAATTTTGTCATCTATTTCCTGCTGAAGCTTTCCGTCATTATAGCTTTCACTTAGCTCGAGCAGCTGTTTGTACAATGCACTGGGCTTGCTGTTTTGTATACGTTCAACAGAAAAATCAGCGTTATATTTTTTGTTGGCCCAGTCTGCCAATGCCTCGAAAGCATAGACGTTGGTGCCCTGCGGGCCGTAAACCATGCTCATCGCGAATTCAACCGGATACTCAATCTCCCTTTGCTTATATTTTGCCGCGGTATGGTCGTGAAGAATCTGACGGATTTGTGAGGCATTGAGAGTTTTCAGCTGCTCACGGTCCAGTTCGACGTTGAATTTGGCGTGAGCCCATTCGGCCAATGTACGAACAGCGAAATCTTCTTTTAAAAATTCAGCCAACTGCGAACAATCTTTTTTGTCAATCTGCTCGGCAGCAGCGGCAATGAGCTGTTCCTCAATCTGCTCCGGGCTTTGAGTCTTGACTTTGGCAGGACTTAGATTTACACGAAAGGCGGTCATCGCCCATTTGCATAAGCCTGAGACATCCCAGCTTTGCCGATCATCGTAGTCTTCCAGATATTCACCCAGAGAAAGTGATATTTCATTTGCAGAGCTGTCCTTTGTTTTTTGTTTGATTAATTGCTCGGTCTCATCGGTATCGGATTCGGTGATATCTGACATCTTCAAATCGACACCGAAATTAGTTTTGGCCCATTCGATAATGCACTTTGACGGATAGCCCTTATCGAGAATAGCGTTACAGTTTTTTATGATAACCGCATCAATCATCTCCTCGATGATGTCTTTAAGGCCTTTTCCGGCAAGGATGTTGCGTCTGCGTGAATAAAAGATTTTTCGCTGATAGTCCATTACCTCATCGTATTCGAGGAGACTTTTTCTGGTTTCGAAGTTTCTTTCCTCGACCTTTTTTTGGGTTTTTTCTATCAATTTTGTGAGGCGTTTATGATATAAGGGCTGACCTTCCTCCCAGCCGAACCACGAAAGTGCCTTTACGGTTTTCTCGCCGGCAAAAAGACACATCAGGTCGTCTTCGAAGCTCAGGAAGAACTGGCTTGAGCCCGCGTCACCCTGTCTGCCGCATCGTCCTCGAAGCTGGTTATCGATTCTTCTGGCCTCGTGTCGTTCAGTTCCAAGTATGTGCAGTCCGCCGATTTCAGCCACTCCTGTGCCAAGTTTAATATCGGTTCCGCGGCCTGCCATATTTGTAGCTATAGTTACATTTCCTATCATACGGCCATCACGAGCCTGGTGCTGCTGTCCGGCCTTGGCGACGATGGCAGCCTCCCTGGCGTGCTGCTTTGCGTTGAGAACCTCGTGCTCGACGCCGAATTTTTTCGTAAGAGCATCGGAAAGTGCTTCGCTTTTTTCTATGCTGATTGTCCCCACGAGGACGGGCCGGCCGGCGCCGCTGATTTCGTTGATTTCTTCTACTATTGCATTAAACTTTTCCCGCATTGTTTTATAGATGATATCCTCAAGGTTGTCCCTGATACAGGGTTCGTTGGTCGGTATTGTGACAACCTCAAGTTTGTAAATTTTCATAAACTCTTCTGCTTCGGTCGCAGCGGTTCCGGTCATTCCTGCTATCTGGTCATAGAGCTTGAAGAAATTCTGGAGCGTGATGGTGGCAAGGGTCTGGCTTTCTTCCTTTACGGTGACAGCTTCTTTTGCCTCGACCGCCTGATGCAGGCCGTCGGACCACTGGCGGCCGTGCATTAATCGGCCGGTGAATTCATCGACGATAACGACCTTGCCGTCCATAACGACATAATCTTTTTCTTTTTCGAAAGTGACGTAAGCCCGCAGTGACTGCTCCAGAAGATGCGGCCATTCCATATTCGAGCCGGTGAAAAACGAGCCTACATCAGCGATATCCTGGGCTGCTCCAATTCCTTCATGAGTCAGGTGAACGGCTTTCCTGTCAAACTCAACTTCGTAATACTCTGTTGTCTGGCCCAATTTGGCCTGGGCAGTGTCAAGCTCTGCCTGAGCATCGTCGATGGCCTTTTGCGCCCTGATGATTCGCTTATCGTCTTTATCCTTTTTTGCTTCGGCAAGCTCGCCATGAGCATTGGCTATCGTTCGCTGGGCTGAATCAATCTGTTTTTTTATTCTGCTGTGAGCGCTTTGGAGGTCAATGAGCTTTCTGGCGACCTGGTCGGCCTTGCTGTATCTGGTGACGTCATCAAAGGCAGGGCCGGAAATAATCAGAGGAGTCCTGGCTTCGTCGATTAAAATGGAATCGACCTCATCAATTATGGCATACTGCAGCGGGCTTTGGACCATCTGCTCGAGTGACAGCTTCATATTGTCACGAAGATAATCGAAGCCGAATTCATTATTTGTGCCGTATGTTATATCGCAGGCGTATTGACCTTTGCGTTCATCGCCTGCAGTATCCATATCCGCCTGGATAGCCCCTACGGTCAAGCCGAGGGCTTTATAGACCGGCCCCATCCACTCGGCATCGCGTTTTGCCAGGTAATCGTTGACAGTAACTATATGGACCTTTCTTCCGGTCAGATGCACGAGGTAGGCAGCCAGGGTTGCGACGAGTGTTTTTCCCTCGCCGGTGGCCATTTCGGCAATTTTGCCTTCGTAGAGGACGTTTCCACCGACAAGCTGGACGTCGAAATGCCGCATCTGGACATTTCGCATTGCTGTTTCGCGAACAACAGCAAAAACTTCAGGTAAAATATCCTCCGGTTTTGCACCGGACTTTAATGCCGAGCTGAACTGGGAGGTTTTTGCTTTGAGTGCCTCGTCGTCGAGTTTTTTGATTTGCTCTTCAAATTCGCCTGCCTGCCGAGCGATTACAGAATATGCCTTCACCATCCGCTGGTTACGAGAGCCGAAAATTTTTATCAGGATTTCACTTAATTTTTTAAGCGACATAGTATTTCAGCTTTGTAAATTCGGGAGTAAAGAACATTATTATTTCGCCCTGGTAAGATATACTCCGGTACGCGTATCGACACGGATAATATCTCCGACTTTGACAAAGGACGGCACAGTTACAACAAGACCTGTTTCGAGGGTAGCGGGTTTGTTCTGGTTTGTTGCAGTGGCTCCTCTTATTTCCGGCGGAGTATCGGTAACCTCTAAATCAACCGTAATAGGCAGGTCAACTACAACCGCCCGGCCCTGGTACATACTGACCTGCAGACGAGTGTTCGGTTTAAGATATTTCGGGCCATCACCGAAGGCATCATCATCCAGTGAGATTTGCTCATAATTTGTCGTATCCATAAGGATATGCTCGCTGCCGGAGGAATAAAGATATTCATAAGTTCGCTTATCCAAATCCACCTCTTCGATAGTTTCCTCCGACCTCAGGCGAACATTCTGAATCAAGCCGTCGGCCAGGCTTTTAAGTTTCGTCTGGTAAACCGCACCACCTTTGCCGAGCTTAACATGGTGAAAATCAACGATTACATACAGCTTGCCGTCAATGTTGATGGTTAGGCCTTTTTCCATCTCACAGGCTTTCATTCTTTACTCCAAAAAATCAAATAAGAGATAATCAGTAACCAATAAGAGCACGTCAGTATTGCAAAAATAGCGAATAATGTCAAGAAATCAATGCTCTGCGAGATTCAATCAACCTTGAGCTTATACGTAAAGCCAGGGATTCCGGTTTTAGTCGAGAATTTCTTTACGAGGGCAGATTGTTGCCTCTTTTACCTTTTTCTTTTCGAGCGGCGGCGTGTACGTTCTTTCCGGGGCTTTTCGGCTTTGTGGCTCTTTTTTTGGGCAGCTGCTTTGACCAGCGGCTCAACGGGGGTCAGGCTTAACTGACGAGCAGGGACATTCACCGAGACTATGCGGGTCTTTATGGCCTGGCCCAAACGAATGCTACAGCCTGTACGAAGCCCAGTGATAGACTGGGTCTTGGCGTCGTACTTCCAGGCATCGCTGCCCAAATCACCGGTTTGGATAAGACCTTCAATACCGAACTTTCGTGACTGTGCAAAGACCCCGAAATTAGCCAGGCCTGTAACAACACAATCAAGCTCGTCGCCGATATGGTCGCTTAACATCTGCAACATCAGGACGGTTTGCAGCTCTCTTTCGGCATCATCAGAGCGCTGTTCAGTAAAGCTGATGTGTTTTCCTATCTCTGTCAAATCCTGGTCGGAGAGGATTTGATTGTTCTGCGCCAGCTTTGCTGATGAGCCTGAACGGTTCTGCAGGTGGCATTGTAAAACGCGATGCACAAGCAAATCCGCATAGCGGCGTATCGGGCTGGTAAAATGACAATAATGGCCCGAAGCCAGCGCAAAATGGCCAATGCTCAATGGTGAATAGCGGGCCTTTTCGAAGCTGCGCAGAACTATTAAATTCATTGCTAATGAAATATCGGTGTCCTTAACAGCAGCCAACAAATCCTGAATTGCGGCACGGTCAGGTGTTCGCGGCAGAGCATATCCCAAAGCCCTGGCAAGCTGCGAAAGGCCTTTCATGGTCAGAACATCCGGTTCGGGGTGAATCCTCCGCATAAAAGGTACATTGAGCTTGTCGAGGAGCGAAGCAATGGCCTCATTTGCCTCGACCATAAACATTTCGATCATTGTGTGCGGATAACTGTTGTCGGCAGGGCGAGCGTCTGTTACGCGACCGGATTTATCCATTATTAATTCGGTCTCCGGCAAATCCAGATGCAGCATTCCATTTTTCGTCCGCCTATTTTCAATCGAGCGGCTGAGAATCTCCATATTTTTCAGCAATTTTACCACTTCAGGCTTAATGTCTTTTGTGTGGCCTTTTAATGTTCGCTCTGCCTGCTGATAGGTCAAACGCTGCGTCGAGCATATAACGGAGTTGGCAAAACTGCGGGATAAAACCTTGCCCTGAGTGTCGTAAGTTAAATATACACTTTTGCAAAATCGTTTCTGGTCCGGCTGGAGACTGCAGATGCCGTTACTTAAGACCTCCGGCAGCATTGGAATTGTTTTTGCGGGCAGATAAACACTGTTTCCACGAATTTTAGCTTCGGAATCCAGCGGCGAATCCGCCGTCACAAAGGTACTGACGTCAGCGATGTGCACTCCCAATAGCCAATTGCCGTCAGAATTTTTTTCGAGGCTTATCGCATCGTCAAAATCCTTTGCATCCGGGGGGTCAATCGTAATAACAACCTTTTCCGTAATGTCATCCCTGGCGACAATATTCTGAGGATTAAATTCTGCAGCGGCTTGTCGTGCCTGCTCGAAACAATCGCTATTGAATTCGGCAGGCAAATGATATTGGTGAACTATCGCATTTGTCTCGCTTTCATATTGGCCTGCCTTGCCAAAGACTTCAATAATCACGCCGCGTGCCGGATTTTTTTCCGTCGGAAAGGAGAGTATTTCAACGACAACTTTGTCCTTATGCTCGGCGTTTTTGGCAGTTACATCATCAACAATAATCGGCTCAACAAAGCCTTTTCCGTCCGGTTGAACGGACCATCCTGCGGGTTGTCTTAATAAGGTCCCGACAAACCTGTTTTTTGCCCGTTCAAGAATTTCAACTATTTCCCCGCTGCACCTGGGAGCGAAAATACCTTTTTGGGTGCTGCGTGCCCCTCGTCCCGGGGCGCCTATTTTATCTTTTTTCACAACTTTGGCAGCAACGATGTCACCGGTCATCGCATCAGCAGTGGCATCGTGTGGTATAAATAAATCGCCGTTCAAGTTCGGCTCGAGAGGTATTACGAAGCCAAAGCCTTTAGGGTTTGCTCTGAAAGTCCCTATGATTCGGCCTGAAATTGGAGGCAGGGTAACCAAATTTCCTGCTCCAATTACCACCTGTCCTGCTTGTCGAAGCTCATTAAAAGCCTGTTCGAACTTAGGGTAGTTTTCCTGGTCTACTCCAATCGCCCTGGCTAATTGAGCAAGTTTAAGCGGTGTGTAGTCGTTGTGTTTTAAAAGTTTAAATATTCTTGTTTTAAAAATTTCAGGCATTTGGCCAACCTACGTATCGAGTTAATAAATGCATTTTTTACACAAAGAATTATTATGGCATTATATTAAAACCTTCATATTTTACATACCATTTTCCGTTTTTTGGAAATCCAGGTGCCTGAATATCCGGTGCGCCGTCCCAGCCTGCAGCCATCATTGCTACTGCAGTTAACAGTGCGCCATTCGAAGGGAAATAAGGGAAAGGGCCGCCGGTTGCAAGTCCGTGCTCATCAAACTGAAATCCCGCGGAAGGATGTAAAAGCAAATCGACAGCTGTTTCCGGTCGATTCAAACGTGCCGCTGCCATCGCCAGCATTGGAAAATCCCATCCCCATGTACGATCAAAGTTCCAAACGGACAAAATTTTATCAAGCGTTTGCCCGAGTACGGAGGTGTTTACCCCATCTCCCGGTAACATTCCATACGTACCAATCAATGCAGGATGTTCGAAGTTGTACTTCGTCCACATATCCCCAATGCCTTCGTAAAGAATATATAAATTGTTCTCAGCAGGTAACGGGGCCAGCTTATTTAAAACCTGGTTCCATTCCGGTACAGGCTCAAGGTTCAGTCTTTGGCGCCATTGATTTGCGATTCGTAATCCGAAGCGCCAATACCCCAATTCAAAAGCTGGATTAATAGTCTGCATTGGGTCTGTATTCTCAGAGACAACAAAGACCGGCGGGCCTAAAACATAACGGTCGGCTTTTTTATCGAGAAAAGCATAGGAAGCCATGAAATCTGCCGTGTTAAATACAATGTCTTTCCATTTATTCAATGTTTCAATTGTGGGGTGCAAACGGTAATCCAGCTCGGCAAAATAGATTGGGTGAGGCTGTTGCCAGATAAGCATAGCATGTATTACATGAGGCCATTCTCTGCCATCATAAGCAGTGCATTTGGGCCAGCGGGCGCCTTTGTAACCCTGCTGTTCGGCCCGTTGTTTCGATGATTCAAGAAATTTGGAATAAACTACGAGGCTTTTGTCCCACATGTCCCAACGATTCCAAAGCGCGTAGTGAACACCATGCCACCAAATCATTTCGAAATGAAACCGTCCATGCCAGCCGTTGTTCACCAGGCCGGCTTCCTGAGGAGGTAAGGAACCAGCCTCATTAACGGCCATCAGGTATTGTGACAAAACGATACGCCTTTCCAATTCACGCCATCTTGGGTCCGTGCTTTGCGACAAATCAATAGCAGCGCCTGAGCTCCAGAATTCAGACCATTTTTGTTCGCTGGCCGCGATACACTCTTGCGGAGATGGAAGCTTTTCCGGGAGTTTTTCCGGAGAAAAAGCACAAACAAACTCAAGGCTGCTTCCAGCTGCCGGCTGCAGCAGAAACTGATGGGGCTGTTTTGCTTTATCCTCCTGCAGGAGGATTGCATCGCTGAACCATTGCAGGGCGGCGTAATATTCGGTGGAATCTAAAATACGCTTAAAATCGGCCCGATTCTTTTCATTTTTCTTAAGGATAGTTTTGTGTAGTTCCGGATGCTCCCAATCTCCGACATAATCAGCAAATCCGGATTTGCCCTTTTCGGATGCGTAGGGGAAATTAATCTTTACGGCTAACCGCCCCTGCTGAATCAGAGGAGATTGGACTTTAACCGCAATTTGGTCTTTTTCAGGGTGACAAACGGTATATACAAGTACGGGTTGTCCCTGGAGTTCGAATTTACTGGTGATTAGACCAGTCCATAAATTGAGCTGCTGGCTGGTATTTTGTAAATCATCGATTTTTGCCGGCGAGCCATCGCTCTTTTTCAGGACAAAACCAATTCTGGCCAAATTGAACCTGTGGGGATTTTCTGCCAGCCATTGAGACAACTGTCTTTGTTCATCGTTTGGTATAGAGTATCTGACAGGCCTTGCATGTGTGTCCCATACCTGTCCTTTAAAATCTTCGACTTTGTATCCTTCAGGGATTGGGTCGCTGTGCCAGGCCCAGTGTGACATTGTGTTAAATGGTACAAATGACTGTAAACCGGTTATATCAACACCAAAAGCAAACTCCCCGTTTCCAACCTGCATAGGACTTTTTTCATTATTCTTTTCTGCGATAATGTTATGCCTGGTAACAAGCAAATAGCGGTTTATATGGCCGTCTTTGTTTGCATTTTCACAATTAACCTGGCTCGATAAAAGCAGAAACAACAATATTATCTGTGATTTCCGAAATAAACGTTCAGAAACCATAATTCAGTGCTTTCTAACATAATAATATAGAACACTTTTTGTCAGCAATTTAGCGCTCGGCAGCGGCATCTTTTTTTTGCACGGATTTACCTGCCAAATCCGGGGTTAAGCTTATTCTTTCTTAGCTTTAAGACTATTAAGCTGCCTGGCCAGACGGGATTTCTTTCGTGCGACAGTCTTTTTGTGCAGAGTGCGGGCAGCGGCAGTTTTATCCAGTTTTTTGACAATAAGCTTATACTGCTGGCTTGCAGAATCTATATTACCGCCTGCCAGTGTCTCCTGAAGATGTTTAATCTGAGTTTTTACCTGGCTTTTGCGCGCGCGATTAATTGCTCTTTTTTTTTCGTTTTGTCTGACTCTTTTTTTAGCTGATAACGAATGTGCCACTTTAATCTCCTAAAAAACCTTTACTTTTTTTAAATACTTATAAACACTAAACGGTAGGATCCTGATGTTCTTTTGTTTCCGGGGCCTCCCTCAATTTATCTATCCGCTGACGGACATCTTTATACGCAAAATCGAGCTGAGCGATTCTGCGATAAATTTCAAGTGCCTTTTCAGAATCACCCTTCTCCTGGTAAGCACGGGCCAGATTATATCGCATTTCCTTGGCGAGGCTATCTTCTTTCAGCTCGTATGAGTTTATCGCATTGTTAAAAATGTCAATCGCATCGGTAAACCAGCCCTTCATAAAAAAACACAAACCAATCTTGTCCATCGCTGCAATTTTGCGTCGCGGGTCTTTTTGTGCCTCCTGAAATAAAGGTATCGCCTCATCATACCTTTTATTGCGAACCAGCCGAACGCCATATTCATACTTGATCTGTAAGTCCGTGGGATAATTCTCAAAACAGAGACGGTAATGTTCCAGCTCAGCACTATTGAGCTGAGAGGACAATGCCAAGAGCTGGTCTCTGGCCTGCTTATCATCCGGTTTGATTTCGAAAGCCTTTTTTGCATCTTTTATCTTGCGCCTGAGCTGCTTTAATCTTATCTGGCCAGCCTGTTCTTTAAAGCTAAAGTCGCTTTTGCTTTTATAGGCATTTTCCAGCAGCCCTATGGCTTCGTTCTCTGCCTGGTCATTATGCAAATCAGACAAGGTCTGTGCCAGATTGACAATATTCTTCCGCAGGTTCGGGTCCTGAGCAAAGTCTTGTCTGGCCTGGTCAGCGGCGGAGACACGATAATCATCGGTTTTTACAACTCCTGCCTGCGCCTGAAGCTTTTCCTGGCTTTGACGGTCCTTTATGGAATCCCTGAAATCGCCTGCATTTTCATATTTGCCCTTGGCGAGTGTTAATTCAGCTGAAAGCCTGTGATATTCGTCAGCTAAATCTTTATCCTCCGGTTTTAATCTTACGGCATATTGGCACGCAGCAATTGCCCTTTCGAACAGTCCAATTTCAGCATAGGCATCTTTTATCAACAGATAAGTTTGCAGCGACGGCTTTTGGGCCGCATTGTTGGCATCGAAAAGAAAATCAGCAACCCACCTTGCAGTTTCTTTGTATCCGCCATCTATAGCAGGCTTTAACATCGCTTCAGCATAAGGTAAATGGTCAGGATGCTTTGCAAAGAGGCGTTCTGCGTTAAGCATCCTGTCAAGGGGTGTTTTTCCCCGCATGTACCTTACCTTTTCGAGCATTGAAGGTTTTTTCCCGCCCTTTGACTGTCGCAGCAGAGCCCATTCATGCAGGGGGATATGGCCCTGAAGGACCGCATCAGGGAAGCATCGCAGACCTTCGAGGTACATATCGATGGCGTAATCGAAATTGTTTGTCTGCGCCACCTGATGTGCCCTGATGAAAAAAAGGTCACCCTTGGCCAAATTCTGGTCATCCGTATCCGGCATAAACTTGTCGAATCCCTTTATTAGTACATTACTTATGTGACTTATCCTAATCCAAGAGGCAAATTTGTCAATAAATACTTGTATAAAAAGTCTGGCTGTGTTATAAGGAACTGCCAAAATATAAGCGGCTCTGCTTAACTAAAACCAGGAGTGACAGGTGTTTCATGCACTTTTGCCTGGTGTTCTTGTAAGTTATACACTAAAGCTTATGGAGAAACTAATATGATATCGGCCCTTGAGCAGTATGACCCT
>Ga0209777_10006779_pt1 | contig 12836 bp, 8 predicted proteins | sample FrelakmetHBP12HB_FD_187147 | JGI IMG/M metagenome (GOLD analysis project Ga0209777, IMG submission 187147) | Freshwater lake sediment microbial communities from the University of Notre Dame, USA, for methane emissions studies -HBP12 HB (SPAdes)... | ecosystem: Environmental > Aquatic >...
GATATCAACGAGAGCCGCTTGAGCGGAGAGACAGACAAAGATGGTACTGTCCCTATTGATGCGGTTACTACGAGTGGCAGCGGCTTGGATCCTCATATTACTCTTGCTAATGCCTTGGTTCAAGTCCCCAGAGTCGCGAAGGCTCGGGGTATATCTGAGGAAACTCTTAAAGGTCTTGTCGCGCAACATGTTGAAGGCCGGGATTTTGGAGTTTTTGGTGAACCAAGAATCAATGTTCTCAAACTGAATCTCGCCCTTGATACCGGAAAGACTGCTCCAATCATCAGTGCAAATACCTTTGATCAAGGGGACCCTCAATTTTTTGGTATCATCCAAGATGTCGTCATTTTTGTTCTTCTCGTTATAGCATCATATTTTCTCGGGACTTTTCTTTTTAATATCGTCACTGGGCGACCAACTAAATTGACCAAAAAATTTGAACGTATAGAATTATGGTTCTATCGTATTATGCACATCGATCCAAAAGAGGATATGAATTGGAAAACGTACACCTTTTGTCTGCTTGCGTTCAGCTTCATTTCTTTCATATTCACGTATGCGATTTTACGGGTACAAGGATGTCTTCCTCTCAACCCTCAAGGACTTACCAATGTGCAACCCGATGTTGCTTTTAACACTGCAATAAGCTTTGGTACGAATACGAACTGGCAAGCGTATTCTGGCGAGCAGACAATGAGCTACATAAGCCAGATGCTCGCGTTGAACTTCCAGAATTTTATGAGTGCGGCAGTTGGCTTTGTTGTTGCATTAGCGCTTATTCGTGCTATCACGAAAAGAAAAAAAGGCAAAGGCCTTGGTAATTTCTGGGTCGACATGACGAAAATTGTGATGTACGTTCTTATACCCATCTGCATCGTTGCTGCTCTCTTATTTGTAAGTCAAGGTGTACCCCAGACCTTTAATGGCCCTATCCATGCGACCACTCTAGAAGGTGCCCACCAAATCATCCCAGTTGGTCCTGTTGCAAGCCAGGAAGCAATTAAAGAATTCGGTACAAATGGAGGTGGTTTTTTTAATGCCAATAGTGCTCATCCCTTTGAGAATCCAACTCCCTTGTCAAATGTCGTTCAGATATTCCTGTTGCTCTTACTGTCCATGGCTATTTTTGTGATGTTAGGACGTATGGCACGTCAGTTGAAACAAGGAGTGGTGCTTATTATTGTCTGCCTCATTTTTCTTATTCCTGCGGTAGCAGTGACCACTGTTTATGAACAAATGGGGAATCATTCGCTGAATACGTTGGGAGTGGATCAATCACCGAGCGGTCTTCAAGCAGGGGGAAACATGGAGGGAAAAGAGGTTCGTTTTGGTATCTATGGCTCTACCATGTTTGCGGTTGCAACGACGTCGACCTCATGCGGGGCCGTCAACAGCATGCATGACTCCTATACACCGATTGGAGGGATGATCCCTCTGATATTAGTCCTCTTAGGCGAAGTGGTTCCTGGAGGGGTCGGGGCTGGTTTCTTCACTCTGTTCATGTATATTCTCATTACCATATTTATCGCTGGTCTCATGGTCGGGCGTATTCCAAACTACCTCGGAAAGAAAATCGAATCGTTCGACATGAAGATGACGGTACTCATTCTTATTTGCATAGAGACAACCATTCTTGTTTTTGCTGCGTTGTCTGTCGTAACTCCTGTGGGATTGGCCTCGATCACCAACCCAGGACCTCATGGGCTCAGCGAAATCCTCTACGCTTTTGGAAGCGCTGTCGGAAACAATGGAAGTGCGTTCGCAGGTCTTAATGCTGCAACGTTTTGGTACCTCATCACCATAGCTCTTGCGATGTTCATCGGGAGATTTTTCATCATCATTCCCATGCTTGCCATCGCGGGGAGTTTTTCAGAGAAATACGTTTATCCACCAACGGCAGGAACTCTGCCGACAGATAACGCCACCTTTGGGTTGTTTCTCATCGGGGTCATTATCATTGTCACTGGTCTCTCCTTCCTTCCTATTTTAGTCCTTGGCCCGATTCTTGAACATCTTTTATTGTCCGGAGGACATCTCTTCTTATGTGGGGGCTTCCTGATATGATAAAAAACCATTTTAAAAATAGAAATACGCGGACGCAAGATCAAAAAGAAATTCGCAGAGCCGCCCGTGCGAGGCCACTTCTTGATAAAAAGATAATCTCGTTCTCCTTGAAACAGTCAATAATCCGATTGAATCCTCGAATTCAACTGCGCAATCCTGTCATGTTTGTCGTTGAAGTCGTTGCAATCTTTGCTTCTTTGGTGTTTCTGTTTAATCTCTTTACCCACCATTTTTTGTCATTTCCCCTTCAGGTAGCTATTTGGTTGTGGTTTACGGTAATTTTTGCGAATGTTGCAGAAGCAATGGCTGAGGGCCGAGGGAAGGCTCAAGCGGAGAGCCTCCGACAAATGAAAGTAGATACTCAAGCTAAACTTCTTGATAAAAACGGTGAAATCAAAATAGTGAAAGCAACAGATCTTCGTAAAGGAGATATCGTCCTGGTCACCGCGGGAGATATCATCCCGGCTGACGGTACCGTAGTTGAAGGTGTCGCAAGCATCGATGAAAGTGCTATTACTGGCGAAAGTGCTCCTGTGATAAGAGAGAGTGGTGGTGATAAAAGCGGGGTGACTGGGGGTACACGTGTTCTTAGTGATTGTATTCGAGTCAAAGTATCTGTTGATCCTGGTGAATCTTTCATGGACCGAATGGTCAATTTAGTTGAAAGTGCTGAGAGACAAAAAACTCCCAATGAAATCGCACTTTCAGTTCTCATCTCAGGACTTACCCTTCTGTATATGGTTGTTGTCGCCACTCTTGTCGCATTTGCATCATACACGGACACGGAAGTAAGTACTGTTGTTCTTATTTCACTCCTTGTCTGTCTTATTCCAACAACGATAGGAGCGCTTCTTAGCGCTATCGGTATTGCGGGGATGGATCGTTTACTTGCCAGAAATGTTGTAGCAAAAAGTGGTCGTGCGGTTGAAGCTGCTGGAGATATCGATGTGATCCTTCTTGATAAAACGGGGACAATTACCCTTGGAAACCGACAAGCAGTTGAGTTCATCCCTGCGCCAGGAGTCAGTAATGCAGAGATTCGGGATATGTGTATATTGAGTTCTCTGTCAGATTGTACCCCTGAAGGTCGGAGTATCGTTGAATTAGCTCTTGTTCAGGGAGCTGCACAAAAGGAGGTATCTGGCGGGAAGCCTATTGATTTCAGCGCGGATACACGGATGAGTGGGGTCGACCTTCTTGACAGGAAGATTCGCAAAGGCGCACCTGAGGCGGTGACGAAATACATTCATAATTTAGGGGGATCGGTATCAGAAAAGGTCAATGAGGCAGTTATACACATAGCTCAAGAAGGTGGTACTCCCCTTATGGTCTCAGACAATGAACGTATTATTGGAGTCATTCATCTCAAGGATATCGTTAAACCGGGGATCGCAGATCGGTTACGTATTCTGAAACGAGTTGGAATACGTACGGTAATGATTACTGGTGATAATCCAATTACCGCAAAAACCATTGCAGATGAAGCAGGGGTGGATGAGTTTATCGCTGAAGCAAAACCAGAAGATAAACTCGGGTATATACGGAAGGAACAGGAGAAAGGTCAGCTGGTTGCAATGATTGGTGATGGAACCAATGATGCTCCTGCTCTTGCTCAAGCGGATGTGGGGCTCGCTATGAATAGCGGAACTGATGCAGCGAGGGAGGCTGGTAACATGGTGGATCTTGATTCCTCACCAACCAAGCTTATTGACGTTATTGAAACGGGGAAACAACTTCTTGTTACAAGAGGTGCTTTGACGACGTTTAGTATCGCGAATGATGTATCGAAATATTTTGCTATCATCCCGGCGATGTTCCCTGCGTTACCCATTTTCCATGCTATGAATATTATGCGCCTTCACAGCCCTGAAAGTGCAGTGCTCAGTGCAGTTATTTTTAATGCTATTATTATCATTCTCCTTATCCCTCTTGCATTGAAAGGTGTGGCATATCGTCCTGCAGGAGCGTCGAGTATCCTTCGACGAAATGCTTTACTCTATGGGGTTGGGGGAGTGATCGTTCCATTTATCGGGATTAAATTAATTGATATTCTGATCACTACTGTCGGATTAGCATGATAGAAAATTGATTCAAACATATGATTAATATAGTGTTGAACGACTATGTATTTCAAGCCTTATTGAGCGGTACAGTATGCGTGAAATAAAAAAAGATACGCGTCCTCGCCCTGAGTCATTTCTTGACCTTATTCGGCGGGAAGGACGAGGAAATCTAAAAATATTCCTCGGTTTTGCACCAGGTGTCGGTAAAACCTATCGGATGCTTCAGGAGGCACACCAATTAAAACAGAAAGGCGTTGATGTTGTCGTAGGTATCGTTGATACTCATGGCCGAAATGACACGGAAATACTACTCGAAGGACTCGCACAAATCCCACCACGGAAAGTAAACTACAAAGGACATGAACTCTTTGATATGGACATGGATGCAGTACTTGTGCGTCTCCCTGAGTTAGTTTTGATTGATGAACTCGCACATACGAATGCACCTGGTGGTCATAATGCGAAACGATGGCAGGATGTTGAAGAATGTCTGGCGATGGGTATCAACGTTATGACTACCATGAACGTCCAGCATATTGACAGCCTTAATGACGATATTGCACGGACAACGAAAGTACGTGTGACTGAAACGGTTCCTGATAGATTCCTTGATACACTCGCTGACGAAATCGTTGATGTAGATCTTCCTGTTGATGAGCTTTTAACCAGACTTGAAGAAGGCAAGATTTACCCGAGGGAACGGATTGCAACAGCACTTCATAATTTCTTCCAATTGCGGAAGCTCACTGCACTTCGCGAACTCTCCTTGCGTGAAGTAGCAAAAAGTGTAGGTGCAAAAGCTGCAAAAAGAGAAGCTACTCTATCTGAGGAATCTCGTGGTGAGGTTCCAAAGGAGCGTGTATTAGTGACTATTAGTTCGAATTCTAAAAATGCATGCTTGTTAATTCGGAAAGGTGCGCGATTAGCAGGAGAACTTAATACTGATTGGGATGTAATCACTGTCGAGTCTTCGAAGGATAATGAAAGTACACGAACGATTGAGGAATCACAACGTCTGAATGACAACATGGACCTTGCTAGGTCACTTGGAGCAAAAGTCGTGAGACTAAGGGGTGAAATTATACCGCATATCATCCTTGAATATGCACGGGAAAATAGAATCGGAAAGATTGTTGTGGGAAAAACATGGCATCCTTGGTTTAAACGATTATTCAGAGGTGATATCATGGATCACATCCTGAGGGAATCGAGATCAATAGATGTGTATGTTGTGACTTTTGAGAATCCTAAGAAGTTTCACTTAAGATCATAAAAAAATTGATACGCTTTTTTTATTTAACAGAAAGGAAAATTTAGCGCAATGTTCGATTATTGTGACATGAACACATCGCACTGAATAATTATTCCATCCCTAACATTTACCATTGATTCATTCGTTGGAATATTTGTTCTGGGTTGCTCCGTACCGCCGTTCGTATCCCTTCAGCCATCCCGATTGCTGTCTCATATTCGTCTTTTTCTAATGCTTTTATAACCGCGGTAGCAACCTCTGAGGCCGAAATACCCTTGTCCTTCTGTCCCCTCCGATTCCGTGCACCCTTATCCAAATCAGTATCCACGGTTGGGGGGATGATCTCAAACACCTTCACGGAGGTGTTCCGTAGTTGATGTCGTAGAGACACTGTAAAGGAATGAAACGCTGCTTTCGTCGCGCAGTAGACCGGCATGATCGCAATAGGGCAAAATCCTAACCCAGATGTGACATTAACAATAGCAGCTTGCTTTCGATTCAGGAACCACGGGATAAACAGCTCACAAAGATGAATAGGCGCCTTTAAATTGATCTCGATTTCATCCTCATCCTTATTCCTGTTGTTTTCCCCAGTTTTGAGATTTATCATCCTTTGGATGCCCGCGTTGTTCACAAGGATGTTAACCTCATTGAAGGTAGAGGAGACCCAATGAAACAGTTCCTTTCGCTCCCGTTCTTTTGACACATCGCAAACTCTGATATGCAGCTGCGGGAGTTTCTTTTTTGCTTCTTTCAGATATAGCTCACGTCTCCCACAGATGATTACTTCATTATCAGCTTTTATAAATTCCTCAGCAAGTGCGAAACCAATTCCGGTCGCACCTCCCGTGATTACAATAGTATTCCCGTTGATTTTCATATGATCTTCACCTTTCTACTAACAAGCATCATAGTTTGTTTCCAAAACGGTTATAGAAAGTAAAATTTTCGACATCGCGACGCACCCGCAGGTTGTGAGCCGGCGTAGTCGTGTAGCCCAGACGGCAGGAAAAAGCAATTTTCAGGTTTTTGGGAATGTGAAGGATTCTCTTCACCTTATTTTCCGCTGGATCTGAGTTAAAAGCGCTCAGGATGTGGCAGTTGATTCCCAGCGAATTTGCCATCAACCACATGTTTTCCATGACGCACCCGAGACTCATGATCCCAAGAAAGTCTCCTCGGGAGGCCGGTGCCCTTTTGTTAGGGTCGTACACCACGACCAAGATCACCGGGCTTGTCTTCACAAGTCTGCCTTGAAATGAGGAGGTTTTCTCATCTGGTCTAGGTTTAATTTTCGGATTCCTCATGAATGTTGGAAACATCGTACCTAAAATCCCGACTTTTTTTCTCCGTAGCTCCTCTTGTGAAAAGGATAACTGTTGATAATTTTCGCGGATAAACGTCTGAGATATTGGGGATTCGATATCTCCTATCTTCTTCAAGAGTTTCTTATCATCGACGACGAGGATCTCAAAGTTCTGCATATTGTGGGCTGTCGGAGCCCAACGTCCAGCCTCCAGAATCTGCTTCAAATCCTCCATATCAACGGGACGATGGATATCATATGGCCCCCGTGTTGACTGTCGGTTCTGTATCCCTTTAAACATTTCACTCATACCGCTATCCCTTACTTTTTAAATTGATTCATGTGCAAAACACATTCGTTTATCTTTTAATAATGTTGGCTTCATTGATATCCTTTCGGCGGATGAAGATAGGTTTCTTGGCTGGACCTCCACGAGGATAAATATAAAATAGAAAAAGTAACTAAACACAAATTTAAAAGTAAATAGAAGTTCGAACCGCTTTTCATAACAATTGGTTTTTCTCCTGCAACAAAGATAAAAATGCAGAGGAAGAGATACCAACTCGAAGTTCAACTCATATAATGACAAGAGGATTAATCTAAATTACAGAAGTAAGTGTGAAAATCAATAAAACACCTACTATTGTTGTGAAAATTGTTTTCCAATTAGGGTTTTTATATGTTTCGGGTAGCAGGTTAACAGCTCCGATATAGATAAACTCCCCTGCAAACGCTGCTAGTATCAAAGATAGAATAACTTGACTTACACCAATTAAAGACGTAAAAGCGATTCCTATGATAGGTGCGATTGCATCCATTAGTAAATATGCCTGAGCATTTTTCACATGTTGTTTGTTCTTTAACATCAAGGTAACGGTATTGATTCCATCGGTGAAATCATGAAATATGACAGCTAAAGCAACAACGAGACCAACTGCAGGATTAACTCGATATGCTGCACCTATAGCGGCTCCATCTAAAAAACTATGGATAATTAAACTTCCTGCTCCTATCGGACCCATGATATGGCCGTGTCCTTCATCTTCTTTATGATGATGAATTAAGAAGTATTTTTCTAAGATACTGTAAAACAGGAAAGATGCTACAATAGTTATCATAATATATCTTGTTGGTAGGTTCACCGATTTAGAAATCTCTAGGCTCTCTGGTAAAATATCAAAGAATGTAACGGCAATTAAAGTACCTGAAGCAAATGCAAAAAAATAAGGAAGAGCTTTTTTGAATTTTATCGCTAATGTTCCACCTATCAATGTTGAAAAGAGTGTTGTAAATGCCAATCCAATAATAATCCAATCCATGATTTATAATTAGTTTTCATGTACTTATTAATTTTCAATTTGTTAATTAAAACCTATAAAATTTACGCGGGAAAGGAGATACGATCTTTATTTTACTAGTAAAAAATTGAAGTTTTCTCCTGTTGAAATTGTTAAAATGCAGGGGGAAGAGATTTAAACCCCATTTTGCCGGCACGACAAGGATTGATAGACAACCTTAATGTAAAATTAAATCTTAAATGCTTTGATTTTTTGATTTTCACAACTATAACAATATCCTATATGAACACAAATAGTTCCTCCACATTGAGAACAAGTCCACCTTATTTTTTCATTTTTAACAAATTCTCTCACTCCAAATTTTTTAATATTCTCAAGATTTTCAATCGTACTCATATTGTATTTTGTTCGATATCTTTTATCCATCTGTTTTATTCTTTCACAAGGAAATTTGTCACATTCAAAACAAAATTTTAAATTATTTATATTTAATTCATTACAGTTCTTGATTCTGCAATTCACACAACTAAATGATTTGTTTTCATTACTTCCTCTACAACCAGGGCATCTCTTTTTTTCTCTAAGATATCCCCTACAAATACCGCAATTCATTCCGCATGCTGCTATAAATGAACTCTTCATTGATAACTTAGTGGTCATTGCTTAAACCCTTATAATGTAGGAGTAAATAATTATTGTTTCTATTTTCTATATTTTCATTATCCTAAAGTAAATAATTTAATAAAAAAATGCAGAGGAAGAGACTCCAACTCGAATTTTAAATCTCATTCTTACTCTAGAGTTAAATCCGTACTACTCAAATAAAACGGAAGCGAGGAAAGAGAATCAGCCTTCAATTTACTAGCAAAAATCTTGGTTTTATATCTTTTAAACGGTTTTTCCATACTCCGGTCAGGATTTAAGATCCACGGGCATAATTCCCTATTTCAGATTGACCTAAAAATATAATACCTTTATGAATAGAGATTTAAAAAATTCGGAGTCTATTTTATTATCCTCATTAACCTTAAAATATTTATACAAGAAACCAATATAAAAATTAGTTATTATGAAAAACTATACCCTTCTCATTTTTATTTTTACCATTTTTCTGCTTATCGGATTATTCCCTTCATATTACTCCCAATATCCCTATTCACCAGCAGTCAAAGAAAAAACCATCATTTATGTTGATGATAGTAATATTCTTGGACCCTGGGAAGGAACCAGTGAACATCCGTTTCAACATATCCAAGATGGAATTAATGTCTCACAAGATAATGATATAGTCTATATCTTTAACGGAACATACAATGAATCTCTTCTCATCCACACATCCATCACCCTTTATGGAGAAAAAACGACACTTATCAACGGTAGCTACAGACCTTTTATTATTACGATACAATCAGAGAACGTTACACTTCAGAATCTCATGATACAAAACTCAGGGGGATATCCTGACAATGCTGGAGTGATCCTCAGCTCAAATCATGCAATCATTATAAATTGTACATTCTACAGAACGAGAACAGGTATCTACGCACAGAACACCTCATTTCATATGATCGAAAATTGTACATTTTGTAATAATGGAATCGGAATCAGCCTGTCATCGGTAAAACAGGTCACCATTAAAGACTGTACATTTGGTCAAAATGCGATAGGGATCCATTACGATAATGCATCTGATATCCTACTTACTACATCCTACTTTCATACGAACGGACGAGCCGGTTTTTTTAATAATTCTCACAACCTCACTCTTTCTCAGTGCAATATCAGCGATAACAGCGTCAACCAAGGGGGAATTTTTCTGAATACATGCTCCACGATTTTTATTACCAATAGCATCTTTCGACACAATGGTATAGCTATACGAGCCACCCAATCAGAAGTAATCGAGATTCATCACTGCACTCTGCGTTTGAACACCCACTTTGCAATAGTAATTGATACTGCAAGCTCCCAGATAAACATCACGAATTGTGATATCACCGATGGCTTTCGATACGGCATCTACCTAGCAGAAAAAAGCACATGTACTCTCTCTCATAACAACATTCACTCCAATATACTCTATGGGTTATACACAAAAAACTCCGATTGTATCATACAGGATAACTATTGGGGATCATTGTCTGGACCTTCGCTTACAGGATTCGGAAGAGGTAATCAAATTCACATGCCATTCGGTCGAATAAAAAGCTACCCCTGGATGACCCAGACAGTCCTTGATACTGGCGCAAACTGGACAAACAATAAACCACTTCTGAATCGGACTATTCTAAACCCAATAACAAGACCAATTCATTTCTTTTCCAACGATACCGATGGAGATGGTGCTCCTGATTGGTGGGAAATAAAATGGGGATATAACCCCCTTGTTTGGGATGACCACACGCATCTCGACCCTGATGGTGATGCATTGAACAATATCGAAGAATGCTACACTGATGCATACGGATCAAATCCGTTCCATAAAGATATCTTCCTGGAAATTGATTGGATGAAATCAAAAAACCCAAATCAAATAAACAAACCAAACGCGGAACTCATCAAAGAAGCAGAAAACGTTTTTGAACAACACAACATCACGCTTCATATTGATGTGGGAAATTATAATGGTGGAGAAGAGATACCCTATTTCTCAAATTTCTCCTTTTCAGATCTCGTTGATGTCTATTGGCAATATTTCCTGCATTACGATTTGAATAATCCACGGAAAGGTATCTTTCGGTATGGAATAATCTGTGACGCTGGTCCTGATGTGAATTTCCCGTTTATGGGATGGGACCAATTTGATTCCTTCCTTATTTCTGCACAACAAATATCCGAACAATTCCCTTGGATTAACAGAAGTAATATTATTCTTGAAGGCTCCATCCATCATCTTGGTCATACACTTGGTCTCCTTGCTGATACATATAATGGAATCGACAATATTGGGACACTACATCCTTTAAGTACGCAATGGTTTATGTACCGTAATTATAAAAGTTGCATGAATTATTGGTATAAATATAAAACTTTTTCATACTCTGATGGAACTCACGGACCAGGTGATTTTGACGATTACCGTCATCTCAACTTCGGTTTTTTTAAAAACACTCTTTTCCACTGGCCACAGGGATGATTAATTGAGTGTCTATAACATCATTACCTTTCGCGCAAATGCGACATATCAAGCATAACCGTAGTTACACTTCTCTTTTTTCAGATCACAGTGAATATTTCGTTATCAAAACTATGTTTTTCTCTTGTAAACAGGTAAAAATGCAGGGAGAAGAGATTTGAATTTCAGTTTATCGGTATGACAAGGATTGATTTTTGAAAATTTATTCGATACTGTGCAGATATCTATAACCTTGTTCATTTCCTCAATTTTAAACAATAATTTTTAGTTTGAGCAATATCGTCTAATATTGTATGAAAAACCTTTGATTTTTCTTTAATATCCAATCCATTGGTTTTCTTTGTTATTTGTTGTAATACCTCTTTAAGTTCCTCAATTTCTAAAACTGTTGCAGCGATACAATAATAACTTTTTGAACGCCCTTCGTTAAATTCTTTTAACATCTCTTTGAGTAAATGCTCTCTGTTTTTCTGTGTTTTTTCAAATTTTCTTATTCCGTTTTTTTGAATAAATTGAATATCCTCCTCAAGTTTTTGATAACATTTGAAAGAATCAATCTTTTTACCTGCTTCTCTGTGTTTCTTCCATTTTTCACAGGTCTTGTTTTCTTCGCAATCCCAGCAAAATTCAATTTTTTTTTTCTTTACAGCACAAGTAATAAATGGACAACCAACAACCATTCTTGTTGTGCTCTTGCATCCCAGACATTTGCTCTCTGCTTCAGTGTTGTACATAGGACAAAGTCTGCAAGAAAGTCCACAGACTCCAATATCAGGATATTTTATTTGCATGATTACCTTTTTGAAGTATTATTTCTATCTCTAAATATCTTTTTTATTTATATGTAATTCTTGAGCGGGATAAAAAAGTGCAGGGGAAGGGATTTAAACCCCAGTTTACCGGTACGACAATGATTGACATTTAGTTAAAATCGAGGGGATATAGGTCGGTTATGTTGACTTTCATGTTGTTTAAGTTGACATTCATGTTTACTTATCATGTTTGACTTATGTGCATGTTCCATTTAATGTTCCATTCCATTCCACTCTATAGAGGAAAATGGAACAAGAATGGAATGAGAATGGAATGGAACTGGAACAAAAACTGCAACATCATTTTGGATGAAGTGTCCTTGTTTATTTAGACCTTTATTTGGTTGAATTCACATCTGAGGTAAGGATGAAAAAAGTGCAGGGGAGGGGATTTGAACTCTCGGACTTCTTCAACACGGTTGTTAACCATTCGCACAAAAAAACATGAGTTAAAACCATGTTAATGCTTTTACGATGCAAATAACTAACGCTATTTTTCTGAAGAATAAGCAAATGGGGAGTCTTGTCCGAGAGGAAATATAAATAAATCTTTCATATTCTACTTTAGGAGGACCCCCTTTTTAAAAATAAAAAAAAGGAAATTGTGGTTGAGGTAAGACTGATTATTTCGACTTCCACAATCCATGTATATTACAGTAATCTCGTGCCGATAATTTCTTTGCGGTGACACAAAACTCTGCTTCCGGTTTTTCTGCAGGTTTTAAAAACTTCCTGTATACTGCTTCGTCAGCATGCAGTTCGATCCATTCGATATAATGTCTCTCCTCCATCGGATGCGGTATAGAACCTACTTTTACTTTTACACCCGTCGTTGTTTTTTCGATCACGGGAACATGTTTTTCGTTTCCCGCATCCTGTAATTTCTCGTTAAGCAATTCCATAGG
>Ga0209777_10006780_pt1 | contig 12835 bp, 7 predicted proteins | sample FrelakmetHBP12HB_FD_187147 | JGI IMG/M metagenome (GOLD analysis project Ga0209777, IMG submission 187147) | Freshwater lake sediment microbial communities from the University of Notre Dame, USA, for methane emissions studies -HBP12 HB (SPAdes)... | ecosystem: Environmental > Aquatic >...
GTAATTCCGTAGAATATCTCTAGCAAGACAACAATCAATGGAATAATTAGGATCAAAGCTATTTGTAATATCTCATAGGTACCAAAAGGCCAATCGCACATTTGATTCAATTGGGTTTGGACAGATAGCATGTCTTTCAAATATAATGCATTCTCTTTGTTTGGAACTCTGAAGGGCTCCTCCAAAGCCGCGCTCATCTGGGATGAAAACATCTCAATCTTTTCTTTCTTAAATAAAGTCATCATCCTGTGAATGCTGACCTGCAGTAGGATGAAGTACGCAAAAAGCAAGATCGCAAAGCTTGAAAACCACAATATCATCTGTAAAGAAGAGAACCTAGGGGGCACTATCATATGGAAGATGCCCCACATAATGTAAGCGCTTGATGCATAGATGGTGAACTTCGAGAATAGCATCCCGATAGAGTGGAAGTCTGAAAACGAAGCACTGACTTGCAATGGCAGCTTTCCTATTTTATTTACTGTCCAGGCAGTCATTATCAAGATATACAAACCTGCTCCTTCGATGTAAACGGCGAAATAATATCCCAATTTAAAAATGATATCTGAAATACTTGAATTAAATGAGACATCATGGTAATCAATGCCGGAGATATGGACAAATATTATAAATAAAAATGAAAAAATAATTATCATTCTATCGTTGAATATATCAGCCTCCTGCTCCTCGAAGAATCTAATTATCATTTCCTTTGGCAGGTTGACGGTGTTAAGGAATATGTCATGAAAAGACTTTATTCTGTTATGTGCCCAATTGATAGCCGTTCCCTGCAGGCCAATAATGACCGAAATGATCAAAAAGCCGTCAATATACCTGAGTGATTTTTCAAATAGAATCAAGACGAGACAGGAGATTGAAAAGAAAGCTGCTGCATAGAGAAGCCATCCCAAATAATATGGGACTGGAATTGACGAAACGAACTTCTCCAAATGCGTCTCTGGCGTAATATCAACTCGATCTATATTCCCGGTTTCAATTATATAAATTTGCCGAACACGGCAATAGAGTTATACCTTATAACAAAAGTTTTAAATCCCATAACATTCTATAAAATTAAATAAAATGTTGTACGCCATTCTGGCGCCATTGAGCTTGAGTAGAGATCGATCTGGCCCTAAAAATAGGCTTATTCGATCTTTGCTTCAACAATCTCTTCTCTCATTCTGCACAGATTTTCAGCACCACGAACGAAGAACCAATAGTGCACAATTACCAGAAGACCCCAGCCAACCGGAGAATAATAGACTGCCCAAATCGGCTCTATCTTTATCGACCCGGTGGCATTCAGTGCCAGCCAAATGATGTTTACCACCAAATATACGGCGATGTGAAGTTTGAACAACCTCATTTGGTCTGCAACAGTTGCCTCTCGAAAGAGCCTTTTATATTCGTCCAAAGTTCCAGCTATTTTCCTCACCCCCTGGAATTATACAATAATATCATTTGGAAAGATTTAAAGGTATGGATGATATATCATATTTGTTCGTTAAAATGAGGCGGTTGAAGTGAGCGTTAAATTAGCGGCTTGGGATGTTCAAGAATCAGATTTTCCTTCTTCTGGCACATTATCAGATCAATTGAAGTTTCTTTTAAGGTACGGTGTTCTGGCTCCATCCGGGCCTAACACCCAACCCTGGAAATTATCGATCAAAGGCAATGAGGTTTCTTTGATCGCCGACTTCGTTAGGTCTTTGCCAAACGTTGATCCCAACGATAGGACTCTCTACATAAGCCATGGCTGTCTTCTCGCCAATATTCTATTAGGAGCTGAGCACTTCGGATTTGGATACAATGTAAAATGTTTGCCTGATGGCCTGTCTGGCGATAGGACAGCAGTTGTGCAATTTTCTGACATATCCAAAAATGTCACTGAACCCAGGTTTCCCGATCTCTTCGGGGAGATAACCAGACGCCATACCAACAGGAAGAGATATGATGACAGGACAATCGAGGACGATAAGATCAAGGAATTGAAGGACTGCGTTAATAGAGATGGCTTCAGGCTGGACATAATTACTAGCAGGGAAGGCAAGAACAAGATGGCGGACATCCTGAGCAGTGCCCATAAGATTCAGCTAGGAAATAAAGCCTTTCGGAAAGAGCTGGCATCTTGGGTAAGGCCGAATACCTCTGATGCCAAGGACGGGCTGCCAGGCTATTCCTTTGGGTATTCAGATTTCGAGTCTTTCTTTGGCTCATTCATTTTTGGAACCTTTGATATGTCTGGTTCCCGGGCCCGGATAGAGACCTCCTTTATGAAAGATGCACCGGCAGTAGCCATTTTGTCCACAGAAAGCGAGGACAAATTGACATGGATCAGGACAGGGGTTCTGTTTGAGATTCTGTTTCTCACAGCGACCAGGTTGAATGTCATGTTCGACCTTTTTAGCCAGCCTATAGGAATCCCAGAGCTCAGGCAGGAGATGGCCCAGATATTGAACATAAAATATCCCCAGATCCTTATCCGTATGGGTTATGCAGAGGCAGCCAAACACACCCCCAGGAGACCTGTTGAGGAGGTCTTGATTTCCTGAACGAAAATGCGGTTCCCATATGACTCGCTCAATAGCTGCGCCGTAGCTCCAATAGTTGCATAATATTTGCATAATAGTCGGCTCGAAAATAAACCTCGATAAATCAAATATCTACGGAGGTAAGAACTTCGAATAGGTGGATAATTCGCATGGAAAGAAGTCTCAAATCATTATTATTCTTAATTGTGTTTATTGGCTTTCTAATACCAGCGATGGGACATCAGCCTTTCTTTGAAGATAATGAGTTCACTTTCGACAGCCCAGGACACATCAGTGACCCTAACGTCTCGACTGCTATGTACGCAACGCTTGAAACGCCCACAAATGTCGATTACTACGATTTTAACGGGAGCAGGGGCGAGTCAATTTTCCTGAGCATTACAATTCCTCAGATAGCCGGTCAAGAGAACTTCGCTCCAACAATGGCACTGATCGGTCCGGGTCTGCACGATGTTGATTTGCCAAAGAATGTCAAAAAATCACAATACTCAGGTGCCCTTATACTGCAGTCACCTGCAAATGCCACGCCTTTCTTCGAGCCCTTCAGCCGTACATCCTATTGGACGCGCCAGGAGCAGAATGTCACACTGCTTGCAAATGGAAGGTATTTGGTGGCAGTCTGGGATGACAAAGGACAGATAGGTCGTTACGTATTTGTAATCGGTTATAAAGAAGTTCTAGGAGGCGATCTTGCTTTCCCTCTGAAGATAAGGCACTACTGGAAGTCTTTGACACCGTTTGCCCAAGCCCAAACGTCTGCCCAACCTGCGAATGAGTCTGCCTCATCACCAAATAACACTCAACCAGGATTCGGGGCAGTCTTTGCCGTGATAGCTTTTGTTGCGATAGCTTATGTTACCCTAGGAAAGGATCGGTAGGCTCAATATGTGCATCTCCGCCCCCTCACCTAGATATCTGTCAGCCTTGGCAAAAGGCAATAGAATCCGAAATAGAGTAAGCCTTTTGCAGATTTTCTATGGGCAAGAGCCGCATCCACTGTCCTCCGGCGCGTTCAACAAACACGAGCTGCAAGGGATCTCCTGGTCCAGAGGGTATTCGGATAGGTTCAATGCCAGATTAAATGATTTAGGCGGAACCCAGCTTCCACCAACATAGGTTGCATAGGTTGACACGTTTTCGTGCGGTTTTAGGGCAGACCTAACAGTCAGGCAGCAGGGCAGCCAGTCCAGGACAAAGCCACAGGCAGCCCTGGCGTTGACCACTCCACCATTGTATTGGGCAGAAACATCGACCTGGTTGATGAACCGTGATCCTGTATCTTTCATGCTGGCCCGCAGCGTTATCGATTGCTTTCCACCGATCTGCATCATTGGTAAAGACCATCTAATCTCTCTTCCTGTTATATCCGGTCGCAGGCTCGAATTAATGAAGGTCAAGCCCTCCGGAAGCCTATCCGTTACAGAGATTGGTCCAAGGGTCTTGTTGCCATCGTTGGTGAGATTTATCCTGAAGAGTGCTGTGGTTCCGTCTTGTTTCAATACATCTTTAGTCACGTTGATATGAGGCCGGATGTACTTTGGACCCGCGTTGATGGCGATGGTGGTATCTAATTTGTAATTGCCTATGAATGTCTCGTCAACACTTACATTTTCTTTCGATTTTGGACCTATTTGCTGAACCGCCTTTATGTCCGCAGTGCCGTTGAACTGGCCGAATAAGGCCATGGTCGCGTCCTGCATCATTGTCTCTTTCTTTATGTTATCGGCAAAGCCGATGCGTTCGCTGATGGTAGCTCCAATATCCCTGTTGCTGGTTCGCATCTCCTCATGCCATTTGGACGAATAGTTGGTCTTGAAGTCGCCAAACGACTGATTATTAGGAGCATATGTCATAGTGGCATCCTTGTAGATCAATCCTGTCTTTATCACCTCATCGGACTGGTAACTGCCGCTACCAGCCTCGAAGGATCTTTGAGTTTTGCCTACTCTCTTGTCGGAAGCCACAAAACCTAGCCCTTTTGCGCTCTTTGAGTAAGAAACCCCGCTGCCGTAGGAGTCCAGGGATTGCCCGATCTTGAAGCTGCCATGATAGTCCTCGGAGATCTGCATATCGTTCTCTAAGGGCCCCGGAATGGTGCGGGGTTTTGTTTTGGTGTATCCAATCTGAGCCTTTCCGCCATAGAAGTCTCCGGTCGATTTGTAGACCGTTTGGTTCGGGTCCACCAGGAAAGAGCTCTCTTTGTTGATGATGTCCATGTAGAGGTAGTTCTCGGAGACAGTCTCGTCCCTAACGTAGTTCTTGGCTTTGGTTCGGTCAAACCAGAGCGAATTGAAGTTCAATTCTCGATTTTTCGATAGAGACAAACTTGTCGGCGCGTGCTTGGCGAAGATCTTCTTGTCCAGCCTTATGCTCTTGTTGCTGTTGTTAAGGTGTACAAGCTGTTCCTGCTGGTAGTATCCGCTACCGTGCTCTACTGTTTCGATCTCTGTTCCGGGATCTGAAACGCCTACGGAGACTGAATCTGTGCGGATTTCTGGACGCTCATCTCTATAATCATTATCTAAATCTGTATCATAATACCCAATCATTTTTACAAAATTTGTTAAACTGTATGGTTGCAGATTTGTCGATAGCATTTTTCTATCATAGATGTAGCCATCGCCAGAGACCGATCCGCTCTCGTCGAATCTGATATTTGGACGCTCCTTCACTTGCACGGTTAGACTGATCGATCTCCTTGAGGAACCTGGAAGAGTTCCAATGTCCCAGATCAGAGTCTTACCTTGAATCGAGCCAGGTGCAGGACTTGCCCAGACAAAATCAACATCTGGCAAGTTGTCAGTAATATTTACATTATGTGCCTCATACTTCTCTGTGTTTCCATAAGATATTGTGTAATTCACAAGCTCTCCAGGACAATAAGTACTTTTATCCGCTTTCTTCACGATATAAAGGCTGTGAATAACCGTAATCGGTAGATTATTGTAATTGCTCTTACTCTCATTGGAGCTTATTTTGTACAGGTTGTACACCTCCCTTGTGCTGTCAGGTATCGAATCCTTAGCATGCATGTACATCTTTATCATACCCCGGGCACCAGGAGGCAGGGACGCTAAATTCCAGTGATAATGTGGAATATTCGTATAACTATTTATGAGTGGATTTAACTCTATTTTTTTTACTTCGAGGTTATTGTCGACTATATCGTCGATGCTGACATTTGTGGCGGTGATATTTCCAGTATTATTATACGTGATAGTATAGTTGAAATAATCCCCCGGGATGATCATTTTTTCGGAAGAAGTCTTGTTTATCTGGAGCAAGGGAAGCCGCACGGGAAGCAGAACCATAGTGCTGACACTTGCATTGGCTTTTATTTTCTCGGCGCAGGAGATTCCTGCAGTATTCACTAGCAAAGTGCCATTTTGCACCGAAGGGTTGACCTTAACATAAACCGTGATAGTTCCAGATACTCCTTTCGCAAGATCTCCCAAGTTCCAGATATTATTTGATCCTGTAGGCAGGGGCGAAGAAGATACGAAGGTCACGTTCTTGTCGTAATTTTCGTTTATAACAACGCTATGAGCAGTCTCATTTCCTGCGTTCTGGTAGCTGATGGTGTAGGTCAGAGTCTTGCCGGCCCGAACAGTATCTGGTTCGGCCTTCTTTGTGATGCTGAGCTCAGGAAGAGGACGCTCGATCTCAAGCAGATAAGCAGCAATATCAGAGACCGTAGTTCCCCTGGTGTCTATTGCAGTTACAGTTGCCACGTTCTTCAGTGTAGCTTTGAATATCTTTTCGCCCGGTGTCTTTTTATATTGCTTGCTCAGAATAGTTCCATTCGAATCCAATACTAATATAATAAGTGAGTCTCCATTGGCATGATCTATTATTGTATATGTCATGTAGCCCTTTGCAGGCGTGTCGTATTCTATATTGAGGGCCTCCTTAGTCCTGTTAGAATTATAGCCATCAGATACCGGTTGGCCTTTATTTCCGTATCCTGTGGTCAGGGTCGACAGAGAGATAGGATCGATGTAAATCGAACTTTTTATAGTGCCAGTCTGGTCCAGAGTTTCAATTAAGACTTCACCAACCAGCTTGCCTGTATAGTTATACCTGGTATAATTGACTCCCTTAATCTCTAAGTTCTCGACTGTTTTCCGGGCGAGGGATTTGTTGAAGCCGGTCCGAAGCCGCTTGAGCTTGTTCAGCATTATCTCTAGCCTGGGCCTGCTGTTCATCAGTTTCTGAATAATCATATCCTGTTGTGCAGCTGCCGATTGATTTGACATTATCGTTAAGCGTTGATAATAAAGAGGATCAGGGACCTTGTAATTAACACACTCATATCGCCATGTCTCCGACGAGTTCAAGATATTGTTTCCATTGTCGCCACTAACATACTGCGGAGTGCATCCGGGTCCCCATTCTGGGACGTCCGTAACCTTAACGTCCTTGAGCGGCAGATCTCCCGTGTTTGTGACGTTGTAGATATAAGTGACAATGTCCCCGACGCGGGCTGGGGACTTGGGCTCACAATTCTTATTTATTCGGATACTAGAATTACATTGCTTAACGGTTATCGTCTGCTTGCAGGCCAAATTGTTGAACGAGATCTCGAAGATACCCGGACCTGGCGGAGTCCACTTTACATCAGCCTTGGTCGGATCATCGAAGCCTCCTACTGAGTTACCTCCAGCGTCCAATGCCTTCCACCGGTAGCTCGGCAGATCCAACTGGGCAAAAAATTGTACACTAATTCCCACGCAGCCGGTATCGGGCCCGAGCTTCTGGCAAACATACCTAATGCCGTTAATTGTAGCCGTTGCCTCCTGGGGGAGCAGAGTATTTCCCATGTCATCCTTTGCACCCTCTACCCTGACCAGGTTGACAACTGGCTGGTCGGTGATATTGATCACCTGAAAGCTGGTCGACACCTTAATCGAACGGCCTGGAGCTAATGGTGAACTCAGAAGGTTGTTCCAGCTCAAGGCGGAGCCGCTATCTCCTGTCCAGGACGGATTCGAGCTAACAGGCTTCAATAAATTGTTTGGATAGTTGTCCACGAGGGGCAAGGAGGTCACATTCGTCTCGCCTGTGTTGATTATATTAATGGCATAGCCGACGGTGTCTCCGAGCTTAACATTATCCTTGTCACCGTCAAATGCCTTCTCTAGGCTGATCTGACTGACGGGCCTCGGGTTGACCATCAGTTTGATCTCATTGCTCGCTCCACAGCCAGTTTCTGGGTGAGTTACGGTTACTCTTATTGTGATCTCTTCCGGAGCTTTCACCTCAGGAGGCGTCCAAACGAAGACTCGGTCTGTGTAGGAGTTAGAAGTGCCGCCAGAAGCACTCCATAGGTACTCATAAACGCTTCCATCAGGCGGTGGCGGGACCTGGTAGGAGTAGCTTTTTCCTGAGAAGACCCTATTCTCGTTTTGAGCTATACATGTAGAACACATTAACAAAAATAACAACGCTAACGCTGCAGCTATAAAAAGACCTCTTGTCCTTCTTCTGGCCTCTTCTCTGCGGCACTTGTAGGGTTTCATGATTAATTAACTAGCACTATTATATGCATTACAATTCAGAGGATACCACTATATTAATTATTTTCGTGCCATGAAGCATGAACCAAGATATTCCTAGCTTCTTTCTTCTTGGTGCACCTGCTTAGAGATAAGATGGCTAGACTTCGTCGATTAGTTCTTCCTTGACAGCCCGCTCCAATCCATTTATTTTTATGCGCATTTTTGCATGCAAAATTGATGAAAGCATCATAAGCTTGATGTGTTATGATGCTTTCATCTATTCGAGGTTCCCTAGGTTGGAGCAATAGTTGTAGCCGGCGTGGGAAGAAGCGTCACAGTATAGGTACAATCGGTCAGCTTGGTGTTCATTTTTAAGCTGTATACTTCTACTTTGACGGAACTAGTCTGAGATCCGGGGCCGCCAGTCCAGACAGGTACCCAATTCACATTGTACACCCCGGAAGTATCGCTCGCGACCTTTAAGGCACCGTTCACATACCACTTAAGGTATGCCGACTGCGAGGCGCCGGTCAATACAGCACTTCCCGTGTAGGTATATGGTTCTGAATTATCAGTCTGACAAACAGTATTGGCTCCACTTATAAGACAAGATGTGGATTGTTGAACATTGATTAAGAGGCAACTTTGCTGAGAACATCCTGCTAATTGACTTTGTGACGTTCCTGATGTGACCGTGAGAATGGCGCTGTACCAGCTTGTGGGGCTCGAAGTCGGGATTGTAAATGTTGTAGCTTGGACGTTATCTGTTTTAACAACAGCACCAGTAGCATCCTTGACCTGCCATCCCCAGTAGTATGTCACGCCAGTAGGGGCGGTAGGGCCTGTTAGAGTGAACGTATCTCCCGGAAGCGCGTATTTTGTCACGGCACAGTTTGTTGGTGGTGAATTCTCCACCACTGCTGATGCTAATGCACTACAGCTTATTGCCAATAAGGCACAGACTAGAATAATTGCTTTCGACATTGACATTTATTTCTCACCCCATATATCCAAATAGCCTTCATACTCAGATGCCAAATTAAGTAACATAGTTACTTATTCAAAGTATATTAAAGCTTTCCTTTGCATCCCATAAATTGATTATCAAATACTCTATCATCTGAATTGAACCAGCGAAAGTTTAATACGCCATTAGAATTGTAAATACTGAGAATAAGTATGTAAAATAAGTACTACTGATATAAAGATTTAGTCTGGGGATGAAAATGTCTAAAGATATATGGATTCATTTGAGCTATGTGGCGTTAATTGCGCTGATAGTGTTGCCAGGAAGTTCGCTCTCAAAAGAGGTGGTCATTAACACAATGATCGACTTTGAATCACCAGCTTCTCCCACTCACGATCAGGCCATCCAGGTATTCAACTCCATGACTAACCTGACCAATATTATCGATACAAGAGGGTTGAATGCTACGATATTTGCATCAGGGGATGTAGCCACGTCTCAGAGGATATTTGTTACAAATATGGGGCAGGGACAAAATCATGAGCTAGCTTTGAACGGCAATACGAAAGATGAGAAGCTTTCGTCAATGCCTTACTCCAAACAACTGGATCTGTTGACAACCGCGAATAAAATCATCAGCGTCTGCCATATCTGTGGCAGCAAGATTGTACCCGTCCAAGGCTTTAGACCTCAATCCTTCGATCAGAATAATGACACCTTCAAAATCCTGGATAGTCTAGGATTCCTGTACGATGCAGGGTTCAAGGCCGGAATTCTTTACCAGCCTGGGCATAAGAACGATACTTGGCCCTATCCCATCGAAGGGCATAACCTATATGCAGTGCCTGTGAGCACCTACAATTCATCTGGAGAACGGGTCTATCTCTCCGATCGATACGCTAAGGAAGAGAAAGGTTTCAGCGGCTCGAAGTGGTACGATCTTCTGATAGGAAAGTTCGATGAGGCAGCCATTAAAGGCGATCCCATGGTAGTGATCTTCAACAACCTGATTTCGGGTTCTGGGGATTACCTGGATGCCTACAAAGATTTCGTCAACTATGCTACCTCCAAGAACGCCAAATTCGTCACAACTATGGAATTGATCAACATAACCAAAGTTAAGAATGCAACAGGAACGCTGCCGGCTCTTTCAGGTGTTAAGCCATCTGTGTGCCCCACATGTGGACAGAAGAATGAGAGCAAAGGCAGCCTAGCCATAGGAGTGACCATCACACACCAAGGAAACTGCACTGAGTGCAATAAATCCTCTGCAAATGTTACGAAACCCAGTTGAAACTGTTGGGCTGCCTTAGGGCAGCCATTTATAATAATCTGAATAGTATGATTCAATAACATAGTGTTGTGTCCTTTGGTTGAAGTTCTACGATCCAGGATTATGAGCAAGAATAGAGCAAGTGATCCTCACGGGGATATTGGGAAGGATAGCCATCCCAGGAAAGCTGAGAAACGGGAGATATACAGCATAATCTCAAAGCTCCAGAATGGAAAGAGGTACGATCAAAAAGGCGTCTCTTTTCAATCAGCTGGTCTATTGCTGGTTGCGTTTCTTTTAATACTTTTACCAGGTTCAATATTGACTCAGACGGTATCAGCGACAACGGGCACCCCATCAGCAAGTTTTTCGGTCTCATCCAATAGTGGCTGTCTACCGCTGTCGGTAAAGTTCACAGATTCGTCTACCGTGAGTGGCGACACAATAAATAAGTGGGATTGGGACTTCGATGGTGATGGTACAGTCGACGGCACTAACATAACAACCAAACCCAGCGCATTTTACCATGCTTACACAAAGCCTGGCACTTACATCGCAAAGCTAACGGTGACTGCAAAATCCTCCCAAAAATCGGGGAGCACGACCAAGACCATTATAGTCAAAGGGTCTAACGCAGATTTCGCGTCAACTCAGACAAGCGGCTGTTCTCCCTGGACGGTGACCTTCACCGATGCTTCTATTTTTTCGAGCACCACACCCATAACCGCTTGGGCCTGGGACTTCGGAGACAGTACGACCTACAACGGCCAAACCCCTCCGGCTCATATTTATTCCACCCCTGGAACTTACACTGTGAAGCTGACAACGACCACGTCCTGCGGAACGAACACCATGACCAAGACAGGCTGCATTACTGTATACGGACCTCCTGTAGCTGACTTTACATCCACCGCAACCATCGGCTGTGCACCGTTGACAGTGACCTTTGCTGACAACTCTAATGCAAATGGTCAGGCTATAACCAGCTGGACATGGGACTTCGGAGACACTACGACCTACACAGGGCAAACTCCTCCGGCTCATATATATTCTAGCCCTGGAACTTACACCGTCAAACTGACTGTTACCACTGCATGTGGATCGAATACAATGACCAAGACCAATTATATTACGGCTCAAGGTTCCAAAGCAGACTTCACAGCTTCACCGACCAGCGGCTGTTCCCCATTAACGGTGACATTTACCAACGCAGCTCAGGCGATTGGCTCAACTATAACCAAATGGGAATGGGACTTAAATGGTGATGGTACAGTCGAACGTACCGACACATCAGCGCCTTCTGCGTTTGCTTATATCTATAACACTCCAGGTGCTTACAATGTAAAGCTTACAACGACCACATCCTGTGGAACGAACACTATGACCAAGACAGGCTACATTACGGCCTATGGCCCTCCGGCGGCTGATTTTACGGCCACTACAACCAGCGGCTGCGCGCCTTTGACTGTGACCTTCACCAACACATCAAACGGCAACGGAAGAACTATAACAGGCTGGGCCTGGGACTTTGGAGATAGTGCGACATACAACGGCCAAACTCCTCCTAATCACATATATTCCACCCCAGGAGCTTACACTGTCAAATTGACTGTGACCTCGGTCTGTGGATCGAACACCATGACCAAGACCGGCTACATTTCAGCCTACGGTCCTCCAACAGCCAACTTCACAGCTATACCAAATAGTGGCTGTCCCCCATTGACAGTGACCTTTACCAACAGATCGAACGGTAACGGAAGAATAATAACCGGATGGACCTGGGACTTCGGAGACAGTACGACCTACATCGGCCAGACTCCTCCTGCTCACATATACTCTATCAGAGGGACATATACTGTCAGACTGACTGTGACCTCGGCCTGCGGAACGGATACCAAGACTGCTCTTGTTACAGTCTCTCAACCCGTTGTCGTTCCTGGCACTTACGGACCAGCGTGTGTTAGCGGCGTTAACATCGCGTTAAATGGTTCTCCAGGAGGCGGAACCTGGTTCGGAGATGGAGTTTCGGGAAATATCTTCAATCCTGTAGCAGCAGGACCTGGAAACCACGTTCTGACGTACCAATATACGAGCAGCAGCAGTTGTTCTTTCTCCAATACGACCACACTGACGGTGGTTCCTCTGCCTCAGACTACAATCACAGTTGGATAGGATTAGACAATGGGAATATCGGGCTATTTCAAGTTAGATATTCCAAAGTTATCGAACCCTCAGGGAGCAGAATATATATCACAATGATTAGGCACTATACTTTCCTTCCGACGAGCTAGAGCTTAATTTTCACCCCGAACAGCTTCTCGAACTTCTCGTATTTCGCCCTGGCCCGGTAGAGGTTCTGCCTTGTATAGGGCAGGCCTTTCTCGCAGGCCTCCAGAGTCCTCAGCTCGGCTGGAGTAAAGACAGCTTCAAGCTGCTCCTTTGACATCGAGGATATGCTCTTAAATTCAGGGGCACTTTCGAGCTCCAAATCACCCAGCCAGTTCCAGTCAGTGCTGTATTGAAGTAGCACAAGATGTTGGTT